>Ga0315281_10009594_pt1 | contig 13421 bp, 11 predicted proteins | sample YL17G07_0_MG_FD_204540 | JGI IMG/M metagenome (GOLD analysis project Ga0315281, IMG submission 204540) | Sediment microbial communities from Yellowstone Lake, YNP, Wyoming, USA - YL17G07_0 | ecosystem: Environmental > Aquatic > Freshwater > Lake > Sediment | place: USA: Wyoming | collected...
ACTTTTTAACAGGCAACCTCACCCTTGAGAATGGAAAACCCTGAAAATCCCCTGTCTGGGAAAAAGATGGAGGAGGGGAGCTCGTTTCTGCCTTCTCGTTTTCGTCCAACCTACTAAAAATGAAAAAACTTGTCAAGACCCTCTTCAAGGCCAAAAGCAAAAAACATACGGTTAGCTCTTCCCCCGGGATAAAAAACCGAATTTCCCTGTCTGTAGAGAAAGACTACGGAACCCGGTTTTCGCTGTCCAGCTTCCCCAATCCACTGATTCCGCGCATCCGGAACCCGTGGCTTTCCAACCTCTGAATCCTCAGAGGTTGGCTTTATTGGATTCTTTTCTCCTTGATTAATTCAAAAAAAAGTTTTTTGCAAGCGAAAAATTTCAGCCCTTGTTTCCCCGGACGACAATCAGGACTTCATTTTTTCTTTCAGAGAGGCCGGGACCCTGACGATCTTCCCCTCCCGGTCGACGAAGGCGTGGAGGGTCGTACCGCTGACCATTTCTGCTTCGTCTGTCTTTCTCAAAAGGCGGTAGGCAAATTGGATGCTGGCCCGCTTCAAGAAGTCTACGGAAGTTTCGATGATTAATATGTCGTCGTACCTTGCTGAAACAAGGTATTTGCAGAAGACTTCAGAAACCGGGAGGTAAGTCCCTTGGTTTTCCATCTCCTGGTAGGAAATGCCCAGGTTGCGCATGAGCTCGGTTCGACCCATCTCGAACCAGCGCAGGTAATGGGCGTAATAGACGATCCCCATGGCATCGGTCTCAGCGTAGGTGACCCGGGTCTCGATTCTATATGGAGCAATGCCCATGGATTGGTTGCCGGAAGAATTTCCGCGTGATATTGCCTCTCGTGGACGTGTTTCTTTCAAAATCCCTTAATAAACTTATCGAGCAGCTCATGTCCCCTCTCGATGAAAAGGCCGGTTTGGGAGGCAGAAATTTCATCAAAGGATCGACCCTTCTTGGGGGCTTTTCGAGCATCCTGGGAAGAAAAGATGACAAAGGGGACTGGCTCGGGGGAATGGGTTTTCAGGGCTAACGGCGTCGGATGATCCGGCAAAACCAGGAGTCGAAAATCCTCCCAGCTCCTCAGGCCACGCAGAATGGGGCCGACGATTTTTCCGTCAAAGTCTTCGATGGCCTGAATCTTATCCTTCAGGTTCCCGTTGTGAGAAGCCTCATCCGGTGCTTCCACATGAACGTAGACGAAATCTTTCTTAGAAATTTCCCGCAGGGCATATTCTGCTTTGCCGGCGTAATTCGTGTCCAGGTAGCCCGTAACCCCCGGAACGTTGACGATTTCCAGCCCGGCGTAAAACCCAATACCTTTCATCAAATCTACGGCCGAGATCACTGAACCATTGAGGCCGAATCGTTTGGTAATGGGCAGGAGCGAAGGGGCTCTTCCCTGGCCCCAAAGCCAGATGGCGTTGGCTGGTTTCTTCCCGGCTTGCCGGCGTGTCCAATTGACGGGATGGTCTTGAAGCAATTTTTGGGCCTTCTCCATCAATCCCAGAACCTCCTCCTGACCTTCTCCCTTTGGAAGGTGTTCCCCAATATGCTTCCCCGTGATGTCGTGCGGCGGGGTAGTCTTGAGAGAAAGGCTTCTTTCCCCGTTTCGCCAGACCAGAAGGTGGCGGTAGCTGACTCCGGGATAGAAGTTGAATTCCTCATTACCCAGGACCTTCTCGATGTCCGCGATGATTTTTTCGGCCTCTTCGGTGGAAATATGTCCAGCGCTGAAGTCTTCCATGAAGGCCTTTCCTTCTTGCTGGGAAAGGGTAAGGAGGTTGCATCGAAAAGCTACATCGCCCGGGTTAAGTTTGACTCCCATGGATGCCGCTTCCAGGGGAGCCCGACCGGTGAAGTGTAGCGCCGGGTCGTAGCCGAAAATGGATAGGTTGGCCACGTCGCTCCCTGGAGGAAAGCCCGTCGGCACGGTGCGCACCAGCCCGAGGCTTCCTTGCTGGGATAGTCTGTCCAAGTTGGAAGTTTTGGCCACCTGGAGTGGGGTTTTCCCGCTTAGCTCTGCAATGGGGTAATCGGCCATCCCATCACCCACGAGGACCATGTATTTCCTGCTCAAGACTGGAGGTCCTCCCGTATCGATTCTCGATGGGGATGCTCGCATCCGCATTCTGCATCCTGCAATCCGCAATAGTCCAAATCGGTCACCTCATCCCCCAAAATCCGAAGGGTCTTCAATCCGGATGAGCATCGTCTTGTCCACGGTGATCGGCAGGCGGTCGATCTCTTGCAAAGCTTTTTGCATGTTCTTCTCCCGGGCCTCGTGAGTAAGCACGTAAATGGGAACGGCTTTTTCAGCCCTTCTGCCTTTCTGGATAACTGAGGCGATGCTGATGTCCAGGTTTCCCAGGATGCCGGAGATGCGGGAGAGAACACCCGGGCGGTCCACCACGGTGAAACGCAGGTAGTAAGTGGAGGTGACGTCGTGGATGTGTTTGATCTCCCCCACTCGCAAATGTTCCTTCTGGTAGGAGAGAAGAGGGACGCGCCGGCTCACACCCAGGCGGATGTTTCGGCAGAGGTCCACAAGGTCACTGACCACAGCACTGCCCGTGGGCATCATGCCCGCCCCCGCCCCGTAAAAAAGCGTCGAACCCACTGCATCCCCCTTGACAAAAATGGCGTTGAAAGGTCCGCTGACTGTAGAAAGGAGATGTTCGGCCGGCAAAAGGGTGGGATGGACGCGGGCCTCGATTGGCCCTCCGTCCGATTTGGCAATCGCCAGCAGCTTGATGTGATAACCCAGCTCCTTGGCATGCTCGATGTCCATGGGAACAATGCCGGAAATCCCCTCGGTGTAAATGTCCTCCAGCCGAACCTGGATCCCGTAAGCCAAGGAAAGAAGGATAGAGAGCTTGTGGGCTGTGTCGATGCCTTCGACGTCCAGGGTAGGGTCAGCTTCAGCGTATCCTAACTCCTGGGCTTTCTTCAGAACTTCCGGGAACTGCAAACCCCGCTGGGTCATTTCGCTCAGAATATAATTGGACGTTCCGTTGAGGATGCCGAAGATTACCTGGATCTTGTTGGCCACCAATCCTTCCTTGAGGGAGCGAATGATGGGGATCCCCCCCCCAACGCTTCCTTCAAACCCGATGTCCACGCCTCTTTCGTCGGCGGCTTTGAAGATCTCTGCGCCGTGCACGGCGAGCAAGGCCTTATTCGCTGTGACCACATGCTTGCCTTTTTCAATGGCCTGGAGGATAAAAGTTCGGGCCGGGTCCAGCCCGCCGATCAGCTCGACAACGATGGCGATTTCTGGATCTTCAATCACGTCTGCGACTTTTTGGGTGAGGAGGGCGGGATTGACCTTGACCCCACGATCTGAGGTCACGTCCAGGTCAGCGATTCGCTTGAGGACGATGGAGAGGCCCAGGCGTTCTTCCAGGAGTTGGGCGTTCTCCTGGAGAATCTTAACCAGCCCGGTGCCGACGGTTCCAAACCCGATGAGTCCGATGTAAATCCGGTCCATGGCAACCCCAAAAATTGGAATGATGGAACAACGGAAGATTGGAACGATGGAATATTGGGGAACGGGTCGAATTTAACCTCACCCATCATTCCAGTGTTCCACTATTCCATTTTTCCATCCAATTTTCCATCAGAAAAGTTTTTTGATGCCTTTCACCGCTTGCTTAATACGCTGAGTATTTTCAACCAAGGCGAAGCGCACATGGTCATCCCCGTATTCACCGAACCCAATCCCGGGAGAAACGGCGACCTTGGCCACCTGCAGGACCAACTTGGAGAACTCCAGGGAACCCATCTCCTTGAACTTATCAGGGATCTCGCCCCATACAAACATCGTGCCCTTGGGCTTCTCAATCTTCCAGCCCGCTTTCCTCAGGCCGTCCACGAGGGCGTCCCGCCGCTCCTGGTAAATTTTCCGGACTTCCTCCACGCAGCTTTGGTCTTCGCTAAGAGCGATGATCGCAGCAATCTGAATCGGCTGGAAAATGCCATAATCTAAGTAACTCTTAATCCGGCCCAGAGCGGAGATCATCCTGCGGTTGCCCAGGGCGAAACCGACCCGCCAGCCGGGCATGCTATAACTCTTGGATAAAGTGAAAAATTCCACACCCACGTCTTTGGCTCCCGGGACCTGGAGGAAACTCGGGGCTTTATAGCCGTCGAAGACCAGATCGGCATAAGCCAGGTCATGGACGACCATGAGGTGATGAGCCCGAGCGAAGTCCACAATCTTCTCGAAAAAACCAATGTCCACAACTCGAGTCGTGGGGTTGTGGGGGAAAGAAATAATCATCATCTTGGGTTGGGGCCAGGTCTGGCGCATGGCCGTCTGCAGGTCTTCAAAGAAGTCGCGGCCTTTGACCAAGGGGATGCTTCGCAGGTCTCCACCGGCAATGATCACCGAATAGGGATGAATGGGGTAAGCAGGCGTAGGCACAAAGACTACATCGCCAGGACCAAGGGTGGCCAGGGCTAAATGGGAAAGGCCCTCTTTGGCGCCGATGGTGACAATGGCTTCGGTATCAGGATCAAGCTCTACCCCGAAATTTTTTCCGTACCAGCAGGCAATTGCCGACCGCAGCTTGTAGATTCCCCGGGAGGCAGAGTAACGATGGTTGCGGGGGTTCTTCACCGCTTCGACGAGTTTTTCCACGATATGGGGAGGCGTGGGCAAATCCGGGTTGCCCATTCCCAGGTCGATGATGTCATCTCCTTTCCGCCTGGCTTTCATCTTCAGATCATCAACGATGGAGAAAACGTAGGGCGGAAGGCGCTTGATACGATGAAAATCTTCCATCAAATCCTCTGGAATTACTCTTCAAAATCCTAAATACTTAACGCGAGAGAAGGGGGAAGGCCTTTGGCTCTCCTGAAAATAAAAAACCTCCCGAAGAGGCCCCTGAAGAAAGTGTTTTCTTCTTTTCTTAAAGAGTACTCAGCGCCCCTCTTTTTGTCAAGAAGTTTCATGATTTAAGCTGGATGTGCATTTGGGCCGGACATTGGCGTATGGGCTTGTTGCTAAACTGCATTTTTGAGTCTAATCTCCAACCGCTTTTCCGACCTCTACCTTCTCTTTGACTCCCTTAATCTCGCCCAGCTTGAGAACCGTCCAATTTGTATTCGCTAAAAATTCTCCCGAATATAGGTAAGGACATCAATTTCCCCTCTTCCAAGGGGATCAGGTATCTGTCGGACGCTTGAAGAGACTGGAGCGATGCAGGGCAGCAAATGCCTTGATAATCTTCTCCGGGGAGGGGAAAATGGGGATCTGCTGGTCATCCAGCCATTCCAGAATCTCATTCCTTCCTGACTCCATTCCCGCGACCCAAGCAGCAATGGGTTTCTTGGCCTTCAGGGCCTGGGGAAAGACCTGGAAGAAATCCCGGGGAAGAATAAGAGCCCGGCCCGGAATCTGAACCGCAATAGCGTCTACATTCGGATCATCGATAATCGAAGGAAGAAGAATACCATACACTTTCCGGATATCGTTGAACTGCGTAGAAACCCCAAGGTCATATGGATTGCCCATGATTTCCCAGGGCGGGAAAACGGGCCTAAGCTTATCAATGGTCTCATTGTTAAGCTTGGGCAGCGAAAAGCCTGCGTCCTGACAGAGGTCCGTGAGGACCACCGCTTCCCCACCCGGAAAGGTGGCAATCGCGATACGATTTCCCGGCAGCAAAACATGCCCAAATCTTTCCAGGGCTCTCGCAAGGTCAAAGAAATCTTCTATGTTTTGGGCCCGAATCGCCCCGGATTGCTTTAGGGCCGCATCAAACACCATGTCGCTTCCCTGCCCAATGACCCCAGTATGCGAGGTAGCTGCTCTCGCACCCGCTTCGGTGCGTCCGGATTTAAGAACCACGACATGCTTATCCCGGGAAGCTTCTCGGATCAACCGCAAAAATTCCCTCCCGTTTCCCTCAATGCTCTCCAGGTGAATGCCGATCACCCGGGTTTGCGGGTCCTGCGTTAGATAAGTGAGAGCATCGACTTCAGTGATATCCATCTTGTTTCCCAGGTCGATGAGCTTGTTGAGGTGCAGGTTAAAATCGGAAAAAAGCCATTCCAGCCTCGGTTCGTAAAGACCTGATTGGAAGACCAACGATAGTCCGCCAGCCTTCACTTTATAAAGAGGATGGAAGCAGATGGCCAGGTTGGTGGCGGGGTTGATCGGGCTGAGGGCATTGGGGCCAATCGCCCGGACGCCGTTCTGCTTGAGAAGCTGGGCCATCTCCTTCTGGACTCTCCGCCCCTCTTCTCCTGTCTCAGAGAAACCACCGGCTACTAGGACCACTCTTTTGATCCCCTTTTCGATGCATTCCTTAAGAAGGCCGGGGGTCGTTTGGTATGACACTGACACGACGGCCAGGTCAATAGAATCCTCGATGCTCTTCAGGTTCGGGTAGACTTTCAACCCGAGGATGTCGCCCCCCTCGCGGTTAACCGGATAGATCTTTCCTTTGAACCCAAGCTTTACCAGATTGTCCACCAGATGAAAGTTGGGCCGAAAGGGGTTCCGAGATGCCCCCACTATGGCCACACTCTCGGGGTAGAAAAATTTGTGGAGGAAATGATCCTCGCTGCCTTTCATATTCTCCATCTTCTCCCTCTCTCTTTCCTTTAATCCCTTCCTCTAGACTGCCTCACCCTACTAAATTCAGCAGTAAATTGCAAGCTTCGCCATAGGAATACTGGGATCACTTCATTTTCCATTTTCGTTCTGATCGATTCGCAATGATTTGCCGGGACCAGGCGGGGAGACGCTGAGTGCCGGCAAATCGGCGGGATGAACCTCTCTTCCATTCCCTCACTTTCTCTCCGCAGAATGAGAGTGCAGAAATGCATATTGGCTTGCTGAAATGGCAGAAGATAGGCTCCGGGCAATTGAAGAACCGCTGCCCTATTTGCCTAGCGAAGCCCTGCACCGCATGGTGTACAGGGCGAAGCGCCTCCTCGCCTGGGCAAGGAAGATCTGGGGGGAAGACCTGGAATAAGGTTGAGTTTCCCCATTCTTATGATATTCTAGAATATAAACTTGATTTTCGAGGTCCTAAGTCATGGCAGAAGAAGAGAGGGAAGAAGAAGGTAGTTTTGCCGAACTTTTTGAAAGCAGCCCTCAGACTCCGAGTAGCAAGTTTGTCCCCGGGGATACTGTATCGGGAATGGTGGTAAAAATTAGCAAGGATACAATCTTCGTCGATTTGGGGGGCAAAAGCGAAGGGATCGCGGAAGTAGACGAATTCCGGGATAAGGATGGTAACCTGAACCTAAAAGAAGGGGATCAGGTTGAGCTAAAGGTGGCCTCTTTGCGGGGCGGAATCCATCTCAGTAAAACGCTCAAGGTACACGGCGCCGAAGGCATCGAGCTGCTCCGGCATGCGCAAAGGAATCAGATCCCCGTAGAAGGAAGAGTCGCAGCCGTAAACAAGGGAGGTTTCGAAATAGATATTTCCGGTATCCGGGCATTCTGCCCCTTGGGCCAGATTGAACTCCAGTACTGTGAAAGACCGGAAGAGCACATCGGGGCCAGGTATCAGTTCCGGATCATGGAATTTAAGGAGAAGGGGAAAAATATTATCTTATCCCGACGGGCTCTGCTTCAGGAAGAACAGGATCAGAAAATAAAAGAGATCCTCACGTTACTCAAAGAGGGGCTCGAACTCGAAGGAAAGATAACCAGGCTGACCGAGTTTGGGGCCTTTGTAGACATCGGCGGGATCGAGGGGATGATCCACATATCGGAAATATCCTACGCCCGGATCAACCGCCCCGCTGAGGTCCTCAACCCAGGCCAGATGGTAAAAGTGAAAGTCCTGAAGGTCGAGCCGGATAAAAGAGGCCGCCAAAGAATCGCCCTTTCCCTGAAGGCGCTTGAGCAGGGGCCCTGGGAGAAGGGCTTCCATTTCAAGGAGGGAGAGGTAATCTCCGGAACAGTTTCCCGCCTGGCTGATTTTGGGGCTTTTGTCGAAGTGGCCCCGGGAGTGGACGGGCTGGTCCATATTTCGGAAATCAGCTATGAGCGTGTCCATCATCCCAGTCGGATTCTAAAAGAGGGAGATCGGGTGGATGTGCTGGTTTTGAAAATTGACGAAGAAAAACGTCGCATATCCTTATCCATTAAAGATGCGGCGGTCAAGCAACGAATGGCGGAGCAACAAGGGGAAGTACGTCTGGAAGTCGGCCAGGTTCTCAAGGGGATTATTGAAGATCAAAAACCCTATGGCCTTTTTGTGAGGCTGCCCCAGATTGGAATGGGAGTAAAGGGCCTGCTTCCCATGGAAGAGCTGATTCATTCTGAAAAGGGGGATGTAAAAAGAAGGCTCCCCAAAGGGAGAGAGATTGAAGTGGAGATCGTATCCATAGACGAAAAAGGCCGCATCCAACTCTCCCAAAAAGTCACCCAGCAAAGGGAAGAACGGCAGGACTATGAAAAGTTCCTCGGAAAGGAAGATCAGCCCGGCAAGTTGGGAACCCTGGGAGAGATTTTCAAGAAGCTGAAACGGTTAGATCACCGCGAAATTCCATGACAAGGGAATTCAACTTTAGTATTGCTTTAAAAAATTTCTTGGAAGGCGAATAAAACGCCCAGAGGGTGCCCAAGATTTGGAGGCTTTGCTCCATGATATATCAACAACTCCTTAACGGCCTGGTATTGGGTGTGGGGTATGCTTTGACCGCTCTGGGATTTTCTATGATCTTTGGGGTCTTGCGGGTCGTAAATTTCGCCCACGGCAATGTTTATATGGTGGGGGCCTTTGCGGGCCTTACGGCAGCGCAATATTGTGGAAATAATTTTTATGTGAGCATCCTGGCTGGCACAGTGGTTGGCGCCCTGCTGGGCTTGGTTCTGGAGCGTCTGGTCTTCAGACCAGTGAGGCATATGGAACCCTTTGCCGGATTACTCACCTCTACGGGTGCTCTATTCGCCCTGGGAATTATCGGGATGCTCATCTGGGGAGCTTCTCCAAAGCCCTATGATGTGAACCTTCCGGACATGGTATGGGAATTTGAGCATTTCTCGATTTACTACATGCAAGTTTTTATGATGGTTGCGGCCCTTCTGGCAATGCTGGTTCTGTGGTGGATCGTCAGCAAAACCCACGTGGGCATCGCGATGCGGGCAACCTCTCACAGCACCACCATTTCTCAATTGATGGGGATCGATGTAAATGGGGTGACGAAATTTACCCTTGCGGTTTCATCTGCCCTTGCCGGTCTGGCCGGGGTTCTCATCTCAGCCTACTACGGAATCATCTCTTTCAGCGTGGGATTCAACGCCGGGATCAAAGCCTTTACCGCCGCAGTCATTGGGGGGATCGGGAGTATCTCCGGGTCGGTGGTGGGGGGAATCTTATTGGGGTTGGCAGAAGGCCTTGCTTCTGGTTATATCTCTTCCAGTTACCGGGATGCGATTGCCTTTGCGATCCTCATCCTCGTGCTTCTCGTTCGCCCCACGGGACTTTTTGGGAAGACCACAACCCAAAAAATGTGAGGTTGGTTTATGCAGTGGCCTTCAAGTCTTAAAAGCAACCTTCAATGGTGGCTGTTACTTGGTTGGTTAATCTTACCCGTTTTCCTGCACAATTGGTCGTATAGTCTCCATGTTTTGATCATGCTTGCCGTCTGGGTCTTGCTGACCCAGAGTCTCAATCTGGTCCTGGGCCTTGCCGGGCAACTTCAACTCGGACATGCCGCCAATTTTGGGATTGGAGCGTATATCTCCGGTCTTCTGATGGTCGATGTTGGCCTTTCATTCTGGACCACCTTGCCCATTGCCTTCTTGGGTGCTGCGTTGGTGGGAACTCTGATTGGACTTCCTTCCTTGCGGGTGGGCGGGGACTACCTGGGCATTGTGACTTTGGGCTTCGGGGAGATTACGCGCATCTTTCTGACCAACTGGGTTTCCATTACCCGGGGACCCATGGGTCTTCCCGGCATCCCCGCTCCAAGCGTGGCGGGTTTTAACCTATCTTCCAAGGTCTTCTTCTTTTATCTGGTGACTGCTCTGGCATTATTTACCTGGTTTGCCATGCAAAGGATCAATAATTCCAAAATGGGCTTGCAGCTTTTGGCCATCCGCAACGATGAACATTGTGCCCAGGTGCTGGGAGTGAATATCGGGGCCGTAAAATTATGGGCCTTCGCCATCTCCGCTGCATTTGCTGGACTTGGAGGGGCCTTCTACGCAAGTTATTTCTCCTTTATCAGTCCGGACAGCTTTCTTTTCGTGGACTCCTTAGCGGTGCTTTGTATGTTGATCGTCGGGGGCCGGGGAAATTTGGTTGGGAGTGCCTTCGGTGCTTTCATCCTCGGTGTAGCGCCGGAATTATTTCGCTTCCTGGGCGACTACCGGATGCTGATCTTTGGGGTGCTCCTCACGGTCATGGTGATTTATCGACCCTCCGGGATTTGGGGACTGGATAAACGAAAGTATAACACCATATCGATTAAGGCTTGAGCAGGGTTGATGCACGTACTATTGGAAACCAGAGATCTGGGAATTCAATTTGGTGGCTTGGTGGCGCTGCAAGGGTTAAATCTGCGGGTGAAATCCGAGGAGATATTGGGCGTGATCGGCCCAAACGGCGCAGGAAAAACAACCTTGCTGAATCTGATGACTGGCGTCTACCGGCCGACATCCGGGCATATCCTTTTCAAAGGAAACCTCATCGACCGTTTGGCTCCCCACACCATCGCCTTCCTCGGAATTTCCAGAACCTTTCAAAATATCCGGCTAATCCCCTTCTTATCCGTCCTGGAAAATGTGATGCTGGGTCGTGCCTTGCGGGTTAAAGAGTCGCCCCTCGATTCAATCCTTCTGCACTCAAAAGTGAAGGCCGAGCGGGCCCGCTGGCGTGATTTTGCCGAGAGGATGTTGGATTACGTCGGTCTGCGAAATGAGGCCGATAAAGAAGCCATCTCCTTGCCCTATGGAAAACAGCGGGCAGTGGAGATTGCCAGGGCGATTGCTACGGGGGCTGAGCTATTATTACTGGATGAACCCGGCGCTGGAATGAGCAAGCAAGAGAAAGAAGAACTCATGAATCTCATCAGAGACTTGCGAGCTCGCATGAAAATTACGATCGTATTGATTGAGCACGACATGAAAATCGTCCTGAACCTGGTGGATCGAGCGGTGGTATTGAACTTTGGCGTTAAGATTGCCGAGGGTCCTCCGGATACCATCAAGTCTGACACCAAAGTGATTGAAGCTTACTTGGGTGCCGGAGACTAAAGTGGCGATGCTGGAAATTAAGAACCTGAACGTATATTATGGGGCCATTCATGCCCTCAAGGGGATCAACCTAAAGGTAGAGCAAAAGGAAATTGTAACTGTCTTGGGAGCCAATGGAGCAGGAAAAAGTACGTTGCTCCGGGCGATTACCGGCCTGGTGAACGTGCGCGGGGGGGAAATTCTTTTCGAACAAAAAGGGATCCTTAAAATCCTCCCCCATCAAAGGGTATCCCAGGGCATTGCCATGGCCCCCGAAGGGAGAGGAATCTTCCCAAATCTCACGACCCGGGAGAATTTAATTGTCGGCGCCTATCCTTATCGCAAGGAACGTTCGTCTGAGCGAACAGAAGCCATTATGCAAAGGGTATTTCAACACTTTCCCCTATTGAATGACCGATTGCACCAACGGGCTGGGAACCTTTCGGGTGGAGAACAACAAATGCTCAGTATCGGCCGGGCCTTAATGTCTCGGCCAAGACTACTGCTGCTTGACGAACCCTCCATGGGATTAGGTCCGATCTTGGTCAGTGAAATATTCAAGCTTATCCCCCAGATCCGGGATGAAGGAACCACCATTCTTTTGATCGAGCAAAACGCTAAGGCGGCCCTCAAGGTGGCCGAACGTGGCTATGTATTGGATATGGGCGCAATCGTTTACGAGGACGCAGCGGAGCAACTCTCAAATAGTGAGGCCGTACAAGCCGCATATCTCATGTAGCGATCCCTAACGAGCCTGAACGAGTTTTGGGGGCCGATTGCCTCAGGGATATAAGATAAGAGAAGAGGCGATCGACAAATAACTAAAAAAGGAGGAGAAGAAGATGAAGGGGAAATGGATGATGGTTTTCTTGTTCGTAGTCCTGGCATGCTTTTTTGCTTTCGGTCCGAGGGCGATGGGTGCGGAAAAGGTAGTCGTTGGCGGTGCTCTGCCGGTAACCGGCCCCTCGGCCAACGATGGACAAATGGCCCGGGATGGGGCTGCCCTTGCTCTGGAACACTCCAAGAGTCGCCCCGAGCTGCAAAAATATGGACTTGAGTTTATCTGTGAAGATGACCGGTCAGACCCCAAAGAAGCTGCGGCCATTGCCAACAAGTTTGCCGGCGACGACAAAACGTACGCTCTGATTGGCGACTACAACAGCTCTTGTACCCTGGCGGGGGCCCCCATTTTGATTAAGGCGGGCATCACCCAGATTTCACCCGGCTCCAGCTCTCCCAAAATTACAGGATTCAGCAAATACCTGTTCCGTACTCAGCCTACAGATGAACTCGTGGGGGCGAACGTCGTGGATTGGGCCAAAGCAAGGGGTTTTAAAAAAGCCGCTGTCGTTTACGAGAACTCTGACTTCGGCAAGGGACTCCAGCATATGTACGAAAAGCTATGGCCGGGAGACGGACGATCGATTGTAGCCAATGAGACTTACTTGCCGGGGTCCACGCTCGACTTTACGCCCATTCTAACAAAGATCAAGTCCGCTGGGGCGGAAGCCGTTTTAATGGGCTCTCTCTACAATGAAGGTGCTCTGATGGGTAAGCAAGCTAAAACCTTGCGGATAAAGGCAACCTTCTTCGGTGATACCTCCCAGCACACCAATGCGCTCCTGGAACTGGGCAAAGAAAACGTAGAGGGGTTCCACGTAGTTGGAGCCATGGATCCAAATGCCAAAGACCCAATGACCATTAAATTTCTGAATGACTTCGCCAAAAAGTATGGTCATGCCCCAAACACGTTCGCGGCCCAAGCCTATGATGCTATGCTGATCATTCTTGAGGGCTTGGCTAAGTTTGGTCCCGATCGGGCGAAGTTGCAGAACTACGTGGCCACCGTTCAGAAATTCCCGGGAGTGACCGGGAAATTAACCTTTAAAGACGGGGATGTGGAAAAACAACTTTTCCGTTTTGTAGTTGAAAAAGGGAAATTTAAGCAGGTGGCAAAATAACCCAACTCATCTCCCTCCCCCGGTTAAAGGGAGGGGGATGAGTGCGCAAAATATCCAATATCTATAGTGAACGGCTTAAATAAGTTGACCTTGAATCGATTGTCATTGCGAACGAAGCCCTGCACCTAGATTATAGATTCCTAATTAATATTGCAATATAGAGGCTGTTGTGGTATCGTGGAAATACTTTGTCCGAAAGGAGGAATCCACGATGCCATTCGTAAGCAAACGAGCCAAGCTGCAAA
>Ga0315281_10009595_pt1 | contig 13420 bp, 11 predicted proteins | sample YL17G07_0_MG_FD_204540 | JGI IMG/M metagenome (GOLD analysis project Ga0315281, IMG submission 204540) | Sediment microbial communities from Yellowstone Lake, YNP, Wyoming, USA - YL17G07_0 | ecosystem: Environmental > Aquatic > Freshwater > Lake > Sediment | place: USA: Wyoming | collected...
CCCGACTCGCCCCCAGACCGACCGAGGAGACGCCTATGCCCTGACCGCCGCCACCACCACCGCCGAGGTCGAGGGTGGCTCAATGCTCGTGGCGATCACTGGCTCAAACCCCGCGGCGATTGACACCTTAGCCGCCCAGTGGATTCACAACGGGAAATCGTTTGCTCTGGGGAGGACGTGTTGCTTGATAGGTATGTCATGAGGTTCGCTGGTGTCTTGATAGAACAGGAACCTGGTCCCACTTGAGTCTGAATAGGAGACTTTCGCACTCTTCATTCGAGATCTTCAGTTTGGGTAATCTTAGGAAACCACTGCTCTATCCGCTGAGCTACGGGGGCTTGTGAACTTGGGCTAGACAATAGCGAGTTATGAATCGCCCTCGTTATTGTCCGGTGCAACAACGTCACACAGGGTAGTCCCGAACGCGTTGGCTGCGTCGCGCCGCATACCGCTCATGATGGGCTCGTCGTGCTCGGTCATCCTGATCGTCGTGCGTCCGAGCATATCCGAAACAACATGACTGTCCACCTCGAGGGCGAGCATCGCGGTAGCGAAGCTGTGCCCCAGGGCATAGGGGTGCGGGTCAGGTAGCCCGACGGACCACGGAGGGGAGCGACCAGCGGGCGACATCTGATGGTAGGCCTGGCGCGTCCCTCAACCCGAGAAGCGCGACCTGGACTACCGTGAGTTCGTCGAGGCTGCCCTCGAGCGTTCAGAACACAATGGCTTCCCGTACGTGGAGGCGATGCGGGTCATCTTCATGCCCAGCCGGGTTGCGAGCCTCATCACCTACGACCTGGAAGCGAGCGTGCACCGTCCCCGAGGGCTCACGGGGCCCGCACCCCCGGAGGTACAACTTGCGTGACTCGAAAAGCTGGACCCTTGACTCTTCCAACTGACCTGGCGTAGCCTCCGCCGCTCAATGGAACGATCCTTCCAGAGCCCGCCGCCCGCTCCTGCCGAGCCCGACGACACGCGCACCCGGGTCCTCCACGCCGCAGCCGAACTGTTCGCGACGCGTGGCTTCGCGGGGACCAGCATCTCGGCTATCCGCACGGCCTCGGGAGTGCTCCCCAGTTCCATGTACTGGGAGTTCGGGAGCAAGCAGGGTATCCTCGCGGCCGTTTTGGAAGACTCCGCCGACCGCTGGCTGGGCCAGGCATCGCAATCGGCGTTGCGCGCGGTTGAACGTTCGCGAGCGACCGGCCGCCGGCCAATCGAGGCGCATTTTGCATGCATGGCCGAGGAACTCACCGAGCGTCCCGAGTTCCTTCGGCTCCTGCTCCTGCTGGCGCTCGAGCGGCGGGAAGGGGACCCCGCTACCATCGAGGCCGTTCGCCGGGTCCGGGACAGAGCCACCAGGGGGCTGGCCGCGGCCTTCCGGCTCGGGGGACTCGTCGAAGACGGCGTAAGCGACGAAGCGGTGCACGAGTTGGCTCGAATCGCCCTCGCGTTCGCCGACGGCGCCTTCGTGGCCGCTCAAATCGACCCCGCCACTACCGACCTGAAACGGATGTTCGCGATCTTCTACGCGGGCATGGCGGCCGCTCTCGCGGTCGAAGGGGCGACAATAGTTGAACGAGGAGGTGACTAGCATGGGAGCCCGAACTGGCGAGCAGTTCCTGGCCGGGTTGCGGGACAAACGGGAGATCTGGCTTGGCGACCGTCGGGTCCCCGATGTCACCGCAGACCCGGCGTTGGCGGGTGCGGCGCGGACGATGGCCGGGCTGTTCGACCTGCAACATCGCGAAGCGGCGAGCTGCCTTATCCCGGACGACGAAACCGGCGAGCCGATCAATTCGTCGCACATGATCCCGCGCTCGCGCGAGGATCTTCAACGGCGGCACAATTGTCTCCGGCTCATGGCCGAGCATTCCGTGGGCATCATGGGCCGCTCGCCGGACTATCTGAACGTGACCTTCGCTGGCTTCGCTGCAAACCCCACGCTGTGGTCGTCAAACGGCAACGGACAGGGTTGCGAGAACCTCATCGCGTTTCAAAAGGACTTCCGACGCAGCGACCTGTCGATGACGCACACGATCATCCATCCGACGACAGACCGCGCGAAGGGCGACACTCCCCTGCCCGGTAGCGACGTCTCGCTCCACAAGGTGGATGAAACCGCCGACTACATCGTCGTCCGCGGGGCGCGCATCCTGGCGACGCTTGCGCCGTTCTCCGATGAGATCTCGGTGTATCCGAGCCACCCGATCGTCGAGGGCGCGGAAGCGTTCGCACTCGCCTTCTCGATCCCGATGGACATGCCGGGCCTGAAGTTCCTGTGCCGCGACAGCTATTCGCGCGGGGGCAACGCGTTCGACTACCCGATCTCGAGCCGGTTCGACGAGCAGGATGGCTTCGTGATCTTCGACGACGTGAAGGTGCCAAAGGAGCGCCTCTTCATCGACGGCAACCTGGAGGTCTACAACCGGGCCATGGCGACGACGTGGTCGCCGAACATCTGCCATCAAACCTCCATCCGTGCCCACACCAAGCTCCAATTCGCGCACGAGCTCGGGGCGCGCATGGCGGAGGCAGTGAACGACAAGCGTCCCCAGACGGCCGAGATGCTGGGCGAAATCTGGTGCATGGCGGAGTTCGCACGTTCCGCAATCCTGGCGGCCGAGACACAGGCGCGGGAGTACGAAGATGGCGCGTGGTTCCCGGACCCCCGCCCGCTCAACGCGCTGCGGGCCACTCTTCCGCAGTGGTTCCCGCGTGTAAATGACATCCTTCAGCTCATCGGTAGCCACAATCTGCTGGCTGTGGCCTCCTCGGGGATGCTCGCAGACCCCGAACTTCGTCCCTTCATCGACCACTATCTGCACGGCGCCGGCGACGTCTGCGCAGAGGAGCGCTCGCGCATTTTCCGCCTCGGCTGGGACTTCACGAGCAGCGCGCTGGGGAATCGCATCGAACTGTATGAGCGGTTCTACCTGGCCTCTGGCCCGCGAAACCTCCAGATGGCCCACCTCCGCTCCGACCGAAGCGACGGCGCGCGGTTGGTGAACCGATTCCTGGCGGAGGCCGTCGAATGACTGTTCTCGAACAGCACGCCGAGGTTGCGGGCACGAAGGTCCCAACCGGTCACTGGATCGGCGGCGAGCAGGTGCATTCCGCCGGCACCTTCTCCGACAACTCGCCGATCGACGGTATACGCCTGGCTCAAATCTGTGCCGGTGGCAAGACCGAGGTCGACGCCGCTGTGGCAGCGGCACGCGGGACATTCCCGGCGTGGGCCGCGCTCGGGCCCGAAGGGCGCCGGCCAATCCTGCACAGCTTCGCCGACGGCATCCTCGCTCGGGCGGAGCAACTCGCGAACGTCGAGACGCTGGACAACGGTTCTCTGCTCGCCGGCAACCTGCGTGGCGCGATGCCGCGCGCGGCTCACAACATCCGTTTCTTCGCTGACTACGCGCTGACCCTTGTGGGCGAGACCGTCGATTCCCCCGATGTGGTCAATCATGTGCGTTACACACCCTCAGGCGTGGCCGCGCTTACCACGCCCTGGAACGCGCCCCTGATGCTGACGACGTGGAAGGTGGGACCGGCGCTGGCCGCAGGCAACACGGTGGTGATCAAGCCACCCGAGTGGGCGCCGCTCACCTGCTCACTGATGGCTGAGATCGCGGCGGCTGCCGGGGTCCCGGCCGGGGTGCTCAACGTTGTGCAGGGGATTGGCGAAGACGCTGGGGCTGCCCTGGTCGCGCACCCTGACATCGACCGCATTAGCTTCACGGGCTCACCGGAGACCGCTCGGCTTATTGCGAGCGCGGCGGCCGAGAACCTCGTCCCGTTGAGTTTCGAACTCGGAGGCAAGTCCCCGTTTGTGGTCTTCGCGGACGCCAACCTCGATGCCGCGGCACAAACGATCGCCGGGCAGTATGCGAACGCGGGCCAGGTGTGCCTCGCCGGCACCCGCGTCCTGGTGGAGGAGCCAATCGCGGCGGCGCTCCTGGAGAAAGTCAAGACCGTCGTGCAACACATGGTCGTCGGCGGCCCGCGCGACCAGAAGACGCGAGTCGGCCCGCTGATCACGCCAGAGCACTTCGCGCGGGTGAAAGGCTTCGTAGACCGCGCGCGGGACTCAGGCGCACGGCCGCTGTTTGGCGGCTCGAAGCACGAGGCGGGCGACCTCTACTTCGCACCCACCCTCTTCGAGCACGTCGATCCGTCCATGGAGATCGCGCAGAAAGAGGTCTTCGGGCCCGTCCTCACATGGCAAACCTTCGCCACCGAGGACGAAGCGATCAGCCTGGCCAACAGCACCGACTACGGACTCGCCGCCGTCATGTTCACGGGAGACGAACAGCGCGCGATGCGCATCGGCGATGCCATCGTCGCCGGCACCGTCTGGGTCAACTGCTTCTTCGTGCGTGACCTTGCGGCCCCGTTCGGTGGGGCGCGCAACTCGGGGATCGGCCGGGAAGGCGGGCGCTGGAGCTTCGACTTCTTCACGGACGTCAAGAACATTTCCATCCGCAAAGGAAGCATGGGGGGTTAGCCATGGGAGAGATCGTTGCAGCAGTAGTCGCCGGACATGTCCCGACCGTCATGATGCCGGAGCCGGTTCGCCGGGCAATGGGCGGCGGCGAGGACACAACCCTCGTCGAAGGCTTCCACCGGATGAAGCAAGCGCTCGAAGACGCCGGCGCGGACACGCTGGTCATCTTCGACACGCACTGGTTCACCACGGTCGACCATGTGGTCGATGGCCGGGCTCACCACAAGGGCATGTACACTTCGGAGGAGTTGCCGAACACCATCTCGGACTACGCCTTCGACTACCCCGGCGCACCTGAGCTGGGCGCACTAATCGAAGAATTAGCGCGAGAACGTCGAGTTCCCATGTCGAACACGACGAACGAGCACATTGGGCACCACTACCCAACGCTCAACGTCCTTCACTACGTCCACCGCGGCCACGAGAAGGTGCTCTCGGTGGGGGTGTGCCAGACGGCGACCGCGGAGGACTTCCTCGAATTCGGCGAGATCCTCGGCCAGGCGATCCGGCAGTCGAACGCCAGGGTCGGCCTGATTGCCTCGGGCGGGATGAGCCACAAGTTCTGGCCGATGAAGCAGCTCCGCGCCCACGGCAATTATGACCCGGCGAATGTGCTCACCCCGGAGGCACGCGCGTTCGACGCGCGCATCCTTGGGCTCTGGGCGGACGGTGACCATGCAACCGTCATCGACCTGTACCCCGAGTACCGCAAATTCAGCCCCGAGGGCTTCTTCGGACATTACTTGATGATGGTCGGCGCCGTTGGCGGCCCGCGCTGCACGGCGAAGGGCGAGCTGATGTCCAGGTACGAAAACGCCGTCGGCACGGGCCAGGTGCACGTCTGGTTCGACCTGGTGCCCGAGCGCGTGGCGGTGGAAGCCTGATGAACGTGCTGGAAGGGCCTCGCGTCGAACGGCGGCGCGTTCTGGTCGATGGCCGTCCGCAGTGGGGTGTGCTCGAGGGAGACGTCCTCCGTCTTGATGGCGGGGCGGCGATTCCCGAGGCTACGGCGGTCTACCTGGCGCCCTGCGAGCCGACGAAGATCCTCTGCGTACACCTGAACTACGAATCACGACGGATCGAATTCCGCGCGCCGGAGCTGGTGACGCCGACCTACTTCCAGAAGCCGACCACGTGCCTGAACGCTCATCACGGCGTGCTCTACCGGCCAGACGACTGCCAGTACCTGAACTATGAAGGCGAGATCGCCGCCATCATCGGCCGCCCGATGCGAAACGTCGGGCCCGATGACACGTGGGACTACATCGCTGGCTTCGCCTGCGCGAACGACGTCGGGGCGCAAGACTTTCGTGACACGGACGCTGGCTCGATGCTCCGCGTGAAGGGCCAGGACGGGTTCTGCCCCGTCGGACCCGCCATCGTCAGTGGTGTCGACATCCGCGAGTCCACAGTCCGCACCTACCTGAACGGCAAGGTCGTCCAGGAAGGCCCTGTTTCGGGCATGAACTTTCCGATCAGCTACCTGCTCGCGGACCTCAGCCGGCATATCACCCTGTTGCCGGGAGACGTCGTGCTCACCGGCACTCCTGCCAATTCGCGGCCTATGCAGCCGGGAGACGTGGTGGAAGTCGAGGTGACCGGAGTCGGCAGGCTGGTGAATCGGGTGGAATCGGCGCCTGCCCCGCGTCACAAAGTGGGACACCAGCCGACAGACTCGGAGGGCGTGCGGCGGGTGGCGCTGGGGCAGTTCCCCCCTCGGCGTGAGGAACGAACCGCCTGAAGGTAGTTGAGCCTTCCCGCCGCCAAGCCATTGGCGACGACCCATGACGGGGCCAGTGATGGTCCGCGGAAGGGAGGCCCATCAATGGACGTGACGGAGTTCGATCCGCCCGATCCGGCGGTGACCGGCGACCACACCGACGAGATCCATTCTGAGATCGTGAACTCGGGCCGGTAGTGCGTTGCCCGGCGCGTGGCGGGTCCTGGCCGGTGAACGGCCATGCGGAGCTTATCGAGGGCGCCAGGGATCCGGTCGCTGCGAATCGCCGGGTGCCTGTCCGGCGTGGGGCGGCGGCCCCCAGAGTCATGCCAGGCGGGATCGCCAGAGTGTATTGGCCATCACAAAGACAACGATTAAGCGCGGGTGGGGACGCGCGTGCATCCCGATGCAGCTCAGATCAGGCCCTCGGTGCGAAGCCTCTCGATCACGCCCGCGAAGTCGCCCCTGTAAAAGCCCTCGCCGGCGGCAGCAACCCGGAAGAACGCGCCGGGCTCGGCCTGGACCCGCGTTGCCGCCGCCCGCATGGCGCCGAACAGCAGCTCACGCGCCTCCTCATACCGCCCGCCGAGCGGCGGCCTCAGCGCGTCGCGCCCGGGCAGGGGCGGGAACGGAGCGTGAGGTTCGGACTGATACCAGTAAGCGACCGAACTGTATTCGTTCTGAAAGTTGTTCGCATGACCATGTTCGACAGTCCAGCGGATGGAGCGCCGAAAGCGGATCGGGTCGTGCAGGTACCAGCGGTACATCCCGACAAGGCCCGCGTAGTCGGGCGACTCGATGAGGTGGAACCCGCTGTAGGGCCCCGCGTATTCGACGGCGGGACACGCCCCTCCGCCGAAGATCTCCTCCGAGCCGGTGCCGTGGATCGCCGGCGGCCAGGGCTCGCCGTCGATGAACACCATGTCGTCGCCTTCCCCGTACCAGCCGCCAGCGACGTTGTTCACTTCGAGGACGAGCCCCACCATCTGGCCCTCTCCAATGGCCTCCAGGGCGGTGTAGTTCTCGGCGCCGTCAAGGTTGACAGCATCGTGGAGTTGCACGTTCGGCTGACTGCCCACGGCGGCCGTCGGGCGTTCCTGGCGCCATTGGGCGTGGAAGCGAAGCGTTTCGGCGGGGAGAGGGTCGTCATAGGTCTCGTAGTCGACGTGGTACCAGAATGCCGGGAGCATCCCGCCGAGGCGGTGATTACCGCGGTTCTCGAGGGTGACGCGTGCCCTCTCGCCGAACGGCATCGGGAAGTAGGCGTTGAGCCCATGTGACGACCCGCCGCCGGGGTTCACCGTCACGAGCTGGCTGTGGAACGGCCTGACACGGGCATGGGCGATGGCAAAGAAGTCGCCGAGCGGCACTTCCACCGACGGTTCACGCTCCCCGTCCCAGTAGCAGCGAAGGATGGCGTCGCGGTAGTCGGTGAGCTCGTAGAAGGCGAGAGCGCAATAGAAGTGCGTGATGCAACCCGGCCCCGGCTGTTCAAGAAGGGTGACCGTCTCGCCCGGGCCGATGGTCAGGAAGTCACGGTTGGCGCCGGTGCGGTCCCAGGAGGACGCACGGTGGCTGCGCGCCCGGGCGGTGGTGAACAGGTTCCGCCAGGGGTGGTCGTCGAGCGGATGGGCCGGTGAAGTCACTATCGCCTCCAGCGGACAGTGTGGCACGAGGCGCGGCGATGATGTTCAGGGCAGCCGCGGATCGGGGGCGCCGCGCGGGCCATCCGTCGCCTGCCGGAACGCTGGTAGCCGGAAGCATTGCCTGGCTCCAGCCACCACCCTCGTGCTGGTGACGCTCGGACTTTTCGTTCCATTCCTTGCTCGCCGCCGTGGACTCCCGCTGCGTCATCCAACCAGTTCAGAGTGTCTTATGATTCAGGTCATAGCCGGCGATGATGAACGCGCCGAATACTGCCACGATCCCGCCGGCCTGTGCCGAGCCGGGATCGTGGAGGGCTTCTCCATGACCAGCGTTGTCGACAGCTCCCACCAGCGGCTCGCCGAGTTCTACGCCGCCCACCCCACGGGTGGCCCCGCCAACGACACGTTCGTCGAGATCCTGAAGTACTACTTCAGCCCCCTGGAGGCACACCTGGCCTCCAGCATGGGGTTCCGCGACCTCGAAGCCGAGAGTGTAATCGCCGCGCGCGCGGGCGTTCGCGCCGACGAGGCTGCGGCCGCGCTCACCGCGATGGCGACCCGCTCTTGGATCCGCGGCCTCGTCCGCTCGGACGGCACGCGCGTGTTCCGCCTCCTGCCCATGGTGCCGGGCGTCTACGAGATGCCGTTCTACCTCAAGGATCGGACGCCCGACCTCGAGAAACTGGGGAATCTGTACGACCGCTACTACCGCGAGGGCTTCGGTCACGAGTTGCACGGCGGCAAGATCCAGATCGTGCGCGTGCTGCCGCCCAAGGATGGGACCCCACAGGAGCAGGTCACGCCCTACGAGGACGTGGTGAAAGTGCTGGAGACGCACGACCGCCTCTACCTCATGCCCTGCGTTTGCCGCCTGCACTACGGTCGCTGCGAGAGTTCGATCAATGTGTGCATAAGCCTCTTTGGCCCGGAAGCGCAGGCCCAGATGGATTCGCACGTCCCCGTCTTCGACCCGGCGTTGGCCGAAATTCGCCATGCGATCCGGCCGATCTCCGTCGACGAAGGCATCGACATCCTCTCCCGAACCGAGCGCGAAGGCCTCGTACACGTCACCAGCAACGTCCAGGACGAGCCGGTCTTTATCTGCAATTGCTGCCGCTGCTGCTGCGTCCTCATGCGCTCCATCACAGAGTTGACTATCCCGTTCGGGGTCGCCCCGTCGGCCTTCTGGATGACGGTCGACCAGGGCACCTGCGACGGCTGCCAGGATTGCGTCGAGCGCTGCCCGGTGGACGCACTGGCGATGGAGAAGGTGGCGGGACACAAGAAGTTGAAGGCGGCTGTAAACCACGACCTCTGCCTCGGCTGCGGCGTCTGCTCCTTCGTCTGCCCCACGGACGCGATGAGCCTGGAGCAGCGGAGCGCCAACATCTTCATCCCGCCGCTGGACGCCGACGAGATGTACACGATCATCGGCGGCGACCGCGGCCGGGCGTGGCCGGTCGAGCCTCACCACCACTGAAGGTGGAGCCGCGGCTAACTTCTTCACCCATCGCGCCGACGCGTAAACGCGCCTCAGGCCGGTTCTGGCCCACGGGGTTGCGACTGAATTCCGCCGTGAGTCCTCGGGGCAGGTCGGCGGCAGACAGGGTGACGGGTGACGCGCAGTCGCCGAGGCTCTTCAGCGTGACCGTGTAGGTCGTTTCCTGGCCCGCGCCTACTGTGCGGTCGGCCGAGGACGACAGTGGCAGATCGAGGAGATGCCGCCAGTCGAGGACGCCAACAGAGCCAACAGCGAGAGGGCTGCAGCTGGCGGTCGGCCCGGAAGTCAGGGGGCGGACTGCACCACAGGGCTCCGGTCGCCCTGTCCGGGCGCGTACGCGAGGTACATGAGCACTCTCTCGACCTGGGCAACGGCGGAGGCCTCCGTGTCCAGGGGTAGCTGCTCAGACGCCTCCAGTTCACTCGCGGGTGCGCTCGCGTCGCGCTGGGCGAGGTACACCTCCCAGGTGCCATCGGACCAGGGATCGCCCCCCGCCGCCGCCCGCTGCCTCAGACGGGCCTCTATCGTCTCCTCCCGCGCGTGACACTCCACCATGAGGAACCTCGCCCCGTAGCGCCGGGCGAGGTCACGGGCCGCGAGGCGCTCCTCCGGCCGGCGATGCGTGGCGTCGAGGATGATGGACCTGCGGCGGGACAGCGCGTACGCCGCCTCGTCGAGAAGCGCGTGGTAGACCCGTGCGTTCATCACCGGCGAGTAGAGCCCGCTGCCGTAAGGCTCGGCGGCGTGCTGGCCAGGGCCGAGTCCCGCGAGCTTCTTTCGGGTCTCGTCGCTGCTCGCCACGCGTGCCGGCAACGCCCCTTGCAGCAGGCGAGCGGCAGTCGACTTTCCGCTCCCTGTAAGCCCGGTGACAAGAATCATCCACGGCTGCCGGTCGGAACGCGCAAATCGCAGGGCCGCCATCAGGTATCGCCGCGCCTCGATCTCAGCCCCAAGGCGACTCGCGGCGTCGAACTCCGGCTCGCCGGAACGAAGGAACGCGACCTTGCACCGGACCATTGCACGATAGCAGCAGAAGAAGTCCATGAGCGCACCGAACGAGTCGCCGCTCGCCGCCTCGTACGATCGCACCATGGCCTCTGCCCGGTCGGGGCAACCGATGGTCGAGATATCCATGACAAGAAAGGACAGATCGAGACCGACGTCCACGTGACGGTGGCGCCGGTTGAATTCGACGCAGTCGACGATCGAGAGTTGGCCGTCGTAGAGGTAGACGTGCTCGCAGCGAAGGTCCCCGTGGCCGTCGCGAACGCGCCCTTTCGCCACGCGCTCCCGGAGGACCGATCCGTGCGTGGCGAGGAAGGCGCGAGTCCAACTGCGAACCTCGGCGGATGCCGCCCTCAGGAACCCGTCCGGCCCCTGGCGGTCCACCTCCGCGAGGTTCTCGGCGGCGTTGCGCCAGAGCTGCACGGTCGAGCCGAATCCCGCCGGCGCAACGGGCGCAGCCGCGTGAAAGGCAGCCACCGTCCGCGCAATCCGCTCGACGTCCTCGTCGCTGACCGCATCGCGAGCGAGGAGGCTGCTCAGCGTCGCCTCATCGGGGAGGCGGCGCATTCGGACGAGGTACTCCACCGTCTTTCCTGGCCCACCGATGCGGAAGCTGCCGTCGGCGCACATGACGAGGCGTTCGACCCCGAGGTAGACGGACGGGGCCAACCTCCGGTTCAGATCCACCTCTCGACGGCACATGAGCCCGCGACGGCGAAGCGTTGAGTAGTCGAGGAAGCCGAAGTCCACGGGTTTCTTCAGCTTGTACGCATCCGTAGGCGTGAGGAAGACACACGAGGCGTGTGTCTGACGAATCTCGACGCTGGGTGCGCCAGGATAGAGGGCCCGGTCGGAAAGGGTGGCGATCAGGCTTTGGAGGTCCATCATTCCGTCCCGCGTGCCGCGAGGCACCCCAGCTCCGCGATTGTGGACCGCAAGCCGAGAGGCCCGATGCCCCCGGGCGATCCTCAGATGGTCCAGCCCGGGGAGTGTGGCTACGGCTCGCAGCCAGGGGGAACGACCTCCTGTCGCCGTATTGCCGGTCCTTCGACTATCTGTTCTCTGGAGTCCCGTGCGCCTCGTCTACCTGCTGGTTCGCCTCCCTGGCCGCAGCACGCCGTCAGCCGTTGGCGCGTCCGGGCGCGGCTACCCCTGCTCGTAGTATTCCAGCCCGAGGTGCGTGATCAGCTCCTCTCCCATCAGGTGGCGCAGCGTGTTCTTCAGCTTCGTCTGCTGGATGAACAGGTCGTGCTCGGGATAAACCTCCGGGGCGTGCTGGGGGCTCTTGAAGTAGAACGACAGCCACTCCTGGATTCCGCGGAGACCAGCCCGGCGGGCGAAGTCCAGGAAGAGGACGAGGTCCAACACGAGGGGCGCGGCCAGGATTGAGTCCCTGCAGAGAAAGTCGATCTTGAGCTGCATCGGGTAGCCCAACCAGCCGAAGAGGTCGACGTTGTCCCAGCCCTCCTTGTTGTCGCGCCGCGGCGGGTAGTAATTGATGCGGACCTTGTGGTAGACGTCTCCGTAGAGTTCCGGGTACAGCTCCGGTTGGAGGATGTGCTCCAGCACTCCGAGCTTGGACTCCTCTTTCGTCTTGAAGCTCTCCGGGTCGTCGAGCACCTCGCCATCGCGGTTGCCGAGGATGTTCGTCGAGTACCAGCCGCTCAACCCGAGCAGCCTCGCCTTGAGCATGGGCGCGATCACCGTCTTGATGAGGGTCTGGCCGGTCTTGAGGTCTTTGCCGCAGATCGGGAGCCGGCGCTCGTTGGCGAGTTGCACGAGGGCCGGGATGTCAGCCGTCAGGTTCGGCGCGATGTTCGCATACGGCAGGCCCTCCTGGAGGGCAGCCCAGGCATAGAGCATCGAAGGAGCGATGCGGACGTCGTTGGCGGCCATAGCCTCCTCGAACGCACCGAGGCTCCGGTGGGGTGCGTCCTCCTCCATGAAGATCTCGGTGGAGCCGCACCAGACCATGACCATGCGGTCGCAGCCATGCACCTCTTTGAACCGGCGAATGTCGGCGCGGAGGGCTTCCGCGATCTCGCGCTTATTTGCTCCGTGCTTGACGTTGGGGCCGTCGAGCCGCTTGACGTAGTACCGATCGAACGCAGCGGGCATGGGCGCTATCGCCTCGAGGTAGTCGCGGATCGGGTCGAGGTGTTCGCGCCGATCGAGCACGCCTGCGTTGACGGCCGCCTGGTAGGCGTTGTCCGGGATGGGGTCCCATGCCCCGAACACGAGCTGGTCGAGGCCGGCGAGCGGCACGAACTCTTTGATGCGCGGCACCCGCTTTTCCGTCCGGCGGCCCAGCCGGATAGTGCCCATCTGCGTGAGCGAGCCAAAGGGCTGTGCGACACCGCGGCGGGCGAGCTCGACGCCGGCGATGAAGGTGGTGGCGACCGCGCCGAGGCCCGGGAGCAGGACGCCGATGCGCCCCTCGGCAGGCTGGATGGCGGTGGCAGCCGCGGTTTCAGCCTCATTCGATTCCATGTGACAACCCCTTTCGCGTCCGGGGCCGGCCAGTACCAGGGCGCCGAGCCGCTTCGGCCGAACGCGGATCACCGTATGCCGGGCCGCCTGGCATCCAGACTCGCCCGCGCGGGCGAGTTTCGGAAGGGACACAGGTCGCGCTTCTGGGGCCCGAGCGGGCCGCCCGGCCGCGTGCTCGCCTGGCGCCCGGGTGAAACGGCACCCCCGGCGAGTGCGAGGTTCCACCGAAATCCTGGCGGGGCGGGCCACTTCATGGGGCCGCTTGGACGTTGGCGGCCCGGGCGGCGGCTGGCACGTTGGACCGCAGCTCAAGCGCGCTCTGACACGGGAGGCAACCATGGAATCGCTCGCGAAGAGGATAGAGCGACGGCTGGCGGCGGACGTCGAGGCGTACGTCGCCGTTGAGGAAGACGGCGAGGTCATCGTGCTCAGCGGCCTGCTCGGCGGCGAAGGTGAACGCCAGGCCGTCCTCGATGTCGTCGCGGACGTGGCGCCGGGACGACGCATCGAGGACAACATGGAGGCGCCGGAGCCCGCCTCGGAAGGGGTCGAAG
>Ga0315281_10009597_pt1 | contig 13419 bp, 9 predicted proteins | sample YL17G07_0_MG_FD_204540 | JGI IMG/M metagenome (GOLD analysis project Ga0315281, IMG submission 204540) | Sediment microbial communities from Yellowstone Lake, YNP, Wyoming, USA - YL17G07_0 | ecosystem: Environmental > Aquatic > Freshwater > Lake > Sediment | place: USA: Wyoming | collected...
GGCAAATTTTTCCATCAGGTCAAACAAATGCGTGGCGAGCTTTTCATCTATCTGGCGCTTGACTGCGCCTTCCACAAATATATTTCTTTGCTGTGCCATTTCATCGGCATTTTTCTTTCCCATCGCGCGGCGCAGCAAATCTGCGGCGCCGAGCGAATATCCGCCGATAATCTGCGCGATCTGCATCACCTGCTCCTGATACACGATAACGCCGTAAGTCGGCTTGAGGGAAACCTCCAAGTCGGGGTGGAAATAATCTGCCTTGGCACGACCGTGCTTGCGGTTGATAAAATCCTCTACCATGCCCGATTCCAGAGGGCCGGGGCGGTATAACGCCACCAGCGCCACAATATCTTCAAATGTATCGGGCTCCAGCTTGACGATCAGCTTTTTCATGCCCGGCGATTCAAGCTGAAACACTGCGGTGGTGTTGGCCGCTTTCAGCAGCTTGTAAGTGGGCTTGTCGTCCAGGGGGATGAGTTCGATGTTAAAAGGCGCTCCCCCTCCCCAGCCCTCCCCCGGAGGGAGAGGGGGCAAAGAAGTGGATGCTTCACAAGTTGCCAATATAGCGACACTCCCTCTCCCATCGGGGGAGGGCTGGGGAGGGGGAGCACCCTCAAAAGACCCCGCCGCTTGCTGCATCTGGTGCACATACCTCACCGCCCAATCAATGGTAGTGAGCGTGCGCAAACCCAAAAAGTCAAACTTAACCAAACCAATTTTTTCCACGTCATCCTTATCAAACTGGCTGACGGCGTTGTCACTGCCCTCCGCGCAATATAACGGGCAAAAATCCGATAACTTGCCCGGCGCAATCAGCACACCGCCCGCATGCATGCCCACATTGCGGGTCAAATCTTCCAGCCGCTCGCACAACTCCAGCAGCTCGCTCACACCCTCTTCGGCACCCATGATCGCGTTGAACTCCGGTTCGATTTCCCGCGCCTTTTTAAGCGAAACCGGTTTTACCCCTTCCAGCGGGACTAATTTTGAGAGGCGGTCGCACAAACCGTAGGGGAAATCCATCACCCGGCCCACATCGCGAATGACCGCCTTGGAAGACAAGGTACCGAAGGTAACGATTTGCGACACACTTGCCGCACCGTATTTCTGTTTCACATATTCAATCACGCGCTCACGCCCGTCCTGGCAAAAGTCCACGTCAAAGTCGGGCATGGAGACACGCTCGGGATTGAGGAAACGTTCAAACAGCAACTCGTAACGCAGCGGGTCGAGGTCGGTAATCCCCAGGCTATATGCCACCAGCGAGCCCGCACCCGAGCCTCGCCCCGGCCCCACCGGTACGCCATTACTCTTTGCCCAGCGGATAAAATCTGCAACGATCAGGAAATAGCCGGGGAAGCCCATCTTGATTATGGTTTCAATCTCGAACGCCAGACGCGATGAGTACTCCTCCTGTCTGGCAGCCCGTTGCTCCATATCCGGGTACAACACCGCCAGGCGCTGTGCCAGCCCAAGCTCGGATTCGGTGCGCAAAAACTGATCCAGGCCGATATTGTTCGGTGTGGGGAAGTTGGGCAGACTGGGCTTGCCCAATATCAGAGTAAGATTGCAGCGCTTGGCAATTTCCACGCTGTTCGCCAGTGCTTCAGGCATATCGGCAAACAACGCGGCCATCTCGGCTTGTGTCTTGAAATATTGCTGGGGGGTGAAGGCACGAACACGTCGCTTGTCATTTAACACATATCCTTCTGCAATACACACCCTCGCTTCATGCGCCTTGTAGTCGTCCATGGCAAGAAATTGCACCGGGTGCGTGGCGACTACAGGCAAGGACAGTTCCGCAGCGAGGTTAACAGTTTCCCTTACCAAAAAATCCTCGCGTGCAAAACCGCAACGCTGCACTTCCAGATAAAAACGCGACGGGAACAACTCTGCATACTCCTTTGCCAATACCCTTGCGCTGGCATAATTGCCGTTCAGCAGCGTGGTGCCAATCTCGCCCGATTGTGCGCCTGATAACGCTATCAGACCATCTGTTGTCTCACGCAACCATTCCTTGCGTATCTCCGGGCGACCCCTGTTCTGGTTTTCCAGATAGGCACGGGTAAGCAGATCGCAGAGGCGCAGGTAACCCGCATTTGACTGGCACAGCAGTAACAATCTAAACGGCTGGTCGCGCTCTGCCTCGTTGCTCACAAACACATCGCATCCCGCAACAGGTTTGACACCCTTGGCGCGAGTCGCGGAATAAAATTTGACCAGCCCGAAAATATTGCTCAAATCGGTCAGCGCGAGTGCTGGCATGCCGTCACGTTTGGCCGCTTCAACCGCATCGCCAACGCGCACAATGCCGTCGACGATGGAATACTCGCTGTGCAGCCGCAGGTGAATAAAAGTGGGATGTGACATGGTCATTCGATGTTGGATTTGATCTGGATTTTACCACTGCCGGACAAGCTGAAATTTCAAATATTTTTTCTCCTTGATCTTGTTCAGAAAAGCTGGATAAGACTGCACTCCGGCACAAAATCACTCTTATTGGAACCACAGGCATAAGGTAAAATGAGCGCTTTCCTGTTGCACCCAACCTTCTTACGCCCAAAGGAATAATAATGACATGGCAGCTTTTTGATATAGAGATTGTCGGAAATCAGGCGCAAGTCCTGCTCGATGATCAGTTTGTAAGCGACAATCCCGGCGAAGCGCTGCCCAACATCGCCTGGTTTGGTGTGTGGTGCCAGAAGGATACGATAGGACAATTCTGGCATCCTGAGGAAACGGATATGCTGAATCAGATCGAGCAGGAGCTACTCGATTTGGCCGCTCAATTTGGCAACGGCTGGGCAGTTTATGTGCGTCGGGTTTTTACCGCAGGGAAACGTGAATATTTCTTTTACTACGGGGAAGGCGCAACACTTTCGGAAGCGCTACCCGTATTGCAGGCCTCGCACCCGGAATATCGTCTTGAATATGATGTAAAACAGGATCCGGATTGGTCGTATTATTTCAACTGGCTCAAGGAAGCGCCGAATGCCTGATTGAGAGATTTAGGGAGATGGAAATTTCAAAAATACCGTTAATCGCTTCTCCAACATTCACCCCATCCCCCTCCTAGTTGCCCCCTCGCTACGCTCTCCCCCTTGAAGGGGAGGGTTGGGGTGGGGATGGAGAGGCTGGTGCAGCATAATTTTATAAGTGGTATTTCAGTAATTTCCAACTCGCTTAGTGTTTCTTGAATTCCTTGACTATAAACTGTTGCCTTCGACTGATAGGCAGCCTTTCTTCCAGGCCCCTGAGTTTTACCGTCCAGTGCAAATCTGCACCCTCCACTCCCGCTTTTTCGAAGCTTTCAATTTCTTCTTTTGCCACTAGGCAATTACGGTGGATACGCACAAAGCGGTTGGCAAATTCCTTTTCCAGCGAGCCCAATGGTTCCTCAACCAGATATTCGCGTTCTACCGTACGTACGGTGATGTATTTCAGCTCTGCTCGCAGGTACAGCACTGACTCGACAGGAATGAGGAGTATTTTTCCGCGTTCCTGTATGGATAAGTTTTTTCTCGCCTCGGGTATAAGCTCCTGCAACACTTCGCTCTTGACCGGCACCGCGCTACGCGCGCGGGTCAGTGCTTCAAACAGTCTGCCCAAACGTATAGGCTTGAGCAAATAATCGATCGCGTGCAGCTCAAATGCCTGTATCGCGTAGTTATCGTAAGCGGTGGTAAAAACAATCACGGGCGGGCGTTCCAGCTTGTTGAGATGTTGTGCCAGTTCTAGCCCGTCCATCTCGGGCATGCGTATATCCACCAGCACAACGTCTGCGTGCAGCGTCGCAAGCTGATCGAGCGCCTCTCGTCCATTTGATGCCTCTCCCACCAACTCCAGGGCAAGCTGTGCATTGCAGTCGCCGAGCAACTCTCTGATACGGTGACGTGCTGGCGCCTCATCGTCCACGACATATACCGTCAGAGGAAGGTCAATATTATTCATTAGCTTCTTCCTTTATAAACGGCAATTGTATGTGTACACGATAAAAGTCATTGCCGGATTCAACGGTGTATTTTGCCTCTACATCAAACTGCAAGGCAAGCCGCTCACGGATATTTTCCAGCGCCATTTTGTTGCCGTTATGCTCACCTTGCTGGCTATGGCAGGGATTGCGCACTTCCATGTGCAGCTCATTGCCTGTGCGAAGCAGCGTTACATCGATTTTTCCGCCCTCTGCCAAGGGTTCTATACCGTGATACACCGCATTTTCCAGCAGGGGCTGCAACATGAGTGGTGGTACCAGAGCTTCATTTACCGCTTCGTCAATCTGCCAGTTTTCCCTCAAACGTTCACCCAGGCGCAACTTTTCCAGTGACAGGTATTGCCGCGAAAGTTCAATTTCACGGCGCAAGGGCACGAGCTCGTGACTGTCGGCCATGGCCATGCGAAATAAATCCGCCATATCCTCAAGCGCAGATTCCGCACGCTTGGGATCGGCACGCACGATACTCAATACTGCATTGATACTGTTAAAAAGGAAGTGCGGGCGGATACGGGCTTGCAGTGCCTGCAAACGTGCATCGTGAAGTGCGGTTGAAAGGGACATCGCGCGCAATTTGAAATATACAAGCAGCAGCGCGGCAAGCGAGCTGCTCAAGATGAAAGTACGCCATACATGAAATGATACATTGGCCATTGCAGGGCCATACAGATCACCCATTAGCTGATAAATTGCCAGCGACACCAGACCAACAATAAACAATACTGCCGCGAAACCATGCCAATAAGGCAAGCGCAGCAACAAATCATTCAGTATGTAAAGCAGCAGCAAATTGGAAAGCAACACGGGTTGCAGGAATGCAGAACCATCTACAAAACGCTGTATCCCATCCTGAAAGGAGTTGGCTTGCAGGAGGGCTGCCAGCATGGCAATGCCATTCACCAACAGCACGATGCGCAGGGTTGCCCCCAGATTGCGAAAGTTGGGTAACGCGTCAGGCAACAGATTTTGATTTATACTTTGCACTTTAGGCATAACAGATCCCTGTATGCCGCTATTCTGGACAAGTCATGGCAACCATGCAAGATAAACAAGCCCAAACAACGTGGTCGGGCAGATTTAATGAGCCCGTTGATGAGCTGGTAAAACGTTTTACCGCATCGGTAGGATTTGACCAGCGTCTGGCCGTGTTCGATATTCAGGGTTCGTTAGCCCACGCTCAAATGCTGGCGGCCTGCAACATCATCAGCACACAGGATCTGAACGACATCCTGCGCGGCATGAAGCAGATCGAGAATGAAATATTGGCCGGAGAGTTTATCTGGTCTGTAGACCTTGAGGATGTCCATCTCAATATTGAAAAACGCCTGACCGCGCTGGTGGGCGATGCCGGCAAACGGCTGCACACCGGGCGTTCGCGCAACGACCAGGTAGCAACCGATGTGCGTCTGTACCTGCGCCATGCCATTGATGAGCTGGCGCTGCTGATCATGGGCTTGCAGACCGCACTGGTCGATCTGGCCGCCCTGCACACGCACACCATCATGCCCGGCTTTACCCATCTCCAGGTGGCACAGCCCGTGAGCTTTGGCCATCACCTGATGGCCTATTATGAAATGCTGAAGCGCGATGCGGAAAGGCTGCTCGATTGCCGCAAGCGGGTAAACCGACTGCCGCTAGGCGCGGCTGCCCTAGCCGGCACCAGTTATCCGATCAAACGCGAATATGTCGCCGAACTGCTGGGTTTTGACGGGGTATGCGAAAACTCGCTGGATGCCGTTTCCGACCGGGATTTTGCGATTGAATTCAGCGCCTGTGCCGCACTGGTCATGACGCACCTATCACGTTTGTCCGAAGAGTTGATTCTGTGGATGAACCCGCGCTTTGGCTTTATCGACCTTGCCGACCGTTTTTGCACCGGCTCCTCCATCATGCCGCAGAAAAAAAATCCCGATGTACCGGAGCTGGTGCGCGGCAAGACTGGCCGCGTCAACGGCAACCTGGTGGCCCTGCTCACCCTGATGAAAGGCCAGCCTCTGGCCTACAACAAGGATAATCAGGAAGACAAGGAGCCACTGTTTGACACCGTAGACACGCTAACGGCCACGCTGCGCATTTATGCCGACATGATAAGTGGCATCACCGTCAAGCCCGAGGCCATGCGTGCCGCTGCCTTGCAAGGCTACGCAACCGCCACTGACCTGGCAGATTATCTGGTTAAAAAAGGCCTGCCTTTCCGCGATGCGCATGAGGCTGTTGCACTGGCAGTCAGTTTTGCGGAAAAGCGCGGTTGCGATCTGGCAGAATTGAAGCTGGATGAACTAAAACAGTTCTCGGCTTTGATTGCGGATGACATCTATGCGGCGCTGACACTGGAAGGCTCACTGGCCGCGCGCAACCATATTGGTGGTACAGCACCGCAGCAGGTGGAAGCGGCGATTGCTCGCGCCCGGAAATATCTGGCTGGAGCTATAAGCTAAAAGACAATTCAGGGGCAAAAAAATGGGCAATCTTGCGATTGCCCAAAAGGAGGAGAGTTTGATAGAACGAGTTATATCAACTTGCACTTCAACACTCGGCGCGTATTGTATAGCCGCCATCCTTTCTGTCATATATGCCAAACGGCCTAGATATTTATCTAGCCCGGTGCAGATCAAGCAGTAATTTTGCCCAGCATCGTTTTCAATTCGCCACTCTGATACATCTCAGTCGTGATATCCGAGCCGCCAATAAACTCGCCGTTTATATACACCTGGGGTACGGTTGGCCAATTGGCGTACTCGATAATACCCAGACGAATTTCGTCGCTTTCCAGAATATTTACAGCAAAAATATCTTTTACTCCCAATGAGTTAAGGATATTAATTACATTGGCTGAAAACCCGCAGCGCGGTGCAGCAGGCGTACCTTTCATGTAAACAACAACCGGGTGCGTCGTAACCTGCTGCTTGATTACTTCTTGAATATCCATCTGCAAAATCTCCTGAAATTGAGTAATTGAGTAATTCACTCGGGTATTCTAGGGGCTAGGCTTTTGCACGTCAAGCGAAAAGGCTCAAGCCTGTTTGCGCCCGCCGCTTACACGCTCTATGCCGGAAAGATCAAATCCTGTAAATATCTCTTCAAATTCAGCCTGCTGCAACAAATCTCGCACTTGCTGCGCCTGCTCGTAACCATGCTCCAGCAGCAACCAGCCACCGGGAAGGAGGTAATCAGGCGACAGGCTCACAATACGGCGTATATCAGCCAGCCCGTCCGCGCCTGAAACCAGCGCCGAGGTTGGCTCAAAACGCACGTCACCCCTGGCAAGATGAGGGTCACCTGCGGCGATATAGGGAGGATTGGACACGATCAATGTAAAGCGCTGCTCGCCCAACGCTGCAAACCAGTCACTCTGTATGAAATCCACATTAGTCAAACCCAGCTCGCGCGAATTCCCCCGCGCCACATCCAGTGCCACAGACGAGTTATCACATGCCAATACCACCGCTTGAGGGCAGTCCTTTGCGATCGCCAGGGCAACAGCTCCACTACCGGTACCCAAATCCAGCACAGTGCAGTGCTCCGGTGCGGTAATACGCTCGATTGCCTGCTCAACCAGCAATTCGGTATCGGGACGGGGGATCAAGGTTGCAGGTGTGACTTTGAGATTCAGGCCGAAGAATTCACGCTCTCCCAAAATATAGGCAATGGGTTCGCCCTGCAACCGCCGCTGCAACAGCTCGTTATACAGCACGGACTCCGCACTATTTAACTCGCGCTCGGGATGGGCCACCAAATATGCGCGCTGCTCATGCAATACTTTTTGCAGCAAGCACTGCACTTCTATCCGTGCCGTGCTGGCTTCAAGCGCGAGTACAGAACACAGAATTGCTGTATCGCACGACAATATATTTTGTAAATTATGTTGCAAGCAGGTGACCCGGAAGTATTTAACCAGTATGGCTTATTAAATTTCGTCAGCCAGCGCCGCCAGTTGCTCGGCCTGATGCTCGGCCATCAGCGCGTTGCACAACTCGTCGATATCGCCATCCATGATGTGGTCCATTTTGTACAACGTGAGGTTGATGCGGTGGTCGGTGACGCGACCCTGCGGAAAGTTGTAGGTGCGGATTCGCTCGGAACGGTCACCGCTGCCGACCAGTGATTTGCGCTCTGCCGCCAGTTTGGAGTGCGCTGCATTTTCTTCCTTGGCCTTGATACGCGCAGCCAGTACCGACATCGCCTGTGCCTTGTTCTTGTGCTGCGAGCGCCCGTCCTGGCACTCCACCACGGTGCCTGTCGGTATATGTGTTATGCGCACCGCGGAGTCTGTCTTGTTGATATGTTGGCCTCCGGCGCCGCTGGCACGGAAAGTGTCGATGCGCAGATCGGCAGGATTGAGCACCACATCGCCCACTTCATCGGCCTCCGGCAGGATGGCAACGGTACAGGCTGAAGTATGCACCCGTCCCTGTGTTTCGGTGGTCGGCACCCGCTGCACGCGGTGCGCGCCGGATTCAAATTTCAGTACGGAATACGCCCCCTGGCCGATGATGCGTGCGATGACTTCCTTGTAACCGCCCTTTTCACCGAGGCTTTCCGAGATCAGCTCGACCTGCCAGCGGTGGCGCTCTGCAAAGCGGGTATACATGCGGAACAGATCACCCGCAAACAGCGCCGCTTCATCACCGCCGGTGCCAGCGCGCACTTCGAGAAAGACATTGCGCTCATCATTGGGGTCTTTCGGCAGCAATTGTTTTTGCAGATCAACTTCTATCTGCTCCAGTCGCGCTTTGCCTTCCTTGACTTCGGCATCGGCAAACTCCCTCATTTCAGGATCGGTCGCCATTTCCAGCGCAGTTGTAACATCAGCCTCCGTGGCCTGATAGTCACGATAAAGCGTAACAACCGGATCCAGCTCCGAGCGCTCGCGGCTTAGCTTGCGGTAAGAATGCATATCGTTCGTGGCATTTTCGCTGCTCAACAGCGTATTCACCTCATCCAGGCGGTCTGCTAGTTGGGCCAGTTTGGAAGCAATGGTGGGCTTCATTCTATAGAGTTCAACTGATAAAGCCGGTGTATCGTCTCAAGCAGCGCATCACGCTCGGTAGACTGTGCCTGATTGAGCGCCTGGGTGGGGCCATGCAGAAATTTATTTGTCAGTGCATTGCTCAATGATTCCAGCACCTTCTCTGCCGGCTCTCCCTTCGCCAGGTGTCGCAGGGCTTTTTCCATTTCATTGCGACGCTGGCGCTCTATCACATCACGCAAGGCACGAATAGTGGGCACGACTTCGCGCGACTCCATCCAGTGCATAAACTCGCTCACACCGGAATTGATGATGACCTCCGCCTCCTTGACCGCGCCCTGCCGTGCATCCAGCCCGTCACGCACCGCCTCGGACAAATCGTCTACCGTATACAGAAACACATCGCTTAATTCGGCCACCTCGGCTTCAACGTCACGCGGTACGGCAAGATCGACAATAAACAGCGGCCTGTGCTTGCGCGTCTTCAGCGCACGCTCTACCATGCCCTTGCCCAGAATCGGCAATTGGCTGGCAGTGCTTGTAACAATAATGTCGTACTGCGCCAATTGCTCGGGCAACTCATGCAGCGTAATGGCCTGGCCGTTAATTTTGCGCGCCAGTGTTTGCGCGCGCTCCAGCGTTCTGTTTGCCACGGTGATCTGTCTGGGAGATTTGGCTGCAAAGTGCACAGCATTCAGCTCGATCATCTCGCCCGCGCCTATAAATAAAACACGCTGCTCGGCAATGCTGGGGAAAATCCGCTCAGCCAGTTTAACGGCCGCAGCAGCCATGGAGGTCAGGTTCGAGCCGATCTCGGTTTGCGTGCGTACATCCTTGGCCACGGAAAAGGTGCGCTGAAATAATTTGTGTAATAAAAACCCTAGTGTTCCGGCCTGCTCGGCATAACGCACCGCCTGCTTCATTTGCCCAAGAATCTGCGGTTCGCCCAGCACCATGGAATCCAGGCCGCTTGCGACCCTGAAGGCATGTTGCACAGCCTGCTCTTGTGGCATGTTATAAATATAGGGTTCAATATTGCCGGAGGGCAGCTTATGGTAAGCCGCCAGCCAGTTGACGGCTTGAACCGGGTCGTTGGTGCTGCAATACACTTCGGTACGGTTGCAGGTGGAGAGGATCGCAGCCTCCCTTGCAGCGCCATGGCCGACGAGATCGCGCAAGGCAGCATCCATCGCTTCAACATTGAAAGCAACCTTTTCCCGCACGGCGAGCGGTGCGGTTTTATGGTTTATGCCAAAGGCGAATAACTGCATGGTTATGAAGGAAAGCTGAAGAATTAACCGGGGGCGAGATTATAGTGTCTGGCGGCTATCTATGCCAGCAGACTGCCAAACCGCCTGGGCTGTCGAAAAGCCTGCCTGCCCACCCTGCATTATTTTTCGAGAGCAAATTAACGTGGCTTAACCAGGACTATTTTGTAGCCTTAAGCTGTGCCAGGGCCAGATCTGCATCCTTACGCAAAGGGCTATCGGGATTTTTGCTCACAAATTCTGCAAAGGCTGCCTGCGCCTTGGCATGCTCTCCCGACGATGCAAGCGTCATGGCGCTGGTGAAGGCTTCCAGTTCATCTGCATCTACAGTCTGCGCAGCCTTCTCGCCCTTCCAGTAAACATCATCCACGGCCATTTTGGCGCCGCGTACGCCACCCACGGCAGTTGTTGAAGTAACCTTTTTTTGCGGCGCCATTTGCTCAATTTTTGCTCTGAGCTTATCCCAGAAATTTGGTGCGTTATCCTTTTTTTCCTCAGCATAAATTGCTTGCGAACCCGCAAGCAGAAATACAGATACAAACAAAACCATGAATTTTTTCATTTCATTCTCCTATCAAGCGGCTTTGAGCTGTTTAAAGTGCATTCAATAATTCCAGCGCAAGTGCCTTGTATCTGTTTTTAACCGACGAGTCCAACTTTTGCGCCTTGCCAAAAGCTTCCTTGGCTTTTTTCATCTCTTTGCTGATTTTATAGGCCTTGGCCAGATTCACCAAAATCTCAGCATCATCCGGGCTGGATTGCGAGGCCGCCAAATAGTTCCTCTGTGCCGCAGGATAGTCGCCTTCTATCATGCATAAATTGCCGCGATTGTTAAGCGCAGAAGCATTTTTGGGCTCAGTTTCCAGAATTTTTTCCAGATATTTGAGTGCCTCACTTCTGTCACCAAATCTGGCAAGAATAATGGCCGCCTGCTGGTGAGCCTCAATATCGGCAGGATTTTTTTCGATCGCCTGTAAATAATGCCTGATTTTAGTCTGCGAGCTTATTTTCAGTACTGACTCCAGATCTCCGGCAAACTTTGCCTCCATTTGTTTGGCGCTAACCTCGGGAGGAACCTGGGTGGAAACCGGCAAGGATGCAGGTTTGTACGTATTCCAGGACTCATGAACGTCAAGAATGGTCAGACCTTTATCCTTCCATTTGTAATAATTTTTCGCACCCAGCTCCCACGCTTTTACAAAGGAACTTCCGACTATGGTGGTTTCAACCGGGATCCATAATTTTCCCTTGTGTATCACGTACAAATCATTATTTGTATAGCCATCCGCATCAGCCTCGATGCCGGTGGATAACATCATAAACATATGGCCCGGCACTTCAACGACCAGTGTATAAATGCCCAGGCTTTCAAGCGCTGCGGAATAGATCGCAACCAGATCATCGCAATCCCCGGACTTGCGCCGCAAGGTTTCACGCGGATACTGGATATAGTCCACTACATCGGTCTTGCCTGACGAAACCTGATAAGGGTTGGTCGGGTCCGCCAGGTAAGTCAGGCCCGCCGCCCCGAATGCATCAAACACAATTGCAGCCAGTTGCGCGTGATCCTTAATATCGGGAAACTGTGTGGCGACAGAGCGCACAAAATTTATGATGGGCGGATCCTTGGGGGTGATAAAGGCGGCGTAGCGCCCGCGCTCATCCCAGGTTAGGCGATGTTTGTCATAAACCTTGACCGTTGAATTTTTACCATAGATGACCTGAGCGCCGTTTTCGTAATAGCTGGCCTCAATCAGGGCCTGCACCGAGCTGTCTTCGGAAATATTCAAAATGGTGTTATTGAATACTGCCTTGAGCGTAATTTCCTCGCTCTTGCCCGGCAATATCTGGTCAATTTTAATTTCCGTCGGGTAATCCATTACATTCTTCAAGACAAAGCTAACCTTGATATTGTCCAGCGCCTTGTCGGTATTATTGGTCAACTTGATGCGTCCCACCCCATTATCCTCATACAACTTGTAGGTATTGGAAAAAATATCACTCAGTTTCAGCACATCAATTTCAAGGGGCGCCTTGTTGAAGGGCAGCGTGGTTCCACTGGCGGCAAACTTTGCCGATTCGACGTTATCCGTACTGCGTGTGGAAATATAGTAGGTGTATTTTGTATCCGGTTTAAGGGAAGTCCCGGTATATTCAGGCACAGTTGACTCGCCAATCTTGATGTAAGCATCTCCTTCTTTCCGATAGATCAGGTATGCGCTCAAATATTGAGGATCTATGGGCTTCCAGCTCATTTTTATTTGCCATGGCGTAGGTTCTACCAGAACCGTTTCCAGCACCGGTGGGCTGAATTTTTGGGCAACGCCCTGTACCGCCACACTGGTTGCACCTTCAAACCCCTGCTGTGTTTCCGCCGCTATCCGGTAAAAATACTGATCCTCACCGGCCAGGCTCTGATCTGTATATTGATTTGTCGGACTGCTACCTGCCCGAACAAATCCCGTATTAGCGTTCCTTGAACGATAAATTTGATACTGTTTGATATAGGGTAGCTGTGCAGCGGCCCAGCGCAACTCAACCGCATGTACTGCACCCTGTGCCACCAGTTGCTCGGGGGCGGCAGGCTTGTACAAGGTGGTAAAAGTCTGTACCCGCTTGTTGCCCCGCTCCGAGATCATGAATGTTGTACCGTCCCTGGCTGCAATCGCCAGCGGCTCCTCCAGCTCACCAGGAGCGCTACCCTTCGACGAAAATGAGCGCAGATACTCACCCTGAGGAGAAAACACCTTGACCTGGTTTGCGTCCAGCACAAATATTTCATCTAGCGTAGCCATCAGCGCCACCGGCTTGCTCAGGTCAACTGGCTCTCCCCTGCCTTTACCAAATTCTAGTAATGGATCACCCTTGGCTGAAAATGCCGAAACAACAGAGCGCCCCTTATCCAGCACATAAAGATTGTCCGCGGGATCCAGTGCGATTGCGGAGGGTTCATCCAGCGCCGCCTTGTTACTCTTGGTGATCGCTTTGACAAACCCGCCATCACTGTTGAAAACCTGCACCCAGTTATTGCCGCGATCCGAGACATAGATATCACCGTTGTTGCCTATGGCGATATCTGTAGGGTCGCCAAGCTGACCTTTCTTGCTACCCTTGCTGCCAATACTGGTGAGCACAGTGCCGGATTCATCCAGCTTCACTATCCTTAAACTGTTTTTATCCACCACCCA
>Ga0315281_10009598_pt1 | contig 13419 bp, 12 predicted proteins | sample YL17G07_0_MG_FD_204540 | JGI IMG/M metagenome (GOLD analysis project Ga0315281, IMG submission 204540) | Sediment microbial communities from Yellowstone Lake, YNP, Wyoming, USA - YL17G07_0 | ecosystem: Environmental > Aquatic > Freshwater > Lake > Sediment | place: USA: Wyoming | collected...
GTTCTTCCAGGTCATTGATCAAGCCTAAAATAGTTTGCTTAATATCCAACTTATCTAATTCCTGTGGTACGGCATTAACAATAATAGAATTACCACTGAATATTTCTAAATCAAATCCCAGATTCTTAAGAAATTCAGAACTTTGTTTTAATATTTCAATTTCTCGATGTGACAATTCCAGAGTTAAAGGCAATAAAAGTTTTTGGCTTTTAATTTTATCAGTGGCAAAGTCAGCTTTAAATCTTTCATACAAAATTCTTTCAGCGGCAGCATGCTGGTCAATGATGAGCACGGCGCTTGGCGCCTCAATAAGTAGATATGAGTTATGTATTTGCCCGATTAAGCGCCAAGCGCCGATTAAAGGCTTTTCTTCCCCCTCTACAAATTCATCATTTAAAATCTGTTTTGAAAATTCCAGTGCTTGAGAAATTTGCGAAGGCCTGGATTGAATATTTTTAAAATTCTGCTGATAACTTACACTGGGTTTAAAAGTTTGGTTGCCTGCTTGAGGTTTTAAAGTATAGGTTTTGACTGGCTGGCCAGATTCAGTTTTTAAACGAGCTGGCATTAAATTCGCAGCCAGGCACTCTTGAATGGTTTTTAAAACTGTTAAATATATTTCATTAGTATCTTTGAATTTCACTTCTGCTTTGCGCGGATGAACATTTACATCAACCAATTGAGGTGGGACTTTAATGCTTAAAACAAAAATAGGATTTAATTCTCTGGGAATTAAACTGCCATAGCCATCTTTCACTGCCTTGGCAATCAAAAAGTCAGAAACCGCACGATTATTAACAAAAATAAATTGGGATTTTCTGTTTTGTCTGGCAATTTCTGGTTTACCAATAAAACCAGTAATGGCAATTGTACCTTGCTGTTTTAATTCTAAGAGATCTTTAGCAATGTCTAAACCTAAAATTTGTTTTATTCTTTCCAGCCAATTATTTGTTTTAGGCAAGTTTAGAATTAAAGTTTTATTGTGGGTGAGTTTAAAATTGATTTGTGGATTAATTAGGGCAAATTGGGTTATTGTTTCTAAAATATGATTATATTCAGTTAGCGGAGTTTTGAGAAATTTTCTGCGCGCTGGCACATTATAAAATAAATCCTTTATAGTAATTCTAGTTCCTTCTGGACAACCACATGATTCAATTATCAATTTCCCATTTTCAATTTTCAAACTTGTGCCCTCAATCCTCTCTTTGGTTTTAGTTTCAAAAGTAAATTGGGAGACAGAAGAAATGCTGGCCAAAGCTTCACCGCGAAAACCCAAAGTTTGAATATTAAAAAGATCTTCCAAAGTTGAGATTTTTGAAGTGGCATGGCGTTCAATTGCTAATTCAGCATCTTCTTTGGACATGCCAATGCCATTATCTTGGATAACAATCAAATCAGTACCACCATTTTCCAAATCAATGGAAATTTGATCAGCGTGGGCATCAATGGAATTTTCTACAAGTTCTTTAACAACAGAAGCTGGTCGTTCCACGACTTCGCCGGCAGCAATTTTATTGATGAGATCTTGATCTAATTTTTTTATTTGAGGCATAGAAATAAAATCGGGTAGAAGGAATCCCCTGCTTCCGACTTTCCGCTTGGAGCAGGTGCTCCAAGCTACCCATAAATTAAGGGTATATGAATAAATCTATCAGTTTTCTACAATCAAATCAAATAAAAAACACGCCGCTTTTAAACGACGTGTCTATGGTTACTTAAAGAGTTTGTTTAGTTCAGCTGGCCAGAAAAAGGCTTTCTGCAAATGGTACGGAGCAGCCCTTAAGACGCTCCAAATCGTGGGTTTGGCATGTTCACGAATTATTTCGTTTTGCTTCTGATGTACATATTCCATGAGCATGTCAACTATGAAAATAACTGCGGCGATCATGCCATAAGCTGCTAAGATTGAAAGACAGATTTGTAAATAATCCATTTTACCCTCCTTGTGGTTTAATTTTCAAAAATTTTCAGGTGGTTCTTCGTCATGCTGAACTTTGCCGCATTTTGGACAAACATACAAATCCGCCATGCACTTGGCTATGTATTTTTTCCCACATTCAGTACATTTGAAGGTAACGTTTTCTGGATCAGTTTTTGCTTTTTCCGCAATAATTCTATTTATATTTTTTATTGATTCTTCTGTTTTTTTAGTCATTGAATCCTCCTCTTTGATTTTTAACTTAGCAAAGGATTTATTTTTTGTCAACCCTACGAATTACGAATCGTGTACGAATATACTAATTTTTCCCTTAACTATTCGTATATTAGTAAAGAATTCGTAATTTCGTAGGAGAATAAAAAAAGCCGCAAGCGGGTGCCTGCGGCAATTTCAGATAAGTGCTTTTATTTGGGTTAGGAAGGATTAACTACTCCTGCGATTTCTTCTGAAATGAATTCTGCAAGTCTTTCCTTCATAAATACCCTTGAAAAAGCTATAGCGGCAATGATGTCATTCTTATTTGAAGAATTTCTTACCCTAATATCGCAATTGTACTCCATCCCTTCGACTTCCCATGCTGTGCCAATGGCGATAAAGGTATTATCTGGAAGAAAGCTAATATCCGAATCTCGTAAAAGAGCTTCAATCTCGCTTTCTTTCAGATGCTTTACAATGACTTTATGGGAAAGAAGCTCATTAATCAAAATACTTTCAATTCCGGTTTTGCGTTTATCGGGTTGTCTTATTATGACAACGAAATTCTTGCCTGCAAGTTTTGAAGTAATTTTTTCTTGCTGCTTAATTCTGCGCTCCTTCAGGGGATTTAAAATATATACTTTTAAAAATCCCCCAATAAGCAATAGAAAACAAACTCCAAGAACACCATACACTATAGTTTCCATACTTCCTCCTGTTTTTTGTCCCACTCATGAAACTTTCATGCACCTTTGGTGAAGAAGTCTTAAGGTGAAACAAATTTCCAAATTAACCAAAGGTTAATTATTTTTGGAATATTAAAGTATAGTATATTTTTACAATTTTGTCAATCCTTTGATATCTTTAATTCATTTTCCAATTCTGCCAAAATTTCATAAGCCCGATCAGTCAAAGGTTTGGGAAGGCCAGCTAATTTGGCAACTTCAATGCCATAAGAACGGTCAATGCCGCCTGGGATTATTTTCCTTAAAAATATAACACCTGTTTCCGTTTCTTTAACTGAAACAGAATAATTTTTAGCTTTATCTAATTTATCCACTAAATCAATTAATTCATGATAATGAGTGGCAAATAAAGTTTTGGCTTTAATGTTTTTATAAATATATTCTACAATGGCCCAGGCAATGGAAACTCCGTCAAAAGTAGATGTTCCCCTGCCCAATTCATCCAGGACAATAAAACTTTTACTGGTTGCATTATTCAAAATATTGGCTGCTTCCTGCATTTCTACCATAAAGGTTGACTGGCCGCGGATTAGGTTGTCTGAAGCGCCTACACGAGTGAAAATGCGGTCTGTGAGGCCTATTTTAGCGCTTTGAGCTGGCACATATGAGCCGATCTGGGCTAAGAGTATAATTAGGGCTGTTTGGCGCAAATAACTGGATTTGCCGCTCATATTGGGACCGGTCAGTAAAATTAACTGATGGTCAGTATGATTAAATAAGCCATTATTAGGCACATATGAGTCAGTTTGTAATTTTTCAATGACTGGATGGCGACCATTTTTAATTTCAATTGCTTCGCCATCATTTAATTCTGGTTTAGTGTAATTATTTAGTAAAGCAATATTGGCAAAGTTTAAAAGCACATCTAGTTGGGCAATAATTTGGGCTGTGTTTTGAATGGCTTCAAAATGCTTGGCAACTTCATTTCTAATTTCCCAGAATAACCTTTGTTCCAGTTCAATGATTTTTTCTTCAGCGCCTAAAACCTTTTGTTCATATTCTTTAAGTTCTGGTGTGACAAATCTTTCAGCATTAACTAGGGTTTGCTTACGTGTATAATCAGTGGGCACCTGACCCAAATTAGAATTAGAAACTTCAATGTAATAACCAAAGATTTTGTTGAATTTAACTTTTAAAGATGAAATGCCGCTTCTTTGGATTTCCCGAGTTTGCAAATCCTTGAGCCAGTCCTTGCCAGAACGGCTAATTTTTCTTAATTCATCCAATTCAGAATTATAACCATCGGCAATCATTTCACCCTCGGTAATTAAAAGCGGCGGATCTTCACTAATTGATTTTTGGATTAAATTTATGACCTCTTTATGCTCATCAAGATTTTTATGGCAAAGTTTTAAGAGTTTAGAAGTATCTAGCCCATTGTCATTCCGAACGGATGTGAGGAATCTCTTTGGACTTGGGGGACAAAGAGATCCTTCGCTTTGCTCTGGATGACAATGGGCGGTTTTAATAATTTCTTTGATTTGCGGAATTTGCATTAAAGAATTTTTTAAGTTCAATAAGTCTCTGGCATTTGCTCTTTTACAACCTAGTCGGCCTATTAATCTTTCTATATCTGAGATGTTCTTTAATTCAATTTTAAGGTTTTCTCGTAAATCCAAATTGCTATAAAATTCTTCAACTACATCTAATCTTTGCTGGACTTTATCCAGATTAATTAATGGATGTAATAACCAATTACGAAGCAATCTTCCACCCATGCCAGTTTGAGTTTGATCAAGAATGGAAATTAAAGAACCTTTTTCTTCAAAAAATTGATAAGTATATAAAAGTTCCAGATTTCTAATTGTAGCTTCATCCAGTATCATGTAATCAGAAAGGTTGTAAAGAGAAATCTTATTAATATGTTCTAAATTTGTCTTTTGAGTATCTTTTAAATAATTAAGTAAATTACCCGCTGCTTCAAGGCCAACTAAATACTTTTCAATGCCAAAACTTTGCAAGGATTTAACTTTAAAATGTTCCAGTAATGTTTCAGTGGCTGGATGAAAAAGTGCTGGATAAAATAAATTAAGATTAGAAATTTGTTCTAATTTTGTTTTTAAACTTAAATTCTCATTCAAGTCAGGCGTGATTATTATTTCCGAAGGCAAAATTCTATTTAATTCATTAATCAAATCATCCAGCTTATTTAATTCACTTAATTTAAATTCGCCAGTGGTTAAATCAACAAAGGCAATCCCCCATTTATTGTCTTTATTAAATAAAGAAACTAAATAATTATTTCTTTTGTTTTCTAAAATATTATTATCCAAAGTTGTGCCAGGCGTAATTATCCTGATTACATTTCTTTCCACCAGGCCAGGCAAATTAGGGTCAGTCAGCTGTTCGCAAATAGCGACTTTTTTGCCAGCTCTAGTTAATTTGGCAATATAACCATCAGCCGCGTGATAAGGAATGCCACACATGGGTGTTTCATTTACAGTGCCCTTATTGCGCGCTGTGAGCGTGATATTAAGTATTTTGGAGGCCTCAAGCGCATCTGGACCAAACATTTCATAAAAATCACCCAGCCTAAAAAAGAGAATGCAGTCTTGGTGCTTGGACTTGATTTCTCGGTATTGTTTGAGCATGGGGGTGAGTTCGGACATAGGTGGCTAAATAATTTAGCTGGGTAAGCTGGGTAAGTAAAGTAAGGTGGCTAAGCTTACACAGCTTAATTCTTATTAGTAAATCTATCAATTTTTATCTTTTTTGACAAATAAAAAAGGGCGATGTAACTCGCCCTAGATGTGTCAATTGGGTTCTTTAACCTCATTGACAAGGTTTGGCCTCTGGCCTTCTGGGTAGATTGCGAACTCTATAGCTAAGAGTTTTTCAATGTTGCAATCTCCATATTTTTTACTTTCTCGCTCTGCCTTGCATTCCTCTGAAAAGTATTCGCAATCTTCACTGCCGCATTCCTGATGGCGAAGAATTTCTTCAGCTACCATTGGCTCGCCTTGGAATGTCTTGAAGTTCGAGATTCTGAGGAGGCGTAATTGCGTGCAGTTGCGCTCGCAGCAAGGGCAAGGGTTTTTCCTGCAGGTGCCATATCCGTAGCAATGATCAGGGCATTCGTATTCGCCCGATACGAATAGGCAAAGTCTGCCGGCTTTTTTGAGTTCCGTTTCGGGAACTTCTTGTACGGGTATCCCAGCAATCTTTAGCACTTGGATAAAAGTCCCGTAGCCTAAAAAGCCGACGGTTACGTTGTTTTCGTTTTCTGCCATGACTTTCTCCTTTTCTGGTTAGGGGTTTTTCGGGGGTCTTATTGACCCAAGGATTACATAGGATCGTTGGAAATCATTTGACTTTTTACATCATTGATTCAAAGGATAACGATCCCTACCCCAGAAAAGTGTCATGTAATAAAGAATTATAGCAGAACCTTTAAGAGTTGTCAATGGTTTTGTCTCTAAAATAAATAACCCCACCAGAGGCCCGAAGGCTGATTTGGTGGGGAGCAAATGATGAGTTTTTACTCATCGTTTTCAATTGTGACTGGGACGCAAGTAGGATCGTTAGCAGGATCATAATTTGGATCTGACTCCCGACGGTCCATTTCGCGAAGGCTGATGGCGAGAAACGGTCGAGCCGCCTCATTTGCCTTGCGCATAGCTTCCTCCTCCTCTTCAGATAAGGGTTTAGAGAACAATTTGCGCAATTCCTCATCACTTAATTTCCTTGTATCCAACATAATCAATCCTCCTTTTCATCAGTTTCGGTTTCCTCGCGATCCATTTCGCGAAGATTGAGAGCAAGTAGCCATGAATCAGCTTTGTCAAGCTCAGCAAACTCCTTTAATGTCTCTGGTGACATTTTAAGTAGGAGTTCGTGCAGTTCTTTCTTAGACAGGTTATCATATTTCTTCAAGTTAGACCTCCTCCTTTTGGCATTTAGCCAAGTTTAAAGGTTGCTGTTATGGAAACTTTATTTTTGTCCCATTCTTTCTACAGCATTTGAGGAGGTTTTAAATTAGAATATTAAGGTACTTTGTTAAAGCAGTATAGCGCATTTTGAAATAATTGTCAATAGTTTGGCAAATAAAAAAGCGAAAACGCTCCTTTGTCATTCAGAACGGAGTGAAGAATCCTTGACTTCAAGGATCCCACGCTTCGCTCTGGATGACAGTGCTGACAAAGGAGCGTTTTCGCTGATATGCTTTAAATCATTTCAATCAATTTTTTGACAACTAAAAAAACACCCCCGCGCAGCGGGGTGTTTTTTTAATCTTATTGTATTCCTTTAAATAAAGGCAGATTATAAGGGACATAAATTGTACCTTGTCGATCTTTGAGGTTTTGGATATACAAGTATTGTAAGTACTTATCTGATAAACTTTCATTAATTAATTTTTGGGCATCACGCTGGCCAGTAGCTTCAATTCTTTTTCTTTCCGCTTCTTTTTGCGCGGTTTGCAGAATAAAGTCATACTTTTGGACTTCTTGGTCAGCAGTTAATTTAGCTTCAATAGCTTCGGTCAAAAGTTGGGGCAAAGCAACATTTCTTAAAATTACAGATTCAATTTCAATGCCTCTGGAGTTAACAGCGCTTTTTAAACGTTCCACAATTTTACTGGTGGCTTCATCTCTTTTTTCAGAATAAATGTCTTTGGCATCATATTGAGCAATGACATCGCGAATCGCGCCACGCACTTCAGGCCTGATTATTTTTTCATCATAATTCAAGCCAATAGTTTTAAAGACTTCAGGCGCCTTGTCTTCATTTAAATGATAAAAAGCAGTAATATCTAAATTAACTTTTAAGCCCTCTTTAGTTAAGGCGTCAATGGAATCATCACCGTATTTTTGCCCTTCAGTCGGAACAATAGACATGGTATATTGTTCTGTTCTGATACTCATTAGATCAATTTTGGCAAAGGGAATTACCAGGTGAATCCCTGATCTGTAGGGCTGATCTTTAACCCGGCCAAATAAATTGTAAACACCAGTTGTGCCAGCCGGAACAATAATAATTAGTCGGGCTAAAATAATTAAGACTACTATTAAAACAACTAGGCCAAGTACAATTTTAGTGATTAGTTTGGCTTTGCTGCCAATGATATTGGCATAATCAATAGTTTGATTGTCCATAGGCAAATTTTTAGTAATTAATTTTAAAATTGGTTTATAAAAAATTATTATTATTAAAATTATAATTAGCGGAATAAAAATTTTTGGATATATAGAAATAACAAATATTAGGCCAATAATCAGCCAAATAAAATTATTTTTTATAAAGATTTTTAAATTATCTGGGGTCATAATTAATTTTTTGGCGCATAAGAATATACATTTCTGGCATTCCAGAGTGTATAACCAAAAGTACCTGCTTCTTTAGCCGCTTTGATTTGCAAATCAATCATGGCTGGCGTATAATCAGCGCCCATATTAAAATTCTGCAACCAAGGCCTGATTTTGGCGCGCAGATTTTCAACCACCTTAAGGCTTTCCTCGCCTTTAATTAAAGCATGGCTGACAACTTGATATGGATATTGAGCAGGATTTTTATAATTTAAATAGCCACTGGGATAATGAGATGGATAAACCATGGGACAAACATAATCAAAATATAAAGCGGCGTCTTCAATTTGCTGGCCAATATTCATGTCATCTGTTCTCTCCGTGGTAAAGCCAAATAAATCAGCAGAAAGATAAGCTGGTTCAGTTTTTAAATTTTCATACAAATATTTAAAAAATTCTTTCATCACATAAGCTTTGGGCTTGCCGCCAAAACCAGCAAATTTCATTTGCGCCATTGGGCCATCGGAAGGAAAACGGATATAATCAAAATTAATTTCATCAAAGCCCAAGGAAATTGCTTCTTTGGCAATCTGCAGATTATAATCCCAAACTTCCTGTCGTGTCGGGTCGGCCCAAACTAGGCCTTTATAATCATGCCAAGCTCTGCCTGTAACGCTATTTTGAACAGCCCAGTCAGGCTTTTTGCTGGTTAAGGCTGGATCCTGGAATACTGTTTGTCTGGCAATGACATAAATGTTATTATCATGCAATTTTTTAATTAAGCCAGGCACATCTTTGATTAAATTTCGATCAGTCTGCAATTGGTTTACCATGTCAATCTGGCTATCATAAGCTATAACGCCTGAATAATCTTTAATATCAATAACAACTGCATTTAAAGCGCTATTTTTCATAAAGCTGATAAAGCCATCAATTTTATTTGGCAAACTGGCAGTATAAGAGGTTAAATAAAGTCCTTTCACTTCCCTGGCAATTGGTTTTGGCCTTTTTATTTCTTTTATTTTTTCTTGAATATCAATCGGTAAAGCTTTATTTAAATTATAGTGGTTGCTTTGGGCAAAAATTTCAGTTTTTTGCGTAAAGAAATAAAATACTGTGATAAATATTATGCAGATTAAAATTAAATTTAGCAAAACTAAAAAAAACTTTTTCATAAATTATTTTAAGCCCTTATCTTGATCAATAGTAATTTGTGAGGGAATGTCAGGAAAATCAGCGAGTGAATTGATAGGTTTAATTACTTTATAATTTGTAAAATAGAAATTTGGAATGGTGATAATTAATTTTTGCCAGTTTTCACCATAAAGCTTAGTGAGCAATTTAGGATCACTAACAGCATTGATCTGGCCATTTTTAATAACCAGATAAACATTGGGATCAGTCGGCGTTTGCATTAAGCTGCCGGGACGCAAAGTGACATTGCCTCCTAGGGGCGTTTCATAAAGTTTATCAAGGCTATATAACATTATGTCATTGGGTAAAATCGTGGGAAACCAAGATTTGTAAGTCGCATCATCAGGAAAAACATATCTTTTGCCATTAGCAGCATAATAATAGATATCATTTTTCTCGCTGCGTTTCAGCTTATTAAATTCACCATCGCTAAATTGGTAATTCAAATAATTGGAAACTTGTTGTTTCTCTTTTTTAAGCTGGTTGTCAGTATTGCTTTTTTGCCAGGTCAAAAGTCCCATGACCGCACTCACTATTATAACTAGGGAAACTAAGACAATTGATAAAATTAGATAGATTTTTTTCATATATTTTAACTGGTTTAATCTTTAATATCTTAGCAAATTTCAAATATAATTAAAACCCCATTTTGTGGATGGGGTTTATTTTCCTTTTTATTGCTTCACTTTTTTGATTGTTTCTATTTTAATCAATTTTTCCAGTTTTCTAATATCAGCCAAAAGTTCGCTTCTTGTTTTAGTGCAAAGCGTAAAACCTACTACAAAAGTGTGTCCATGTTTGGAAAGGCCAGCATAATCTCCCACCTTCTTCTCCTGTCGTAATTTAGCCAGTGATTTTAAAGACTGTGCTTTCTTCAAACCATTAATAGCCACGATTTTCCCTGATTTATGAGGCCAGAATTTCATAAAAACTGTTTGCATGTCGCGAGTTTTTTTCAAGATAGGTTTTTTGCCTAAATGGATTAAAAAATCATTTAAATTATGCCTAATGCCAAAGGAATAATAAAGCAATTCTTCGCGGAAACCGCCAGTACGTGAGGCTAGCTCAATCACTTTCCAGCCTTTGGGCGTTTTCATCAGTTCGCAATGCACTGTACAAGAGCGCAGTCCGACTGCATGAGTAGCTTTTAAAACAACGTTTTGAGCTTTTTCTTCCTCTTCTTTGGCTAAAACAGAGGGTGTAATTTGCGTGTACATGAATAAATCATCATAGCCGGCATCTTTGCCGGTTTTTATTTCAATAATTGGCGTATAAAACATTTTGCCATAAGAATTAACATAGCCATCAATGGAATACATTTGGCCCTCCATTAATTGTTCCACTATAATTTTTGGTTCAGTTTCAGCAAAATCTTTTTTATATAATGACTTGATTTTCCTAAAAGCATCTTCTAGATTTTTCAATAATTCTTCTTTATCATAGCTTGTGATGACTAGCTTGCTTTTAGATAAATTGGTGGGTTTAATCACGCAAGGAAAGCCGACATTCTCAATAATTTTTTTAATAATCACGTCAGTGATTTTTTTTACCCTAATAAATTTAGGTGTAATTTGCGGAGCATAACGCTTAAAAGCCTTGCGCATTTCTAATTTGTCATTGGCAACTAAAATTGAATGTGAGGTCGGATTTTTTAAATAAGGGAAAAGCTCCACTATTCTCGAGTATAAAGGCATGGGTGCCTCATACTTGCAAATAGTAATGGCAATTTGGTCATGATAAGGCACAAGGGCTCTTTCAATCAGTTCAATTTTATCAATCTGGCAGCGGATGATTTGGTCTAAATATTTTTTAACCTTTTCCGGAACTTTGCGCTTTAAGCTGGTTAATAAAAAAACCCTAAATTTTTGGCCTGTAATTTTCTCCAGCTGCTTAACGCTTTCTTGCGTAGCTGAGGAAACATTGCCAATAAATAAGATTATATTTTTTTCATTTTTTAAATTGTTGTCCGGCTTCGGCCGAGACGAGCCATTAGGCATAGGTTCAAACTAAGAAATTTAAAAAGAGAAGTATAGAAAATCTTCTCCTAGAAGTTCTTTATTAATTTAAAAATTTGCATATTAATTCTAAACTTATTATATCACGAAATTTTTGCAGATAAGCAAATTTTTGTCAAGACAGGTTGTTTGCAAACGACGTGTCAGGCAGAATGAGTTAATCTTTTTCATACAAGTAAATGGCAATATCATTTGGTTGGGGCCTATCAATTATTTTAGGAACCCAGCTCGTAAAAGGAAAAACATAGGAAATAACTTTGGCTCCTGGTTTCAGCTCTTGCTCAAATTTTTGTATTAATTTACCTTGAATAGCTTTGGGCAGGCCAAAGACATAAATAACATCAGCTTGAGATAAATTTTCCTTGAATAAATTTTTCCATTTAAAATCCAAATTCTTGCGCCAATGAAATAACTGCCTAAATTTACAGACCAAATAAAGCGGCAAGGCCATTTCCAAGCCTATTGCTTGGGCATTGTAATTTTCTGCTGCATAAATAACTGTTTTACCATTGCCACAGCCCAGATCATAAAATATTTGGTTTGGCTTAAGATCAGCAAGCTTGAAGATCCTGGGCAAATCTTTTTTCCAGGTTGGCACCCAAGGTGCTAAAGACAGGCTGCTTAAGGCTAGGCTTAAAATTGAAATTACTAAAAAAATAAAAATTATTTGGCTAAGCATTTATTTTATTTACTATTAAATAACTACCAAAATTAATTACCGCTTCTAATTAGATTGCCATATTTTTTATAGAACCATTTTTTGACAAATTCCACCAAAATTAAGTAGGTAATTACCATAATAAAAATTATAGCCATGACATAAATAGGCAAAGGTGTAAATTTTAAGTATTTGCCAATAAAAGTATAAGGTACGATCCAGGCAAAAACTACTATTAGAAAAGTATTTAAAAAGAACATTAAACTGGGCCGGCTTTGCAATAAAGGAGTTTTTTTGGTGCGGATAATATAAACAACAAAAATTTCAGTCGCAATTGATTCAATAAACCAGCCGGTTTGAAACATGCTTTCGGTAAAATGTAAAATAAAAAAAAGCAGTATAAAAGTTAAATAATCATAAAGCGAACTAACAGGTCCAATAATCAAGACATACCTTCTAATAAATTTAAAGCTCCAGGCTGTGGGTTTGCTGATATCATCATCATCTACCTTATCTGAAGGCAAGGAAATTTGAGATGTGTCATAAAGCAAGTTAGTGAATAAAATTTGGGCAGGCAGCATGGGTAAAAAGGGTAAAAAAATTGAAGCACCTATCATGGAAAACATATTGCCAAAATTTGAGCTTAGGCCCATTAAAATATATTTCAAGGTATTATGAAAAGTTTTCCTGCCTTCCAATACGCCATCTTTTAAAACACGCAGGGATTTTTTTAGTAAAATTATGTCTGCTGTTTCCTTGGCTACATCAACAGCATTATTGACTGAAATGCCTACATCCGCTGCTTTTAGCGCTGGAGCATCATTTATGCCGTCGCCAAGATAACCCACAACTTGGCCAGCTTTTTTTAAATTAAGAATAATTCTTTCCTTTTGTTCTGGGTTAATCCTGGCAAAAATATTTGTTTTCAAGGCTAATCTTTGTAATTCCACGTCACTTAGTTTATCAATTTGCTGGCCAGTAATAATACCTTTTATTTCTAAATTGATATCACGGCAGATTTTTTCCGTTAATATTTCATTATCACCGGTTATAATTTTCAATTCAATGCCTAAATTTTTTAGGTCATTTATTGTCTGGGAAACAGATGGCTTGGGAGGATCCAAAAAAGCCACAAACCCCAGAAAAATCATTTGTTTTTCTTCCTCTTTGGTATAAGCCTTGGGATTATGATTTACTGCCTTGGTGGCTAAGCCCAAAACCCTAAAACCATCAGCACTTAATTTATCAAACAGTTCGCCCATCTGCTTTTTTGTTTTAGAATCAATCTTTTGTGCTTTCCCCTCTTTTTCATAATAATCACAAATTTTAAAAATGCTTTCCGGCGCTCCCTTGGTTACTAAAAATCTGCTTTTATTTTTTTCAATGACAATGGTTTGTCTTTTTCTTTCAAAATCAAAGGGAATTTCTT
>Ga0315281_10009599_pt1 | contig 13417 bp, 9 predicted proteins | sample YL17G07_0_MG_FD_204540 | JGI IMG/M metagenome (GOLD analysis project Ga0315281, IMG submission 204540) | Sediment microbial communities from Yellowstone Lake, YNP, Wyoming, USA - YL17G07_0 | ecosystem: Environmental > Aquatic > Freshwater > Lake > Sediment | place: USA: Wyoming | collected...
CGTGGCATTGGCGCTGGCACGCACGGCGGCGGCGCAATCCGCCCCGGACGGCCAGGCTGCCGGCGGGGCGCCGGCCAAGCCCGCTCAGGCCGCCCCGGCGGCGCGGCCGGCCCCATCCGCCGCCACCGCCGCCGCCGCTCAAGTGCCCGCCGCGCCGCAGAGCGCGGGCAAGGATGAGTTCATCATCGAGCGCACCCTGAAGCTGCCCAAGGGCGAGGTCTACGCGGCCTTCTTCTCCCCCAGCCAGAAGGTGATCGTGACGCTGGGCAAGAACAACGCGCTGCGCCTCTGGGATGCGGAAACCGGGCGGCTCGCCAAGGAGATCCGCACCGGTGAGCACGAGGCGTTGACCGCCATCTATCACCCCAAGGACGAGCTGATCTTCACCGGGGGCAAGGACACCACGATCAAGGTCTGGGACGTGGCCAAGGGGCTCGCCACCGCCACGCTGTCCGGCCATTCGGCGCCGGTCACCGTGCTGCTGAGCGAGGGGGACGGCAAGCTGCTCTTCTCCGGCGCGGCGGACGGCAAGGTGATCGTGTGGGATCTGGCCACCGGCAAGGCGATCCAGACCATCGCCGCCCACCAGGGGCGCGTCACCAGCCTGGCCCTGCACCCGGACGGCAAGACCCTGGCCACCGGCGGGGCGGATCACGCCGTCAAGGTCTGGGACTGGGAAGCGGGCCGCACCAAGGCGGTATTCACCAGCCATCTGGGGGCCATCACCGCGCTGGCGTTCCACTTCAAGCCGGAGATCCTCGCCTCGGCCGGGGCGGACGGCGTGATCAAGTTCTGGCGGTGGGAGTCCAAAGACAAGGCGGACCTGGCCACGCTGGTGGGCCACCGCCGGGCGGTGACCGGCATTGTCTTCCACCCCAACCAACAATGGCTGATCAGCGGCTCCCAGGACGAGACCATCAAGGTCTGGGACGTGGCGAGCCAGAAGGTGATCCACGAGCTGACGCTGGTGGACGGGCCCATCGCCTCCATCGCCCTCAGCGGCAGCGGCCGGCGCCTGGTGGCGGCCTATAGCAAGGACCAGGTGCGCGTCTGGAAGCTGGACAAGTCCGCCTTCCTGGCCAACCTCACGGGCCATACCCAGGCCTTGATCGCCCTGGATTTCTCCCGCGATAGCCAGTACTTGCTTTCGGCCGGGCTGGACAAGACCCTGCGCCTGTGGAGTATCGCCGCCAAGAAGGAGGTGCGGTCCTACCCGGCGGAGAACCACCAGGTGCAGGCGGTGCGCTTCGCGCCGGACGGAGCCACGTTCGCCACCGGTGGGGCGGACGGCCTGGTGCAAATCTGGGACGTGGCCTCGGGCAAGGTGACGCAGAAGCTGCAAGGCCACCTGGGCAAGGTCAACAGCGTGGCGTTCCATCCCAAGGACGCCGTGCTGCTCTCCGGCGGATCGGACAAGAACTGGGTGCTGTGGGATCTGCCCACGGCCCGGCCCATTCGCAAGGCCGCGGGGCATACGGCGCCGGTGACCTCGGTGGACTTCTCCGCCGACGGAACGGCGTTCGCCACCGGCAGCGACGATTCCTCCGTGCGCGTGTGGGAATACCCCTCGGGCAAGCTCTTGCAGACCCTGACCGGCCACACGGGCGGGGTGACCCAGGTGCGCTTTTCGCCCGTGAACACGCAGCTGGCCTCGGCGTCCGTGGATGGCACGATCCGGGTGTGGGACTACAAGACCGGCGCCTCGCTGTACGAGTTGAAGGGCCATGAGTTCATCGTGAGCGGCATCCAGTTCTCGGCCGACGGCCGGGCGCTGATCTCGATCTCCCGCGACAAGACCGTCAAGCTGTGGAACATGCAGAACGGCAAGTTCCTGCGCACCGTCAGCGGCGACCGCAACCAGATTGTGGCCCTGGCGGTCAGCCCGGACGGCCGGGTGCTGGCGACCGGCGGCCTGGGGCCGGACGTGAGCCTGATGGTCTATCCGCTCAAGGTGCGCCTGACCCAGCCCGGCGCCCAGGCGGTCGCGGAGGCCGAGCAAGGTGCCTCGCCGGAGACGCCGGAGGGCGGGGAATCCGCGCCCGAGGCCGCCGCGCCGGAGAAAGACCTGTCCGTCCTGCGAGGGGGAGGCGAGACCGATACGCTCTCCTACAAGCCCGCCCCCGGGGAGGACCCCCAGCACACCCTGACGCGCCTGCAGAATCAGCTCAACGCCATGCTCCAGGCCGGGCATTACTGCCGGAACGCCGCGACGCTGGAAGAGTTGGCCGGCAACGTGCTGCTGCTGGCGCCTTACGACAAGGCCGCCTACCACGCCCTGCTGATCTCCGGCATCGTCCGGCAGGACCTGAAGCTGGTCTACCTGATGTCCCGCATCGGCCCGCGGGCGCTGTTCCTGTCCGCGATCTATACCTATGACCTGCCCCAGGCCGTGGACGGGAAGTTCGCCTTTTGGCAGGACGTGGTGTTCAATCCCGCGGTGCAGCGCTCAGGCCGCAAGCTGGTGCTGGACGTCGTGGACTGCTCCAACCAGACCCAGGAGCGCACCCTGCCCGCCGCGCTGCTGGCGCTGGACATTCCCCAGGAGGTGCTGAAGGGGCTGGCCTCCAAGCGGGCGCGGGTGAACTTCCGCCAGTTGGCGAATCTCTCCACGGAAGTCTTCTTGCAGCGGGTCAGCTACCTGGTGGATCAGGTGCTGCTGCTGGAGCGGCGGGAGCCGGCGGCCGAGGCCGTGACCGTGGACCTGAAGGCGGCCCCGCCGGTGAAGGTCGGGCTGCTGCAAGTGGACCTGACCGACGTGGACATCTTTGGCCACCCCGGGCGCGTGCCCTTCCAGGTGCGGCGGGAAAAAGGGCCCTGGCTCAGCTACTTCTCCGACGGCGACCGCCGCAAGCGCCTGCTGGTGCCCGAGGGCAACTACTATGTGCGCGTGGCCAACCGAGTGCGCAACGTGATCACCGTGCGCGAGGCACCCGGCCAGCCCACGGCGGCGCGCTAAGCCGCTCCGGCGCTCCACATTGCCGGGCCCGCCGCGCGGTGAGCTCCACCGCGCGCTCAACCCTTCCAGCCACCGGTCATCCCCATGTCCTCCCTTGCTGGCCGCGAAATCCTTCTGGGCGTGACGGGCGGCATCGCCGCCTACAAGGCCGTGGAGGTGCTACGCGGCCTGAAACGCGCCGGGGCGGAGGTCACCGTCGTCATGACCGCCGCCGCGCGGGAGTTCGTCCAGCCGCTCACCTTCCAGACGCTCTCCAACCGGCCGGTGGGCACGAGCCTGTTCGACCTCGGCCAGGAGAGCCGGATCGGCCACATCCGCATGGCGGAGCGGGCGGAGCTGGCGCTGGTCGCCCCCTGCACGGCCAACTGCCTGGCCAGGCTGCGGGCGGGCCTGGCGGACGACCTGCTGGGCGCGGTGCTGCTGGCCACGCGCGCGCCGGTCTACCTGGCGCTCGCCATGAACGACAACATGCTGGCCCACCCCGCCACCCAGGACAACCTGCGGGTGCTGCAAGGGCGGGGCGTGCGCATCATCCCGCCGGAGACGGGCTTCCTGGCGGAGGGCAAGGAGGGCCCCGGACGGCTGGCGGAGCCGGCCCGCATCGTGGAGCGCGTGCGTGAGCACTTCGCCGCCCCCGCGGCGGCCCCGCTGGCGGGCCGGAGGGTGCTGGTCACCGCCGGCCCCACGGTGGAGGACATTGACCCTGTGCGCTTCCTCTCCAACCGCTCCTCCGGCCGGATGGGCTTCGCCCTGGCCGAGGCCTGCCGCGATGCCGGGGCGGAGGTGCTGCTGGTCACCGGCCCCAGCGCCCTGCCCGATCCCCCAGGCATGACCGTGGAGCGGGTGCGCGGGGCCGAGCAGATGCGGACGGCGGTGCTGGCCCGCTGCGCCGGCCAGGACGCCCTGATCCTGGCCGCCGCGGTCTCCGACTACCGCGTCAAGGACTACTCCGCCCAGAAGATCAAGCGCGCGGGCCAGGCCACCCTGACGCTGGAACTGGAACAGAACCCCGACATCGCCGCGGAGGTCGGGGCGGGCAAGCGGCCCGGCCAGGTGCTGGTGGTGTTCGCGGCGGAAAGCCAGGACCTGCTGGCCAACGCGGCCGCGAAGCTGCGCAAGAAGCGGGCGGACCTGGTGGTGGCCAACGACATCACGGAGCCCGGCTCCGGCTTCGCCGGCGGGGAGAACCGGGTGACGCTGATCCGGGCGGCGGATGCGGGCCATCCGGAAGCGCTGCCGCTGCTGGACAAGGCCGCCGTGGCCCGGCGCATCGTGGCCGCCGTGGCGGATCTGCTGCCGCCCGCCCCCGGCGCCCGCCGCTCCCCATGACGGCAGGCGCGCACGGAGCCGGCATGCGGCGCCCGCCGCCGGCCCGGGTTTACATTCCCCCCGCGATGGGAAACTATTGCGACACCCGGCGCCGGGGCGGCCCCGCCCGGCGCGGTCGCACCGGCCTGGACGAAAGCGCATGAACCGACGGATGGCGAGACTGCTGCGGGAGTACTGGGTGCCGGGCCTGATGGGCGTGCTGATGGCCGGGCTGGTGGCGGCGTTCGTGGTGCTGCTGCCGGATGCGCACATCGGTTGGGGTGACAAGGCCAACATGGGCCAGTTCTTCAAGGGGCTGGTCACCAGCATCACCTTCGTGGTGTTCTTCGTGAGCCTGTGGATGCAGGTGCGGGACATCCCGGCCCAGAAGGAAGCGCTGGAACAGACCAGCCAGGACATGATCCGCCAGACGCGCTTCCTGGAAAAGCAGGTGCAACTCCAGAAGGAGCAGCTCAACCAGCTGACGCTGCAAGAGGTGCTGGTTAACATCCGCGTGCTGGCGGAGAATGTGGTGGAAAGCCAGGCGGTGGACGGCGCCGGCCAGGAAGTGTGGAAATCCAAGTCCACCACAGACCTGGCCCAGGCCAGCCTCGTGCTGCTGCGCAAACACGCCGTGCCGGCGCTGCACACGCTCTACAATTCCGAGCGCTCCATCCTCAAGTCCTTCGCGGCGGACACGCTGGCGGCGATCAAGGGCAATCTGTACGGAGCGGAACTGCGCGGGGCGTATCTGGAGGGAATCGCCCTGGACAATGCCCTGCTGGTGGACGCCGACATGCGCGAGTGCAACCTGCGCAACGCCGTGCTGAGCGGGTCCAACCTCTTGCAGGCCAAGCTGGGGGACGCCAACCTGGACGGCGCCGACCTCTCCGGCGCACACCTGATCTTCGCCGATCTGCACCGCGCCAACCTGCTGGGGGCGAACCTGGTGGAGGCCAACCTGATGGGAGCGAATCTGGACCAGGCCGTGCTGGCCGGGGCCGATCTGGCCGGGGCCAGCATGGACGAGCAATGGCGCGTCCTCATGGAGCGCAGCGGAGCGAAAAACACGGACAAGATCGTATGGCTGACCGACCTGACCTGACCGTGGCGGGCCGCGCCCTCCGTCTGAGCCCGGAGGCCGGCATCCATGGCTAAGTGGCTGCGCTGGCTGGGGGAGTACTGGTTCCCGGCCCTGCTGATATCCTTTGCCCTGCTGATGATGACCGTGTTCGCCGTGCTGCTGCCCGACCAGGGCATCACCTGGACGGACAAGGGCAACATGGGCCAGTTCGTCGAGGGCTTCTTCAACGGCGTCACCTTCATCGGCTTCATCCTCAGCTTGTGGATGCAGCGGCGGGAGATCAGCAAGCAGCAGGAGAACCTGCAACAGTCCCGCAAGGAGATGATCCAACAGACCCAGTTCCTCCAGCGCCAGGCCGACGTGCAGCGCGAGCAGTTGACCCAGTTCAAGATCCAGGAGGTGCTGGCCAACATCCGCATGTTGGCCGACAACGTGGAGGAGCACGCCGCGGACGCTGCTGGCAACCCGATCGAGCGCTGGAAGTCCAAGACCATCACCGAACTGGCGCGCGCCAACCTGCTGCTGCTGCGCAAGTACTCGCTGGAGGCGCTGCAGAACCTGACCCGCAGCGAGCGCCCCATCCTGCGCGACTTCAGCCGGGACACCATTGACCGGCTCAAGGGCAACCTGCGCGGCGCGGAGTTGCGCGAGGCCGGCCTGGAGGGCGTGCAGCTGGAGAACTCCTTCCTGGTGGAGGCCGACTTCAGCGGCGCCAATCTGCGCAACGCGATGTTCCTGGGCTCCAATATGCTGCACGCCAACCTCTCCGGCGCCGTGCTGGACGGGGCCGACCTGGGCGGCGCCCACCTGATGAACGCCAACCTGGAGCGCGCCAATCTGCTCGGCGCCAGCCTGGTGGAGGTCAACTTGACCGGCGCCAACCTCGACCAGGCGATCCTCACCGGGGTGGACTTCGACCACGCCCTGGTGGACGCCCGCTGGCGCCCGCTGATCGAGCGCTGCGGCGCCAAGAACGTGGACAAGATCCAGTGGGTGAACGGGAAGTGACGCGGCCCTATGGGGTGCTGACGCCTGGCGGTGGGATCTGGGCTCGAAAGGCTTGCAGATTGCCGGGATTGTAATTTCCGCGCTGGCTCGCCGAAATGTGCAGACTCTCGCTGCTGGCCGGGCGCCGCGCACCCAGCTTCCGGGTTCCGTCTCCCAAGAGGCGATACCCCCACGTCATGGAATCGCCCAGGGCCGCGTTTGCGTCTCCGGCTGTCGGCAGCAGCGTGGAATCCAGGGCGAGCCCGGCGTTTCCGGTCCGGTTGCACATCCAATGCAGCGCTCCATTCGACAGCCCCGCGGTCGCGTAGCCGCCACCCACATCGCAGTGAACGCCCGGGAACCAGGCTTGTTCGAGCACTTGGGCCGCAGGTGACCCGGATTGCTTGGTCCAAATGGAGGGCTGAAATGGTTTGCGTTTCTCGTCAATCGCCAGCGCCTGGTAGGCGAAATTGACGTGGCTGCTCAGGTCGGTGTCATGGAACTCGTATAGCTTCTTGGTCCAGAAGCGCAGCCAGACCGGCCGGCCGGGAACCCCCAGCGCGCCGACCGTGTCCCAGACCCCGATCAGCTTGATATCGAACTCCGGAAAAGCATACTGCTGCCGGAACGCCTTCGCTTTGTCGGATTTCGGGTGGGCGCCGCTGGAACGATCCCGGTAGAGGTCGTAGGCATCCTCGTACTTGGTTATGTATTCCCGCTTGAGCAGCCCTGAGTTGCGGATCAGCCCCGCCAGGCTCCGTGCCGTGTAGGCGCCGCGGCTGAATCCGAACAGGAAGAGCTCATCGCCGGGTTCGTAGTTGGAAACGAGGAACAGGTAGATGTCCTGGATGTTGGCCGAGATCCCGACCCCGAAGGCCCCACCCCCCAGATGGTCCCACAGACTGCCCCGCGAGCCGACCCCCTTTTGATAGTACACGATCTGCGGCACGCCATTGTCGTCCGTGGACTTTACGGCCCGGGCCAGCTTGACCACGTTGCTTTCCGACCCCGCCTGCGCGGGTTCGTTCCACGTTCCGTCGGCACAGACAATGAAACGTTTCACGGGATCTCCCCATTTGCGTGTTGGGCAAGGTTCTGTAGGGCCGAGTCCGCCGCGCAGCTCCCACTACTTGCGCTCCCTGGACTTTTCTTTGGGGGTCTGCTCCTGGGCGGGTTTGGATTCGGGTTTCTTCCCATCCGACTCAGTGTCCTGCGCCTTGGTGTCGGGTGGTGCTGCTTCTGGGGCCTTGTCCTTGGGCTTCTCAGGTTCTTGTGGCCGCGACTTGCTGAAGAAGTACTTGATGCCTTCCGTGAAACCGCCGATGGCGCTGGGAGCCGGCTTTCCCTGGTGCTTGGATTCACCCGCGGGCTGTTGTTGCTGGGCCTGGGCGACGGCGCCATCCGCAGTCATCCAGTAGCTGTGCGCACCGCTCCCGGGCGAGCCAGCCGGGGGAGTGCTCCCGGCCCCACCGGCAGCGGTGGTGATCAACGCCGGTGCCGAAATGGCGAGGAAGAATAACTTCATCCGGTTGGGTTCCCCACTGTTGACATAGCCCACGATGGCCCCGATGATCGTAAGCACCAGATAGACAAGGATATACCCGGATAGAAATGCCGCCCCATGGACCCGGATCAATTCTCCATAGTTCTGAAAAATGACGGCGTAGTCTTGGGAAACAAATTTGACCAGACCGGATGCAAGTCCGCCCAGCGCACCGATCGTCACCCTCTGCATGGTGTTCATGTGTTCATCTCCGATGGGATACTTGCGCCTGATCCGGCGCCTGTCTTAATCTGGGCCAGTGAATCACTTCAAATAACAAGAAACCTTTTCAAATTTAATTTGCGATGATTGTTCGATCCTTAGCAAAGGCTTCAGGATTGTCAATGGTGACGTTCGCCCTATCTTGCGTTGCCGCAGGCACAGCCCACCCTTTCCCCCGTCTGGCGGTTTCGCGATGCACCGCCCATCGTTGTTGATTCCCGCTTGGCTCTCGCTTGGCGTGGCGTTGCCGTCCCGTGCAATTTCCCCCGGGATTGGCTAGCGTGGTCAGACAACGGGCGGCGCTGCGCGGGGGACGCTGCGCCGCGGGTCAAGCGCCTGGAGGGCCATGAATCTCAACGATACGCCGGAGCAGGCCGCCTTCCGCGCCCAGGTGCGGGAGTGGATCGCCAAGGACGTGCCGCCGGGGCTGAAGCTGCGGCGCCAGGCCATCGTGCAGGGGCCCGGCGTCAGCCACGCCCAACTCAAGCCGCTGGAGGACGCGCTGGCGCGGCGCGGCTGGCAGGGGCCGGCGCTGGCCAAGGAGGCCGGGGGGGCGGGGTTCGACCCGATGCAGCAGGTGATCTTCCATGAGGAATGCGCCCAGGCGGGCCTGCCGGACTTCCACACCACCGGCCTGGACATGCTGGTGCCGATCCTGCTCAAGTACGGCACGGCGGAGCAGCAGGCGCGCTTCGTCGGCCCCACCCTCCGCAACGAGCTGATCTGGGCGCAGGGGTATTCCGAGCCCCAGGCGGGCTCCGACCTGGCGAACCTGGGTCTGCGGGCGGAGATCGTCCCGGAGGGCTTCGTCCTCAACGGGCAGAAGATCTGGACCTCCAAGGCGCACGAGGCGGACTGGCTGTTCCTGCTGGCCCGCACCGACCCCAAGCCGCGCAAGAAGCAGGAGGGCATCAGCTTCCTGCTGGTGCCGCTGGACGCGCCCGGCATCGAGGTGCGCCCGATCCGCACCATGGACGGCTTCACTCACTTCTGCGAGACCTTCCTGGAGAACGTGAAGGTGCCCAAGGAAAACCTGGTGGGCCAGCTGCACCAGGGCTGGGACGTGGCCAAGGCGCTGCTGGGTCATGAGCGCTTCACGCACCCCACGGCCAACCCGCACCTGCATCACAACGCGTTGGAGAACTTGAAGCGCCAGGCGCGGGAGATTGCCGCCGGCGAGGGCGTGCTCTGGGACGACATCCTGCTGCGGCGCCGCGTGGCGCAGTTGGAGATGGACGTGGACTGCATGCGCTACACCCGCTACCGCGCGCTCACGCGGCTGGCCAAGGGCGAGGCGCCGGGGCCCGAGCAGATGATCTTCAAGCTCTTCGGCGCCGAGCTGATGCAGCGCATCGTGGAACTGCACGGCGCGGTGGCCGGCGCGGCGGGCACGGTGTGGGACGATTCCCCGCTGGGCAACGGCGCCGGGGAGATCGCCCGCCACGGCGCCAACATCCGCGCGGCCACCCTGCGCGGCGGCACCAGCGAGGTGCAGCGCAACATCATCGCCAAACGCGTGCTCAACCTGCCGGAGTAGCCGCCCCCTGCAAGGCCGTGGGCCGCGGACGCCAGGAGTGCCCCCAGCGGGGGGCCTTGCCTCCCGCGGCGGCTCGATGCGGCCCCTCTGGCCTAATTCCAATTCTCATTCGAACATGGATGAATCGAAAAACGGCAATGTGGGGGAACGAGTCCCCCCACGCCCCCCTTTTAGATTTTCTTGGCGATGCTTCCGCCAAGAAGATTAAACCATTCAATGGGGCTCAGGCCCGCGTCACCAGCCGGATGCCCAGCGCGACGGGCAGCAGCCCCCACAGGTCGGGCCAGGAGAGCGGCTCCCCCAGCACCAGCCAGCCCAGCAGCAGGCCGAAGCCGGGATTGAGGAAGTGATAGGCGCTGGCCGCCCCGGCCGATCCGCGCCGCAGCAGGTGGAACCAGAGCAGCGTGCCGCCGCTGGACACGGCGAGCGCCAGGTAGGCCAGCGACCCGTAGAGTGCCGCATCCAGCACCAGGGGCCGGCCGCGCTCGGCGAGGAGCGCGACCGGCAGCAGCGCCAATCCGCCGGCCGTCACCCCTACGCCGTTGACCACCAGCAGGCTCTGGGGGGGCCGGTAGCGCTTGAAGAGCACCGTCCCCAGCACGAAGCATCCCACGCCCGCCAGGGCCAACGCGATTCCGCGCGGATCGTCCGCGTGACCCGCCATGCGCCCGCGCATGATGAACGCCACGCCGCCCAGGCCCAGCGCCAGCCCGAGCCCCTTGCTCCAGGTGAGGCGCTCCCCCAGCGCCAGGCGCGCCAACAGCGCCGTGAAGAGCGGATTGGTGCTGGCCAGCACGGCGACCAGCCCGGCCGTCACGCTGGCCAGCGCCACGAAGGAGAGACCCAGGTAGAGCGCGTTGTTCAACAGGCCCAGGGCGATCAGCAGCAGGGCGTCGCGGGCGCTGAGACGCAGCGGCTGCCGCAGCGCGGCCGCAAGCGCCAACATCACGGCCCCAGCCAGCAGGAACCGCAGCGCGGCCAGCAGCAGCGGCGGGGAAGACCTCAGCCCGATCTTGGTGGCGACAAAGGCCGAGCTCCAGACCAGGCAGAACACCAGGGGCACGGCCATGCTTCCGAGGGTCTGGGCCCAGCGCCGGGTGCCGCCGGCGCCCTGCGGCTGACGGTCCTGCATTCTCCCCTCCCTGGGTAGGTCTCCGGCCGCCGGGATCGGCGGCCGGCCCGGGTCATCTGCCGGGCGTTGCTCCCGCTCCGGCCTGCGCCGCCGCTTCGGCCTCCCGTTCCAGCTGCCGCCGCATGCGGCGTTCCACCTTGGATTGGCCCATGCGGTAGGCGATGGCGGTGTTGACGAAGATCATCAGGCTGACGACGACGATATGGAACGCGAGCAGGAACATGGTCTGGCCTCAAAGGATGGGGTCTGCCAGCGTGACGGTCTTCCGGGCCTAGTCAGGGCCGGCGGCCCGCCCGCGCGGCACGATCAGGGCGTCCACGGCGCAGCCGCCTTGGCCCGCCGGCAGCACCAGGAACGGGTTGACGTCAATGCTGTCCAGCCGGTCGCCCTGCGCGGCGGCGTAGACGGAGAGCCGGGCCAGCGCTTGGGCCAGGGCCTCTACGTCGCAGCGCGGGCGGCCCCGGGCGCCGTCCAGCAGGGGGAAGCCCTGCACCTCGCGGATCATCTCGCGCGCCTCCTCCACGGAGAACGGGGCGACGCGGACGGTGACGTCCTTGAGCACCTCGACGAAGATGCCGCCCAGGCCGAACATCACCACCGGGCCGAAGACCTCGTCGCGGTGGACGCCCAGGATCGTCTCCACGCCGTCCCGGATCATGGGCGCGACCAGCACCCCGTCCAGCGCGGCGGCGGGCGCGGCCTTGCGCACCCGCTCCAGCAGGGCGCGGTAGCCCGCCTCGGCCTCCTCCCGGCTGCCCACGTTCAGCAGCACCCCGCCCACCTCCGACTTGTGGCGGATGTCCCGCGAGTGGATCTTCATGGCCACGGGAAAGCCCAGCGCGGCGCCCGCCTGGCCGGCCTGCTCCGGGGAGCGCGCCAGGCGCTCCGGCGCGACCGGGATGCCCGCCGCGGCCAGGATGCGCTTGGCCTCGTGCTCGCCCGGCGCGGTGGCCGGCAGGGGCGGCAATCCCGCCGGCAGCGCCGGGGGCGCGGGGCGCCGGCCGCCCCGGGCAAAGTGCCGCCCATAGCTCACCAGCGCCGCCACCACCTCGATCGCCCGCGACGGGTCCTCGATCAGCAGGTAGCCGGACTCCTCCAGCGGCTTGACCAACTCCCGGTGCATCAGGGTCGTGATCACCACCAGCGTGTCGGGGAAGCGCTCCCGCACCCGGTGCAGCACCCCGCCCAGGTTCTCCATCATCACCGGGTTCATGCCCACGGTGCTGAGGAACATCACGACCGAGTCGCACCCGCCCGCTTGCAGCATGATGCGCAGGTTCTCCCCGATCAGCTCGATCCGGTTGAGCACCTGGGCGGTGGTGTCCACCGGGTTGCTCACGGCGGCGTAGGGGATGATGCGCTTGAGCTCGTCCTGGGCCGCCTGGGGCAGGGTGGGCACGTCCAGCCCGGCGTCGGCGGCCTCGTCGGCCATCAGCACGCCCACGCCGCCGGAGATGCTCACCAGGCCCAGCTTGCCCTGCGTGGGGAACTTGCCGGCCGTGCAGGCGTAGCCGATGTCAATCAGGTCGCTGATGCCCCGCGCACGGAACACGCCATGGCGGCGGAAGAGCGCCGTGTAGACGGCGTCGGAGCCGACCAGGGACGCGGTGTGCGAGGCGGCGGCGCGGGCGCCCAACTCCGAGCGCCCCACCTTGAGCATCACCACCGGCTTGCGGGCCGCGGTGGCCGCCTCCAGCGCCCGCACCAGCTTGTCCTTGTCCCGGCAGCCCTCCATGTAGCCCAGGATCACGTCGGTGTCGGGATCCTGCACCAGGAACTCCAGGCACTCGGCGAAGTCCACGTCGCACTCGTTGCCCGTGGTCACCCACAGGCTCAGGCCCAGGCCGCGCTCCCGCGTGCCCACGAAGCAGTGCGCCCCGAAGGCCCCGCTCTGGCTGACGATCCCGATGCGCCCCGGCTGGGGCATGCCGTGGTCGAAGGAGCTGCTGAAGGTGCAGAACATGGAGGTGCGCACGTTGAACGCGCCCATGCAATTGGGGCCGACCACGCGCATGCCCGCCTCCCGCGCCAGGGCGGCGATGCCGGCCTGGGCGGCGCGCCCGGCGGCGTCCACCTCCGCGAAGCCCGCGCTGAAGATGACCACGCTCTTGACGCCCTTGTCAGCGCAGTCGCGCACCGCCGCCGGCACCGCCGCCGCGGGCACCACGATGGCGGCCATGTCCACCGGCCCGGGTACGTCCCGCAGGGACGCCACCGCCGCCCTTCCCTGCACCTCCGGATGGCGGGAGTTCACCGCATGCACCGTGCCGGCGTAGCCGTAGGAGATCAGGTTGCGCAGCGTCCGGCCCGAGATCTTCTTGGGGTCGGACGACGCCCCGATCACGGCCACCGAGCGCGGGTAGAACAGCGGATGCAGCGACGGTTGTGGCGCGGTCATGGGCGGCCTTGGGGAGACAAGATCCGGTGGCGCGGCGGCGGGATCAAGCGGCGAGCTCCGCTCGGCCTTGGGTGAGGACGATGGCATCCCGCTCCACGGCGCGCACCCGGAAGGCGGCCTGGGCCCCTAGCCGCCAGATCTCCGTGCGCAGGGTCTCGCCCGGGAACACCGGCGCGGAGAAGCGCGCCTGCATCGCCACCAGCCGCTCCGGCCGGTAGCCGCAGAGGGTGCGCAGCAGGGCATGGCCCGC
>Ga0315281_10009601_pt1 | contig 13414 bp, 13 predicted proteins | sample YL17G07_0_MG_FD_204540 | JGI IMG/M metagenome (GOLD analysis project Ga0315281, IMG submission 204540) | Sediment microbial communities from Yellowstone Lake, YNP, Wyoming, USA - YL17G07_0 | ecosystem: Environmental > Aquatic > Freshwater > Lake > Sediment | place: USA: Wyoming | collected...
CTTGCCAACTGTAAATTCAATCGGCGTCGGTTGATATGTCGGGATTGATTTGACATAATATAATGTGACATTGAAATATTGTATATCCGCGGAAGGAATGCCCGGACCGAGAGCATAATTTGCTGGGAGATCGATGTATAATTTATTACTACTGAAGGTAATTCCCCTGGCAGAGTCAACTAAAAAGAAATTCTGAGCACTATTGATGTAAGATAATTTAACATTACCATAATAATATTCACCCTGAGCAACTAGAGAACCGGCATTCGTAAAATTATTAATTAAAACATACGAATCCAATAACACCGAATTAGTCGTCGCTAAACCTTCTGGGATACCATGATTAATATACAATGTCGCATAAGATTCTCCTTCAATAAATTCCAGTACCGGATGAGCGTCAGATGGATTAAATTTCAAATGATTAAAATTCTTATAATTTGGAACAAATCGTAATTGGTGAGTATTTGGGGCTATACCGTCTATCGTAATTTTATCTTCAACTTGAAATGGATGATTTGGTTGTGAAATAAATAATGCTGTACTCAACTCTGTTGTTGAAATTGGATCTAATGACAATGAAAAATATTGTTCTACTTCCATCATCGGATTAATTTGACGATAAGAACTATCTATGTGCAAATAATGAACATCAAATCGTGAATTAGTATCCCCAATTAAACCATGTTGTTCTTTCCATGCATCGATTGGATTATATTTGTTTTTATCTTCATGTTGTTTCTTTTTCATATTAGTTGTCATTGCATCATCAACTTCTTTTCCGGCATTATTTTTTTGTATTGTGTTATAAAGATTAATTTCCTTTTTCTTTCCATTATCTTCACTTTGATTATTTTGTAATTGTTTGAAACTTTGTTGTGATTGTAGTATTTTAATTTGATTTTGTGTTTGATTATTGTTTAATAATTTTTCTCCTCCGACCACATCATTAAAAAAACGTGGTTGTTGAAATGTTTCCATTATTCTATCAAATTGGAACATAATATAATTTTAAATATCTTTCGCACTACATATCTTTTCATTTGTTTCGAGTCAAAAAAATTGATTATTGATTTCTATGAAAATAACTATATAAAAATAACAATTAATATACTATTATAAAGAATGGTTATAACCAAATCAGTCAAGAAGAGTAAAACCGACGATATTGACGAAGCATCTGTAGAAGATACTTATAAAATGATGAAACTACATGATCAAATTCTTGCCCTTCCGGACACATATATCGGAAGCATTGAACCTGATAAAATTCTGATTTGGATTAATAATGATGAACGAAAAATGGTGAAGAAAGAAATTACTTATGTTCCTGGACTATATAAAATTTATGATGAAATTCTTGTGAACGCACATGATCATTTAATGAGACCAAATACTGGATGTAAAACTATCAAAGTTAGTTTTAATCAAGAGACTGGTGAGATTTCTGTTTGGAATGATGGAGATGGAATTCCTGTACAAATTCATAAAGAACATAATATGTATATTCCTGAAATGATTTTCGGTAATCTACTTACATCATCTAATTATGGAAAGAAAGGAAAAATTTGGGGAGGTAAAAATGGTATTGGTGCGAAAGCCGCCAATATATTTTCAACTTCATTTGATGTTGAAACTGTTGACACAAAAACAAAGAAAAAATATTTCCAACATTTCTATGAAAATATGTATAAAAAAGATGTTGCAAAAATAACTAGTTCTTCTGAAAAATCATACACAAAAATTACTTTCACTCCTGACTACAAACGATTTGGGGTCGATGGATTGACTGATGATATTATTGGATTATTTAGAAAGAGAGTTTATGACTTAGCAGCGATCGATTTCAAAAGAGCCAAAGTATACATAAATGACGAATTAATTAATATCAGTTCATTTGGAGATTATATTAAATTATTCTATCCAGAATCTAATGAAGATAATAAAAAAATTATGACCTATCGTGAAGTCAATGATTATTGGAAAATAGGCGTAGTTTATGTGAAGGATGAAGATGAATTTTCTCATATTTCGCATGTCAATGGAATTTGGACATATAGCAAAGAAGGAGGTACGCATGTGACACATGTTCGTGATCAAATTACAAAAAAACTCATTGCATTTATCAATGAAAAACATAAGGGTTTAAATGTCAAACCGGCTTACATTAGTTCGCACATTGCAATCTTTATTGATTGCACAACAGAAGATCCTAAATTTGGAAGTCAGACAAAAGATTGCTTAACGACAAAATCATCATCGTTCACCAAAAAATGTGAAATTGATGATCTATTTATTCTTGCAATTTCCAAACTGGGAATCATGGATGATGCAATTAGTCAGGCACAATATAAAATTAAAGCCGAATTAGGTAAGACAGATGGAAAGAAAGTAAGTAACATTATGGATATTCCTAAACTAACGGATGCCAATTGGGCAGGGAAGAGAAATTCTCGCCAATGCAGATTGATTATTACTGAAGGTGATTCCGCCAAAACTTTTGCTCTCAGTGGACTAAAAGTTATTGGACAAGATAAATATGGTGTTTATCCAATTCGTGGAAAAATGCTCAATACGAGAGATGCCACAGATAAACAAGTTCTAGAAAATAATGAAATCAAAGAGATTAAAAAAATTTTAGGACTGCAACAAACTATGAAATATGATAATGAACAAAATTTAAATACTCTCAGATATGGAGGTATTTTAGTTATGACCGATGCAGATCTGGATGGTTATCATATCAAAGGATTAATATTTAATTTCATCGATACATTCTGGCCAGAGTTACTGGAAGAAGATGGATTTTTCCAATCTATGGCAACACCAATTATCAAAGCAACAAAGAAAAATAAGCGTGATGTCCAAAAATCATTTTACACAATTTCAGAATATGATAGTTGGGTAGAGGAAGTTGGATCTAAAATCAATAATTGGCAAATTAAATATTACAAAGGACTTGGTACTCACCCACCAAATGAAGTACCACATTTATTCAATGATTTTGATACATTACTTGTGTCTTACATTATTGATGAGAAGGAAAAAATGGGTGGGAATAAAGAAGATAAAACTGTTGGAGAACATAAATCCCGTGAAGCATTATCTCTCGCATTTAGTAAAAATCGGGAAGATGATAGAAAGAAATGGCTTAAAACCTATGATAGAAGTATCGAAGTAAAACCAGTGGAACAAAAAGTTACTTACGATGATTTTATCAACAAAGAACTAATTCATTTCTCATATGATGATGTAATGCGTTCAGTCCCATCAATTTGTGATGGACTAAAACCATCTCTGAGAAAAATATTGTACACTACAATATCGAAGAAAATTAATTCTCCTGATAGAGAGGTCAAAGTTGAAGCACTCGGACCACAAACACAAACATTTACCAATTATGTTCATGGTGAAACATCACTCAAGGAAGCAATTATAGGTATGGCACAAGATTATACAGGTTCAAATAACATTAATCTATTTTATCCTGATGGATGTTTTGGCACGAGAAGAAGCAATGGCAAAGACCATTCTGCACCGAGGTATATATTTACATATTTGGAGCCATTAACACCGCTCATTTTCAGAAAAGAAGATGAAACTGTTTATAAATATTTAGTGGAAGAAAATAAAATAGTTGAACCTGAAGTGTTTGCACCAATTATACCAATGATACTCGTCAATGGAGCAAGTGGTATCGGAACTGGATTTTCCAGCAATCTCCCATGTTACAATCCAATTGATATTGTTTACAATATCCGTGAAATGTTAAAAGGGAATGAACCAAACGAAATAGATCCATGGTACAGAGGATTCCATGGAAAAATTACGAGTGGCTCAAAGAAAAATAATGAAGATGAGAATGCTTATGTCTCTCATGGCAAATATGAAATCATTGATGAATACACTGTGAGAATAACGGAACTACCAGTTGGCAGTTCTCGGTGTATGAGTATTGATGCATATAATGAATACTTGACATCTGTCACAATTAAAGGAAAAGATAATGATCCCAAACAATTTATTGAATCATTCCACAGACGTGAGGATGGTGAGTGTGATGTTGATTTCACTATTAATTTTAGTGGGAATGGATTACAAAAATTAATTCATTCTGGAGCACCAGTAAAATTAGAAGAAAAACTTAAATTAGCACAATGTATCTCAACAAAAAATATGTATCTGCTAAATGAGAATGGAAAGATTTCGAAATTCGATTCAACCGAAGACATTCTCAGAGACTTTTATACTTTCAGATTGAAAATGTATGAACTTAGAAGGAAATATTATCTCCGACTGCTCAAAAATGATATGGATATTCTAAAATATAAAGTAAAATTTGTTCGCAGAGTTTGTGATAGAAAATTAATCATTGAAAGACGAAAGAAATCAGATGTAATTGATGAACTTATTAAACTAGATTTCCCAATGTTATCACCTGACATTAATGCTGTGGATCCCGGTGAGGATGTCAAAGTAAATGTTGAGGTTGATGAGAATGGTGAAAATGTAGAAGAAGAAAAAATTAAAACGAAAAAAGTTTATAAATCATACGATTATATTACCAACATGCAATTATTCTCATTGACAGAGGAACGAATTGCTGAATTAGAAAAACTATACAATGAAAAGAAAAAAGAACTTGAAGCATATGAAAATATGACATCGAAGGATCTGTGGAATAAAGAACTGGATGAATTTATGGAAGCATATAAAATTTGGTTAGCAGAGAAAGAAAAGACATCACATTATTCATCAAAGAAAAAAACAGGTAAGAAAACCATTGATAAACAAACTAAATCTAAGAATACCAAATCAAAGAGCATTAAACTTGATGACGACTAAATTTTTTTATAAAAAAATGATTTTTGAATTACTTAAAGTATGTGTTTATTATCGATCATCATGTCCAATAAAAAAATAGTGCATAAGACAAACAAAGGCTTTGGTGCTGGTGGTGTAAATACAAATCTTTTTGGGAAAGCATTTGAAAATACAACATGTATGAGAGAAAATCTGATAAATAATGATTTCAAATTAGTTAAAATAAATAATTCCAAATTTGGATATTATTTATTTAAAAAAATAAATGATATAAAATATTCATATGTTTCACAAAATGGTTTGAAATTGTATTGTAAAGAGAAATTTAATATATCTCTTTGTAGAAATCCGGATGAAGCTTATATCGTTCAAATGGGAGATAAAAATACAATTAAAATTCTGGAAAAAAAAATCACAAAATAATTATGGTTCTGTAGAAACAAAATTATGGGCGGGTCCGGCACTTAAAAGAGAATATGAAATTATTTTGGGAGATAAATTTACTGTTGAATACGCATTCTGCCTAAACAAATATTTGTATGATAAAGTAACATCAAGTATTCAGAAATATGTTGTGTTAAGAAAAATTTTAGAAGAATCGAAAATTAAAATATTTTTTGGAGAATCAAAAAAATATCGTCAAAAAATAGAACATTGGATTAAAAATTTTTGATTATAACTTCCTTTGCTTTCTTATCTGGATTTTTGGCATTGATAGCACGCCTACAATCTATCTTATCTATTTCATATTCTTCCTCTGGAAATGAATCCAAAACTAATTTAACATTTGCATTACTCATCATAAATTTAATTTTTTTATTATTCATGTTATGACATAATTCAAATAATTTTTCATGCATTTTTAAATCAAATCCACTTGTTGTGTAACCAACAAATGAAGTTGCTTTTTCTGGTGCGTATGGCGGATCTAAATACGCAAAATCATGCTTTTTAACATTTTTAATTGATTTATCAAATGAATAATTTTCAAAAATAACATCCTCAATTAATTTACTAATTTTCATAATTTCTTTTTTATGAATAATGCTCGGATTTTCATAGTGTCCAAATGGAACGTTGAATCCATTTTTCCCTTCCCTATACATACCGCGAAAACATGTTTTATTTAAAAATATAAACATTGCACTTCCTAAAATGTCATTTTTTTCTTCAATAGATAAATCATTGTACGATTTCCTGATCCAATAATAATATGATTCGTGTGTCTGAAGCGCCTCTTTTAAATTCTTTGGTTTCCGATTTCCTTTTGTATCTTCATTCGCTTCAATACTATTATAATTATCAATAAAAATAGAAATTTTTTCTATTAATTCTTTTGGACTTAACTGAATATTTTTGTAAGTACTAATTAATTCTTTGTTTAAATCATATGCATAAATTTGTCCGTTGACCGTAATTTTATTTTCGTTGACATAATCCAATAAAGCAAATAAAACACTCCCACCACCAAGAAATATTTCGTGATAATTGTTTATTTCCTTTGGGAAATTATTCAATAATTTTTCAATAATTTGTGTTTTCCCCCCAATCCATTTCAAAAATGGTTTTGTTATTTTAATTTCTGTCATTATGATCATAATATATACTTTGTTTATTAAGTTATTTTATTTCATTTTTTTGATGTATCTATATACTCTTCCAGTGATAGTAAATTTATCGCCAACATGGGATGTACCATGTTCGAATTTTTCTGTGTATCCCTTCTTGAAGTATAATTTATCAAACACTAATTTATTTTCTTTTTGTTCTCTTATTTCTATCATGTCAACATTTTCTAAAGTAATCGGAATTGTTAAATTTAGACATCCATCAACTAAACTATTAACTAAATCTTTCTTATAAATACTACCAAGAAACCAATGATAATATATGGTTGTGATATTGTAATGTGAAACTAATTTATAATTCTCACCATTTATTTTATCATTCTCACCAATTTCTGTTATTTTATTTTTTAGTTTCGCAAAACGTTGACATACATTTGTCATCCTAACTTTTGATGTAAAATCATTAACAAAGGAAAATATGTGATGTAATAAAAAATCATCCATCCTCATGAACATATTTACTTGCATTTTTAATACATATTCATTATTTCATTTCATACAGTTCAAATATCAATTTTTTTTTCATATCCATAAATTATAAAATAATTTATGAACATCGAAGAAATTAATAGTGACTTCATTAAAAACAATATAGATATATTTACAGAAATAATTTTTAGAAACTTTATCGAATTACAAAACTACCTATATGTCAAACACACCAAGGATGATATACAAAAATTATTAACTTCGGATGAATTCTTTGGCTATTTGGTCAGACATAATAAAAAAATTATAGCATATTTAGTCGGCGAAAAAAATAATATTGATGGAAGATATGCTTATTATTTATCTTATGTTTACGTTTCTCCAAATTATCAAGGTGCTCAAATCGGATCGAAATTAATGACACGCTTAATTAATTATTGTCAAAATATTGGGTTGTCTTTTATTGTTTTGACATGTGATACTGAAGATGAAAAATTATCACACTTTTATGAAAAATTCGGTTTCGTTTACGACCCATTATTGAAAAATAATAAAAAACATGATGTATTATGTTTATATTTATAAATATACACCAGTAATATTATTGTGCGCTTATATTATTTAAAAATATTATAAGAATACTTATATACATATAAAATGAGTAGAGAAACATCACAAATGGAACCAGATTGTGATATTAACATGGAAGTTGTATCAAAATGCTACACACAAATTGAACAGGCTATTATGAAATCAGTTCGCGCGGGAGTATTTGATCTTAAAGAAACTCATCTCATTTATGAGTGTTGTATCGGAATTGCCGAAACAATTAAGAGATGCGATGTCCTACAAAAGAAACTCGGACATTTCATGAGACAACAGGAAATGATCCAACAAAAAACTGAACCACCGAAACTATAAATCAATCTAATTTTTTAATTTCCATTTGAAAATTCGTGATAGGTGTTTCCAATATACCCGGAATATTCTTCTTTGAAAAATATTTATAAAAATGTCTTATTCCTTCCAAGCCGATAAATCCTTCTCCCAAATTCGAATGTCGATCTTTATGTGAATCGAAATCATATATACTATCATTTACATGCATTAACCCAACTCTTTCCACTCCAACCAAATCATCAAATTTCGCAATAAATTCATCAACTAATTTTTTGGTTCTAATATCATACCCCGCCGCGAAAATATGACATGTATCTAAACAAATTTTAATATGGGTCATGTTTTTATTATTTTTGACACGTTTAAAAAATTCTCCTAAGTCTTCCAACTTATAACATAATTCGGTTCCCTGTCCTGCTGTCGTTTCTAAATAAATGTCAAATTTCCTATTACCTATTTTTCGACATGCATGTTCTAATGAATTATACATATTGTTATATGCATCTTTGATACTTAAATCCATACTCTTTCCCATGTGCACCACAAGTCCTATTGCTCCAACATCCATTGCATCAATAATTTCCGTCATTAAATATTTGACTCTCCAACTTTCATTATTATATCCAGAAGCCAGATTAATGGTATATGGTGAGTGAATGACTACTTCTAATTTTAATTTGTGTAATATTTTTTTAACGTCCTCCAAATTAGATAAATTTTCATTAAACATTTGCACATGTGTACAACCTATATCTTTCGCATATGTTAATGCACTATCTATGTCTGTTGTTGTACTTTTCTTCGTGTTAAATTTGATATGAATTCCTATTAGTTTTTGTTCATTCATATTAATTTGAACTATAATAATATTTGATGTATTTATTATTTATAAAATTAAAATATTTTGCTCAATTAAATTTTCTTGTACATCCAGAAAATTACTAAATATGGTGTTATTAATTATATGCTGGCGACAATACTCCTCCAAAATAGAATTATTTTTCACAAACAAGTTATCACAATATTTCACCGCAGTGTAATCAGAATAGCCATCGCCCGCAAAAATTATGTTATATCTTCCAGAAAAATGTGTTTTAATATATTTACCTTTTGTGCATAATTCTGGATTGATTTTAAATTTTACTTTTTCATTGCAATGTTCAAAATCATGTGAAATAATATTTTCAGTTTTGAATGTGATGTTATTTTTTTTCAATATGTGCTCTATAATTTTCTTTAATCCACCACTCAAAATATATATTTCTGTACTATTTTGTGAGCATAATTCGACTAACTGCTTAAAACTATGATCAAATTTGATGTCATATTTTTCGATCAATCTATCTATCCATCCTAAATAATTCTCTGAGTTCTGAGATATACACTCACACACTTCGTCCATAAAATATTTTATATCTATGGTGCCGTTATTTATTTTATAACTCAGTTCTTTCATTATTTTTTCACCTTTGGTATCACATAATATTTTCTCCGCAATGTCTTGCGATATTATAGTTCCATCAAAATCACTGATAAAAATAGACTTCTGTGGATTAGTCATATGTAAGCGTCGTAAACTTGGTATACTTATTGACCTATTCTTATGCACTACAATTTAAGATTCATTTTTTTACTAAAAAAATGAATAATAATATGTCAGAATATAAATAAATAAATCTTTCATAATATCAAATGTTCTTATACGATAAATATTCGCCCAAAACGAACGCCGATTTAACATTTCATCAAGACATCGTACAAAAAATACAACAGATGGGTAAAGATGACGAAATACCTCATTTAATTTTGTATGGTGCTGATGGTTCTGGAAAAAAAACAATTGCTAGACTATTTTTAGAAAGTATTTTCGATAAAGATGTAAATAATACTGTCAACAAAATATATACTATTAATGGTAGTGGAAATAAAACGACAAATATTGCAATCAAACAAAGTCCATATCACATTGTTATAGAACCAAATAATAATAATTTTGATCGATATTTAATTCAAAATATAGTGAAAGAATATGCGAAATGGATTCCGGTGGGTGTATTTAGAATCAATAAATCTTTTAAAGTCGTTTTGATAAATAATGTTGATAATTTATCTTATTATGCGCAAATGTCACTCAGAAGAACAATGGAGAAATATTCAAAAACATGTAGGTTCCTAATGGTTTGTAACGCGATCTCAAAATTAATTGATCCCCTCAAAAGTAGATGTATATGTATTCGAATTCCTTCACCAACGGAAGAAGAAATTATTGGAACCATTATGCAAGTTTCTTATCATGAAAAAAATAAAATGTCATTGAAAAATTTATGTGAAATTATGAAATATTCTAATGGATCGATAAAACAAGTTTTATTGGCATTGGAATGTGTGTCCAATAATATATCCCCATCAAATTCTTACATACACACAATTAAAAAAATAGTTAAATTAATTAATGAAAAAAATATTGAACATGTTGTTGAAATAAGAGGACTATTATATGATATACTAATGACAAATATAAGTGGAAGCCATATAATAACATCAATTTTATTAATGTTATGTAATTCAGTTGAATTAAAATTTGAAAAAAAATTAAAATTGATCGAAAGTGCTGCGAAATATGAACATAATCTATCAATTGGTAGGAGAGAAATAATTCACTTAGATAGTTTCGTGATTGATACTATTTTAATTCTATCATGATTCCATAATTATTTTAGTTTTTTAATTGCAAGAGTATAAATTATCAAAATTAAATATATTAAAATACATAAAACTACACTAAATATTGGTAAAGCAGTTATTGTTTGGTTTTCGCTAAAACCAAATGATTTAAATGTTTTATGTTCATCATCATAAATAAAATTAGGTTTTATGACCAATATTATAATCATCACGATAATATATGCGATGATTGATGCATACAATACTTTATCTATACTTTCTCCCATCAAATATTTATTTTTGTATATATGTAAATTGAGAATTAAATTATTTTCCAAATAAATCAGTGTCAAATTGATTCTTTCCAAACATGTCATCAAATATCGTCTCTGTTAATTGATATGATTTATATGTGGCTTGCGATGGGGTATCATAATATTTCAATTTAGAATCTTCATCCAAATTATCTATTTTCTCTTGCATATCTTTCTCTCTAATGTTGTATTTATTTATTAATTCCTTCGCAATTGTTGTTCCATCCAACATATTATTTTCTTCTAATCCATCAAACCAATAAAAATTATCCTCTTCAATTTTATCAATCCCAAGCCCTTGTTCTGTCATGTATCCAACGACACTAATTTCTTCGACAATTAAATGCATATTCTCAGCATTCTTTGGGATAACGATGGATATCTTAATGACTAATTGATCTTTGACTTTTTCTTTCGATAAAATAACTTTGCATGTATATCTTATTTCCTCATCCGTCTCATATTTAGTAATATCTGAAAAAGTAACTAAACTAACATGTGTTTTTAATTTAGGTCTGTTATACAGATCTGGTGGTAGTCCTAAGCGCTTCATTTGTTTGGAAAATCCAGATTCTGGCACATTCTCTGGTAGAACTTCATCCCACCCTGAGGATGATACTTTGTATAATGGCACATTCTTTTCGATATCTTTATTGACTGTTTCCACAAATTCTTCCAAAATTTCATTTAATGTCATAACTTCTTTCCTTGATATTTCAGAATCTTTCGTCACTTTTACCGTGACATTTGTAATATTAAAAATCTGTCGTTGATTGGGTGAAATATTGTTAAATGATGTCGCTACATCCATATAATCCGGATGGAATAATGCTTCCATGAATCTTTGGTTTACTTTTCTATGTTTACGATTTATTTTATGTTCTCTAATTTTTTCAGCCCTTTTCGGTTCATCATATTTTTCGTATTTTTCCATAGAGTGTTTATTTCCCTTATTATTTAACTGATACGCCAACATTAAAATCAATATTATCAAAATACCAGCCAATATATATGTTAACATTTAATATATATTCGTAAGACATAAAATTATAAAAAAATTAAAAATTTCATTTATTACACAATAATTTTTAAAACCATGGCTTGTTCTTTTTTTGATTATGATTTTGATCGTGTTGGCGTGTTCGGTCACACCGCCAAATGTTCTTCTAAACTCTTGTCACACCATTCACATTCTGTAGCTCCCTTCGCTATCATATAGTTAATTATTTGTTTATTTTTAATACTACACGCGCCGAATAAACCCATATTCAAGTCGGTGGCTCCTTTGTCCAAAATTAAATCCACTAATTCTATGTTACCACTTTCACACGCTCCTTGGATTACGTTATCATAATCAATTTTATTTCCGACTTGTATTAGATAATTCACGATCTTTATTTGATTGCGCTGACACGCATAATACAAACAATCTGTATATCTGATATATATTTTTTTATTAGCACATATTGAAATTAATAATTCTAGTACATCTAAATTTCCAGTATAACATGCCGTTTCCAGTCCAAATGTATAATCTGTATTATCACTCAATGTTAGTAATTTTATCATTTCTAAATTATTTGCATGACATGCTTCGGGCAATAAATCCATTTCAATATTTAAGTTAAACATTCGTAACATTATTTTTAGCATATCTAAATAACCACTACGACATACACGAACCGAAATATCATTTATGTGATGGTAATTCCAATCACGATATTGATTAACAATTTTAATTAAATTATTTGTAAATCCTTGGTTTCCAGAATATGACACACGATATTTTTTCAGAATATGTAAAAATTGAACACAAGTTCCACCAACAATTATTTTACTTTCGATATCCAACTTCGACAAAATACGCTCTCGGATAAATATATTCATTTTACTAATTATTATTCAGTAAAATGCAAACTATTCAAAATTCATTTTTTATGCGCTATATGGATCCAAACTATCATCCACTGCTAACTTCCAATTGACAGAAGATACTCTTGACGTTTCATGTTCTTGTCCATTATCATAATCATCTTCTACATCAACTTCACCATCAATATCCAATGCTTCATTTTCCTCATTGGCATCAAAATCTGCTTCTTTTTCTTCCTTACTTTTCTCCTCACTTGGATCTTTTATATCACCATAAATTCCTGTCACATATTCATCAATTCCAAATCCTTTATCCTCCATTTCTCTGTAATAATCACTACTATTGATCATGCAAATAAATCGCTGAATTTCATTATTAGAATTGTAAATATCCTGATTATAATTTTTAAACATGACATCGATAAATTCTATAATAAATTGTACCAAACTTGTTCGTACATATTTATTTTTATTAATATCAAATAATTTGGCGAGTTCAGAAATAAAATAATACAATATCAAATTACCTGAATAATCATAGTTATAAATATCCTCCAGTAGCACAATGTCATCTTTAACATTTATTTCTATTTTACTTATTGGTGTCCGTTTAAAATGAATATTTTGCACAATTAAATCCCATAATTTAAATATATTATCATTTTCTGTTTCAACTACTATGCCAAGTAATTTTTTGTAATATTTTTCAACATCAAAATTAATATATACTTCTTCCTCATTATTGCCATGAGTATCTTTGACTATTTGCTTCTTTTTATTCTT
>Ga0315281_10009602_pt1 | contig 13414 bp, 9 predicted proteins | sample YL17G07_0_MG_FD_204540 | JGI IMG/M metagenome (GOLD analysis project Ga0315281, IMG submission 204540) | Sediment microbial communities from Yellowstone Lake, YNP, Wyoming, USA - YL17G07_0 | ecosystem: Environmental > Aquatic > Freshwater > Lake > Sediment | place: USA: Wyoming | collected...
CGTTTAATCGATGACAGCATTGTCATGGTAGAGGTCATATTCCGTCGTCTCCAGCGAGGCGAGGGTTTCAGGGAAGCAGCTATCAATGGCGCCAAAGAGATAGCGAACCCGATTACCTCAGCTACTCTGGCAACGGTGGCTATCTTTATACCCTTGATGTTCGTTGGCGGCATCGTGAGTCAAATGTTTATACCCTTTGCCCTGACCGTTACCTTCGCCATGCTTGCCTCACTGTTGGTAGCCCTGATGGTGGTGCCCACTTTATCTAACTTCTTAGTCAGTGGAAGGGCTAAGGTTAAGGTTGGTGAGTCCTGGTACGTAAAGCTCTATACGCCGTCACTCAAATGGGCGCTCCGTCACCGCGCGCTCACTCTGATAGTCGTTGCTGTGCTCTTTTTTGGCAGCCTCATACTATTACCTGTTATTGGCACTTCATTCATGTCTGGCATGGGCGAAAAAACGCTGACTGTGGCTATACAAATGAAACCAGGAACCGACCTACAGGTAACCAGTGACGTAGCAGCTCAGGTGGAAAACCTGCTAAGTGTGCTACGCGATAAGAAAATAGTCAAAACCTACTACACCACCGTCGGTACTTCAACCTCCCTAATGGGTGCCATGAGTACTGCAGGTGGTGCTGGGGATAATACTGCTACAATTAATGTTTACCTTGACCCCGGGGCTGATATAGACAAAGAAGCTGAGGAATTGAGCAACGCCTGCCAGGGTATAGCAACTGCAACGAAAGCTGGCATAGCTGTTACTGCATCCGAAGGGGGAGGTGGACCCGGGATGGGGTTCTCTGACCTGAATATATCTATAGAGGGCCAGAATCAAAATGATATTGCCGTTACTACAGGACAACTTTTTGCTCAGCTTCAGGAGGTAAATGGGCTAGCCAATGTCGAAAGTGATATCACTACAACGATACAAAGACTTTACATTACGCCAGACCCAGTAAAAATGGCAGCTTTGGGACTGTCGACTGACCAACAGCAGCAATTGCAGAAGGAATTTTATCTGTTGAAGCTGGGGAGCCCTCTGCCTAATACCGTAACGGTCACAGGCAATGAGAGTTACCCCATATTTATTAAAGGAGTAGCCGACAACTTGGGTAACGTAACCGAGGCCGAGTCGATGAGAATAGGCTGGCCACATTCTGTGGCTCTGAATGAAGTCGGCAATGCAACGCTACTGCAAATGCCTACTCATATCAGCCACACTGACCTGGCACTCTCGGCCACTATCTCAGGCGCCATCACAGCGAAGGACGTAGGCGGAATTAACCGTGTAGTGCAAGAAAAAATCAATGCCCTGCCAGCTCACCCAGGCATAGAGGTGGAAATGGCTGGTGCAGCCGAGGAGATGGCAAGCACCTTCTCCCGTATGCGTATCGCCATAATCGCCGCTATCGTAATCGCTTTCCTCATTGTGGCATTTATGATGCGCTCGATAATCAACCCGCTGATCATAATGGTAAGCTTACCTCTGGCATCCATAGGCGCCATGCTGGGTCTGCTTATTACCGGGCATACTGTCGGTGTATCAGCCATGATGGGCATGTTGATGTTAGTGGGCATTGTGCTTACCAACGCTATTGTTCTAATGGCTCTGGTTGAACAACTTCGTAAGAGTGGTATGAGCACCTACGATGCCTTGGTGCAAGGAGGCCAGACCAGGCTGCGCCCGATTTTGATGACGGCGCTAACCACCATTTTTGCTATGGTACCGCTTGCCTTGGGAGTGGGCTCAGGCACTCTTCTAGCTGCTGAGCTGGCAGTGGTGGTCATCGGTGGTCTATTCAGCTCGACGTTATTGACTCTGGTGGTAATTCCTGTAATCTATAGCTTGGTTGATGGGTTGCGCCATCGAAAGGCCAAAGTCACATAAGTTGACAAAACGTAAAATGGAAGTGTTTCTTTGAAGAATTCGATATTCGACCCGGTTGAGAAAGAGCTACTTCTTGTAGAGAACGGTATCAAGGCGATAGCCGACGTCGACTACCCCTGGCTTGCTGAGCTGTTGGATTACATCGTAAACAGCGGAGGCAAGCGGGTAAGGCCGGCTTTAACTCTGCTCGCCGGTAAGATTAATAGCAGATTCAGACTTGATTTGCTCATCACTGTGGCCACAGGGGTCGAGCTTCTCCACACCGCCTCCCTGGTGCACGATGACACAATAGACCTTTCTATGAGGCGCCGCGGCAAGCCTACGGCCGCCAGCATCTGGGGCTGGGGTATAGCTACCCTGGCAGGGGACTATTTGTTCTCTAAAGCTGCCGAGTTTGTGTCTCAGGCTAACAGCGTTAGAGCGGATAGGCTTTTCGCGCAGACACTCATGGCCTTATGTACAGGCGAGCTGGAGGAGAGTTTCAGCAGCTTCGACCAGAATCAGACCCGAGAGAGCTACTTCCGAAAGATTGGGAATAAGACAGCCTCTCTCTTCTCGATGGCTACGGAGTCGGCGGGGATAGTCAATGAGGCTCCGGAAAAGGAGATTAAGGCCTTGAGAGCTTACGGTTATAACCTGGGGATGGCTTTCCAAATCGTCGATGATATATTTGATTTTACGGCCGATGAGGATAAGCTGGGCAAGCCAGTGGCAAGCGACTTGCTTCAGGGGAACTTAACATTGCCCGCGATTATGCTCAAAGAGCGATACCCTGAAGACAACCCGATAAAGGCGATATTCGAAAACCGGGGAAAGGAGAAAAGCCTCGACCTGGCCATCGAGATGATTCGAAATTCAGGGATTATCGCCGATTGTTATAGAGTTGCACAGGAGTTTACATCAGGGGCATCCAAAACAATCAGGACTTTTCCCGACAGGCCCAGTCGCAAGGCGCTTATTGAGATCGCCGATTATGTGGTCGAGCGCCAAAAATAACAAGACGCATCAGAATCAGGCCTACGAGGTTAACTCTCCTCTCAATCTATCCAGGAATTCCACGGATTTCACCTCGCGCTCGAGAAGATAACAGATGTATTCCCTCATGATTTGTTCCAGCTCACGAGATAAATCAAGGCTTACCTTCAGTCGGCTGGCAGAGCTAAGGTCGTTTTTGAGAAGGAACCTCATCACTTTGATAGCATCAACCGAAATCGGACGGCCCAACTGCTCCTTCTTAGCGCAGTTGGGACAAATCACCCCGCCGCCGCTGACGCTAAAGAAGTTCCTCTCCAGCGCAAGCGGCGTTCTGCAGTTCAGGCACTGGTAAAGCTCGGGCTGATAGCCGAGATGGCTGAGGAGATGTAGTTCAAAGTATCGGAGGACAAGCTCGTTGCTCTGTGCTTCACAGAGTCGGAGCAACGCCGTCTGCAATAACCTGTAGATGGGATAATTCTCGACCTGCTCAGCGGTGAATTGGTCTACCAATTCAAGCAAATAGATAGCGCAGCTCGTCCGCCATAGGTCGCTTCTTAAAGGAAGAAAGCTCTCAATTGTCTGGCATTGGGTGATTACGTCCAGGTTCTGTCCCTGAGCCAGAAGTAAAGAGCTTTGCGTCAGCAGGTCCAGGTGCCCCCCTAGCTTGCTCTTGGGTCTTCGTACACCTTTCGCTACCGCTCTGATCTTGCCCAGGTTCGGGGTGTACAAGGTGATGATGTTGTCTGCTTCGCCCAGATTGGTTCGCTTTAGGACAATTGCCTCGGTCTTATATACCCGGGGTCTAGCCATCGCATTTCAAGGTGGCTATGTCACCTGCTCCTCAGATTTAGCCAGAACAATCAAGTCTTCTTCTTTCAGGTTCCCTTTGCCATTCATAGATAATCTGTGGATGCTGTTCATGGAGCAGAATGGGATCAATCTGGGCTTCGAGTCCTTGTCAATTACTCCGAAATGGAGCGCACAGTTCTGAACCCTGTCGAGGTCGAAGTTATAGGGATCCATGAAATGCATGATCCCGATGGTGAGCCAGGTTCCCGGGAGCCAGTTTGTGAGCATGGAGGTAATCGACTTGGAACTCCTGGTCGTTAGCAGCTTGGGCATAAGCTTGAACCACAGCTTGGGACTTATATACAATATCGAGCTAGTTAGAAGAGCCCACATCATACTCAGCCTGGACCATTTACGCTCGAACCCTTTGCGCATTTTCTGATAGAGCTTTTCATTATTTATATAGCTTGGCACAGGAACCAGCTTTCCTTTTTGGTAATCTACAATGGTTATCAGCCCGCAGTGAGGATGAACGCAGAAATCTTGGTTCTGCCCGCCCTTGGTTACCATTCTAGCCAGCGTCTGACTCATCGGCAGAGTGAAGAAATCACCCTTCTTGAGTTCACCTTTGGTCTGCTCCTCAGCCAGCCTCATAACGTCTGAGTTGGTTATCCTCATCTCCTTTAACTTCGTTGTATCTATCCTTCCCGAAAAGCTGACAGGCTGAAAGACGAGGAACTTGATTATATCCGAGTTCTCGGCAGCGAATCTTATCATATCGCCGATTTGATTGTCATTGATACCCTTTGCCACCGTGGGTATGAGCGCGATCTTGTTGTAGCCTATCTTCCTGGCATTCTCCAAAACCTTCTGCTTCATATGCCACAGATCCAGGCCTCTTGCTTTTATATAAGGCTCAGGAGTGACACCATCGAACTGCAGATATAACCAAGCGTCAAGGTCACGGATTTTCTTAAAATAATCGATATCCTTAGCCAGCCTCAGCCCATTGGTCATAATCAGTACATAATCATAGCCGAGGTCTTTCTCCATCTGAATTATTTCAGGCAGGTCATCTCTTAGCGTTGGCTCTCCACCACTGTTTCCAACTCCTCTAACCCTGAGCGGATAGTTGATCTCTTGAGCATATTCCAGAATTGACCTTATCTGCTCCTTGCTCAAGTCACCAGCGCCGTTCTTCGCACCTGCCTGTGCGAAACAAATAGGGCATTGTAGATTACATCTATTAGTTATCTCTATAATCAATAGGGTAGTATGAGTCATGTGGTTTTGACACAGGCCGCAGTCGCGGGGGCAGCCTACTTTAGGTTCCCTCGCCCTTTGTAATCCAATGCCATGGTCTCTGTACTGTTCTGCTCTCAGGTATTCCTTGTAGTCGCTCCAGTAAACATCCTCGAAGCTTCCATGGTCAGGGCAGCTTTTTCTCATCAGAACTCGACCATCGACCTCCCACAGCTCAGCATCCAGGACTCTCAAATCTTCGGGACAAAGGGATTTTGTTGTTTTTATCAGTTGCATGGGACTCACCTTAACTCAATTTGTGGTCACATCTCCTGCCTGCCCTCAAGAGCATGGGTCAGTGTGACTTCATCGGCGTATTCCAGATCACCTCCTACAGGTAGACCGCGGGCAAGTCTAGTAAGACGAACAGCAAAAGGTGAGAGCAATCTCTGAAGGTACATCGCTGTTGCCTCACCCTCAAGGTTGGGGTTGGTGGCTAGGATAACCTCCTTCACCGGATTTGTTTTGAGTCGCTGGAGAAGCTCCTTTATCTTAAGGTCGTCAGGGCCAATCCCATCCATGGGGGAAAGCACGCCGTGGAGCACATGATAGAGGCCCTTGTATTGGCCTGTGCGCTCCAGAGCCATGATATCCAGGGGCTCTTTGACGACACATATGATGCTATGGTCTCGCTCCTTGCTGGCGCATATAGCACATGGATTAGAATCGGTAATGTTCTGGCATGAGGAGCAGAGGACAGTCTTCTCTTTGACAGCGATTATCGCTTCAGCCAAAGCTCGAGCCTCAGCTTCAGGTATGCGAAGCAGATAGTAGGTGAGCCGTGCTGCGCTCTTAGGCCCGATTCCCGGTAGCTTGCCTAATTCTTCAATCAAACGAGAGACCGGCTCCGCAGCAGGCACATATCCGACTCTCAACTCTCCAAATCCTTCCCAAATATAATATTGGACTGTTCAAAAATTTAGGGCATGCCTGGGATCTTGAGCCCTCCTGTTATGGCACCAAGTTGGCTGGCAGCTAGCTCCTTAGATTTCTCGAGCCCCTCGTTTATGGCAGCCATCACCAAGTCCTCGAGCATACTCACATCCTTGGGATCGACGGCCTCAGGAGATATTTTAATGGAGATTATTTTCTGCTGACCGTTGACTACCACCGTTACTGCGCCGCCGCCCGAACTGGCCTGCACTGTGGCTTTCTCTAGCTCCTCCTGAGCCTTGGCCAATTTAGCCTGCAACTGCTGTGCCTGGCGCAAAATCGCTTTATTCATCATGTTTGTGCTCCTCTTCGATGATCCGGGCTCCCATCTCCAAAGCTGCATTTACCACAGGATTGTGTGCCCGCTGTTGTGGTTTAGTTTCCTTATCCTTCGGGGTAAGAATGCAGCGCACATGATAAGGAGCGCCGAAGACATCGCGCAATTTATCCTCCACGAGATGGCGATACTTCGGGTCCTCTATCTTACTCCTATGGAAATCATGATAGAAACCCAGGACCAGGGTATCACCTTCGAGAGCCACTGCCTCACAAGCCTTCCTCAACAGGGCATCCAGCGTTCCGGCGGAGCCTGCGCCTCGACAGGCGTTGATGAAATCATTCCAGCGCTGGCGAATCTGTTCTATGTTCTGCGGAGGCGGTTGTTTGGCAGCCGCAGCTACCTTTGTCGCCGGCACTTCTATAGTTACAGGTGGGACGACAGCACCTGCCTCTTTGATAATCTCCACTTTATGAGGCTGGATTGTGCTTGTAGCTGGCTCTATATCTGCTTTCTTCTCAGGCACTGCCTTCTTCGGTTTCTCAGCAGCGGCCAGGGATGAATCAACGAGGGCAAGCTCTAAGGGCAAAGTGGACTGCGGGTCTGCGCGGAAATCAACCTGAGCAAACAGTCTTACTATCTTTGATAGCTCTCCCAAGGAAATGTGTGATACGAGTTGCTTAATCTCTTTGATTGTGTCGGCGGGAAGGTCGCCGGTATCTCCGGCGCCTGACTTGACCAGAAGCATATCTCTTAGATAGTCGACCAGCCCTCGAGTGAATTGACGAAGGTCGACTCCATCGACAGCGACGTTGTTGATGACAACCAGCCCGCTGGCGACATCTTTCTTCAAAATGTGTTCCGCTAACTGACGAATACGCATATCGCCACTCATACCCAGCTCAGATCTAGCCTGCTCAAGGCTTATATTTGAACCGTGATAAAGGACGAGTTGCTCTAGTATATTCTCAGCATCCCGAAGGCTGCCGGTGGCAGCTTTAGCGATCAGCGCTAGTGCCTGTGGTTCAATGGTGATGTCCTCGTGGTCGCAGATCTCCTTTAATTTGCCTACTACAGCAGTCTGGGGCAGGCGTCGGAAATCGAACCGCTGGCATCTGGAAATGATGGTCGGCGGCACCTTATGCACCTCGGTGGTCGCCAGGATAAAGATAGCATGAGGTGGAGGTTCCTCTAGTGTCTTAAGAAGAGCATTGAATGCCTCCGGGGTTAACATATGCACTTCATCTATTATGTAAACTTTATATCTAGCAGAATTAGGCGCAAATTGTATTTTTTCACGAAGGGTTCTTACATCATCTATTCCACGATTTGAGGCACCATCTATCTCTACAAGATCAAGTGCTCGACCCTCGTTAATCGCCTGGCACATGCTGCAGGTATTGCAGGGCTCGCCCTTTCCATTAGAGAGACAGTTGAGAGCCTTTGCCAGAATCCTGCCAGTGCTGGTCTTGCCTGTGCCGCGGGGGCCGCAGAATAGATAGGCATGGGCAACTCGCCCTGTGGCCAGCGCATTCGCCAGCGTTTTTGTAATTGGCTCTTGCCCAACTACTTCAGCCAGGGTTTGAGGCCGCCACTTTCGATAGAAGACTTGTGAAGCCATTTACCCCCACCCCAACAAGGGGGAGCTTACTTGAAATAGGACATAAGCTTAATATTAGCGATATTATATCTTAAGCGGTCTAGTTGTTCAATTAAAAAACTAAGGCAAGGAACCAATAATTGCCTATTGAGTCTTGAAGATGTTCAGCGTACAATACTCTCTAATGAATTAACTCCAGCATTAGATTCGAGAGAGGGTAAGCAGGAATGGACTTCGGAATTTACTACGACTACATAAAAGACTTGGAGAAAGGACTAGAGAAAGGCATTTCGACAGAACCATCCTATTATCCATACCTGAAAGCTCTTATTGAATCCATAGAGAAGGGTATAAATGCTACAAATGATCCCAAGCGCATAGAATGTGGCGCTCCGGACTTTGTAGTAGATAGAGGCGCAACAATTGTTGGCTACGTAGAAGCCAAGGATATTGACAAAAGCCTGGACGAGATAGAAAAGACTGAGCAGCTTAAACGCTACCGTGATTCGCTTTCCAATCTTATTCTGACAGATTATCTCGAGTTCCGCTGGTATGTGAATGGTGAACGTCACCTCACGGCTCGCTTGGGCACTGTGGCAAAAGACGGCAAAATCAAGCGGGACAAGGCTGGAATCGAGAAGGTTGACGAAATGGTAAGCGGATTTCTCGCGCATAAAGCTGAGTCTGTGGGTACTCCCAAAGACCTCGCCGTACGTATGGCGCACCTTGCCCACATGATTCGCAACCTAATTGTGAATGCGTTTGATAAGGAATCTGAAAGCGGGACTCTACACGCTCAGCTTTCAGCTTTTCGTGACAACCTGATTCCAGACCTTTCTGCTGAACAGTTCGCCGATATGTACGCTCAGACCATCGCGTATGGTCTATTTGCCGCCAAATGCACAAACCCTGAAGGCAAAGGCTTCAGTAGACAGAATGCTGCTTACCTGTTGCCCAAGACAAACCCATTTCTGCGAAAGTTGTTCAACCATATAGCAGGTCCTGATTTGGATGACCGCATCACCTGGTTGGTGGATGATCTTGCCCAACTCCTTGACCAGGCGGATATGGCTTCTATCCTCCAGGACTTCGGTAAGCGTACAGCCAAGGGAGACCCGGTGGTGCATTTCTACGAGACCTTTCTTAAAGAATACGACCCGAAAGTGCGGGAGACGCGCGGAGTCTATTATACTCCTGAGCCTGTGGTCTCCTACATCGTGCGCTCTATTGACCACCTCTTAAAAACCCGCTTCAATAAACCTCGGGGGCTGGCCAACTCTAGCGTCCTCATACTCGACCCTGCGGTGGGCACAGCTACCTTCCTCTATAATGTGGTGAAACAAATTCATGAAGCTGTCATGGGGCAGGGTCAAAAAGGGCTGTGGAATAGCTACGTCGCTGAAAAGTTGCTGCCACGGCTGTTTGGCTTCGAGCTTTTGATGGCGCCTTACGCGGTTGCCCATCTCAAGATGGGACTTCTTTTACAGGAGGCAGGCTACCAGTTTGGCAGCGACCAGCGCCTGGGCATCTACCTGACCAACACGCTGGAGGAGGCATTCAAGAAATCAGAGCAATTAGCCGGCTTCAACGAATACATTGTTGATGAAGCTAATGCTGCTGCCGAGATAAAGAAGGAAAAGCCCATCATGGTGGTTCTGGGAAATCCTCCGTATTCGGGACACTCCGCAAACAAAGGAGCATGGGCAAAACAGTTAGTGGAAACTTACAAGACTGTTGATGGCAAGCCACTAGGGGAGAAAGCCTCCAAGTGGCTTCAGGATGACTATGTGAAATTTATCCGCTTTGGGCAATGGCGGATAGAGCGCACTGGGCAAGGTGTCTTGGGCTTCATCACCAACCACGCATATCTGGACAACCCGACCTTTCGGGGCATGCGTCAATCCCTGATGAATACTTTCTCAGATATCTACATCATCGACCTGCATGGCAACGTCAAGAAAAAGGAAACCGCCCCTGACGGAAGCAAAGATGAGAATGTGTTCGACATACAGCAGGGCGTAGCAATCGGTCTTTTCGTCAAACAGAAGAACAAACCAGGACCGGCAAGAGTTTACCACACCGATCTCTGGGGGCTGCGAGAAGGGAAATATCTCGCTCTTTCTGAGTCAGACATAAACACAATAGAGTGGAAAGAACTCAAACCCCAAAGCCCCTTTTATTTCTTTGTGCTCAGAAATGAGGAGCTATTAGAAGAATACGAGCAGGGATGGAAGGTGACGGATATCTTTCCTGTCAACAGTGTGGGCATTGTCACAGCGAGGGATAACCTTACTATCCGCTGGTCTAAACAAGAAGTTTGGGATACTGTTACAGACTTTTCCTCTCTTCCGCCAGAGGAGGCACGAGATAAATACAGACTGGGCAAGGATGTTCGAGATTGGAAGGTCGCGCTGGCGCAGAAGGACATCAAAGATTCAGGGTTGAGTCAAAAGTCGGTAGCTGCAATATTGTATCGTCCTTTTGATGTTCGATATACATACTACACAGGGCACTCCAGAGGCTTTATCTGCATGCCGCGTCCTGAGGTCATGCGCCACATGCTAGCAGGCAGAAATATGGGGCTAATTGCCATGCGACAAGTAGCTGTAGCTGAACCATACTCACACTTTGGGGTCACACGTCTTATTGTAGACAATCGAGCTTTCTACAGTAATAAGGGCATTCAATACCTATTTCCCCTCTATCTTTATCCAGTCGGGGAGCGTGTACAACCAGACAAAAGCGGTGGGGGTGAAGGTGGAACCTCTGCCGCTATGAAAGTCGAATCGAATAGAAGCCCTAATCTGAACCCCACGTTCATCAAAACTGTCTCGAAAAAGTTAGGGCTAGAGTTTATTGAGGATGGTAAGGGCGACCTTAAGGAGAACTTAGGTCCTGAAGATATCTTCAACTATGCTTATGCCGTGTTTCACTCACCTACCTACCGCAGCCGCTACACCGAATTTTTGAAAATAGATTTCCCACGCTTGCCTCTCACTTCTAACAAAGAGCTTTTCAAGGCGCTGGTTGGTAAAGGCGCTGACCTTGTGGCTCTGCACCTTGTGGAATCACCTTTGCTCGATAACCTTATCACGAAATATCCTGTGACAGGCTCCAATATGGTGGAGAAGGTCAGCTATGATGAAACCAGCAAACGTGTCTACATCAATAAAGAGCAATACTTTGAGGGCGTCTCGCTAGAAGTCTGGAATTTCCAAATTGGTGGCTATCAGGTCTGTCACAAGTGGCTCAAAGACCGCAAAGGTAGAACACTAACCTATGACGAACTGACCCACTACCAGAAGATAGTAGTCGCTCTTAAAGAGACCATCTGGCTGATGGCAGAGATAGACGCTTTAATCCCATCCTGGCCGATCAATTGAGGGTGATACTATGAGCAGAGGATTGCTTGATAGCTCTGAATTGATGCGAATATCCCGAGAAATACCTGAGCTAAACGATTTCCACAAGATGGTGTGTGGTCTGTCGCCCGATTTTATCTCCATCACTTTCGCGAAAGATAGCAATATCCCTTTAGCGTTAGTTTGTCTGCAAAATGCAGTGAATACATACAAGGAAGCCCACTATGCAATGCACGAAGTCTTTGCGCATAGGATGTGGTACTTAGAGAAAAAGAAACCACGGAACGATGACGCTGCTACATTTTTCGGTCTCTTTTATGTGGACGATGCAGCATTAAGGCTCTATTCGGCTGGAGAGCATCTAGCAAACGGAATTATTATGATGCTGGAGATTAACGATAAAGACTTAGAACCTTATAAGAAGAAGGGAGATCGTGAAAGAGTCAGCCAACAATCAATTGTTGGCCGTTTCTTGAGGAAGCAAAAAGCAGACCATCCAGTTACGAAGGCAGTAAGCAAGCTCGTAGATTCGAAAGAATGGTGTGCCACTATCAACTACAGGAACAGGTGGGTGCATGAACAGCCACCTACGGTGAAAGGATTGGGAATCGTTTATAAGCGCGGGAGAAGGTGGAAGGATTCACCAACAGGCAAAGAGCATATGCTTTGCATCAGTGGAGAAGGTGATACACCAGAATACTCTATTGACACTTTGATAGGGTTCACTCAACATGCTTTGTTTCAGTTTTCGGATACATTAACTTCTGTGATTAAGTTTTACGTTGGCTTGTTAAGGTGCAGTGGCTTTGAGTTTGATGAAAGTTAATTTTAATGTATTGGTGGATGAAAGACCGCAAAGGCAGAACGCTAACCTACGATGACCTGACCCACTATCAGAGGATTGTGGTGGATCTCAAAGAGACTATCCACTTGATGTCGGAAATAGATTCTATTATTCCGTCGTGGCCTATCCAGTAGCCTTCCAAATAACAGTCGCTATCCTTTCATTGTATCCAGAACCCTGGACTCCATAGCCCTCATCTTTTCCGCTTGCTCCGGCAGCTCGTGGTCGTATCCTAATAGATGCAACACACCGTGAGCAACCAGAAGAGCTAGCTCTCTCTCCAAGGGATGGCATCGTTCTTCAGCCTGTCTCTTTGCCTGGGGATAGGAGATAATTACCTCGCCAAGGTGAATAACATCATCGGGCGGCGTGATGAAAGGCTCAGCATTCGCGCCTCGCTCGGAGAGAGCGAACGCAATGACATCGGTTGTACTATCCACATTGCGGTAACTTCGATTGAGTTCGTGGACAGTGTCATCGCCGGCAATGACCAGTCCCAGCTCTACCGGTGAGCTCATGCCTGTGTGGACAAGGGTAAGCTTCACAGCTTGCCTGAGCCACACCCTAGAAACAAGGCCAACGTATGGCCTTTCGATCCGTATGCTCAACTGAATCTTCAGCATTATCTTTACTCCGGCCGAATCATAACGCGGCAGCAACAAGCAGGCAAATACAGGCTTGAAAGAGCGTTTAGCAACTCTCTTCAACCCCCTATATCCCCCAGTCTTGGGGGACTTTTAATATTGGGGGACATCCCCAAACCCCTGGCAAAGGGGCTTTGCCCCTCTGCACTCCCCAGTTGTTAAACGATCTCGGATTGGAAGCAACTCATCAAAATACCTAGGTAGTGGCTAAGGCGAGAACACGGTGACTGCAACCTCAGCCAGTCTAAGCACAAACCAGGGATAAATACCAAGGAGAAGAACGCCAAGGGACGTGATACTCAAAGCGGCCTGCAGTGGAACGGAGGAAGCTACTGCTTCTTCGGATGCCGCTTTTTCAGTGTACATTACTTTGACTACCCTTAGATAGTAATATGCGGAGATGACGGAATTGATGACGGCTATGATCACCAGCCACAGCAGGTTGTGTTGTATCGCAGCATTGAATATGTAGAACTTGGCTATGAACCCTCCTGTAGGCGGGATGCCGATGAGGGAAACCAGACAGATTGTCAGAACCAGAGCCAGCAGAGGCGCTCTCCGGGCCATGCCCGCATAGTCAGCGATTTCGTCGCTATCGGTTTTGTTGGAGATGGCAATTATGGCAATGAAGGCGCCCAGATTAGCCAGGGCATAAGTGGCCAGGAAGAATAGCACACCGCTCCTACCCAGAGAGCCAACAGCAGCCAACCCCACCATGAGGTAGCCTGCGTTAGCTATGCTTGAGTACGCCAGCATTCTTTTTATGTTGCTCTGCGCTATAGCGACCACATTGCCTAA
>Ga0315281_10009603_pt1 | contig 13413 bp, 10 predicted proteins | sample YL17G07_0_MG_FD_204540 | JGI IMG/M metagenome (GOLD analysis project Ga0315281, IMG submission 204540) | Sediment microbial communities from Yellowstone Lake, YNP, Wyoming, USA - YL17G07_0 | ecosystem: Environmental > Aquatic > Freshwater > Lake > Sediment | place: USA: Wyoming | collected...
CGTGTTGTTTCATGAGCTTGCGCATCTGCTTGCGCAGAGCGTCGAGATCCATGCGCTGGGGAGTCAAAACGATGGCATTGGCGATCTTGACCGCGCGCAGCGCGTCGCCGGTTTCCAGATGCAGGGCGTCGCGCAGCGATTTGGGCAGCGTTAGTTGCCCGCGCTCACGCAGCTCGATTGCGGCCGTGTTCAGTTCAGTCGTTTCCATCGTAATCAGAATTCGTATATTTGGAAATCGTACCGTACCAAGTGATAAGTCGTCAAGCGAACCTTGCGCTCACGTGCCATCAATCGGCACGAACGCCTGCCTCGCGCACGACCTTGCCCCATTTCGCCATTTCGGCACGGATGAGCGCGCCGAACTCCTCTGGCGTTCCACCTCCGACCTGGTTGCCCTGGGCGATGATCTTCTCGCGTACTTCTGGCATGCCAAGGACCTTGACGGTGTCGGCATTGATCTTTGTCACGATGTCGCGCGGTGTTGCCGCGGGGGCGATGATGCCCTGCCAGTTGCTCGACTCGAATCCGGGCAAGCCTGCTTCCGCCATCGTCGGCACGTCAGGGAGAACCAACAAACGCTGCGCGCTCGTGACCGCGAGCGGGCGGACCTTGCCAGACTTCAGCGCCGGCATCGCCGAATACATCAACTCGAACATCATCGAGACGTGCCCGCCGATCAGGTCGCTGGCAGCCGGCGCACCGCCCTTGTAGGGAATATGAACTATGTCGATACCGGTCATCGCCTTGTACATCTCGCCGGACAGGTGGTGGGAGCCTCCGTTGCCCGACGAAGCGAAGCTCAGCGCTCCGGGTTTGGCCTTCGCAAGCGCGGTCAGCTCGGCCACGCTCCTTGCCGGAAGCGACACGTTGACCATGAGTACGAGCGGACCACGTTCGAGCAGCACGATCGGCGCGACGTCCCTGATGGGATCGTAGGGGAGACTCTTGAACAGCGTTGGATTGACGGCGAGCGGAGCAAGGTTTCCCATGCCGATCGTGTAACCGTCGGGGACCGCCTTCGCAATGAGGTCGGTCCCGGGTACGGCGCCCGCACCGGGTTTGTTCTCTATGATAATCGGCTGTCCCCACAGCTTGGTGAGCTCCTGGGCGACTTGCCGCGCCCGCGTGTCGGCCGAGCCGCCCGCGGCGTAAGGCACGATCCAGCGCACGGGCTTGGACGGGTAGGCCTGTGCGTGCAGCGCCGAGGGGAGCGACAGGGTGACAAGGGCGAGCGCGAAAGCATGCATCGTCAACGTGCGGATCATGATTCTGGTCTCCGTGGCATGCGAATGAAGGGGCGAGGTGCCTGCGCAGCTTACTTCGTGACTATTGATTTTGCGGCAGCGATTCCGCTCCGGACCGCGGCCTCCAGCGTGCCGGGATAGTCGCTCGCGGTATAGTCACCCGCCAGATACAGTCCGCGCACGGGCGTAGTGGAGGTCGGGCGCTCGAGGGCCGGCCGACAGGAGAAGGTCGCGCGTTTTTCCCCGATGATCCTGGACCAGAGCGGTTCCTGAAGTTTCGGAAGCGCCGCCTTCAGTTCCGTGTGGATGCGGTTTGCGAGGTCCTGCTGGGGCAGATCCTCGTGGCGGCCCGAGGCGCTCATCACCACCGCCAACAAGCCCTGCGGGCCTGACAGCTGCCCGCGATCGAATACCCACTGGCCGATCGGGCCAGTGAGACCGAGCATGGGCGAGGGCAGGTGCACGGTATCCGGATACTGCAGATAGCATGTGAATATCGGCTCGTAATGCAGCGCGTCGATCGTGCGCCTGGCGTGCTCCAGTTCCGGGAAGCCGTTCAGCAGTGTGGCGGCGTGCTGAGGCGCGCAGGCAATGATGACGTGAGAGTAGGGCTGCGGCCGGTCATTGAGGCGGAACGCTGTCTCGTCGCGCGTGATACTTCGCACTGCGACGCCCATCTCTATCGATCCGCCGCGCGCGGTCACGAATGCCGCGGCCGGCTCCGGAAAAAGCCGGCTGAGGTCGGCGCATGGGAGCAGCAGGTCGCTGTTTTCGCGCGCGCCGGTGAGTCCGTCGCGCAGCACGTTGGCGAATACCTGTGCCGAGGCGTTGGCCGGCGGGGTGTTGAGCGCGGAAATGCACAGTGGTTCCCACAGATACCGTCGCAACGCGCCGGACTGGCTACTGGTTTCGAGCAGCACTGCAACGCTGCAATCGGGCTCGACGCGGAACGCGGTCTTTTGCAGCTGCGCCATGAACCGGATTGCCGCCAGGCCCTGCGCGAAGCTCAGGCCCCGGGCGCCGAGCAGTCCCGCCAGCAGGTTCAGCGGGTAGGGCAGACGGGGTGCGCGCAGGTGAAAGCCATCGGCGAAGCGCAACTCGAGCGGAAGGCGCAGGAAGAGCTTCTCGGGGTCTGCGCCTACTTTGCGCATCAGCGCCAGGGTCTCGCGGTAGGCGCCGATCAGGATATGCTGGCCATTGTCGAGGTCCGCGCCGTCGATGGTGACCCGCCGCGCCCGCCCGCCGAGATTGCGCGACGCCTCGAACACGGCGACCGGGATTTCGCGGTCGGCGAGGTAAACGGCGGCAGCCATGCCGGCCCAGCCGGCGCCGACGACGGCCACTCGGGTCACGCGGATACCCAAGTCTTCCAGGCGATCCAGAGCTTGCGTATGGGCGTGAGCGTGGTGCGCCGGGTGAGCACCTGGTAACCGTCGCGGCCGATTTCCTCGAGCACGCTGCGGTAGATCGCAGCCATCACCAGTCCGGGCCGCTGCGCGCGGCGGTCCTCGGCCGGAAGCGCCGCAAGCGCCTCGCCATAGCAGTTTTCCACGCGACGTACCTGAAATTCGATCAGGCGCGAGAAATTCTCGGTGTGCTGCGCGTTCAGGACATCGGCCGCGGAAACGCCGAAGCGCTGCATTTCGTCTGACGGGATGTAGATCCGGTCCTTGCGGGCGTCTTCACCCACGTCGCGGATGATGTTGGTCAGCTGGAACGCGAGTCCGAGATCTTCCGCGTATTCGAGCGTCTTCGGATTGTGGTAGCCGAAGATGCTTGCCGCGAGCAGACCCACGACGCCGGCGACGCGGTGGCAGTAGAGCCTGAGGTTCTCGAAATCCGGGTAGCGGTTCTGCGTGAGATCCATTTCCATGCCGTCCATGATCTCTTCCAGCTGCCGCTGCTGGATATTGAACGGCCCGATCGCGGGGACCAGAGCTCTCGTGACCGGGTGCTGGGCATGCCCTGCATAGAGCTGAGCGACCTCGTGGCGCCACCACTCGAGCTTTGCGCGCGCGACCTGCGGGTCGGCGGGCTCGTCGACCGCGTCGTCGACTTCGCGGCAGAAGGCATACAGCGCCGTGATCGCGCGTCGCCGCTCCGGCGGAAGGAACATGAACGAGTAATAGAAGCTTGAACCGCTCTGCGCGGCCTTCTGCTGGCAATATTCGTCAGGACTCATCGCATTCTCAGCGCTCGGGACAGCATCACGGGCCAATCAAGGGTCTTGAGCACAGGCCGTTCACGGAACACGTCACCGCGGACGGCATCGAGCTTCTCCAGGATACGCAACCCGCCCTGAACGATCATGCGCAATTCCAGCCCTATACGGCCGGGGAGGCGCCTTGCCAGCGGCGCGCCGGATTCTAACATCGCCCGCGCGCGCGCCGTCTGGAACCGCATCAGCTCGGGCCAGCGCCCGCCCGAGTTTGCCGCGGCGATCTGGCTCTCCGTGATGCCGTAGCGGGCCATATCGTCCTGCGGCAGATAGATGCGATGCTTGAGGAAATCGATGCCGATGTCCTGCCAGAAATTGATAAGCTGGAGCGCCGAGCAGATCGCGTCGGACTGCGACAGGTTCTCATCGCGCGCGGCACCGTACAAGTGCAGCATCAGCCTGCCTACCGGATCGGCCGATCGCCGGCAATAATCCATGACCTCGGCGAAGTTTGCGTAGCGGGACTTGGTGACGTCCTGGGAAAACGCGTCCAGGAGATCGAAAAACGGCTGCAAGGGAAGGTCATGGGCACGGATCATTTCATCCAGTGCGCGGAATAGAGCGGATTGCGGGGATCGGTTCTGCTGAAGGCGGCGCAGTTCGTCGCGATACTCTTCGAGCCTTGCAAGCCGTTCGGCGGGCGCCAGGATGCCTTCGTCGGCGAAGTCGTCCGCGGTCCGGGCGAAGCGGTATACGACGCCTACAGGCTGCCGCAATCGCGCCGGCAACAGGATCGATGCTACCGGAAAGTTTTCGTAGTGGCCGACGGACATTGCCAGATTTTTCAAGCACTTTCTGGCGCTTGGGGCTGACAGTATAGGGGGTTTGCGCTAGAATGGCACCCGGCTTCAACGGGCCGTTTTGGCCCCTTGGCCTTCCGGCGAAGGTGGCGGAATTGGTAGACGCACTGGATTTAGGTTCCAGCGCCGAAAGGCATGGGGGTTCGAGTCCCTTCCTTCGCACCAGACGCCCCTCCCTACAGCACACAGGTCTATAGACAGGATGCAGACGAATTTCGAAACTTTGAGCCCGCTCGAGCGACGGCTTACCATGGCCGTTCCGGTGGATACGATCGACCGTGAGGTCGAGCAACGGCTGAGGAAGCTGTGCCGCACGGTGCGCATGCCGGGCTTCCGGCCCGGCAAGGTGCCGGTGAAGCTGGTGGCACAGCAATATGGACCCCAGGTGCGTTCCGAGGTCATCGGCGAGGCGGTGCAGAAGGCCTTCGAGGACGCGGTGCGCGAAAAGAACCTGCGTGTGGCGGGTTACCCGCGCATCGAGCCCAAGGAGGACGTGACCGACGCGGGCAAGCTCGCATTCAGCGCGACGTTCGAGATTTACCCGGAGTTCAAGCTGGGCGATCTCAGTTCCGCAAGAATCGAACGGCCGACACTGACCGTCGGCGACGCGGAGGTCGAGCACACTATCGAGATTTTACGCAAGCAACGCGTGCAGTACGGGGAAGTCTCGCGCGTTGCGCAGTCCGGGGATCGCGTCACCGTGGATTTTGCGGGCGATATCGACGGCAACGAATTCACGGGCAGCAAGGCGAGCAATGCGATGCTGGTGGTCGGTGAGGGGCGCATGCTTCCGGATTTCGAGACCGGATTGAACGGCATTGCGCCGGGTGCATCCAGGACCTTCCCGGTCAGTTTCCCGGCCGATTACGGCGCCAAGGAAATCGCGGGCAAGAGCGCGAGCTTCGAGGTGACGATCAAGAAGGTCGAGGCGCCAAAGCTCCCTGATATTGATGCCGAATTTGCGCGATCCCTGGGCGTGGCGGACGGAGACCTTGCAAAGATGCGCGCCGAAGTGAAGGCCAACGTGGAGCGCGAGGTCAAGAAGCGCATTGACGGCGAGATCAAACAGAAGGTCATGCAGGCCTTGCTCGATTCGACACGGATTGAACTCCCGAAATCACTGATCGAGATCGAAATCCAGCGCCTGCAGCAGCAGGCCCGCACCGACCTGGAAAGCCGCGGCCTCAAGTCGGACCAGATCCCGCTCAATCCGGAGATTTTCGAGGCGCAGGCGAAGCGGCGCGTGGCACTGGGGTTGATCATCGGTGAAACGGTCAAGGACCATGGTGTGGCGGCGACGCCCGCGCAGGTGCGATCACTGGTAGACGATTTCGCCCAGACCTATGAGCAGCCTTCCGAGGTGGTAAAATGGTTTTATTCGGAACCTCAAAGGCTTGCCGAATTCGAGGGGTTGGCGCTGGAGTCCAATGTCGTGAAATGGGTCCTCGAAAACGCCAAGGTGGAGGACAAGGCGGTCAGCTTTGATGAATTGATGGGGAAACCTGCATGAGCGGCGTTGTCTGGCAATCCAATGCGTCGTACACGAGCGCCCAGTTGCAGGATCCTCAGGGCCTGGGTCTCGTGCCCATGGTCATCGAGCAGAGCGGCCGTGGCGAGCGCGCCTACGATATCTATTCTCGGCTGCTCAAGGAGCGCGTCGTCTTCCTTGTCGGACCGGTGACCGAGGGATCCGCCAACCTGATCGTCGCGCAATTCCTGTTCCTCGAGTCCGACAATCCCGACAAGGACATCTCCTTCTATATCAACTCGCCTGGCGGCTCGGTTTCTGCGGGGCTGGCGATCTACGACACCATGCAGTTCGTGAAGCCGGATGTCTCGACGCTGTGCGTCGGGCAGGCGGCGAGCATGGGAGCGATGCTGCTTTGCGCGGGCGCCAAGGGCAAGCGTTATTGCCTGCCGAACTCGCGCGTGATGATTCACCAGCCCATGGGCGGATTCCAGGGGCAGGCATCGGACGTCGAAATCCACGCCAGGGAAATCCTTTACCTGCGCCAGAGATTGAACGAGATCATGGCCAAGCACACCGGGCAGGATGTGGACAAGATCTCGCGCGACACCGATCGCGACAACTTCCTGTCCGCCGACGAATCCGTCGCGTACGGTCTTGTCGACAAGGTATTGACCGCTCGCGTGGAGGCGACCGCATAGAGGCATGGGGGCGCGGCAATGACAGAAAAATCCAGCGGCGAAAAGCTCCTGTACTGCTCCTTCTGCGGCAAGAGCCAGCACGAGGTGCGCAAGCTCATTGCAGGCCCCTCGGTGTTCATCTGCGACGAGTGCATCGAGCTGTGCAATGACATCATCCGCGAGGAAAGCGCCACCGACAAGGGCGGGAAACCCGCCAAGTCCGACCTGCCCACGCCGCACGAGATCTGCACCATCCTCGATGAATACGTGATCGGCCAGGAGCAGGCAAAGAAAATCCTGTCGGTTGCGGTATATAACCATTACAAGCGGCTCAAGCATCTGTCGAAGAACGATGAAGTGGAACTCGCCAAGTCGAACATCCTGCTGGTAGGTCCGACCGGTTCGGGCAAGACGCTGCTCGCGCAGACATTGGCGCGGCTGCTGAACGTGCCCTTCGTGATGGCCGATGCGACCACGCTTACCGAGGCCGGCTATGTCGGCGAGGATGTCGAGAATATCATCCAGAAGCTGCTGCAGAACTGCGACTACGATGTCGACAAGGCAAAGCGTGGCATCGTCTATATCGACGAAATAGACAAGATTTCCAGAAAGTCCGACAACCCTTCCATCACGCGGGACGTGTCGGGCGAAGGCGTGCAACAGGCGCTGCTGAAGCTGATCGAGGGCACCGTGGCATCGGTGCCGCCGCAGGGCGGGCGCAAGCATCCAAACCAGGATTTCGTTCAGGTCGACACGACCAACATCCTGTTCATCTGCGGGGGCGCATTCGACGGGCTGGAAAAGATCATACGCAACCGCTCCGAGAAGACCGGTATCGGTTTCGGCGCCGACGTCAGGAGCCTGAAGAACAGCAAGGACATCAGCGCGGTGCTGAAGACGGTCGAACCCGAAGACCTGCTCAAGTACGGGCTGATACCGGAGTTCGTCGGCCGGCTGCCTGTGGTGGCGACGCTGGAGGAACTGGACGAAAAGGCTCTGATCCAGATTCTCACCGAGCCGAAGAACGCACTTCTGAAGCAGTACCAGAAGCTTTTCGCCATGGAGGGCGTGGACCTGGAGATTCGTCCGCAGGGATTGGACGCGATCGCCCGCAAGGCCCTCGCGCGCAAGACCGGTGCACGTGGACTGCGCTCGATCCTGGAGCAGGTTCTGCTGGATACGATGTTCGATCTGCCGACGATGGAAAATCTGTCCAAAGTCGTGGTCGACGAGGCCACCATGCTCGGCGAAGGCAAGCCGCTGCTCATCTATGCCGATCAGCCCAAGGTAGCGGGCACCGCCTGACGCCCTGACACGCGGGGGAAAGCCCCTGCCCGATGCGGGGTCATCGCCCGGCTTGATTTTCAGGCGGGCGCCCCCAGTTTCACATTAGTCGTCATCTTTATTGGGAACTCCATGGCAAGCGCCGAAGATATCTCCTCCGAAATGACCGAGTACCCGCTCCTGCCATTGCGCGACGTCGTCGTGTTTCCGCATATGGTGATACCGCTATTCGTCGGGCGACCGAAATCCATCAAGGCGATGGAGATCGCGATGGAGGCGGGCAAGAGCATTCTGCTGGTCGCGCAGAAATCCGCCGCGAAGGACGAACCGGCCGCCGAGGACATGTACCAGATCGGCTGCATCTCCAATATCCTTCAGATGCTCAAGCTGCCCGACGGCACCGTGAAGGTACTGGTCGAGGGCAGCCAGCGCGCGCGGATCCAGGGCATCACCGATGAGCGGACCCATTATGTGGCGGAAGCCGCTCCGGTAGTCCTGGAGGGCGCCGAGTCCACGGAGGTCGAAGCGATGCGCCGCGCGCTGATTGCGCAATTCGACCAGTACGTGAAACTCAACAAAAAGATTCCCCCCGAGATCCTCACTTCGCTCGCCGGCATCGAAGAGGCCGGGAGGCTGGCAGACACGATTGCTGCGCATCTGCCGCTCAAGCTTGAGCAGAAGCAGCAGATCCTGGAGATGTTCGACATCAAGGCGCGCCTGGAGCACCTGCTGTCGCAGCTCGAGGCGGAGATCGATATTCTCCAGGTCGAAAAACGCATCCGCGGCCGCGTAAAGCGCCAGATGGAGAAGAGCCAGCGCGAGTACTACCTGAACGAGCAGGTGAAGGCGATCCAGAAGGAACTGGGAGAGGGCGAGGAGGGCGCAGACCTCGAGGACATGGAAAAGCGCGTCAAGGCGGCGCGCATGCCCAAGGAGGCCCGCAAGAAGGCCGAGGGTGAACTGAAAAAGCTGCGGCTGATGTCGCCGATGTCGGCCGAGGCCACGGTCGTCCGCAACTACGTCGAGACGCTGGTCAACCTGCCGTGGAAAAAGCGCAGCAAGGTCTCGCGCGACATCGCCGCTGCCGAGAAGATCCTTGACCAGGACCATTACGGCCTCGAGAAGGTCAAGGAGCGCATCGTCGAGTACCTTGCGGTGCAGATCCGCGTCGACCGGCTCAAGGCGCCGATCCTGTGCCTCGTGGGCCCGCCTGGCGTCGGCAAGACCTCCCTCGGGCAGTCGATCGCGCGCGCGACCAACCGCAAGTTCGTGCGCATGTCCCTGGGCGGCGTGCGTGACGAAGCCGAGATCCGCGGCCACCGGCGCACCTACATCGGTTCGATGCCCGGCAAGATCCTCCAGAACATCACCAAGGTCGGGGTCAGGAATCCCCTGTTCCTGCTGGACGAGGTCGACAAGATGGGCATGGACTTCCGCGGCGACCCGTCCTCGGCGCTGCTCGAAGTCCTCGATCCGGAGCAGAACCACACCTTCGTTGACCACTATATCGAGGTCGAGTACGACCTGTCGGAGGTGATGTTCGTGGCCACGGCCAACACGCTGAACATTCCCCCGGCGCTGCTCGACCGGATGGAGGTGATCCGCCTGTCGGGCTACACCGAGGACGAGAAGATCAACATCGCGTTGCGCTACCTGCTGCCCAAGCAGTTGAAGAACAACGGCCTGAAGAAGGACGAGTTGCACGTGGCCGAGAGTGCGATCCGCGACATCGTCCGCTACTACACCCGCGAGGCGGGCGTGAGGAGCCTGGAACGCGAGATCTCGAAAATCTGCCGAAAGGTGGTGAAGACGCTGGTCACCAAGCAGCAGCAGAAGAAGATGGTCGTTTCCGCGAAGAACCTGGACAAGATCCTCGGCGTGCGCCGCTTCACCTTCGGTATCGCCGAGAAAAAGAACCAGGTCGGACAGGTCACGGGGCTTGCCTGGACCGAGGTCGGGGGCGAACTGCTCACGATCGAGGCGGTCACGATGCCTGGCAAGGGCAAGACAATCACCACCGGCAAGCTTGGCGAGGTGATGCAGGAGTCGATCCAGGCTGCCCTCACTGTCGTGCGTAACCGCTCGGCACGCCTGGGCGTGGCGGAGGATTTCTATCAGAAGAACGACATTCACATACACCTGCCCGAGGGCGCGACGCCGAAAGACGGGCCGAGTGCGGGAGTTGGCATCTGTACCGCGATGGTATCGGTGCTGACCGGCATCCCGGTGCGTTCCAATGTCGCCATGACCGGCGAGATCACGCTGCGTGGCGAGGTGCTCGTGATTGGCGGCCTGAAGGAAAAACTGCTTGCTGCCCATCGCGGCGGGATCAACACGATTCTCATTCCGGAAGAGAACGTGAAGGATCTGGTAGAAATAGCGGACAACGTGAAGAATCGGCTCGAAATTATTCCGGTGAAGTGGATCGATCAGGTGCTCGAGCTTGCTCTTGAACGCATGCCAGAGCCGCTCAAGGCAGGTGCCGAGAGCGCACCGCCCGCGCCGGCAGCCGCCGACGACAAGGCTTCAACCACCGTCATTACGCACTGATCCAAGCCGGTATTACCGGAACCGGCCGGTTTTGCCTTCTTCAGTCTCGTGTTTTCGTGCAGTTGCCACTTCGCAACTGAAATACAAACCCAAATTGTTCGCTGGAGCCGTCTACACTTGAGCCATAAGGGCAGCGAGACTTCCTGCCCGCATGTCAAGCTCCCAAACCCTCAGCGGCGGCGGCTATGCATCCGACGCATGCTGCGCCTATTTGTCCTTGACACGCCACTTTTGCGGGGGCTATAAAGTACGCACCCAGGGGAGGGAAATGGCGCGCAAGTCTGCGCCGCGAGAGTCTGACTGAATTTCGGGGGTTGCGCGCGCCGGGGCGCGCCATCCTTAAATCGATCGAATCCAATATTAGGGAGGCCAAGTGAACAAGACCGAAATCATCGACAACATCGCCAGGTCCGCGGATATTTCCAAGGCTGCGGCGGGTCGTGCGCTGGACGCAACGGTGGCGGCGATCAAGACCGCCATGAAAAAGGGCGGAATGGTCACGCTTGTCGGCTTTGGAACCTTTTACGTCGGAAAGCGCGCGGCCCGAACCGGCCGCAACCCGCGCACCGGCGCAGCGATCAAGATCAAAGCTGCAAAGGTGCCGAAGTTTCGCGCTGGAAAAGCGCTCAAAGATGCAGTAAACTAGCGCGCCTTCTTCCCGCTGACCCGGTGGCAGATCCGTAGGGGGTTCGATGGAAGGGGGTGCTTAGCTCAGCTGGTAGAGCGTCGCCCTTACAAGGCGAATGTCGGCGGTTCGATCCCGTCAGCACCCACCAGCTAGTCTGCGTAGGAGTGGTAGTTCAGTTGGTTAGAATGCTGCCCTGTCACGGCAGAGGTCGCGGGTTCGAGTCCCGTCCACTCCGCCATTTCATGGGGAAGCACTGCTGACGAGCCAGGCTTGGGCAGAGCTTCCTCCGGCTTGGGGGATGCAGCTGGGGAATACTCAAGGGGGCATCGCCCCCTTGTTCAATTCCTTCCTCTGGATGAACCCAAGCCGGTTTGCGGCGGCCCCCCGGACCCGGGGCGGCTGCAGTGCGACGCGGCACCGGCGTGCCGGCGTCGTGTTTTGGGGTAGGCGAAATGTTCGAATTCGTTTCCAGACACAAGCGGCTGCTCCAGATCATGCTGATCATATTCATCGTGCCGCCGTTCGCTTTCTGGGGCATCGATTCCTACCAGCGTTTTTTCACCTCTGGAAATGACATTGCCAACGTTGACGGGAACAAGATCTCGGAGCAGGAGTTGGACGAGCAGCTGAAGCAGCAACTGGACCGGATGCGCGCGCTGCTCGGTGCCGGTTTCAATGCCGCCACGTTCGACACGCCGGAGATCCGCGCGAGGATACTCGACAGCATGATCTCCCAGCGGTTGCTGCTGCAGCAGGCGGTGCGCGGCAATCTCGCGATCACCGACGAGCAACTGCGGGACGTGATTGCATCGACCCCGGCGTTCCAGGAGGGGAACCGATTCTCGCGCGAGCGCTACGAACAGACTCTGAGGCGCGAGGGCTACACCCCGGTCATGTTCGAGGCGAGCCTGCGCAGGGATCTCATCCTGCAGCAGTATACGAGCGCCATCGGTGATTCTGGCATCGCGTCGAAGGCGGCTTCGAGACAGATCGCAGCGTCACGCGCCGAGCAGCGCGAAGCGTCCGAATCCACGATCAGCGCCGGGTCCTTCGCGTCGAGAGTGAAAATCGAGCCGCAGGCGGAGCAGGCCTACTACGACTCGAACCGCAGCCAGTTCATCGTCCCGGAGCAGGTCCGGGTCGAGTACGTCGTGTTCGGCAGCGAGGCCATGCAGGCGCTGGAGCCGATCGGCGAGGATGAGATCAAGTCCTGGTACGAGTCGCACATCGACCAGTATCGTGAGAAGGAGGAGCGCCAAGCGAGCCATATCCTGATATCCGTCAAGGCTGGTGCGAGCGACACCGACAAGGCAAAAGCCAGGGACAAGGCGCAATCCCTGCTCGACCAGGTGCGAAAGGCGCCGGCGAGTTTCGGCGATCTCGCGAAGAAGAACTCCGACGATCCGGGATCGGCCTCCAAGGGCGGCGACCTGGGATATTTTTCGCTCGGCATGATGGTCAAGGCGTTCGAGGAGACCGCGTTTCGGCTCAAAGCCAACGAGACGAGCGGACTGGTCGAATCGGAATTCGGCTTTCACATCATCCGCGTGACGGGCATCAAGGCCGCCAAAGGACGCGGCCTGGAGCAGGTGCGCGCCGAGATCGAGCGCGAACTGAAGAAGCAGCGTGCGGGAAGAAAGTTCGCAGAAGCGGCGGAGACATTCAGCAATCTTGTCTACGAGCAGCCGGACTCGTTCAAGCCGGTTGCCGAGAAATACAAGCTCGGCCCGCAGACCAGCGGATGGGTGACGAGGCAGTCGGCACCCGTCCAGGTGCTCAACAATCAGCGGGTGCTGTCGGCGTTGTTCGCCGACGAGGCGATCAAGAGCCGGCGCAACACGGAGGCCATGGAGGTTGCGCCGGGAACCCTGGTGTCGGCGCGGGTGATCGAACACCGGCCGGCGGCGACCAGGCCGATCGGGGAAGTGCGCGGTGAGATCGTTCGTCATCTTGCGCAGAAGGAGGCGGCCGCGCTCGCGCACAAGCAGGGACTGTCAAAACTGGGGGAACTCAGGAAGGGCAATGCGGGAGCCGCCCAGTTCGGACCGGCCAAGACCCTGAGTCGCGACGATCCCAAGGGGGCCAGCCCCGAAATCCTGGCTGCGATATTCCGTGCCGATCGGTCGAAGCTGCCCGCCTATGCGGGCGTCGCGCAGCCTGGCGGCTATGTCCTGTTGCGGATCGGCAAAGTCACCGATATCGAAGTAGACGAGGCGAAGCTGAAAAACCTGCAGGCAGAGCTTGGCCGCGCCACCGGCACGCAGGAGTTCCAGGCGTTCCTGGCGAGCCTGCGCTCGAACGCCAGGGTCGAGATCAACAAGGCGCTGCTGGAGAAGAAAACAAGACCCTGAGCGGCACGGACGGATCCAAACGGATCTACGAAGCTTTATCCTCGCGCACCCCGGCAATGCACTGGTGGTAGCCGGAATCGACGTAGATGATCTCCCCGGTCATTCCCGCCGCCAGGTCGGAAAGCAGGAACGCCGCGACGTTGCCTACGTCCTCGATCGTGACATTGCGTCGCAACGGCGCGTTGTGTTC
>Ga0315281_10009604_pt1 | contig 13411 bp, 13 predicted proteins | sample YL17G07_0_MG_FD_204540 | JGI IMG/M metagenome (GOLD analysis project Ga0315281, IMG submission 204540) | Sediment microbial communities from Yellowstone Lake, YNP, Wyoming, USA - YL17G07_0 | ecosystem: Environmental > Aquatic > Freshwater > Lake > Sediment | place: USA: Wyoming | collected...
CCGATCACGGACAACGCGAACGGCATCATCGAGATGTCGGGCGCGCCGGCGGAGGCCCGCGACATCACCGATGCGCTGGATGCGGTTGGAAACACGACGAAGGCTCTGACAAAGGGGTACGCGATGGCCTCGGCCGGTCTGGCGGCGTTCCTGCTGTTCAGCGCTTACCTGGACAAGGTGAAGGAGCACTTCGCCAAGGATTCGAACTCGATATACTTCGGGAAAGAGCTGACGGCGATCCCCTTCCCCGTCGACATCTCCAACGTCGCATCCTTTGTCTCGGCGCTGCTGGGCGTGATGATTGTCTTCCTGTTCGCCTCGCTGGCAATTCGTGCTGTGGGGCAGGCGGCATCGAAGATCATCGAGGAAGTGCGGCGGCAGTTCCGGGAGGACCCGGGCATCATGGCCGGGACATCCCGTCCCGACTACGGCCGAGCCGTCGACATCACGGCGCAGGCGGCGCTGCGGGGAATGATGGCTCCGGGCCTGCTCGTGGTGGGAGCGCCCATCGTTATCGGAGTGGCATTCCGGCTAATCTACAAGGCAGAGATCCTCAAGGCGCTGCCGCAGACGCAGTCGGTAGGCTCAGGCGGGCCGGAGTCGGTGGCGGCGCTGCTGATGGTCGGCACCATCGGCGGTGTCATCCTGGCGACCTTCTTCAACAACGTGGGCGGCGCCTGGGATAACGCCAAGAAGTACATCGAGGCCGGCTTGCTTAAGGTGCCCGCGATCGAAGCGGGCGTCACAGTGGGTGACCCCGGCGTGTCTGCGGGCGACTCCGCTGGCTGGGTGACGCTGGGCAAGGGCAGCGACGCTCACAAGGCCGCCGTCGTCGGCGACACGGTTGGCGACCCCTTCAAGGACACGGCGGGCCCGTCGCTGCACGTGCTCGTCAAGCTGCTCAGTACCATCACCCTGGTGCTGGCGCCGCTGTTCATCTCCTAGCACCATCACACGAAAAACAGGAAGGCCGGGGAATCCCGGCCTTCCTGTTTTTCTTCGTCAATTCGCGCTCAGTCGGGGTCGATACCCATGTACATTCGTGGATAGAGCAGGAATGGATTACTGCGCTTCTCCTCACCTATCGTGCTCGAAGGCCCGTGACCGGCAAGCACGACGGTTTCATCCGGCAGCGTTAGCAGTTTCTCGCGAATGCTCGTGAGGAGGAGCTTGCCGTCGCCGCCCGGCAGGTCGAAGCGGCCGATGCCGCCGGCAAAGAGGGCATCGCCGGTGAACACAACACCCTGCCCGACCAGGCAGATGTGGCCGTGGGCGTGCCCCGGACAGAACAGTACTTCGAACTCCAGGTCGCCCACCTGTAGCTTGTCGCCGTCTTCCGCCCAGAGGTCCGGCTCGCTCAGCGGCGGGGCGCTGGCGCCTAGCAGCATGCGCATGAGTCCCGAGTCTCCCTTCGACGACTCGTAGGCGTCGCGGTGCATGGCAACGGAAGCGCCGGTGGCGTCCCGGACCGCCTGCAGGGCGGCGACGTGATCGACGTGCGTATGGGTAACGACGATCAGCTTCGCCTCCAGGTCGCGATGTTGCAGGGCGGCAAGGATGCGCTCTGCTTCGTCGCCGGGGTCGACGACGAGCGCCTCGCGCGTGGCCTCGCTGGCGGCGATGTAGCAGTTGCTCTGGAACATCCCGACGACCAACCCTTCGAGGATCATGCGACCTCCTTCGCCGGTCATTGTCCACGCCCGGCGAAATCGACGCAAGTTCGATCAATTGCGGCTCTTTGACCGACCGTTCGGTCTGTGTAGTTCGCGCTGCCTGCCGATATTCAGATCGGGACGCTTACAGACTCGGGAAGAAGCTTGGTTTCTCCCCTTTCACATACATTCGAGGTCGACATTTGACGCGAAACAGATCACCCATAGCGGGTGAGGAAGGACTCTCTCCTGCAGAACTCTACGGAATTCCGGAAGTACAAGAAGGAGCGCTCGAACCAAAACGCCTGCCACTGCTGAGCAGGGCAGAGCTAGTATCAGGATTCAGCGAAGGCCTGGACCTGGCGGAAGGCCGCGCCATGGGCCATGCCATGCGCGTGTGCTACATCACGACAAGTCTTGCGCGGTCGCTGGGCCTCCCCGATTCGCAACTGGCGGTCCTCTATCACGCCAGCCTGCTGCACGACCTGGGCGTGCCACTCGTCTCGTCGGAGCTGACCGAGCTTATCGGCGTCAATGAGAACGCGCTCTTCGCCGCGTCGCCGCGCAAGGCGCCGGAGGAGCTGGTCGCGGACTGCCGCGCACCTGTTCCCGATACGATAATCGGCGCATTTCACCGGCATGCATCGTTCGGCGGCGCAAAGGCGGTAGAGCTCGGCCTGCCGGCAGACATAGGCGAGACGATTGCCGCCAGTCATGAGAACTGGGACGGCAGCGGATACCCCGAGGGCCTGGCAGCGAACGACATTCCGCAGTTGTCGAGGGTGCTCGCCGTCGCGGACTGGGCGGAGTCGATCATCGCGGAGGAGCAGAACTCGCTGATCGCCCGCCGAAACCTCGTGGCAGAGCTCGAAGACGTCTCCGAGATCATTCTCGACCCGCGACTGGTCGAAGAGGTGAAGTCCATCTCCCGCAGCGACGACTTCTGGTTAGGGCTGTTCGCCAAGGACCTCAGCCGCTCGCTGCTGGTCGCGAAGCCGCATGAGAACGGCAAGTCGAACTGGAAGGCGGTGGTGAGTCTGGCGCGGGGTTTTGCCGAGGTGATCGATTCCAAGAGCCCGTTCACGCGAGGAAAATCGGCGCGCGTGGCGGAGATTGCCGGGCAACTGGCGGAGGCCGTCGGGCTCACGTCCGACCACGTGCAGCTCATCCAACTGGCAGCGCTCTTGCATGACATCGGCCAACTCTCGGTGCCGGCGCGGATCATGGGCAAGCCTGACATCCTATCGCTGACGGAGATGCAGCTCATGCAACGGCACCCGAATTACTCGCGCCTCATCCTAGAGGCCATGCCCGGGCTGGAAGAAGTGGCGTTATGGGTGGGGGCACATCACGAGCGGCCCGACGGCAAAGGCTATCCGGAGATGCTTGCCAGCGACCTGATTCCGCTGGAGTCACGCATCATCGCGGTCGCGAACGTGTACGTGGCGCTGACGTCGGACAGGCCTTACCGGCAGGCGCTGGGCGGGAAGGATGCGTCCAAGGTGCTGATGGGCGCCGCGGGGACGCAGCTCGACGCGCATCTGGTGCACGTGTTCCGCTCGCTCCACTGAAAAGATAGCGGGTCGCCGGGCGTTGCGTTCGCCTCGGGCGAACGCCGAAACCACGCCGCTCCAAGAGACCGACGGGTCATGTTGCGTCGAACCGCCGTCGACTCATCGCGACAGCAGTGGAGTGCGACGAACCTCATTACAAGAGGTGTTTTTGCCGAACGCGTCCCGACGCTACCACCGGACTGGGCCTCGACAAGTTCGACGCGATCGCGCCAACAACGTCCGAAGACACGTCAGCGCCGCCCTCTTTCGTTCGAGCGTTCATCGATTCTGCGTGCGCCGACTACATAAACGCCGAGACGCGCTGCTCGAAGCACGGACGCCTCATGTAACGTCGATGGCGCTACGTCTTCTCGAAGCGCTCCACGTTGAGCACGAAGAGGATGGCGCCGCCAACGCGCACTTCCAGGGGGTCAGCGAATACTGCGCCTTCGCCGAGGAAGGGCAGCGTCTGGACAGGGACGAACTCGCTGCGCGCGTGGCACTCCGCGCGCACGATGTCGACGACGGACTCGACGTCCGCCGCGGGCACGCCGGACAGTATCGTCGTGTTGCCACGCCGAAGGAAGCCGCCGACGCCGCCGATCTTAGTCGCGGGGTAACCCCGCTGGACCAGCCGCTTGATCAGCCGGTCGGCGTCGACGTCTGAGGCAATGATGACTACCAGCTTGAGCTGGTCTTCGGGCAAGAGCTCGCCTTCCTAGAGCGAGAGACGGAGGCGGCTACTCGTACCGCTCGTGCATTTCCTCCATCGCCTCTTCCATGGGGCCGCCCTGGGTCCGCTCCTTCATTTTCTCCATCACCTTCGCGCGTGTCCGTGCGCCGGGTTCGGGCGCGAAAGCGAGGCCGACCGAAGCGCCGACCATCAGGCCGAGCAGGAAACCGATGAAGAACCTCACGACCATCACCCCCTTAGCTTACCTGCTATCCGCCGAGCGAGAACAGAAACGCGGGGACAGACTTCCTTGCACTGTCGCAACCCGCGCTATCTCCACGTCAACCGAGGGTACGTCTGGCTCCTCTAAGTTGATGGTAGCAACCGCGCAAGAAGGCTGTCAAGAAGATTATCGGCTGTCTTTGACTCTCTCCCTCGAAACTGCTAACTTTCAGACATCCCCGGGAGTGAGGTCGCAAGGTGACGGAAACTGAGAATCGCGTCGACATGGACGAGATCGTGTCGCTGTGCAAGCGGCGAGGCTTCATATTCCAGAGCAGCGAGATCTACGGCGGTCTCGCCGGAGCGTGGGACTACGGGCCGCTCGGCGTGGAGATGAAGAACAACATCAAGCGCACCTGGTGGAAGACCATCGTGCAGGAGCGCGACGACATGGTCGGCATGGACGCCGCCATCCTCATGCACCCGCAGGTATGGGTCGCCAGCGGCCACGTCGAGACGTTCGCCGACCCCATGGTCGACTGCCGCAACTGCCAGGGCCGCTTCCGCGCCGACGAGATCGAGGAGAACCGCTGCCCCAACTGCGGCGCCGTCGGGCAGTTCACCGAGGCGCGCATGTTCAACCTGCTGTTCAAGACGTTCGCCGGGCCCGTGGAGGACGAGGCGAGCGTGGTCTATCTGCGGCCGGAGACGGCACAGGGCATGTTCGTCAACTTCGAGAACGTGCTGACGAGCACCCGCCGCAAGCTGCCGTTCGGGATTGCCCAAATCGGCAAGTCGTTCCGCAACGAGGTGAACCCGCGCCACTTCATCTTCCGCACGCGCGAGTTCGAGCAGATGGAGATCGAGTTCTTCGTGCGGCCGGAGGAGGCGCCGCGCTGGCACGAGTACTGGATGCAGGAGCGCGTGCGCTGGTATACGGACCTGGGCGTCCGGCCGGAGTACCTGCGGCTGACGGCGCACGCCCCGGAGGACCTGGCGCACTACGCCGCCGCCTGCTCGGACGTCGAGTACCTGTTCCCGATGGGCTGGCTGGAGCTGGAGGGCATCGCCAACCGGCGCGACTTCGACCTGCAGCAGCACTCGAAGGAGAGCGGGGTGACGCTGAGCTACTTCGACGAGGAGAAGGGCGAGCACGTGGTGCCCTTCATCATCGAGCCGTCGGCGGGCGTGGACCGGCCGCTGCTGGCGTTCATCGTCGACGCCTACCGCGAGGAGGAGGTGCGCGGCGAGAAGCGGGTGCTGCTGAAGCTGGACGCTCGACTGGCGCCGATCAAGGCGGCGGTGTTGCCGCTGAGTCGCAACGAGAAGCTGGTGCCGACGGCGCGCGAGGTGTGGGCCATGCTCCGGCCGCACTTCATGACGTCGTACGACGACGCGCAGAGCATCGGGCGGCGTTACCGTCGACAGGACGAGATTGGGACGCCGTTCTGCGTGACGGTGGACTTCGATACGCTGGAGGACCGGGCGGTGACTATCCGGGAGCGGGACTCGATGGAGCAGGTGCGGGTGCCGGTGTCGGGGCTGGTGGAGGCGCTTAGGGAGCGCTTGCCGCCGTGTTAGGGACGGGGCGGCGGGGGTCTCGGCGGGTACGGGGGCGGGCGCACGGCCGTGCGCCCCTACACACCCCTCACCTCGGCCCCGGTGTTGATTGACCAATTGATATCAATGTTTTTTTTCACGCGTCTTTAGATTCGCGAGGGGCGCGCTCAGATTCAAGAAAATCAATCAGTTTGCGCACGATGATGGGCGTGAGCTCGGCATGATGGATGAGTTTCGCGGTGGCGAGCATCAGGGCCTGGTAGCGCATCCTTTCTCGGCGTCGCTTCTCGATGATTGCGAGCAGGATGGGGCGGATTTCGTCGCGGCTGAGCATGGCTTCGACTGCGATCTTGAGTTGTCGAGAATGGACGCCGGTCTTGAGGGCGTTAAGGTTGCCTTTTGGCGCTCCTCTCCTAGGCGAGCCTTCGGCGGCGCCGGTCCGGCGTCCTCCGTGGGGCATCATTTCTCCTTCAAGCAGGGCATTTATCCGTCTTGACAACGGTGTTAGAATAAGTGTTCGAAGAGAGAACTCCAAGGGTCTGGTGGCAGCTCTAGTCTAGGAGTGTGATTTGGTTTTCCGCCGATCTTATAAATCGGACACGAGCTTTCTCGAAAAGCTGTGCATGGGGGCGGCTGGAACGCGCCAGATTCACGAGGACCTGAGCGCCCACGGGCACGAGCCAATTGAACTTGAACGTGGTTCCACGGGCTTCAAGATCTGGAAGGAAATCAAGATCAAGCGAGTGAGGGTTCCCGACATCTTGTGCGTCCGGTGTGGTCGAAGGGTAGAGGCGAGGGCGAAGACGAAGTTCGAAATCAGCATGTCTCATTCACAGTCGACGCCCGAGCGAGGCTGGGATTTTGGCCTGCGAGATGAAGATCTTGTCGGAATCGTGCTTTGCAGCCGAACGGGTCAGGAGCCGACAAGTTGGAACGCGCTTGAGATGGTTCACTATATGACGGTGCGTGATCTCCGTTCGGCATTTGCGAAGGGCATGGTCACAAAAGAGAAGCCCAAGGGCGCCGAGGAGGGGTTCGAGCTGAGAGTGACTTGGCCGAGTTCCATCGCAACGCGCGGTGGCAGAGTTTCAGAGATAAGTTCTTCCGCGATCAAGTATCGACGGATCAACGACAATGGCACGACCAGCCTTGGACTGGTGCGGAGGGGAATTCGTCTTAAACCGCTCGTGGAAGTCGGTGCCGAGGTCCACGCTGGTCAAGTCCTTGCGTCGGTCGTTCCAGTGCACGGCTACATCGAGTGCGGGGAACCGGTGGGCTCGGAATACTACATCAGACTTCTTCGGAGTGTGGATCTGAGCGACAGGTACACGGCCTGCAAAGCTCTGACAATTCTGACCGGTCCTGAGGCGGTCGAAGCACTCGTCGAAAGACAATCGGATGTCAACGAGCACATTTATGTGCGGCTGGAAGCAGCCGCGGGTCTGATGCGAAGAGGCGACGCGAGAGGTAGCGACTTCGTGAAGCTGTGCTTGGCAGACGACTATCTGACGAATCGACTGGAGGCTGCGATCATACTTGGAGAGATCAAGAACAAGACTTCGCTTGATCTGCTGATCCGGGCTTTGAAAGATCCGGAGCAGCACCCCGAGATCCGTGCTGGCGCAGCCTATTCTCTTGGCGAACTGGGTAATCGGGACTCGTTGGAAGCGTTGGTGGAGGTTTTCCTCACAGTAGACCAACGCATTCGGGCAGAGGCGGCTCGGTCGCTCGCGAAGTTGGGACAGAAATTCCCCGAGGAATTGGCTTCCACCTTTCCGACGGCGTTGTCGGATCAGAGGGCAGGGATAGCGTGGGCATTGACTAGGTCGCAAGCCCTTCCCATTCGAAAATTGATGGAAAACCCACTTGACGAGGATGGACGCCAATGGATTGCCTTCATTCTTGGAAGCCAGAAGCCTACCGCGTATGTCGAAGAAGTCGAGGAGTTGAGGAAACAGGATCCGGAAGTGTACTTCGCGGTCACTGTCCTATGGAAGATACTATCGAGCTGGATTAACGGATTAGAGGAGTACTAGTGGCAAGAGGTCTGCCTAGCCCACTGTACGTTACCCGGTATGGTGAGGCATATGTTGGCGACTCCCTCGCGCTTCTTCCCCGTCTGGAGAAAGATAGCGTGGACCTTGTAATCACTTCGCCACCGTTTCCTCTTCAGAGGCGAAAGGAATACGGCAATGAAGACGAAGGGGCCTACGTAGCTTGGCTGATGGACTTCGCGGAGCCGGTGAAGCGCGTCCTCAAGGAGAGCGGCAGCTTCGTGCTGGATTTGGGTGGAGCATATCAGAAGAACAGACCTGTGCGATCACTTTACAGCTTCCGCGTTGTCATTCGGATGTGCGAAGAGTGTGGATTCAGGCTCGCGGAGGAATTCTTCTGGCATAACCCATCGAGATTGCCGGCACCCATAGAATGGGTCAACAAGCGGAAGATCCGTGTCAAAGACTCAGTCAACACGGTGTGGTGGCTCTCTAAGACTGACCAGCCAAAGGCAGACGTCACGAAGGTTCTCGTGCCGTACTCACAGAGAATGAAGCTCCTTTTGAGGAAGGGAGAGTCGTATTACTCGCCCAAGAAGCGCCCTTCCGGCCACGACATCAGTCACCGCTTCAGAGACGACAACGGAGGAGCGATTCCTTCTAACTTGCTTCAATTCCCCAACACGGAGAGCAATTCGCAGTATCTTCGGCTCTGCAAGACGCTGGGCGTGGCCCCGCATCCAGCGCGATTTCCGGAGAAGCTCCCCGGTTTCTTTGTCAAGTTCCTCACAGATCCCGGCGATACCGTTCTCGACATTTTCGCCGGGTCAAACGTTACCGGCGCCGTCGCTGAACACGCGGGCAGAAAGTGGATCGCCTTTGAGAAACGTGGTTCATACCTTGCCGCGTCAGCGCTTCGTTTCATTGATCCCCCGACGGAACGCGTAGCGGGCGACGTGTACTCGCAACTGCTGGAAGGTGACGCTAACAACGTCATTATTCCACAAATGCGACAACGGATGATTGGAGAGCCATCCCAGGAATACGCGGAAGACATAGCTGGAATCTGATGGTCTGAATGGGTGGCTTGATGACGACGATCACGGTCTACGGAGGGGCGAGAAGCATCGGCGGGAACAAGGTCCTGCTGGAGGACGGCGATACCCGCCTCTTCTTCGATTTCGGCACGTCGTTTAAGGTCCGCGAACAGTACTTCGAGGAGTACCTCAAGCCACGGCCCGGCGCCGGCCTGCTCGACCTCCTCGAGATGCAGTACACGAACGAGAAGGGCATCTACTTCGGGCCGCTGCTGCCGCGACTGGAGGGCATCTACCGTCGCGACCTCATACCGCCCGGCGGCATCTGGGAGCGGTACCGCGAGCACCCGGGCTACGCGGCCATCGACCACGTGGACGCTGTGCTGGTGTCGCACGCGCACATCGACCACACGGGCTACATCTCGTTCCTGCGCGAGGACATACCCATCTACTCGACGGCGATGACGGCGTTCATCGCCAAGTCGATGCAGGACAGCGGGCTGCCGGAGCTGGAGAAGGAGGTCTGCTACTTCGCGCCGCGCGAGGTGGACCCGGTCGACGGCCTGATCAAGGGCAGCGATTGGCGGAAGAACCCGTACGTGCTGCGTCCGTTCGTGCTCGTCGACGGGCTGAGCGAAGAGGCGAAGGCGTTCTGGAAGCAGAAGCCCGGGACCGGCCGGAATCTATCGTGCTGCGAGACGGACGCCGAGTGCGACTGCGCCGGCGGGTTGCAGGTGCGCCACTATCCCGTCGACCACTCGGTCTACGGGGCGTGCGCCTGGGCGGTGGAGACGAGCGCCGGCTGGGTGGTGTACACGGGCGACCTAAGACTGCACGGGTCGCGCGGGGAGATGACGCGTCGCTTCATCGCGGAGGCGAAGGCGCTGCGGCCGCGCGTCCTCATCTGCGAGGGCACGCGCGCGGGCGCCGCGAGGGGGCAGGACGAGCAGATGACGGAGAAGGACGTCTGGGAGAACGTCCTGCAAGAGGTGACGACGACCGACGGCCTGGTGGTCGCCGACTTCGGGCCGCGGAACGTCGAGCGGCTGTGCACGTTCCTCGACGTGGCGCGAACGACGAACCGGAAGCTGGTCATACTGGCGAAGGACGCGTTCCTGCTGGACAAGATGCGCCTGGCGTCGGACGAGGTGCCGACGATGGCGGACACGCCGGAGATGCTTATCTACCGCGACCTCAAGGCAGCGCCGCAGCACTGGGAGTTGACGCTTCGAGACAGGTACAGCAGCCGGCTGGTGACCGGGCCCGACATCAAGGCGTCGGGCGGCGACTTCATCGTCTGCTTCAGCTTCTGGGACGTGAAGAACCTGATCGACATGGAGCCGCGCGGCGGCAAGTACATCTACTCTTCGAGCGAGAGCTACAGCGAGGAGCAGGACATCGACTTCCGGCGGCTGCACAACTGGCTGCGGCACTTCGGGATGGAGGGCAAGGGCCTGCCGTATCGCGACGAGTCGGGCGAGCGCGGGCTGGAGCATCCGGGGCTGCACGCGTCGGGGCACGCGACGGCGGGCGACCTGCTGGAGCTGATCCAGGAGATTTCGCCGCAGACGATGGTGAGCATACATACGGAGAGTCCGGGGTATTTCGTCGAAGGGTTGAAGGGGAGCGGGATAGAGGTTATCGTGCCGGAGTACGCGGAGCGGATTGAGATCAGATAGGTCGTTGCGGGTCGAAACACGCAGTCCCCCGGATCGATGATGAGCTATGTGTTTGTTCCCACCCACCCGCCCAGCTATGTTTTCCAAGAAAGGTTCAGGGGGACACCCCCTGAACCCCCGACAGAGGGGAGTTCCCCGCTGTACTCCCCGTAGAGGCGCCCAAACTTTTGGCTCAGGACTGCAGTGAGTAGGGGGCAGGTCCAATGGAAGCGCTAATGGTCGTCTTGCTGGTGGTGCTGATCCTTGTCGTCGGGGTGCTGGCGTGGGAGTCCGCCAGAGGCGGACGGGTCGACACGCGGGCGGAGGTGGCGCAGATGATGGCGATGACGCAGCAGTCGCTGGAGCAGCGCATCGAAGGGCTAGACCAGCGGCTGTCGGGGGGACTGAACAGCGTTCAGCAGACTATGAACACGTCCTTCACGTCGACGGCGGAGACGATGCGGAACGTGGGGCAGCAGCTTGGGCGGCTGGAGACGTCGAGCGCGCAGATGCTGGAGGTCGGGAAGAACATCGGCCAGTTGCAGGACATCCTCAAGCCGCCGAAGATGCGCGGCGGCTTCGGCGAGCTGCTGCTGGAGAACCTGCTGACGCAGATCCTGCCGCCGGATAACTATCGCTTCCAGTACCGCTTCCGCAACGGCGACATGGTGGACGCGGTCATCTGCCTCGGCAGCGGCCTCGTGCCCATCGACTCCAAGTTCCCGATGGAGAGCTTCAACCGCATGCTGGCGGCGGAGACGGACGAGGAGCGGGCGTCGTTGCGTCGAGGCTTCCTGCGCGACGTGCGGGCGCATGTCGACGCGGTCGCGAAGTACATCATGCCGGACGAGGGCACGTTCGAGTTCGCGCTGATGTACATCCCGGCGGAGGGCGTCTACTACGAGACGTTCTCGCGGGAGGACATGGTCGGCGAGGGCGAAGGGCCGTGCGCCTACGCGATGGGTCGACGCGTTATCCCGGTGTCGCCGAACAGCTTCTACGGCTATTTGCAGGCGATTGTGCTGGGGCTGAAGGGGCTGCGCGTTGAGGAGCGGGCGCGGGAGATAATCGACCACCTGGCGCGGCTGGGGAAGGACTACGAGCACTTCCGCGCCGAGTTCGGCGTGCTGGGGACGCACATTGGGCACGCGAAGACGAAGTACGATGAGGTGGACAAGCACGTCGGCCGTCTGGGCGACCGGCTGCTGCTGCCGCTGCAATCGGGGTGGGAGCAGTTGCCGGAGCAGTTGCCGCTCGACGAGTGATTGGCGAGGGGTCAGGCATGTCGGAGCGAAATGACGGAGAATTCTTGGGTCAAGGAGTTTCCCGGCGCGGTGGTCGTCTGCGACGCGGGCGGGACCATCATCGAAATGAACGACCGGGCGGTCGAGTGGTTTGCGGACAAGGGCGGCCGCGAGCTGATCGGGAAGAGTGTGCTCGACGTGCATCAGGAGCAGTCACAGGAGAAGATCAAGCGGATGATGGAGACGCGGGAGAATAACGTCTACAGCATCGAGAAGGACGGCGACAGGGTGCTGATCTATCAGTCGCCGTGGTACCGCGATGGGGCGTTCGCCGGGCTGGTTGAGTTCGGGTTGGAGGTCCCGCCGGAGATTCCGCACCACGTCCGCACGGAGAATGAGTAGGGAACCTCGGAAAACGACGTAGACGAGACTTTCCAGTCTCGGCGTTCAACTAGCCATTCCACAGGGCCGCCACACCGGAGAAGGGTCGAATGAGCAGACTCAGTCGGTACGCAGCCGAGAACACCTGCTATCACGTCACGACGAAGACTAGGAGCAACGCTGCCCTTTTCCGCAATGAGGCAAAGGCCGGCGTCGTCATGGATGCTCTCCAGTTTGTTCGCCGTGATCGCGCGTACATTCTGGGCTACGTCGTGATGCCTGATCACCTGCACGTCATCTGCGTCCCAAGAGGGGATCAGACAGTTTCGCGCTTGATGCGGACAATCAAAGGGTACGCCTCTCGCGTCATCAATGCTGAACGAGGCGCCACCGGTTCACTTTGGCAGGCCAGCTTTCATGATCGTGCGATACGCAACGAGCGCCAATTGCTGGAGACGCTGGAGTACATTCATGGAAATCCGGTCGTCGCCGGTCTGGCGACGTCGTCCGAAGAGTACCGCTTTTCTTCCGCCCATCCCGAGGCGCGAACAGACCTCGAACTCTTCCTCTTGAATGGCACGGCCTGAGGAATAGCGTCTGGTGGCAGAGACTGGAAAGTCTCGGCTACGCGATCTCAGGAAGAGGCGCCCCAGGGCGATGGCTAGGCGGGCTTGATGGCGTTGACGCGGGCCCGCACGGCAGCCTTGTCCTGGTACCACTGGGCGTTGAGCGCCGCGAACTCCTTCGCGCTATCCGGCACGTCGTCCTCGGCGAAGATGGCGGTCACGGGGCACGAGGGCTCGCAGGCGCCGCAGTCGATGCACTCGTTGGGATCGATGTACAGCATGCGGTCGGCGTCGCCATCTTCGTGTATGCAGTCGACGGGGCAGACGTCGACGCAGGCGCGGTCCTTGACGTCGATGCAGGGCTCGGTGATGACGTAGGTCATAGGGTTTCAGCACCTCCGGAAATATTCAACGGTATTGTAGGGCATTCGCAGCTTAACGGGAAGCGGTCGCGCACTGGCGGCGTTTCCGGTGAGGAGGGAGGGCCGAGCGAAGCGAGGCCACCGCGATGGCGGCAGGCGATGCTGCATGAAGAGGCGTCGATGCGTCGCAAGACGTGGGTCGCTGCGGCTGTACGGCCTCGCCCGCTAATAGCCCGGGCTAGCGGCGCTGCTTCCCGTTTGCACGATCACCGTTGCGGTCATGAACGGATGAATCGTGCAGTGGTAACCGAAGGTGCCCGCCGTCTGGAATGTGTGCGAGAAGGTTTTGCCGACAGAGAGATCGCCGCTGTCGAAGCTGCCGTCGTCGGCGGTGACGGTGTGCGTCGAAGGGCCGTTGTTCGTCCAGGTGACGGTGCCGCCGACGGCGATGGTGACGGTTGCCGGCGTGAACTCGAAGTCCTTGATCGTTACGGACGCCGACTTGGGCG
>Ga0315281_10009605_pt1 | contig 13409 bp, 8 predicted proteins | sample YL17G07_0_MG_FD_204540 | JGI IMG/M metagenome (GOLD analysis project Ga0315281, IMG submission 204540) | Sediment microbial communities from Yellowstone Lake, YNP, Wyoming, USA - YL17G07_0 | ecosystem: Environmental > Aquatic > Freshwater > Lake > Sediment | place: USA: Wyoming | collected...
TGAAGTAACATTGCGCGAACGTCTTTCTTCAGGCATTCCCTGGGTTTCTGATGAATGTCGCCCGCTACTTCTTTGGGCGACATTCATTGGGATGCTGAGTCCTGCCTCAGCAAGAGCGCGGGTCACCGTGGCAAGAAGTCCAACGCTCTCAAATCCTGTGGCCACTCGGATTTCTACGAGTCCATAGCCCCCGTCTGTCTCGAGGGCGCGCGATTCCGGAATCGCCGATTCCTCGACGATCACCGTCACTTCATCCGGATCCCGGGTGATCATGAACCAGCCAGAGCCATCGGGCACATCTGCGCATCGCAGGACCGCATACCGACCTGGCATCAGTCGCACCGCGCTGTTCCGGATGGCGTCACTCGGCGTCTTCACCATGCCCATGCCCTCGGGGGGCCGCGAGCCTGCCCTGAGGGCCTCGTCATTGCTCGTCAGACGTGACCTCTCGCGGACCCCCTGTCCAGCCTTCAGGATGGCCTGTGCTTCGGTGCCAAGTCCCAGGCATCCTCGTCACCATTACCGCGCGGGCTGCGCAGCAACCGCGCAGCAGTGCTGATCTGTCTCGCCCCGCAGCCGAAGTGACAGTGCGGCGTCCTGCAGCTGCAATGGTCGTGGCGCCGGCTGCGGCAGGCCGGGGTACCGCGGGTGGCCGCAGGGAGCCGGCCCTCGCCTGGCGAAGGCATCTCCGGGTCCTCACGGCGGCCTGCCGCCCGTGTTGCACAATGCTCCGTCGCGCGGTAGAATGGGGCGACACATGACGCAGCTTCGGGCGTTGCTGCTACGCTTTGACAGGAGGGAGGTGAGTTGGTCTCGGGTGGCTGTTCGAGGTCTTACGGCGAAGAGGAGGAGGCGAAGATGAGAGCACGTCGTGGGTTCACGTTGATCGAGCTGTTGGTGGTAATCGCGATCATTGCGATCTTGGCGGCAATGCTGTTCCCGGTGTTCGCGCGCGCAAGAGAGTCGGCGCGCAAGATCCAGTGCCTCTCGAACGTCAAGAACATCGCCATGGCACTGCAGATGTACATCACCGACTATGATCGCTTCCCGCCGGAAGAGAAGCGGGCCGACGTCCTCGAGTACATCTGGAGCGAATACCCCGAGGACGGCCCCGGCGGCTGCGGGGTGTGCAACGACCACCAGACCTGTTACACGATCGGGCGCGACACGGACGCCAACCCCTTCTTGCGGGGCCCGGTGCTCCTGGACGACTACATCAAGAACCGGGACGTGTGGCGGTGCCCCAGCGCGAGGAGCCAGAAGGGCGCCACCTTCATCGTCCCCGACTGGCACCCCGGAGGCTGGCTCCAGTACATGAAGGACACCCAAGGCTCCTGGGGTCGCGTCGCGGGCAACTGGGGCCCTTGCGATCTCTCCTGGCCCCCGGGCTGGGGCGGCCACGTGACCGACTCCATCGCCCAGCAGCAACTGGCTGAGTGGGACGACGAGAGCGCGGGATGGTTCGCCTTTAGCATTGACGTCAACGTCAGCAGAACCACGGCCATGCTGAACCTCAGCGCCATCGGCGACTCTACCAAGTACGTGACCGTGCAGGACGCCGGCTTCCACAGCCCAGTCCCCATCACGGCCCTGCGGCTCGCTTACCCGGAGTGCAACGCCATGGCCGAGGCGTGCGAGGACCCCCCTGGTGGCGGCGACTGGGTGAACTGCTCCTGGTCTCGGGACTGCTCTGCCGGCCAGGGTGAGTACGGCATCAAGTGGCTCACTGACGCCGGCTACCGCAGGAAGTTCACCCGCCACCTGGGCGGCTCCAACATCGGCTTCCTGGACGGCCATGCCCAGTGGTACAAGGCCGAGGACATCATCGCCCACGCGCCGAGGTATAAGTGCGGCTGCTGGGGCGGTGGCCTCGTCTACAAGGGGCTCGAGGGGATAGAGACGGACGGGCCGACCTTCCCTGCCGATGGCGGTCCCATGCCCTCCGATTGGTGCTTCACCTACGTACCGATCTACTAGACCGCACGGAACGCAGGAGCCCCGCTCCTGCCAGACGATCGCACGGGGAGCCCCGGACGGGCTCCCCGTGCGCGTGAAAGGGGGGACTGGCTCGCCCCCAGCGCCTTCCTCTGTAGAGTTAGGGCGTGACCCGTTGGACAGGAGCTTGCTCCTGTCCGCAGTTGCGTCTCGCCCGCCGCCCTACAGACCCCCACTCCTCGCCATCTGCGCGATCCGCGGATCCCCTAGCTCCCCTCCAGGGCCGCCCCTCGGCTCCGCTCGGGCTCGCCTGAGCCTGTGCTACTCTGCGAAGTAGCTCCGCTACGTAGCACGAGCCGAAGGGCCGCCCTCACCCCCTCGAAGAACACCTGGTGCCCCAGGTCAACCGGGTGGTTGATGCACGACCCCAGGAAGACCATGTAGTTGTAGCCCCGCTTCGGCAGGTCCTCCCAGGCGCGGAAGTTATCCACCAGGCACACTCGCTGCTCGGCCGCCACCTGCCGGGCCGCCGTCGCGTACTCGTCGAGGTTCCCGGCCGTGCCCTCCCAGCCCCGGTTCTTCATGCTGGTGGTCATCAGGATCACCTCCGCGCCCGCCTCCTGGGCCTTCCCGACGATGCGCCTGAGGTTCGCGCGGTACTCACTCACCGGGACGTTGTTCTGCCGGGTCCGCCGGTCGCCCTCGATCCTCCGATTCTCGTCATTGGCCCCGAACATGACCACCACCAGGTCCGGATGGTGGGCCAGCACGTCTCGATCCATGCGCGCCAGACCACCTCGCGTGTCATCCCCTCCCACTCCCGCCTTCACCACCACGATCTGGCCGCAGGCCGGCTCCAGCACCTTCTCCTTCGGCGTCACAACCACCGCCCGCTCCGGCTCCTGCGCGGGACACTCGGCCGCCTCTCGCGACTCGTACTCCTCGGCCAGGTAAGCAGCCACGCGATCCACGAAGGATCCCTTGCCATCGCGGAAGTCGCCCGGCTGCTGATCGGTGATGCTGTCGCCGAAGAACACGATCGTCACCGGGTCTCCCACCGCCAGCTTCTCCCTCGTCTGGGCGAGGTGCTCGCCGCCGCTGACCGGCGGAATCCCCTGGTAGTCTGGGTCAATCAGGTTGATGTTGGCCATGGTGAGTTGGGCGGTATTGTGGGGCAGGTAGACGCTGAGCAGCGGCCGGCGCCCCGGCGTCGGCTCCGGGAGAAGGGGCTCATCCATGTCTTCCTGCCCCTTCTTGACGACCAGCCTGCCCTCCGGCGTTCGCTCCACCAGGTCGAGGCGAGACTGGGTGTAGTCGTACGTGAACCGCAGCTTCGCGCCCGGCGGGATCGCGCTCCCCGGCGCCGCGTTCAGACTGCCCCAGTCCCTGTCAATGAGGTAGTCCCGGCCTTCCACCAGTCTCACGCCGGGCTCCGCCACGAGCGCCACGACCAGGCTCCCTGGCGTCAGCGCTCTGAACACCCAGGCCGTCTTCGGCAGCAGGAAGTCCCCCCGCCAGCCCGGCTGTCCGAGAGTCAGCTTCCCCTCGCAGCCGTGGTGCAGCGCCGGCAGCGGGTCAATGGTCACCGTCAGCCCGAGTGGGAGCACCGTCACCTTCATCCCCTCCACCCGCACTTGCCCCTTGCGGAGGGGGGCGGCGAAGAGCGGCAGGGCGGTGACGAGGAGAAAGGCAAGCGAGACTGCTACCGGAAGCTTCATCTCACCTCCCCCGGTGGGTTGAGTGACCAGCCGCACAGAACAACGAGGCGCTGAGGGATTCTTCTTCCCCCTGTGCCTCTGCGCCTCTGTGTCCACTTGGCTGAGAGGACAGGCGGCTACGGAGCTTCTTGCCCCGCGGGCCGGCGGGCAAGAGAATCTGTGATGGCTTATTGCTTTGCCTCTTGCCTGGGGACCGGCGGATTGGGGAGCGTGGGTCGGCACTTCGCCCACATCTCCTCTACGAACGGGTCCCAGGCCTGCCTCTGGCGCGCCCAGTCCGCGGAGTAGTCCGCGCCGGTCTGCTCCTTGATGATCCTGACCGCGTCGGTGTCATCGTTGGTCATCCACCGATCCACGTAATCGAAGAAGGCGTCGTGGTTCCACAGCTTCTCCGCGTGCATGATCCGCGCGGCCAGCGCTTGACCCACCCAGGCGATGCTGGTGCAGCAGCGCCGGTAGCTCTCCCCCAACTGACTCACCCACTGGGAGGGCTGCAGGTGCTCGTAGGCGCCCCACCCCTTCTCCACCTTCTCGCCATCCGCGCCCACGTGACCAGCGTAGACTACGTTCACCCCGGTCCAGCCCTTGGCATACACGGTCTGCATATCCTCGCCGAACCTGGCCTCCGGGTACTTGGCATCCGGCGACTGCATCTCCTTATCGCCCAGCATGATCCCGGCGAAGATGATGGGCCACTTGCGCCCGCTGCCGTGCCCGCCGTGCGCGTGCCAGCCTGGGTAACCCGCCTCCAGGATCCCCCACAGGTCAATGCCGTACTGCACGAAGTTGACCAGCAGCTTCTCCTTCTCTTGCTTCGGGAAGTCCAGCATCAGCATCAGGCTGGCAATGCCCGATGCCCGGCCGATCTCCCGCGCGTAGTGCGGCATGTACTCGATGGGCGCGTCGAATCCGAAGAAGCAGACATCCATCCAGGGCCGCTGATAGCGCTCTGCCCACTCCTTCATGTCCGGCGTATCCTTCACCCGCGGCAGGCTGGGCAGGAGATCCCAGCGCAGATTGCGCGCGAGGTAGACCGTCGGCGTCCGCGGGTCTCCTTGCTTCCGGCAGTAGGAAGGCCGGAACGCATCCGCCGGCGCTGGCTTGTCCAGGCAGATGAGCACCGACACCGTGCGCACCGGGCTCAGCGCCTTGTCGCTGGGCCGCATCGGGGCCGGCAGCTGCCCCATCTGCTCCACACTGATGGAGGAGATGAGCGCATCGCCCGGCTTCATGTGGATCGGCGGCTCGGCGCGCATACTGGCATCGAACCGATTGCCGGGGGAACGGTTATCGAAGCCGCTGCGATCCTTGAGCGGCGGCAGGTCCAGCACCGAGCCATTGCGCCCCGGCGTCGGCTTCGGGGTGATGGAGAGGACGGTCACCGGCCCCACCACGTAGTAGTCGCCGTTCACGAACTGCCCCACCCGCGCCTTCTCGCTGAATCGCCAGGTGATGCCGTAGCGAGTCACCGTGTCCGTGAGCATGAGCTGCCGCTCAGACTGCGCCATACTCCTCGTTCCTCCTCCGGTTGGGCTCGTCGCCGCTGCCCTCGCGGCGGTACCCCCTGCGCAGGCAATACCTACCGCCACCAGCAGACACATGGTTCGTCTCATGCCACCCGCTCCTTCCTCTACCGACGTTCGCGCAATCCGGCGGCGGCTGCGAAGCAACGCCGCAGCCTTTGAAGTAGCATTGCGCGAACGTCTTTCATCGGGCATTCCCTGGGTTTCTGATGAATGTCGCCCGTTACTTCTCTGGGCGACATTCATGGGCCCACGGCCGGCGTGGCAGCGACGTTCCTGTCGCTACCGGCTAGCCCCAGGCCAACAAGTGCATGCGAAGCCCGAGCATCGGGTCTCCTGACCAGAAACGCAGTACGGGGCCCCTGACGCGTCGCGCCCGCCCATGATAGCAGGTCAGCGCGCCGTGCCGGCCCCGCTCGCCGGGGAGGTCGGCCCAGCGGGGGCTGCGGCCTGTCCCGAGCGCAGCCGAGGGAAGCAACCCCCGCAATCTGTGTTACACCTACTCCCCAACCCGCAGGAATGGCCCGCGGACGATGAAAGGCTGCCGCCTACCGTCGGCGAGGGTGACCTCCCCCCGGGCCACCACGCGGTAGATGCCCTTCAACAGACGGACCTCCCCCTTCACGGGGAGCCCACCGGATTGCCCGCGCCCGATCTCCTGCACCGGTTCGCCCGCCAGGTCGGTCACCGTGATCGTGGCAAGGGCCTCTCGCGGCGGCTGCTGGAAGCGGCCGCGGAGCGTGAGCACCGCCTCCACCTCCACCGGCGCCCCCGGAGTGGCCGCGCCGTCGAGCGCCCTCCCGTTCTGACGCACCTGCCACTCCACCACCGGCGCCTCGTGCGGCAGGTACGTCGTGCCCCGGGTGACGCCCTTGCCCAGGCCCGGCACGTAGTCCGCGGCCACGCGGCCCTGGTACTCAAAGAGGATGAAGCCGTCCGCGCCCTCGGCGCGGGCGATCCCGATCTGGTCTATCACCTGGCCCAGAGGCAGGCCCGGAGCCGAGGCGCCGACCCCGGGATAGAGGGGGATTCGGCCCCCAACGGTATCGCGCTGGACTTGCACCCGCGTGCGGAACTCGGCATCCGAGGCCGTATAGTCCATCGGGCAGACGAAGTCGAGGTAGCCCTGCTGCACCCAGGCGCCCCAGTCCTGGCCGACCTCCTCCCGGCACTGCGGCCAATCGCTGAAGACCGCGGCCGATACCTTGATCCACGGCTTGATGCGGTGGGCTTCCTCACTCACGGCCGTCACCAGATGCGTGATGTTTGCACGGCGGAACTCCTGATAGGCGGCGAAGTGCGTCCCGCCTTCGACCACGTCCCTGGGCCAGTCGGCCACCTTCACACCCGCGCTCTCCTCGAAGCGCTGTCGGCACCCGTCGCAGTAGCAGTTGTCCTGGTTCTCGTACCGGATGTAGTCGAAGTGGATCCCGTCCACGTCGTACTTGCGCACGACCTCCAGCATGGAGTCACGTTCGAGCTGGAAGTTGGCCGGGTTGGAGGGGCAGAGCCAGGCCGTCTCGCCCCCGCTGCGCGTCCGCTGCAGTCGGCCCTCCGCGCGCATGCGTGCCACGAACTCCTCCGGCGCGCCCGAGAGATTCCAGTTCACCTTCCAGATGTGCACCTCGACCCCGTACTTCTTCCCGGCGGCTACCGCGAGAGCGATCTGGTCCCCCTCCTTCGCGACGCGGTCGCGCACCGGGAGCAGCTCGCTCTGATAGTCGGCGATGCCGGCCCGCATCGCGTTCACCACGATGGCGTTGAAGCCGTTCTCCTTCAGGCGCCGGATCGTCTCGTCCCAGGTCAGGCCCACCACCCCGTAACCAGAGTGACACCAGCCCGCGCGAAACTCGCCTTCCCTGGCCGGCTGACAGCGCGCATAGGCTTCGAGCAACTGCTCTCGCACCTGCGAGGCGAGTTCCAGCGCCTCGGGGTAGCGCTTTCCCTGCAGACACGCCTCAGCCTCAGCCTGCGACTGTCGAGTCCGTTCCAGGTCATTCTCGATCACCTCCAGCCGGCCGGCCGACTGCGCAGTCCGGCGGATCCCGGCCTCGGCGTCGGCATAGGGCGCCCACCGCGCTACCGGTCCCACCTGGGCTAGCGCATGCCGCGCCATCTGCTCCCACAGGTCCGGGTAGAAGTGACCCAGCAGGGCCCTCACCAGGCGGTCCTTGTTGGTGGGGTCGTCGCCGAGCAGCACGTGAGAGATGTAGGCGCCGGTGTTGCTCAGGACAACTGCCGGATACCCCGTGTCCTTCCCGGACGTGTCCAGCCACTCCGCAATCACGCGCGCTCCCGCCGTTGCGGGCCGCACCTTCTCGATGTTCCAGGAATCCTGCTTCGCCTCGTCCGGCAAACCCGGAGGCCCTCCCGGCAGGAAGCGCATGCGTGCGAACTGCCCCGGATACTCGCTGGACTGATGACCCAGGGGCTCCACGCCGACCAGCGCGGCCAGCCGGGGCGACAGCGAGTAGCAGACCACCACCCGGCCGCCCGCCCTGATGAACGCCTCCAGGGCCTCCATCTCCTTGTCCGAGGGGCGCGGGTTCAGTGGGTAGATGGCGATGTGCTTGCCGGCCAGCACGCCGGCTTCCACGTCGAGATCGTCCACCGTGCCGGCCTCGACGCCCGCCCGCGCCAAGGTGCTCACCATCTCGCCGGTGTAGGTCTCCGCCTCTCTGCCCGCGCGCGTGTTCCGGACCACTACCACATCGTTCGCAGTCGCCTCGAGTCCACCCAGATAGATGGTCGCCTGCCGGGGCTGTCCCTTCCAGAAGGACACGCGGATTGTGTCTATGGCGTTCCAGCCCTGCGGCGTGTCCTCGGTGGTGAAGCTCCCACGGTCTATCACCGCCCGCTGCCACCCCTCCTCGGGCAGGCTGAAGCTGGCCGCGTACCAGCCGGCGCCGGAGCGAAGGTACAGGCTGCAGTGGCCGACGGCCGACAGGTCTCCTTCCGCCTTCACCCAGAACGCGATACGGCCGAAGCGCGACAGATCCAGTGCCACCGCGCGGTCCCAGTAAGCGCGCTCCTGCAGGCTGGACATGTCGAAGCGGAAAGCGACGGCCGGGTTGCCCTCGGGCGTACGCTCCGGCGTCGCGGCGACGGGGCCCGATCCGTCGAAGGGGGTCCAGGCGGCCGCACCCGCGCCATCCGCGGCGGAGAAGGCATCACTGCTGAGCCGCTCGCCCGCCCGCGCCGCGGTCGGCGACAGGCAGGCTGTGAGTCCCAGTGCCAGGAGTGCCGTCCAACGCATGTCGTCACCTCCGGCTGTAGACTACTGGCCGCAGCCTAGAAGGACCTTCCGCGCATGTCAGCCGGCGATGAAACCACAGGGCGAGGCCGGTGCGGCGCAGCTGAGGAGTTTCTGGCATTACTGCTGCGCGGTTGCTGCGCAGCCGCCGCGGTGTGGTCACCGTAATGCAAGAGAATCTGTAGTTGCTCACCGAACCTCCCCCGTGTTAGGGACCTCCCAGGCCGGCTCCACGCGGGCAAGACTATCGCTCAACACCCGCTGAGAGTGTAGACCCTCGCTGATACAAGAACGCAAAGCTATCGCTGCTACGGGACACGCGCTTCGGCAGAGGAGGTCGCGAGAGGGACAACGAAGCTCCGCGCAGAGGGACGCTGACGCGAGGACGGCGTAAGCATGGTCGGACCCGGCTCAGGAGTAGCCATGGCCGAGACGGTCGCCCACGCAGAGACGGGGTCGAGGCGCGCGCTCGCGCTCGACGCCCTGCGCGGGCTCGCCATCCTGGGAATGGTGATGTCCGGGAGCGTCCCCGAGCGCGTGTTGCCGGCCTGGATGTACCATGCCCAGGACCCGCCGCCACTTCACGAGTTCAACCCCCACCTGGCCGGGCTCACCTGGGTGGACCTGGTCTTCCCGTTCTTCCTCTTCGCGATGGGAGCGGCGATTCCGCTGGCGCTCTCCCGGCACCTGGAGCGGGGCGTCCCGCTCTGGAAAGTCGTCGTCCGCATCCTGACCCGCGGGTTCCTGCTGGGATCCTTCGCGCTGTATGTGGCCCACATCCGGCCCTGGGCTATGAGCCGGGGCCCCGACACCACCACCTGGCTGCTGGCGCTGCTCGGCTTCGCGCTGCCGTTCCCGATCCTTGCCCGGCTTCCCGCGCGCTGGCCCGTCGGCCTGCGCCTGGGGATCCGCGCCATCGGCTGGGCGGGGGCCATCTTGCTCATGGCTTCCCTTCGGTTCCACGGGCACCATGGGGACCGCTTCTCGGTCGAGCGCAGCGATATCATCATCGTCCTGCTCGCCAACGTGGCGGTGTTCGGATCGCTGCTGTGGTTGATCTCCCGCCACAATCTCCTGCCGCGCCTGGGCTTCCTCGGCATCCTGATGGCCTTCCGGCTATCTGCGCCCGTTGAGGGCTGGGTGGGGTGGCTCGACGGCCACTCCCCCCTGCCCTGGATGCTCCAGCTCGGATATCTTCAGTGGCTGTTCATCACCATTCCCGGCACGATTGTGGGCGACGTGCTGCTGCGCTGGGGGAAGGCGGAGCACGACACCGCCGAGGCCCCCGCCTGGTCGGCAGGCCGCACGGCCGGTATCGCGGCCTTGATGCCGCTGATCATCGTCACTATGCTGGCGGGGCTGCAGAGCCGCTGGCTGTGGCAGACCACGGCGGCGGCGGCGGTGCTATGCGGGCTGGGATGGTGGGCGGTGACCGGAGCTGCGACGCACACCGAGAAGCTGGTGAAGGAGACGTTCTCCTGGGGGGCCTACTGCCTGCTGCTGGGGCTGGCCTTCGAGCCCTATGAGGGCGGGATCAAGAAGGTGCCGGACACGCTCAGCTACTACTTCGTAGCGGGCGGGCTGGCGATCTTCGCGTTCGTCGCGTTCACTGTGATCACCGAGATCTGGCGCCGGCCGCGCCAGGTGCGGCTCCTGATCGCGAACGGCGAGAATCCGATGATCGCCTACGTGGGCGCGGAGAACCTGGTGCTGCCGCTGTTCGCGCTCACCCACCTCCACCGGCTGCTCGACTCCGTTGCGACGATGCCCTGGCTCGGCGTGCTGGAGGCCGCGTTCTCCACCCTCGTGCTCGCCTATGTGGTTCGGCTGTTCACGCGGTGGAGGGTGTTCTGGCGGACCTAGCAGAGGCGCGACCGGGTGGCCCGCCTGGCGCCGGGTCTGCTCGGGAGGTGTTGGATGAACCTGCGGACCTCGCCGCTCGTGCTGCGACTGGGGGTAGTGGCTTTCGGACTAGTCCTCGGCTTCTGCGCGCCGGTTCCGGAGGCCGCGGGGATTGGCCGCAGCAAGACGAAGCAGACACCTGCGCCGACCGTCGCACGGCCAGCGCGGGCGGCGATCGGAGCAATCCCCGCCCCGATCTACGGCCTCACGCTCGATAACACCGACGATCTACCGGCGATTATCGCGGCCCTGGGCAAGTTCTCCAAGAAGATGACGGTGCGGATCGTCTTCGATGAGGGGATGGACCCGGCGGACTACCGAGAGGCCGTGGATCGGATTCACGAGGTCGCCTACATCCTCGGTCAACCCGCGGACTCCAGCTACGTGAAGCACTATGCGCTTGGGCAGTACAGAGCGCGCTTCAGCGAGTATCTGGCAGCATTCGCGGGCCAAGTGGACCTATGGGAGATCGGCAACGAGGTCAACGGCAACTGGCTCGGTCCCCCCGCCGAAGTGGCGGCCAAGATGTCGGCCGCCTACGATACCGTCGGCGCGGCCGGGCAGAAGACGGTGCTGACCCTGGTCTTCAATGAGGGCCAGGACTGCGCCGTCTCGCCGCAGTGCGCCGAGGCCGCCCAATACGAGATGTACTCCTGGGTAGAGAGGTACGTTCCCGAGCGGATGAAGCGCGGTCTGGACTACGTGCTATTCAGCTACTACCCGGAGAACAGCCCGCAGTTCAAGCCCGATTGGGGGAGTGAGTTCGCCAAGATCGGCCGCATCTTCCCGAGCTCCAGGCTGGGCTTCGGGGAGCTGGGGACTGACGGCACTGAGGCCCAGAAAGCCGCGCTGATCAACGAGTTCTACCCCATGCGGATCGGCCATCCTCGCTACATCAAGGGCTGCTTCTGGTGGTATGCGCGGCAGGACATGGTGCCGCACACCAAGCCCCTGTGGCGGGTGCTGGACCGCGCGATCAGCACCGCGCATTTGCCCCCGCCCACGCTCGGTGAGCGCAGGGCCTGGCTGGGCAAGTGCGCCCTCAAGTGAGAAGGCGGTCTCGGTTGGGGGGACCGCCAGGGTGCCCCGCGGTGCCACAAGACGCGCAGAAGCGCTCTCTGAGGGCGCATTTGCCCTGGAGCAAATGCGCGGTGTTGAGAGCGCCGGAGAGCCAGAGGAAAGCGTTCCGCCCCAGAACCATGGTGGTGGAGGAGCCTAGCCGGGTCGTGTGGCTCACCGGTACTGCTCCAGCATTCGCCATACGCTCGGTCGGATAACGTTGGGGAACTTGGTGGGCGAAGTGGCCGCCTCTGGCCGCTCGTGCTCTGTCTCCGGATCGGACATGTGCCACAGCGAAAGGCCGAGATACTGCGGGCGCTTTCGATACAGCTTCACTGCGTCGAGCGCGGCCTGCACGTACTGCTCCTGCTTCACCCCCGTCTCTCTGCGCTCGGCGGCGCCTGCGACGTACTCGTACTCGCCCCAGGAGGCGGCGGCCGGGATCCCCACCAGGTAGTGTCCGCCGGCGGCTTCGGCCGCTTGCTGAACCCGGGCGAGTACGCCGCGCAGGGCCTGTCCGTAGCGCGCCAGGCTCATACCCTCGACATCGAGATCGTAGCCGGAGATCACCACCACATCGCACGACGCGAAGATCCGCGTCAGCGTCTCCTCGTCCCAGGCCCCGACGAACATGGTGCAGTACTTGCCTTTCGCGTTGAGCAGTTGGCGCAGGTTCCGGTAGAACGGAAGGTGGGCAGGTGAGAACGGCTCGATGTCTATCTGCACTCCGGCCGCGTTGGGATCGTCCAGGATGCACTGCGCCACCTGCCGCGCCGCCTCTCGGTATTCCCCCTCCGTCCATCCATCGAAGGCCCTGTCGTCGTTGCGCCCGTCCACGATGGGCATCAGCAGCACCTCGGGCGGCAGCGCTCGTGCGTAGGCGCGGGCCGCCGTAGCATCGTAGTGCATCGTGATCCGCCTCGCCCGTGCGTCGAAGCTCGGCGAACCGGCATACGGGAAGAAGTAGCGGAAACGAACCTCGGGGCGCGCCTTGCTGTTGAACTGCTTTACCTGCCGCGCTACTCCGTCCGTGTAGCGATAGACCCAGGTCGCGATGCCCCTGGGCAGGGGCTTCAGCACTGCCATCTCTCCCCTGGCCTGCTGTGCCGCCCCCGCGGGGAGCACCACAGCCATCACGGCCAGCATCCCAACAAGTGCAGCCATCCTGTCCCCGTCACGCGGCGATAGAGCCGCCCAGCAAGTAGCGGTCCACGGAATGGTTGGCGGCCAGATAGTGTTCGCATTCCGGGATGAGCCTGAACGTGTACCATCCCGGAACTGCGGCGAACACATACATCCGGTCAAGCAACCGGAGAGTCTCCTCAGTAGGCGTTCGGATCTCGTCTTCTTCGCACACAAACGCGTTCAGCTCGTTGTACCCCCGCGGGTTGACCCCCATCACATGAGCATTAGCGTACAGCCCCCGCTGCAGTCCGACGTATCCCCATGTGCCGCTCCCCAGGCCAGTGCCCCGCGGATCATGGTCCAGGTCCTCATGCCAGTCATACAGAACAAGCGTGGTCCTGTGGCCCTCTGGCAGTCTGCCCTGCTCCCTGAGGAGCTCGATGTGGTGAAGATCACAGTGGTGGTAGTGTGCGCTCCTGCCAAGGATGACTGTCGCGCCCGACACTTCATCGCCGCTCTCGAACTCATCAATGCGGACGAGCTTCTGATGGCCGTAGTGACGGGATGATGCGTAGTAGTCGAGTGCCCTCTGCATCTGTGGATAGTACACGAGCGCTGCGCCTTCCACCATAACCGCCCTTCGAGGCGCGCCAGCCCTGTCCGGTTCAGACGGAAGCGGCCGGGGATCGACATATCTCGCATCACGGCTGAACTCGAATGCGCAATCCCTGACAAGATCCCACGGAACCATACACTCGCTGGAGCAGCCCGTCAACCCACGGAGTCTCAGGGCAATCGCATCTTATCCAGCCACCAGGATGGCCTGCAGGAAGGAATTGTCCCAGCCGGCTCTTTTGATGCTGCCCCGCACGCTCTTCTTGGCGGGTTTTGCTT
>Ga0315281_10009606_pt1 | contig 13409 bp, 7 predicted proteins | sample YL17G07_0_MG_FD_204540 | JGI IMG/M metagenome (GOLD analysis project Ga0315281, IMG submission 204540) | Sediment microbial communities from Yellowstone Lake, YNP, Wyoming, USA - YL17G07_0 | ecosystem: Environmental > Aquatic > Freshwater > Lake > Sediment | place: USA: Wyoming | collected...
CCCGATGGGCCGTCCCCACGTCCGCGCGCGCGAGCGCGGCGTTGCCGAGGATCGTGCCGATGATGTTGTTGAAGTCGTGCGCGATGCCCCCGGCGAGCGTGCCCACCGCCTCCATCTTCTGCGACTGGCGCAGCTGCGATTCGAGCAGAGCGCGCTCGGCATCGGCTTTCTTCTGCTCGGTCATGTCGCGCACCGTGGCGACGACGACCATGCCCTCATCGGTCTGCAGCGGATGCAGGTCGATGTCCACCGGAATCGTGGAGCCGTCCTTGCGGCGCGCGCGCAGGTCGGTGAGGCCCGAACCCATCGGCCGCGATGTCGCCGCCGCGAAGAAATTTCCGCGCAGGGCCGCATGTCCCGGGCGGGCGTGTTCCGGCACCAGGGCATCGACCGGCAGGCCGGGGAGTTCCTCCTCGGAATATCCGAACATCGATCTCGCGAGCCGGTTCATCGCGGTGACCATGCCGGCCTGGTTCACGATAAGGCAGGCGTCGGTCGAGAACTCGAACAGGTCCCTGAATTTTTCCGCCGCGCTCTGGCGCTCGATTTCCGCGGCCACGCGCACCGCGAACAGTTGCAGCAGCGCTTCGATCCGCTGCGGGGCCTGCTCCAGCGGCGCGCGGCTGATCACGCCAAGGTGGCCGAGCACGCGGCGGTTCAGGTCGAGCAGGGGGACGGCCGCGTAGCCGCAGGCGCCCAGCTCCACGAGCATCGTGTCGGCGGGGAACAGCCGCTGCAGATCGCCCGGAAAGATGGCCGCCTTCCCGTCCATCACCCGTTCGCAGGGCGTGTGCGCGATCCCGTACTCGACCGGCGGTGCCGTCTGCCCGTCGATGCACAACCCCAGGGTGGCGATGCGCGGCACCGGTGCCGCCCGCAGTCTGCCCACGAAGCCGATCTCCGCGCCCAGCAGGCCCGCCACGTGGCATGCCAGCTGGTTGAAGAACGCCTCGCCGCTCAGGTGCGCCATTCCCGTGGAGAGCAGCCGCAGCGCGTTTTCCGTGACCTTGCGCTCGGTGATGTCGGTGTATGTGGTGACGAAACCGCCAGCGGGAATAGGCATCCCGCGAATCTCCAGTACCGTGCCGTCGGGCCTTACGCGCTCGAAATGGTGCGGTTCGAAATGGCGGGCCAGTTCGATACGGGTCCGTACCTGCTCTTCGACATCGCCCGGGCCGTAATCCCCGCGTTCGGCGTTGTAGCGGATGAAAGCGGCAAAGGGCGTGTTTGGCTTGCACAGCGATTCGGGGAATTCGAGGAGTTCGCGAAAATGCCGGTTCATGCCGACCAGCCGCAGGTCCGCATCGGTGATGCTGATCCCCTGAGCCATGTGTTCGAAGGTGTTCTCCAGCACGAGCACGCTCTGGCGCAACGCCTGTTCCGCCAGCTTGTGCTCGGTGACGTCGTGCGCGACCGTGAGCAGGCACTGTTCGCCCTCCAGGTTGATCTCCTTGATCGAGAGGCGGACCGCGCGCTGCGCGCCGTCCTTGCGGCGGAACACGGCTTCGGCGTCGCGCACCGCGCCGCCGGCGGCGAGCCGGACCAGCAGCGCGGCCCGCAGATCCGGGTCCAGCCAGATGTCGAGCTCGCGCGAGGTGCGTCCGAGCGCCTCGCCGCGCGCGTACCCGCTGATGCACTCGAAGCCCTCGTTCACTTCCAGGAATTCGCCGGTCGCCGTTTTCGACAGCGCGATCCAGTCCGGGCTCGCGTGAAAGGCCTTGAAGAGCCGCTCCTCGGAGAGGCGCAGCTTCTCCTCGGCCTGCTTGCGCTTGGAAATATCGACCACGAACGCCATCACCGCGGGGCGGCCGTTCCACTGCGTGACCGAATAGCTGCCTTCCACCGGGACCGCGCGGCCGTCCTTCGCCAGCGCCGTGAATTCGTAGCGCGCGGGGACATCCTCGCCGGCCGCGCGGCGGCGGTGCCTGTCCCGTACCAGCGCCAGCGAGTCCGGATGGATCACGTCGTCCAGCGTGAGGGGCAGCAATTGCTCGATGGTGTAGCCGAGCATCTGCGCCGCGCGGCGGTTGGCGAACACCCGCCGTCCGTCCTGGAAAATCGTGATGCCCGAGGTGGCGTTTTCGGCGATCGCGTTCAGGTTTTCCTTTGCCGAGCGCAGCGATTCTTCCGCGCGTTTGTGCGCGGTGATGTCGATGAACACGCCGTGCCAGACAGTGGCGCCGTCGGCCTCGCGGCGCGGCATCGACTGGCCGCGCAGCCATCGTTCCTCGCCGCTGGTGGCGCGGATGGGGAATTCGTGCATCCAGGGCGACAGCGCCTGCATCGAGGCGCCGATGGACTGCTCAAGCGCGGGCGTGGCTTCGGCCAGTACGCGCCCGAAGGCGGCCTGCGCGTCGGCCATGATTTCGCCGGCCGAGAGCCCGGCGAGATCGCCGATCCCCTCGCTCATGAACGGGAATGAACGCCCGCCTTGCGCGTCGATCCGGAAGACATACACCGCGCCGGGCAGGGCGCTCACCAGCTCGCGATAGCGCCGCTCGCTTTGCCGCAGGCCTTCTTCGGCCAGCTGGCGGTCGGTGATGTTCTCGTGCGCGATGATCGCGCCGGCGCGGTCGCCCGGCATCGGCCGCACGCTCATCAGGAACCAGCGCTGCCGATCGGGCGAATCGCAGGGGTACTCGAGCGTGAATCGCGGGAGCGTGCCGTCCAGCACGGCGCGAATGCCCTCGCGCGCATCCGCTCCGGCCGCTCCGCAGGCCGCGAGATAGTCCACACCCACCGGTCGGTCCGCTTGCGCGCTGCCGCCGTTGTCGCGCGCGAACTGCCGCCAGGCCTCGTTGACCGCGATCACCGTCCCGCGTGCATCGAGGATCGCGATCTGGGCCGACACGGTGTCCAGTACGCACCGGAGCAACGATTCGGCGTCGCGCGCGTCGTCTTCGGCGTAGCGTTCTTTCATCGGCCGATCTTTCACTCCGGCAACTGGTTCAGCACGGTCCAGTACGTCTGGATCTGCGCCGCGAGCCCGCAGAACTTGTCGAAGTCGACCGGTTTGACGAGGTAGGAGTTGGCGCCGTTCAGGCAGGCCGCTTCCACGTCCGTGCTCACGCTCGAAGTGGTGAGCATCACCACCGGAATCACGCGCAGGCGGGGATGGGACTTGAGTTGCCGCAGCACTTCCAGCCCTCCCACCTTGGGCATGTTGATGTCGAGCAGGATCAGCACCGGCTGCGGTTCGCCCGCCTCCCAGCGCGGTATCCACGCCAGCGCCTCCGCGCCGTCGCGCGCCACCAGGATCGGATTGACCAGCCCGCTGCGCTTGAAGGCGCGCAGCGTCAGGTCCACGTCCATCGGGTTGTCGTCCACCAGCAGGATCGGCCGGGTGGCGCTCAATCGGGTATCTCCAGGAAAAAGCTCGCGCCCTGGCCGGGTTTGCTCTCGGCCCAGGCGCGTCCGCCGATGCGCTCCATCGCCTTGCGCGCGATCGCCAGGCCGATGCCGGTGCCGGGGTAGTCCTCGGTGCGGTGCAGGCGCTGGAAGAGGGCGAAGATGCGCTCGTGGTACTGCATGTCGAAGCCCGGGCCGTTGTCGCGCACCCACAGCAGGCGCGCGCCGGCCTCGCCGCGCCCGCCGATCTCTATCACCGGTTTCGGCGTATCCCGGGTGAACTTGAGCGCGTTCTCCAGCAGGTTGCGCAGCGCCATCGCGAGGCCCTCGCGATCGGCATTGACCGAGGCGAAGGGCAGCGCCACGCGCACCTCGATCCCGCGCCGCGCGATTTCGCCGGCGTGCACGGCGAGCACCTCGTCGACGAGGGGCTTCACCTCCACGGGCGCGGCGCGCATGTCCTGGCGCTCCAGGCGCGCGTAGGCGAGCAGGTCGTTGATCAACTGGTTCATGTACAGGGTCGCCGAGTGCACGTTGGCGAGGAAGCGATGGCCGGTGTCGTCCAGCTTGCCGGCGTAGTCCTCCAGCAGTAATCGGCTGTAGCCCTCGATGCCGCGCAACGGGGCCTTCAGGTCGTGCGCCACCGAGTAGCTGAAGGCTTCCAGCTCCCGGTTGGCGGCCTCCAGCCTGGCGGTGCGCTCGAGCACCCGCTGCTCCAGCTCCGCGTTGAGCCGGCGGATCTGCATTTCGGCGCGCTTGCGCTCGCGCGCGACCTCGATCACCGCGTAGAGCTCGCGCTCGTCGAAAGGCTTCACCAGGTAGCCGAAGGCGTCCACCTGCGTCGCGCGCGCGATCAGCGCCGGGTCCGAATAGGCCGTCAGGAACACCACCGGCGCATCGCACTTCGCGCGCACCTGCCGCGCCGCCTCCACGCCGTCCATCTCGCCGGCCAGGTTGATGTCCATCAGCACCAGGTCCGGCCGCAGCGCGGCGATGCGTTCCACCGCGATTTCGCCGCGCGACGCGGTGCCGCAGACCTCGTAGCCGAGGACTTCGAGCCGGTCCCTGATCTCCATCAGGATCAGCGCTTCGTCCTCGACGACGTAGATGCGCGCGGCGCGCCCGCCGCCGCTTGCGCGCCCGCCGCCGTGGCCTGCGTCGCGCGGAAACGCCGGCGGCGCGCCGTGCCGGATTGATTTGACCGCCTGAATTTGCATCATCGCCGTGCCTTCACAATGTGATCATGGAGCTGCCACCCGCATTGCCGCGCCGCCGCCGGGTTCGGCCGCGTACACGCGGTCGCGGCCTTCGCGCTTCGCCCGGTAGAGCGCGGCGTCGGCGGCGCGCAGCAGCGCCTCCGGGCTGGTGCCGTCGCGCGGCGCCGCCGAAATGCCCGCCGACAGCGTCAGCCGCATTTCGGCGCCGTGGTACACGATGCGCGTCGCGCGGATGCCGTCGCACACCGACTGGATCTTGCCGAGCGCCTGCGCCGGTTTCGTCGCGGGCAGTATGACGGTGAATTCCTCGCCGCCGAAACGGCACAGCAGGTCGCTTTCGCGCAGCCTGCCGCGAATCGCCCCGGCCACCGCGCGGATCGCATGATCCCCCGCGTCGTGGCCGTAGGTGTCGTTCAACTTCTTGAAGTGATCGATGTCCAGCATCGCGACCGCGAATTCGCTGCCCTCGCGCTGCGCCCGCGCGCGCTCCCGCGGCAGCGCTTCGTCGAGAAAGCGGCGGTTGTGCAGCCCGGTGAGCGGATCGATGATGGCCTGCGCGCGGAGCCGCTTTTCCTCGGCGCAGCGCGCGAGCGCCATCTCGATCGTGGCGTGCAATTCGCGTCCTTCGAACGGCTTGACGAGGTAGCCGAAGGAGCCGGCCTGCGCCGCTCGCGCGATCAGCGCCGGATCCGAATACGCGGTCAGGAACACCACCGGGATCGCCCACGAATCGCGCACCCGTTCCGCCGCCTCGACGCCGCTCATCCCGCCCGCGAGGTTGACGTCCATCAGCACCAGGTCCGGCCGCAGCGCTCCGATCTGCTCGAGCGCCCGCTCCGCATGCGCCGCGCTGCCGCAGACCTGGTGGCCGAGGTCCTCGAGCCGGTCCTGCAGTTCCATCGCGATCAGCGCCTCGTCCTCGACGATGAAAATGCGCCTGGTTGCCGCCGTTTGCTTCATGCCGCCCTCTCCTCGGCGCCGTCTTGCGCGTTGACGAGCGGCACGCTCACTTCGACGGCGAGGCCCGCGCCGCGCGCGTAGCGCACGCTGCCGCCGAGCTGCGCGGCCAGATTCGCCACCAGCTGCATGCCGAAGCTCGCGGGGGCGTCCGGATCCACGCGCTCGGGCAGGCCCGCCCCGTCGTCGGCCACTTCCAGCCGCAACTGTCCTTCGGCGCCGGTGATCGTCACCCGCAGCTCTCCGCCGTTCCCCGCAGGGTAGGCGTACTTGAACACATTCGTTGCCAGCTCCGAGAGCAGCATCCCCAGGGGCAGCGCCACCTCGATGGGCAGGTACACCGCCGCGGCCTCGACCTTGAGCGCCATGTGCTTCGCGCTGTCGCGGTAGGAGACGCCGATCTCCTCCACCAGCGCGCGCGCGTAGTCGCCGAACTCGATGCGCGACAGGTCCCGCGACTGGTAGAGCTTCTCGTGGACGAGGATCATCGATTTCAGCCGGTCGCGGCCTTCCTGGAACACCGCCAGGTTCTCCGGGTTCTTCACCTTGCGCGACTGGAAGTGCAGCAGGCTGGAGATGATCTGCAGGTTGTTCTTCACCCGGTGGTGGATCTCGCGCAGCAGCGTCTCCTTCTCCGCCAGCGAGGCGCGCAGGCGCTCCTCGGTCTCCCAGCGATCGGTAATGTCCTCGCCCAGCCCCACGATCCGATAAATCCGGCCCGCGCCATCGCGGACCGGGAAGGAACGCACGTGGACCCAGCGCGTGGAGGCGTTCGGGTTCAGGAAGCGGATGACTTCGTCGAAGCCTCCCAGCGGCGCGCTCTGCGCGGACAGCCGCACCCTTTCCAGATCCTCGGGATGCACGGTGGAGAAGAGGTCTTGGAAATTCACGCCCGTTTCCGTCCTGTGCCCGGCGATCCGCTCCCAGGCCTGGTTGACATAGAGCAGCTTCCCGCTCTCCACCTCCCGTACCCAGAGGAACTCGGGTATGTTGGCGCCCAGTTCTCGGAACAATTCGTCGGAGCGCTTCAGCTTCGCGTCTTTTTCCAGCAGCGCCGCGAACGCGGCGCGCAAAGCGTCCGCGAGGGTGCCGATTTCGTCGTGCGAATGCACGGTGATCTGCTGGTCGATCGGACCGGCTACCGCGCCCGTTCCGGCGCCGCGGACCTGGGCGGCGAGTGTCGCGAGCGGGCGCGTCAGGCGGGTCACGGCCAGGAAGAACAGCGGCACGCCCAGCGCGAGCAGGAACGCGCCGATCGCCATGGTTCGATTCAGCGTGTCCGCCGCCGGCGCCAGCACCGCGGATTCGGGTTCCACCGCGATCACGACCCAGTCGAGCGCGTTGATCCTGCGCAGGCTGGCGGTCATGGCCTTGCCATCGTCCTCGAAGTGCGCATGAACGATCGGTTCTGCCCCTGCGCGCAGCTGCGCGATGGCGGCGAGAATTTCCGGATTCCCGACTTTCGTCAGGATGCGCTGCCCGACGGGGTGGGTAAGGTAGGTTCCGTCGTTCGCCACGACCATGGCGTAACCGTTCTCGCCGATCCTGTAATTGAGCAGGGGGCCGAGCAGTTCCGCCTTGCGCAGGTTCAGGTAACCCGATACCACCCCCGCCAGCCGCTCGCCGCGGATCACCGGCACGCTGAGCACCACGATCGGCGGTTGATCCAGGATGCGCGCCTTCAGCGGGGCGGAGACGAGCGGGCGGCGCTCGCGCATCACGTCCCGCAGGTATTCGCGATCCGCGAAGCTTTTCCCGCGCACGCCATCCGTCGCGGGCAGGTCGGAAACGTATAGGCCCGCGGGATCGAAGATCACGATCCTGGTGAACAGCGTCTGGCCGATCGGAAAGCCGGCGAGGAAGCGCTCGAGCGCCTGCGGCGAGCTCATGTCCCCTTCCGGCACGCGCTGCGCGATCTGCACCAGCGCCTCGTGATACAGCCGGACGGCGGCGGAGATATCCTCCGCCAGCTTGCTCGCCACATTCTCCTGGCCTTTCGCCGACACCGCGAGCAGGTCGCGTTTCAGGTTTGCATACGTTCCCCATACCGCGATTCCGAGAACTGCGATCGTGAAGATCAGGCTGGCCAGCGTGAGCTTGGCTCTCAGGCTCATGCCGCCCTCTCCTCGGCGCCGTCTTGCGCGTTGGCGAGCGGCACGCGCACCTCGACGCTGAGGCCCGCGCCGCGCGCGTAGCGCACGCTGCCGCCCAGTTGCGTGGCGAGATTCGCCACCAGCCGCAGGCCGAAGCTCTCGGGCGCCTCCGGATTCACGCGCTCGGGCAGGCCCGCGCCGTCATCGGCCACCACCAACTGCAATTGGCCGTCGGCGCCGGCCACCGTCACGCGCAACTCCCCGCCGCGCCCATCCGGATACGCGTACTTGAACACGTTGGTCGCGAGCTCCGAGAGCAGCATCCCCAGGGGCAGCGCCGTCTCGATGGGCAGGTACACCGCCACCGCCTCGACCTTGAGCGTCATCGCCTTGGCACTGTCGCGGTACGACACGCCGATCTCCTCCAGCAGCGAGCGCGCGTAGTCGCCGAACTCGATGCGCGACAGGTTCTGCGACTGGTAGAGCTTCTCGTGGACGAGGATCATCGATTTCAGCCGGTCGCGGCCTTCCTGGAACACCGCCAGGTTCTCCGCGCCCTTGGCCTTGCGCGACTGGAAGTGCAGCAGGCTGGAGATGATCTGCAGGTTGTTCTTCACCCGGTGGTGGATCTCCCTGAGCAGCGTCTCCTTCTCGCGCAGCGAAGTGCGGTACTGCTCTTCGATCCCTTTGCGCTCGGATATGTCGACAGCCGAACCGATGATCTGCGTGACGCGGCCCGCCTCGTCGCGCAGCGGGCCGAACATGGCGTCGATGTCGATGAATCGGCCTTCTGCGAGCCGCACCCGAAAATCTTCGCGCACGACTTCACCCTGCGCAGCGCGGCGCAGGGCATTGCGCACCTGCTCCTGCGTTTCCGGAGAATACGACCACCAATAAGTATCCCAAAACGGGATGCCGACCACATCCTCGCGCTTCAGGCCGGCAGCTTCGAGCGGTGCGCGGTTGGCCTCGAGCAAGATGCCGTCAAGCGAATACAGCCCGACAAAAGCAAAAATACCGTCAAGAATGCTCTTCAGGCGCAACTGGCTCTCGCGCTCGATCTTCTGCAAGACGGTACGCTCGGTGATGTCGACGATCGAGCCCGCCATGCGCACCGCCTGGCCCGCCTCGTTCCACAACGCCTGGCCGCGCGCGCGGAACCAGCGGTATTCCCCCGACTTGGTGCGCATGCGAATTTCGGTGTCGTAGGTCGAGCGTTGTTCGAGGTGTTTTTGCAGGTTCCGCAGTGTCTGCTCCGCGTCCTCCGGGTGCAGGAGGCCCTTCCAGGTGTCCACGTGCGGCCTGAGTTCGTCGCGCGTGTGGTCGAGCAGTTCGCAGAGGCGATCGGAGAAGTAACACTCGCCCGTGGCGATGTTCCAGTCCCAGAACCCGTCCGAGCTGCCGTGGGTCGCCAGCGCGAAACGCTCTTCGCTCATGCGCAGGGTTGCCAGGGTGCTTTCGCGCTCCTCCAGCAGGCGGTTGAAATGCGCCGCGACCGCTTTTATTTCCACCGGACCTTCGATGCGCGCGCGCGCGGAGGCGTCGCCGGCGATGATCTGCGCCGATGCGCGCGCGAGCAGGCGTATCGGACGGGAAATGAACCACGTCAGCGCAAGCATCAGCAGCAGGGTGCCGATGCCGATCGCAAGGCTGCGCTGCAGATCGACTTGGGAAGGGGCGAGTACCTCGTCCTCGGGCACGCCGATGGCGACGCGCCAGCCGGTCTGCGGCATGGTGATGAGGGCCCAGAGCTGCGAGACGCCGACGATGTTGCGCGCCGGGAAATAGGCCTCGTCGCGGTCCTTGATGAAGGCGAGCTGCGTTGGCGGCAGCGGTGTGCCGATCGATTTCTCCGGCTCGATCGAGCGCATGAGGAATTTGTATTCGCGGTCGAATGCCGCGAGGTGCGCGTTCTTCGGACTGCTCTGCGCCAGCAGTTCCTGCAGTTTCAGCAAATCGATGCCCATGATGAGCAACCCGGTCGCCTTTCCGGCGTCGTCGCGCACCGGGGAGGTCAGGTTGACGATCCATCGCTTGCTCGAAATTCCCAGCGTGGCATTGGTGACCTTGAGGCCGTTGGCGGCGAGGCCGTCGCGAAACCAGCCCAGGCCGGCAATGTATGCGCTCGACGCGGGGGTGGAATTGGAACTCGAACTGCAGATCAGATTGCCTTCCGCGCTGCGCAGTACGAGCGCGGTGGACTCGCGGCGCATCAGGAGATGGTCCTCGAAGACCGGATCGCAGCGGAGCGGGTCGAGCGCGCGCACCGAAGGCCGTTCGGCGAGCCTGCCAAGCGCGGACTCGCTGTTGCTCAGAACGAGGCCAATCTGGGCCGCGATATTGCTGGCGACGATGCGCACCTGCGCGTACGCCGCCTCGCGCGCCTGCTCGCGCTGCTGCGCGATGAGCCAGGCGAAGCCGCCGGCCGCCGGCAACAGTGCCGCCGCTATCAGCAGCAGCAACCGGCTGCGGACGGACAGGCGGCCAGTATTGAAATTACGAAAGATGTGGCGCATGAATGTCGCTACCCTTGGCGCATTTCCAGTGGCGGGCCTCGCGTCCCGCGAAACAAGTGAAACGGCTTCCTACCGGTCCCGGCGGGTTGCCGCGCGGGCACAGGGAACCCTTCCGGAAACAGCGACGAGGATGGTTTCCATTTCACCTTCGACCGGAGGCGGCCAAAACGTGAAACAGGGAGGTTTTATTTTATCTATTTGCTGTATGCGATGGTGATATCCGGGGCTAAGGTGTGGCCTGTAAAACCATATGAATAACGTGGTTATATGGGCTCGAGAATAAAAGAAAAGAAAAGAAAAGAAAGAAAAGGGGCCAGGCTCGAATTAAAGGAAGAAGAAAAAGGGGCCAGGCTCGAATTAATGCCCCGCGTTGGCCCGTGGTCTGCTCCTCGGCCTGGCCTCGCGCCGAATGCCCGTCATCTGCTCGATTTTCACGGAAAAACGCCGGTTGCCGAGTGGCTGGCTTTGATTGAGGGCGAGACGGATATCGTCGATGGCCGCATGATCGAGTTGAGCGCGGAACAAGGCGCGATAAGCGGCCTGCCGCTCGCCGTCCTCCCGCCCCAATGCCAGATAGAGCGGATGCGGCGTCAGGCGCGCATCCATCTGCCCAAGCCCGTTGCGCCGATAGCTCGTCCAGCGATAGTGCGCCGGGTCCTGCACCATCGCCGCGCGCACCGGATTCAGCTCAATGTAACGCTGACACGAAAGCAGGTACGTCTCCGCCTGCACGACGGAAGATTTGTAGCGGCTGTCCCACAGTGTGCCCGTGCGCCGGTAGCTGCGGTTGATGTATCGCACGTAACGGCGTCCGAGGGAGATCATGAGCCTGGGGACCGACTCGGCCTTGCGTGGCGTCAGCAACAAGTGCACGTGGTTGGTCATCAATGCGTAGGCATGGAGCGCGCAGCCGGTTTCCGCGAGTGCCTCGCCCAGCCAATGCAGGTAGCTGCGGTAATCGTCTTCGGCAAAAAAGCACGGCTCGCGATTGTGACCGCGCTGCACCACATGCAGCGGGACGCCATCGAGGTGGATGCGGGGACGGCGGGGCATGGCGCGGGCAGGTGAATCGTGCTCCCTTGGCTGGTTGCCCCTTTAACGCGCTACGCCCGATTCCGGTAGACAAAGGGAAAAGGGAAAAAGAAAAGTGGAAAAGGGGCCAGGCTCGAATTAATTAATTCGAGCCTGGCCCCTTTTTTCCCTTTTTTCCAAGGAATCGGCCGTTCCTGCCGTTGTATGGCGACGTGGATGACTTTTCGAACCTCAGTGCGCTGATCGTGGATGCGCAGGCCGGGATGCGCAGCGGCCTGCGCGGCCTGCTGTCGGAACTCGGCGTGCGCGAGATCGAGGAAGCCGTCGCGGCCAATGCCGGGCTGCAGAAGTTGGCGCAGCGCCGCTACGACCTCGTCTTCTGCGAATACCACCTCGGCGACGGGCAGGATGGGCAGCATTTCCTCGAGGACGCGCGGCACCACGGCCTGCTGCCGCTGTCGACAATCTTCATCATGGTGACCGGCGAGAGCGAGCACGCCTGCGTGGTCGGCGCCGCGGAACTGGCGCCGAGCGATTACCTTCTCAAGCCTTTCGCCGCCGACCTGCTCTACGAGCGCATCGAGCGGGCCCTCGCCAAGCGTGCCGCGTTCCTGCCCGCCTACCGCGCCATGGACGCGCACGATCTGCGCGCCGCGATCGCCTGCTGCGATGCGGCCGAGGCGCGGTTTCCCCAATACATCCTCGACTTCCTGCGCCTCAAGGCGGAACTGCACCTGGCGATCGGCGAGGCGGATGCGGCGCAGGCGATCTACCGGCAGGTCATCGATGCCAAGGCGGTGCCCTGGGCGAGGCTCGGCCTGGGCAAGGCGTTGTTCATGCAGAAGCGCTATGCGGAGGCCGATCAGGCGCTTGCCGCGCTTGTCCTGGAGGAGCGGCAGTTCGTCGACGCCTACGACTGGCTGGCGCGAACCAGGGAAGCGCTGGGCGATTTCAAGGCGGCGCAGCAAGCCATCCAGGATGCGGTCGCGATCTCGCCGCACGCGGTGCGCCGCCTGCGGCGGCTCGGTGAAGTGGCGCTCGAGGCCGGCGACGCCGAGGCCGCGGAGCGCGCGCTCTCGGAGGTGGTGCGCAAGGGCAAATACTCCGAGTACCGCGATCCCGAGGACCACATGCTGCTGGTCAGGACGCAGGTCGCCCGCGACGACCGGCAGGGCGCGGAGAAGACCATCAGGGACATGGAGAAATCGATGCACGGCCACGGCAAGACCGGGGCCTGCGCCGCGCTTTCGAGCGCGCTTGTGTACGAGCATGCCGGCGAGACCGACAACGCGAAATCGGCGCTCGCGAGAGCGCTCGCCGCGGCGCCCCCGGAGGCCGGGCTGTCGCCGCGCGCCAAGCTGCAGATGGCGAGCAGCTGCCTTGCCCACGCGATGGACGCGGAGGCCGGCGAACTGCTGCAGGACGTGATGCGCAACGCCGCGGACGGCGCCGTGATGGAAAAAGCCAAGAGCGTCCTCAGGAACGCGGGCAAGGCGGAACTGGCCGATCAGATGGAGGCGCGGATCGGCGGCGAGGTCCTCGAACTCGTGTCGCGGGGCGCCTCCAGGGCGCACGCGGGGGACCACGAAGGCGCGGTGGCGTTGATGCTCGATGCGGCGAAAAGAATGCCGGGCAACGTCCAGGTCGCATTCAACGCGTCGCTGGCGCTGCTCAAGCACATCGAGCACCGCGGCTGGGATCGCGGGATGGCCGCTCGCGCGAAGGAATTTCTCGATCGGGCGCGCAAGGCCGATCCGGTGGGCGAGCGCATTTCGGCGCTCGCGGCCTACTATCAGGACATGCTCGGCAAGTACGGCATCGCGCCAGGCCAGGTCGTTTAAATGGAAAGGGAAAGGGAAAGGGAAAAGGGGCCAGGCTCGAATTAATTAATTCGAGCCTGGCCCCTTTTCCAAATTCGAGCCTGGCCCCTTTCCCCTAGCGCAGGTCCGGCCAGCTCGTGAGCGCCCGCGAGATCGCCTCGACGGCGCCGGGCAGCGTCGGCCCGAGAATCAGCGCGCCGATGATCAGGGTGGCGGGAAACCCGACCGCGAACAGGTTCAACTGCGGCGCGGCGCGCGCGAGCACGCCCAGCGCGAGGTTGGCGAGCAGCAGGGCGGCGAGGGCCGGCAGCGCGATCGACAGCGCGATGCGGAATATCTGCGCGCCGGCCGCGGTCACCGCGCTGATGCCGAGGCCGGAATTGAGCGGCGCGTCTATCGGCAGCGCGCGGAACGATTCCATCAGGC
>Ga0315281_10009607_pt1 | contig 13409 bp, 11 predicted proteins | sample YL17G07_0_MG_FD_204540 | JGI IMG/M metagenome (GOLD analysis project Ga0315281, IMG submission 204540) | Sediment microbial communities from Yellowstone Lake, YNP, Wyoming, USA - YL17G07_0 | ecosystem: Environmental > Aquatic > Freshwater > Lake > Sediment | place: USA: Wyoming | collected...
ATAATTCAAGCGTGGCACGCGGCCGCACGACGCTTTCGCTGCCGAGTGCCGCAAGCGCCACGCCCAAGCCGTCCAGCAGCCGCAGGCGCGCCGCATCCATCGCGGCAGGCGGCGGGCGCAGCCTGCGCGCCGTCACCGCAAAACTCGCCAGACGTTCGGCCAGGTGCATGCGCGCTCGGATCGGCGGACCGGCGGCGCTCAGGTCACGCCCAGCGCCGCATAGAGTTCCGGCCGGCGGTCACGCCACCAGGGCAGGCTGGTCTGCGCTTTCGCGACGTTGTCGAGATCGACCGTGACCACCAGCAACTCGACCTTGTCGTTCGAGGCCACCGCGATCATTTCGGCGCCCACCGGATCCACGATCATGCTGCGGCCGATGTGCTTGCGCCCGTGCTCGTCGCCGGCGCGATTCACCGCGACCACGAAGACGCCATTCTCATAGGCGCGCGCCTGCAGCGGCAATTCCCAGGTGTTGTCGCGCAGCTTCGTCTCGCCGTAACTCGCGGCGCAGATCGGCATGAAGAGAATCTCGGCGCCCTTGAGCGCCAGCAGGCGAGAGCCCTCCGGATACTTGCGGTCGTAGCAGATCTGGATGCCGACCTTGGTGCCGCACAGATCGAACACCGGGAACTCGGTGCCCGGCGAAAAATAGAATTTCTCGTAGCTGCCGGTGCCGCCGGGAAGCTTCGAGGGCAGGATCGCGGGAATGTGGGTCTTGCGATAGATGCCGAGTTGCTTGCCGTTCTTGTCTGCCACCAGGCACGAGTTGTGGTGATTGGGTCCGTTCTTCTCGCCGAACGGAAACACCAGCGCCACGCGATTGTCGGCCGCGGCGCGAAACACCGGCTGCAACTGCGGGTCGGCAAGCGACACGAAAAACTTGTCGAAGTCGGGCCTCAGCCGGTTCGGAAAGAACGGCGTCAGGAACAGCTCCGAAAAACAGATGATGTCCACTTTCCGGCGCGCCGCCTCTTCGATCATCGCGCAGGCGCCCGGGACGTTCTCGCGCCAGTCTTCGCCCAGCACCGGGCCGGTTTGCGCGGCCCCCAACGTGATCATTCGTCCCATCGTGGCAATCTCCTTGGCTGCATTTTATGGCAGGTTCACATAGCCACCCGCAAGGTCGGCCGCCATCGCCGCCGAGTCGCGTTGCTCCGGGGGGCCATAACCTCCTCCGCCCGAGGTCTCGATGCGGATCGTGTCGCCGCAATGCAGCGTCAGGTCGGACAGCTTGGAGCGCAATAGCCGCTGTGTGCCGTCGGCATGCGTCAGGAGCAGGCGCCCGGCCGCCCCCGGTCCGCCGCCCTGCAGGCCGTAGGGCCGGATCGTGAATCGATCCAGGGTCACCGCAAACCTGCCTTCGGGCGCGGTCAGCTGCCATTCCCGTATCAGCCCCAGGCCGCCGCGCTGGCGGCCTGCACCCGCCGAGTCGGCCCGCAGCGCATAGGTCTTGAACAGCAGCGGGTGGGCCGATTCCAGCATCTCGACCGGCACCGAAGCGATGTTGTGCAATCCGCATGAGAATGCGCTCGCGCCGTCCCGGTGCGGCTCGGCGCCCCAGCCGCCCACCTCCGAATCGAAATAAATGCGCCTGGAACCGTCCGCCATGGCCGATTCCAGCATGCAGATATAGCTGACGCCGTAGTAGGCCGCCGGGATGCGATCGGGCAGCGCCTGCGCGAGCGCGCCCATCACGGTATTCACGATGCGGTGCGCGATCGTCATGCGATTGACCACGGGGGCCGGCGAACGGGCATTGACGACGAGGCCCTCCGTCGCGAACACGCGCACGGGCACGAAACATCCAGAGTTAACCGAGACGCCTTCCCCGAGCGCCGCAATCACGGCATAGTTGACCGCGGAGACGAGGACGTTGCGGGTGCAGTTGATCGGAACCGGCACCTGCGGATCCGAGCGGGAGAAATCGAAGCTGATGCCCGCCGGCCCGATCTCGCAATCGACGGCCACCCGCACCGGGCGATCGCCGATGCCGTCGTCGTCGAGGAAGTCCTCGAACGCATAGCGCCCCGGCGGCAGTGTGGCGATGCTCCTGCGCATCGCGGCCTCCGATTGCGCCAGCATCTGGCGGCCAGCGGCGGCGACGACATCGCTGCCGTACTTGGCCGCCAGGCGCTGGATCCCGCGCGCACCGATCTCGAGCGAAGCGATCTGCGCCATCAGGTCGCCGCGCAGGATCTCGGGCTGGCGCACGTTGCGCAGGATCAGGGCAAGCAGGTCGTCCGCCAGAACGCCGCCGCGCATGATCCGCAGCGGCGGGATCTGCAGCCCCTCGGCGAAGATCTCCCGCGCCGTCATGTTGTAGCTGCCGGGCGAACTGCCGCCCACGTCGACGTGGTGCGCCATGGCCCCGGCGAAGGCGATGCGCTTGCCGGCAACGAAGACCGGCTGGAATGTCACGATGTCGGGCAGATGCTGACTGCCGCAGTATGGGTCGTTCAGGATGACGACGTCGCCTTCGCGCCAGACTTGCGGTGGCAGGTGCTCCGCCAGCACCTGTTCCAGGCAGGGCGCGAGCGTGAGCGCCATGGGGCTGCTGGTCGCCTGCGCGACGTTGCGACCCTCGGCATCGAAAATGGCAGTGGAATAATCGAGCATCTCGCGCACCGTGGTGGAGCGGCTAGTGCGCCGCACGGCGACGCTCATTTCCTCGGCCACCGCGGTGAGAGCGCTGTGGAGGATTTCGAGCAGCACCGGCCCCAGGCGATCGTCTCCGGATGCCGCAGGCCGCTTCATGTCCGTCGCGCAACCAGGTCGCCGCCAGGCACCGTGACGATGCGCCATCCAGTCGGGAGATACAACGTTGAATAATCCTCGCCGATCAACGCGGGACCGTCGATCTCGATGCCGCCGACCGACACACGGTCGTAGGTCGGAATCTCCCGCCAGTGGTCGCTCGCGTAGACGCGTGCGCTCCCTCGAGGTTCCCCGTCCCCCAGCAGTACGTCGGCCGCGCGCAACGGTTTGGGGACCACCCCCGTCGCCGTAAGGCGCAAGGCCACGGACTCGATCGCCGCATCGGCGTCGGCATGCGCAAAGCGCTGGCGGTGCATGTCATGAAACAGCGCCGCAGTCGCGTCGAGTGCGGTTGCATCGAGCGGCAGCGCCGCTATAGGTACCGTGAGTTCGTAGCCCTGGCCGCGGTAGCGCAGGTCCAGTGCGAACTCGAAGCTTCGCTGCAATTCCGGAACGCCGTCCTGCGCCAGCAGCGTGTCGCCCTCGGCGCGCAATTCATCCGCGATGGCGGCAAGCCCCGCGGCAGCATCCGGCACCACCGGCTGAAGCCGGGTTCGCACCAGGCTGTGAACGATATCCGACGACAGAATTCCCAGCGCCGAGAACGTTCCCGCAGCCACCGGAAACACCACTGTTGCGACGCCGACTTCCTCCGCGATCTCGGCGGCGTGCAGACCCCCTGCGCCGCCGAAGGAAACCAGCGCGAAATCGGCGGGATCGAAGCCGCGCTCGTACAAGCTCAGCCGGATCGCCTGCGCCATGTTCGCGATGCTGATGGCGACAATGCCCTCGGCGGCCTCCTCGACGCCCAATCCGAGCGGCGCGCCGACCGTGCGCGCGATGGCGTCGCGCCCGAGCGCTGCATCCAGCGGCATCCGTCCCGCCGCAAAGCGGCGAGCGTCGATGCGGCCGAGCGCCAGGTTGGCGTCGGTAACGGTCGCCGCCGTGCCGCCGCGCGCGTAGCACGCGGGGCCCGGCTGCGCGCCCGCGCTGCGCGGCCCGACACGCAGCCGGCCGGTGCCGTCGATCCAGGCGATCGAACCACCGCCTGTGCCGATCGTCCGCAGCTCGATCATCGGCAGGCGCACCGGAACGCCGTCGATGCTGCCTTCGGTCACCGACGCGGCGCGGCCTTCGTGCACGACCACGACATCGAAGCTGGTGCCGCCCATATCGATACCGACCAGATTGGGCATGCCGAGGCGGCCGCTCAGCTGCTGCACAGCCATGGCGCCACCGGAGGGTCCTGAAAGTATCAGCCGCACCGGCTGCTCGCCCGCCTTGCGCGCGCTGCAGACGCCACCGTTCGACTGCACCACCAGCACGCGCGCCGGCATCGCGTGCTGGCGGAGCCTGGCTTCGAGCTGCGCCATGTAGCCGCGCACCACCGGCATCAGAAGGGCATTGAGCACGGTGGTCGAGAGTCGCTCGTACTCGCGAAGCTCCGGGCTGATTTCGCAGGACAGCGATACGTCCATTTGCGGATCGGCAGAACGGAGAAGTTCACGCAGGCGCCGTTCGTGCGCTCCGTTGGCGTATGCATGAAGCGTGCATACCGCAACTGCCTTGATGCCCATTGCAGCGATCCGTGCGGCCAGCGCCGCCGCTTCCTCCTCGTCGAGCGGCGTGAGGACGCCGCCGTCGTAGGTGATGCGTTCGGTGACACCGAAGCGCCGGTGGCGCGGCAGCAGCAGCGTGCGCTCTTCGGCGTACAGACCGTAGACATCGCGGCGCATGTGGCGCCCGATCTCCAGCACGTCCTCAAAGCCGCGCGTGGTGACGAGCGCGCAATCCGGAAAGCGCCGTTCGAGGACCGCGTTGGTCGCGATCGTGGTGCCATGGATGACGAGTTTCACCGCATCGAGCGGGCAACCGAGCGCGCCTGCAGCCGCGGTGACGCCCTCGATCAGCCCGATCGACGGATCGTCGGGGGTGGTCGGAACCTTGAACTCGTACTGGCGGCCGTCGCGCTCGTCCAGCACCTGCACATCGGTGAACGTGCCGCCGATATCGATTGCCGCGCGCAGGCTCAGGGCGAGACCCTGTCGTAGGCTTTCATGACATCCCGGACGACCTGCTTCACGCGGCGCACGGAAGGATTGGCCGGGCTCCCGCCAGGTGCGGCCGCTGCGCTCAGTTCCTCGCGCAGCGCTTCTGGATCCCGGCCCGCCCACTTCCCATCCTCCAGCACCACCCTTCCGCCGATGATCACCGTCTTCACATGCGCCGCCTTCGCCCGCCTCAGCAAAAGATCCGCGAGCGGCTGGTCGGCATATCCACCGGACACCTCCGGCAGCGACACCAGGACCGCGTCTGCACGTTTGCCGGGCTCCAGCGATCCGGCGCCTTCGATGCCGGTCACGGCGGCGCCGGCGCTGGTCGCCATCGCAAACATGGTCGCGGCCGCGATCGGCGCGGCATCCAGCCCCGGCCGGTTCTGCACCACCTGGCCGAGCCTCAGGTCCTGGAACATGTCCTCGTCGTCGTTCATGCTGAGACTGTCCATGCCGAACGCAACCGGAATGCCCCTGTCCAGGAAATCGCGCACCGGCGCGACGCCGCTGCCCAGGCGCAGGTTGGAACTCGGGTTGTGGACGATCTGCGCCCCGCTTTCCCTGATCGTCTCGATGTCCGCGCCGTCGACCCAGATGGCATGCGCCCCGCTGAAGCGCTCGGTCAGCATGCCGAGGTCCTTCAGCCGCCCGGTCCACGATTTGCCGTAGGTCTTGCGCGCAAACCCGGCCTGATACCGTGTTTCCGACAGGTGCGTGTGGATTCGCCAGCCTTCGCGCGCCGAGGCCTGCGCAAGGTCCCGCATCAGACCGTCGGAGCACCAGATGGGGTTCCAGGGTCCGAGCTGAAAAGTTACCTCGGGATATTCGGCGGCCAACTCTCGCAGCAGGGCATGGAAGTCCGCGAAACCCATGTCGCATTTGATAGGACGAATGCCGGACGCGGCGCGCAGTTCATCAGGCAGGAGCTTGACGAACTCCTCGTCGTCCATGAAGGTGAACGAATAGCGGTCGCGCACGCCCAGCGCGAACGCGCAGCGCAAGCCGCTGTCGCGGTAGGCGCGCAATACCTCGCGCGTCATCCGCGCGTACGTCTCGACCGGACCGCCTACATAGATGTGGCTATGCAGTGTACTGGTGACGCCCGCCGCGATCTGCTTCAGGCAGGAATAGAGCGTGTCGCGATACGGGTCGTAACTGGACTTGACGGGGGCACCGGTGCCGCCCCCGCCCCACTCGGGGCGCGTGGCCATCTCGATGATGCGCATTTCGAGGGGCTCGTCCGGCTGTCCCATTTGGTAGGTCGTGAAACCGCGCCCGTGCGAATGCGCGTTGACGAAGCCGGGCATCACGACATGGCTGCGGCTGCCCAACGTCGCTGCCGCCGGGTAGCGCTTGCGAAGCACCTCATAGGGGTCCACGGCGACGACCCTTCCGTCTTCCACGAACAACGCGCCGTGCTCGATCGGCGCACTGCCCCAGTTCTGCACCAGCCAGCCCCCGTGAATCAGATGACCTTGCCCAGGCATGGTGCCTCCCATGTGCTGAAATTATCGACTATGGTGCGTGGCGACGCGGCAGCGATCGCGGCCGTGCGCAACGGATATTGATTCGTTGCTTGACAGGCTGCACGAGCGCGCCGTAGCTTGTCAACAGCCCGTCCACCTGTCCAACGCGCGCTCCAAAGGGAGATGTGAATGAATTCTACGATGCGCAACCTCTTCAGCCACGCGGCGACTGCCGCGGCCGTCCTGTTATGCAGTGCTGCTGCAGCGCAGGACTTCAAGCCGCTGCGGCTCAACGTCATCGGCAACGTCGCCAATATCCCGCAGAGCACGGAGATCGAGGCGCCGGTGTTCAATGGCTTGGCCGCGAAAAGCGGCGGCAAGGTCCAGGTGCGCTTCCGTACGTTCCAGGAGCTGGGCATGAAGGGCGAGGAGATGACGCGCCTCGCGTCCAAGGGCGCCTTCGATATCGTCGCACTCCTCGGCGGCTACGTCAGTGGCGATGCGCCCTTCTTCATCGGCTCGGACATCCCGGGCCTGGCGGCGACGCTGGAAGACGCGAGGAAGCAAAATGACGCCTACCGGGAAGTGCTCGACAAATATCTTCAGCAGCACCTTAACGTCAAGCTGCTGACATTGTGGCCCTATCCGCTGCAGGTACTGTACTGCCGCGACCCGGTGAAAAGCCTCGAAGACCTCAGGGGCCGGCGCATCCGGGTGCACAGTACCGCGCTCGCGGATCTGGTGAAGGCGATAGGCGGCATCTACGTCTCCATTCCGTTCGCCGAGGTCTACACGTCGCTGCAACGCGGTGTCGCCGATTGCGCGGCAACGAGCACGGTTGCCGGCAATTCGCAGAAATGGTACGAAGTTTCTACGCAGATCGTGACCCTGCCGCTGGGCTGGGCGATCAGCGCCCATGTCGCCAGCAAGTCATTCTGGGACAACCTCGAGCCGGGCGCGCGCGCATTCCTCAACAAGGAAATGCTCGCCATGGAGAAGAGCCTTTGGGACATCGCCAGCGACCGCGGCGAAGATGCGCTGAGCTGCAACATGGGCGGGAACTGCAAGTTCGGCACCAAGGGAGCGATGAAGCTGTACCGCCTCACCGCGCCCGAATTGGCGAAGGTGCGCGGCCTGGTATCGGATTCGATCCTGCTCGACTGGGCGAAGGAATGCACCTCCAAGTACGCGCCCTGCAAGGCCGAGTGGAACCAGACGATCGGCAAGTCCATCGGCGTTAACATCAAGTAGCGGGGATGCGACGCCTCGCCGACGGGCTGGGGATCGTCGCCGGCGGAGCGCTGCTGATCTACTGTTTCGCGGTCGGCGTCGAGATCCTCGGGCGCCGTTTCTTCGGTTTCTCGCTGCAGGGCGTCGACGAGGTCGGCGGCTACCTGATGGCCCTGATCGTGGCCGTCGGGTTCACCTGCGCGCTATACGGCAACGCGCATATCCGCATCGATCTGCTGTTGCCGCACCTGCCGCGGGCGGTGACGCTGTGGCTGAACGTGGCTGCCCTCGCCAGCATGATCGCGTTCGCACTGTTTCTGGTCTGGCAGGGCGCGAGCGTGCTGACCCAGTCCTACAACCTCAAGGCCGTTGCGCCGACGCCATTGCTGACGCCGCTGGCGATTCCGCAGGGCATCTGGGTCGCCGCCCTGCTGTTTTTTCTTTTTGCAACACTGGCTTGCTTCGTCAAAGCCCTCGTTCACGCCTTGCGTGGCGAGGTGGATGAGACCGCCGCGCGGCCATAGTGTCGGACGCCATCCTCTTCTGCCTCATCTACTTCGCCGCCCTGGTGATCTTCGGGGCGACCGGTTTTTACGTCGCGGTCGTCATCATGATCATCACGGCGACCAGCGTGTTGTATTTTTACGGTCCGGCGATGATCAGTCCGATGGCCGAACTCGCCTGGTCCACCTCGAACAACTACGTGCTGATTTCGATGCCGTTGTTTATCCTGCTGGGCGAGCTGCTGATGCGTTCCGGGATCACCGAGCGCATGTACCAGACACTGTCGATGTGGATGACGCGCGTTCCCGGCCGCCTGCTGCACACCAACATCGCCGCCTGCGCGTTGTTCGCCGCCACCTCGGGATCGAGCGTGGCCACCGCCGCGACGATCGGCACGGTGGCGATACCGGCGCTCAAGTCACGGGGCTACGACGACCGGCTGAGTCTCGGCTCGCTTGCCGCCGGCGGTACGCTCGGCATCCTAATTCCGCCTTCGCTCAACATGATCATCTACGGCGTCATGACCGACACCTCGATCGGGCGCCTGTTCATCGCCGGGATCATTCCAGGCCTGCTGCTCGCCGGATGCTTCATGCTCATCATCGCCGTGATCGCGCTCATCAAGCCCTCGGTGGCGCCGTTCAACCCAGGCGACGTGAAACCGATGCGCGAAAGGCTGGCCGCACTGCCCTCGATCATTCCGCCCCTCCTCGTCGTACTCGGCGTCACCGGCTCGATTTACGCGGGGCTCGCCACGCCCACTGAGGCAGCCGCAGTCGGCGTCCTGGTCGCACTGGGACTGGCGGCCTGGTTCCGCCGGGTGTCGACAGCCATGCTGGGCGAGACCTTCCTCTCGACGGTGCGCACGACCGGCATGGTCATGCTCATCATCGTCGCAGCGTTCCTGATGAACTTCGTCATCGCGCTGCTTGGCATCCCGCAGGACATTGCGGGCTGGGTCAAGTCGCTGGGCCTGAACGCCGTCGCAGTGCTCTGGATCCTGCTGCTGAACTACCTGATCCTCGGCTGCTTTCTCGAGGGACTGTCGATGATGATCACGACCATTCCCATCACCGCGCCGCTGGTCATCGGCCTCGGGGTCGACCCCGTGTGGTTTGGTATTTTCATCGTGCTGGTGACCGAACTGGCACTCATCACCCCGCCCGTGGGCATGAACCTATATGTGGTCCAAGGCATCCGCACCGACGGCGGTACTATCGCCGATGTCATCATTGGCGCGATTCCCTTCGTGATCACGCTCATCCTTTTCACCATCCTGATGATCTACTTTCCGCAATTCGCCCTGTGGCTGCCGGGCAAGATGATGGACGGATAGGGGTTGCCCACTGAAGGCCGGCCGGGGCTAGGGCCGCATCAGTTCCGGCGTCTGCCACCTCACCGTCTGCTTCCCGTTCTTGAATGCGGCCACGGGCCTCGATATCTCCGCGACCGCCTGCTCGGGCGATTGCGCGTCGAACAGGACCACGTCGGCCGGATTGCCGACGGCGAAACCGTAGTCCCTCAGGTTCAGCACTTTGGCGGACCGGGTGGTCAGCATCTCGAAACACGCCCGCAACTGCGCCGGGCGATCAAGCTGGACGACGTTGGCGTAGAGGTTTGCTATTCTGATCAGGGAGCAGTCGCCGTAAGGCGTGGCGGGGTTGAGCACGTTGTTGGTCGACAGCGAGCAGTTCACCCCGTGGCCAAGCAGGCGGTTGGCGTCCGCGACGCCGCGCCGCACGCTGTGGTCCTGGTCGCGCCCCATCAGGAAAAGGTCCGTTGCCGGCAGCACCGTCACCGCGATTCCGGCGTCCGCCATGCGGCGCGCGAGCCTTGCAAGCTCGTCCGGCGGCAGGAGCGAGAGCTTCGCCATGTGACCGACCACGACGCGGCCGCCGCGCTTGTATTTTTCCGTGAGGTCACGCACCTGGTGGATGTACATGCCTTCCGGTGTCGGGCCGACGTCCAGGTGGATGTCGATGTCGACATCGAATTCGCGCGCGAGTTCGAAGATGCGTTCGACCTGGCGCGGTCCGTCGGTGTCGTAGCGCGGCGCGCCGCCGACCACCCGGGCGCCGCGTTTCAGGCCCTCCACCAGCAGCTCGTCCGTGCCGGGATAGTTCGTCAGGCCTTCCTGCGGAAAGACGCACATCTCGATGTTGATTGCCCATTTGTACGCGGATATCAGCGCTTCCACGGCCTCGAACCCGCGCATGCCGATGCCCGGGTCGACCTCGACCTGGGTCCGCATCCGCGTGGTCCCGTGCAGGACGCACTCCTCCACGGTTCGCGCGGCGCGCCCGTATACGTCTTCGACGGTCATGCCGTTCTTCAGCGGCGTGACCCCCACGACCGGGCTGAGCGTGCGGTGCTCCTGCGGGGCACAGCGGTCGATGATGCGCGACTTGTCGATATGGATATGGGTCTCGATCAGACCCGGACAGGCCAGGCGCCCTCTCGCATCGTAGACTTCGGCATCGGCGGCAAGGCCAGGATCGATCGCGGCGATGCGGCCATTTTGGATACCGATGTCCACCGGCGGATCGTCCCGCGAACGATCGGACAGCCGCGCATTGCGGATAATGAGATCCATGAGTTTTCGCTCCTGCGGTAGACCCTGATAGGATTATCCGATGATTCGCGGTTTTGTTGCCGGAGTGCTTTCCTGCGTGGCCGCGGCGGCCTTTGCGCAAGCCTATCCCACGAAGCCGGTGCGCATCGTGGTGCCGTTCCCGCCGGCCGGCGCGGCGGATCTCCTGACCCGCGCGCTCGGCAAGAAGCTCACAGAGACCTGGGGCCAGCCGGTGATTGCCGACAACCGCCCCGGGGCCGGGGGAAACATCGGCGCCGAAGCCACCGCAAAAAGCGCGCCGGACGGCTACACGCTCCTGATGGGCGCGGTCACCACGCACGCGGTGAGCATGAGCCTGTATACGAAGCTCGGCTACGACCTTGAAAAAGATCTCGTTCCGGTCAGCCTGGTGGCGAACGTGCCGCACATTCTCGTCGCCCATCCTTCGGTACCGGGCAAAAGCCTCGCCGAAGTCATCGGGTTTCTGAAAGCGCAGGGCGGCAAGGTGAACTTCGCGTCGCAGGGCAACGGAACGCTTTCGCACCTCGAATTCGAGCTGATGAAATCGATGGGCGGTTTTGGCGCGAATCATGTGCCGTACAAAGGCAGCGCGCCCGCGATGCTCGACCTGCTCGCCGGCAATGTAATGCTGCTCTTCGACAGCATTCCGTCCTCGCTGCCGCAGATCCGCGCGGGCAAGCTCACCGGTATAGCTGTCGCCTCCTCGCGCCGCTCGCCGGTGCTGCCCGAGTTGCCCACGCTCTCGGAGGCCGGCCTCGCCGGTTTTGCGGCCGACAGCTGGTTCGGCATCATGGCGCCGGCCGGCACACCCAGGGATGTGGTTACGAAACTCAACGCCGACATCGTCAAAGCGCTCGATTCGTCAGAGGTGAAAGAGATCATCACGCGGCAGGGAGGCGAGGTAATGGGCAGCACGTCCGAACAGATGGCGGTGCAGATTCGCAGTGACCGCGAGAGATGGGGAAAGGTGGTGCGCGAGTCGGGCGCCAGGATCGAATAGGCGCCGCCCCGAAAGACGGTCATCACCTACGCCTCGACCCAACAGCCTTCCTTCATCACGCGCTGTACATTTGCAAGCGCGCCGACATCGCGCGCGGCCTCACCGCTGACCACCATGAGATCGGCGCGGCACCCGGCCTTCAGGACACCCCGGTCGGCGAGCAGCGCCGCTTCGGCGGCCATCCCGGTCGCGGCATGCAGTGCAGCAACCGGACTCGCCCCCCAGCGCACCAGGCAGGATGCGTCGTAATAAAGCAGTCCGTGCATGTTGTCGCTGCCGAGCGCGACTTTCAGGCCGGATCGCAGGGCCAGCGGCATCACCCGGTCCTGCATCTGGCGCGCCGCCATCAGCCGCTGCATGATCGCCGGCGACTTCGAGGCGGACTTCTCGATACCCTCGGGATGGAAGAAGCGCGCCGGCGTCGCCACCAGATAGCCGCCATGCTTCTGGATCTGCTCGGCACCGTCCTCGTCAAGCAGCGCGCCGTGCTCGATCATGCGCACGCCGAGGCGCATCGCCGTCGCGATCGCCTCGCCGCCGTGGGCCGCGGCGGCGACGTAGCATCCGGCACGCGTCGCCTCCTCCACCGCGACCGCGATTTCCGCCTCGGAGTAGATCAGCGTGCGCGCGGAATTCCCGGCGGCGTTGACGCCACCGGTCAGCACCAGCTTGATGCAATCGGCACCGGCGCGCAGGTTGGCCCGCACCGCCTGCCGCACCGCGTCGACGCCATCGAATCCCACCTTGTCGGACTGATGGCTGTTGGTAGGCGCGATAGGCACCCCGGAAACGACGAGGTCCGGCCCGGCGAGCAATCCGCTGCGCACGGCATCGCGCGCCGCGAAGTCCAGCCCGTGCCCCTCGCCCATCACGCGAATCGTGGTGATTCCGGCCTGCAGGTTGCGCCGCAGATGTTTCGCGGTCACCCACGCGCGTTCGAAATGGTTCGAGCCGAACATCTGGCGCATGGGATCCGGCCGGTCCGGCTCAATCGAAAGATAACCGTGCAGATCGATCAATCCAGGGACAATGGTCGCGTCTGGAAAATGCTCGCGCGCCGCCTCCGGATAGCGCTTTGCCGCCTGCTCAAGCGTCGTCGCCTCGACGATGCGGCCGGCAGCGATCACCAGCGCCGCGCCCGGAACCGCGACGCCGCGGCCGTCATGAAGGCTGTCTGCGGAGAGGATCAGGGCGGAAAGGTCGTTGGCCATTGCGAATTGCCCGCTGCGGAATGCCATAACTTTACTATGATGCGCATTTAGACGGAGATCGCCATGGTTGTGGACTTTCGCGCCTATACGCTGAAGATCGGAACGGTGCAGACGTTTCTCGATATGTTCCAGAACGAAGGGCTCGAGCCGCAGCGGCGGATCCTTGGCAATTTCATGGGCCTCTACCGCACCGAAATCGGTGATGTCAACCAGATCGTGATGATGTTCGGCTACGCGGATGCCGGCGAGCGCGAGCGGCGCCGCGCGGCCCTGTACAAGGACCCTGCCTTTGCCGCCTACCTCAAGAAGGCGCGCGAGCTGATCGTCAAGCAGGAAGTCCGCCTGCTGGTGGCGGCGCCCTGCAATCCGCGCATCGAAGGCGTGAGCCTGTAGATGGCGCGCGAGATCGCACTCAGCCGCTTCGGCGGCCCGGAGGTCCTCGAGCTGCGTTCGGTACCGGACAGCGCGCCGGGTCCCGGCGAGGTCCGCATCCGGCAGACCGCGATCGGCGTCAATTTCACTGACGTGCACGGCCGGCGCGGCGACTATGGCGATCTGCGCGCCGCCCCGATGCCGCTCGTGCTCGGCATGGAGGCC
>Ga0315281_10009608_pt1 | contig 13409 bp, 10 predicted proteins | sample YL17G07_0_MG_FD_204540 | JGI IMG/M metagenome (GOLD analysis project Ga0315281, IMG submission 204540) | Sediment microbial communities from Yellowstone Lake, YNP, Wyoming, USA - YL17G07_0 | ecosystem: Environmental > Aquatic > Freshwater > Lake > Sediment | place: USA: Wyoming | collected...
CGGTCAGGCCTTGAACGCCGGCAGATACGGGTCATGGAAGCGAAGCACGTCGTCCAGGAACGCTTCCGCGGCGCGGGCGCTGTGCACCACCGGGTCGATGAGCAGCGCCTGTAGCGCCAGCTCGCGTGACCCCGTCATCGCCGCCTCGACAGCCAGGTGCTGGATCTCGATCTCGCGCTGGACCATGGTCGCGACCGGTCCCGGCAGATTGCCCACCGGTACGCCGCGCCATCGCCCACCTTCGATCATGCCCGGCACCTCGACCACGGCGGCGCGATCGATGTTCTCGATGTAGCCGTCGTTGGGGATGATGAACGACGGCCGTGGCGTCGTCTTGCCGGCGATCAGGCTGGCGATGATCTCCGTTGACGCGTGCCCGAGCCGCGCCTCGTGCGACGGCTTGGCGAGCAGCGAGTCGACGGGCTTCGAGCCGTCCGCCCACGCATCAATGATCGCGTGACTGAGCCGCCGATTCCGGGCGTACGCGTCGAAGTCGTAGCCGGCCGTGCCGACCACCTCCGCCGCCCAGCCGATGTACTCGCCGACGTGGTTATCGCCGGTCGTCGGGAAGACGCCGAACTTGTCGAAGAGCATCCGGCAGAGCGGCCACTCCTGCGCGGGAAGACGCTGCAGCCGCTCCCGTAGCTCCGGCAGCAGGTCGGTGCCCGTGGAGCGCGATCGCAACGACGTCACCCAGGTGAAGTGGTTGACGCCGGCGGCGCGGAGATCGATCTGGTCACGCGGCCGGCCGAGCACGCCGGCGACCCACTGGACCGTCTCGGCGACGCCGTGGCAGAGGCCGATACTGCGCACCTTCGTGTAGCGATGGACGGCGAGGCAGACGCGGTTCTCCGGGTTGGTGTAGTTGAGCAGCAGGGCGTCCGGAGCCAACCGCTCGATGTCCTTCGCGATCTCCACGATCGGCGGCACGGAGCGCAGCGTGTGCGAGAGCCCGCCCGGGCCGCCGTTCTCGCTCAGCACGCTGCGGAAGCCGTGCTTGAGCGCCAGCTCGTGGTCGCGCCGCCACGTGGCATCGCGGTCGCGGGCGATCGCGGTAACGACGAACGCCGCGCCCAGGAGCGCTTCGGTGCGATCGGCCGTGGTGCTGACGCTGACGTCCCAGCCCGACGCCTCGTTCAGGCGCGCGGCGAGGGCGCCCATGCGGCGGAGCGCCTCCGGATCAAGGTCCACCAGCCATAGATCGGCGCGCCTGAGTTCGGGCGTCTGGTAGACATCGCGCAGCAATTCGACGCCGAAAACGAGGCTGCCGACGCCGATCGCGACGATCTTCGTGCGCCCGGCGGCGGGTGCGGGGTCCGGCGCAGGCATCGGCCGGGGCAGTGTCTCAACGGTCGGCATGCGGCACCTCTCGAATCGTTCATCGGATCTGAGCCGGATGAGCCAGTGGCGTAATGGCGAGTATGCGGCGCGCGTTCTGGCACGTCAACGCGAGTGGAACGGTGGCCGCTGTGGAGACGCGTCGCGCTGATTTGGTTGCAGGGAGAGAAGGTCGGCGAACACAAACCCGTCGCGCTCGACGACCTCGCCGGCCGTCACCGAGATCGGCGCGCGGAACATCGGGCCTGCTGAGACGAACGTGTGGAATTCACCGCGCTCGCCGCACGGATCAGCGGAGGCGGGCAGATCGTTCAGGAACTGCTCGTCCCAGGCCCGTCCCGCAAAGGCAGCCGAGATCTGGCGCGGATCGACGCAGGTCACGCTCGCCCGGATGCCGCCGGCGAGCATCGTGCGAGCAAGCTGAGCGGTGGGTTCTTGCCACAGTGGGAATAATGGCTGCAGCCCGGTACCAGCAAGGTTCCGTTCGCGGTAGGCGCGGATGTCATCAAGGAAGAGATCGCCGAACGCCATGGCCTGAACGTCTGCGGCAACTGCGCGCCGAACCATCTCCTGCATCCGCGCCTCGTACTCTTCGTTGGTGCACGGGTTCGGAATCGGCAGCGGCCAGAGCGGGAGCCCCGCCGCGTCGGCCTGCGCCTGCAGCAGTTCGCGACGGACGGCGTGCATGGCCACCCGGTCGTAGGCTTCGTTCATCGTGGTGAGGAGGCCGACGACCTCGACGTCTTGCCTCTGCCTGAGGACGTGTAACGACCAGGCGCTGTCCTTACCGCTGCTCCAGGATAAGAGTGTGCGCAGGGGATTTGGTGACGGCATCAGCCCATGCTAGCCGATTCGATGAGTCGGCGGGAGCGCGGGCCATCTTGTCGTGGCGACACTATCATCGTGGCGGGTCAGCGCGCGATTCCGCAGCAGACGCCGAAGGAACAGTTGCGTGCGAAAATTGCAGCCGCACGAGAAGCGCCGCTGAGCCGAACGATCTCCGCTCTTACGACGTGCGCAGCCCCCTCCCCTCGTCGTATGCTCCCCGTAACGAATGACGCGACGGCCGGGGCCTACGGGAGCGCAGATGACGACTGATCCATCGAACCGCTGGTTGCAGACGCGAAACGTCTCCGGCGAGGCCTACGACGCCACCTACGAGCGGCGCGCCGCAGCGGGCGAGGACGTGCACGGCGAGGCCGACTTCGTGCAGCGGTTCGCGCCGGCGTCCGTGCTCGACGCCGGGTGCGGCACAGGGCGCGTCGGCCGCGAACTCGCGCGGCGCGGGCTGGACGTCGCGGGCGTCGACATCGACGCCGAGATGCTGGCGACGGCGCAGCGCAAGGCGCCCGAGGTGGCGTGGCATCTCGCGGATCTCGCGTCCGTGGACCTCGGCCGCGCGTTCGATGCGATCGTGATGGCCGGCAACGTGATGATCTTCCTGGCGCCCGGGAGCGAGCAGGATGTCGTGACGAACCTGGCGCGCCATCTGCAGCCGGGTGGGCTGCTGATCGCCGGCTTCCAGATCACGCCCGGCCGGCTGCGCATCGAGCGATACGACGAGATCGCCAGAGTGGCTGGCCTGGCGCTCGCCGAACGATGGTCGACGTGGGATCGCGAGGCGTGGGACGCCGCGAGCGGCTACGCCGTGTCGGTGCACCGGAAGGGCGCCGGATAGCACCGTTCGTCCTGCGCTACTACAGACGTCAGCGCCGCTATGGCGCCTTCGTCCAGTTGGCGCCGCCGTCCGACGTCGTCCATGTGCCGTCAGGCGTGACGAACGAACCGTGCAGGCTGTCGGTGAACGTGATGGACGTCACCGGCACACTGGCATCGAGATCCGTCACGACCACCTCGACCCAATTCTTCCCTCCGTCGGTGGAGCGGAGCAGGTTGTGGCCGGGGCTGCTGAGGCCAAGCCACCCCTTGTTTGCATCCTGGAAGAAGAGGGCGCTGACGCCGTTGCCATTCGGCAGTTCGCCCACGCCGGCCTCCGGCAGGGGGCTGCCGAGCGTGGTACGGCTGATTAACTTCCACGAGACGCCGCCGTTGGTGGTACGGAACAGGAATTTCTCATTGCTGCCGGCCGCGGCGCCGCCGAGACAGAACTGCCACTTCTTATTCACATCGAGCGCGAAGGACTTGCCGACGGCGAGCGGCTGCCCCGCGAGCGAGGTGCGCAGCGTGCACGGATTGACGAGCGCCGATCCGGACGCGGTCCATGCGACGGTGCCGCAGCGATGGGCCAGATGCGCGCCGGGGTAGCCGTCGAGTTCGTTGATCTCGATCAGCGCCCAGTTCGCCTGCCGGCTTGCGGGATTGTCCTGCATGAGGAGGAACTGGTTGACGCTGCCGTTCGTCACGGTGACCAGGCCGACGATGGCAACGTCGTTCAAACTGAACGCCTCGGGCACGCCCTCGGACTGCGGGCAGTCGAGGTCGGTGCGCGCGAGGTACAGGTAGCCATTCATCCCATACGCGGGCGGCAGGCCAAAGTCATCGCCTCTGACGAACAGGCTGACGTAGCCGGCGGGCGGGAACGGATCGCCGGGGTCGGGGGCGAATGCCCGAAGCGTCGTGTTGTCGGCGCCGATGCCGCTCAGATCGTTCGCCACGTGCAGGTTGCCCTGACCCACGAGCGTGCAGGACGCCGCTGCGAGCGCGGCGACGACGAGCGATAGGAGCAGCAGGCGCGTGAGGAGTGCGGGAACGCGGCGGGGCGGAGCGGTCATGTCGGCGCCTCCTGCTACGGCATAAGCGATCACCCCATTATGCCGTAGGGCGGGCTCGAGCTACAGGGCTGGTGCCGGTGCCGCGAATTTCTTTTGATTGTGGCCACGAGCCCCGCTCGACCATAATCGGACGGAGATCTGCTCAGGGAGGAGCGATGGATTTCGACGCCTTCGACGACGTGCTGAACCGATTCCCGCGCGAGCGCACCGCTCTGCTGCCGATCCTGATCGCGCTGCAGGAGACGCCGGGTTATCTCGGCGCAGAAGCGATCGCCGCCGCATCGCGGCACGTCCACACACCCGAGAGCGAGGTGTTCGGCGTCGCCACGAGCTACAGCGAGCTACGCTTCGCCGCGCCGGCAGGCGCCGCGGTGGCGATCTGTGCGGGGTTGAGCTGCCTGCTCAACGGGGCCCGCGAACTGGCGACGTCGCTGAAGACGTCGCTGCCGCAGGGGTGGGCCGTCGAGGAGCATCCCTGCCGCTTTCGCTGCGACCGGGCGCCCGTTGCCGCCGTCGGCGAGCGATACGTAGACCGCGCGACGCCGCCATCAGTGCTGGAGGCTGTCGCGGAACCCGGCTCGCGCGGCGTCCCCGAGCGCGATGTTGTGCCGTCACAGCCGGGCGAGGTGCGCCGGCTGCTCGCGCGCTGCGGCGCCGTCGATCCGCTGCGGATCGATGATGCGATCGCGGTGGGCGCGTACAGTGGCCTCACGCGAGCCAACAGGATGGAGCCGGAGGCGATCGTGCAGCTCGTGCAGGAGGCGGGGCTGCTGGGTCGCGGCGGCGCCTACTTCCCCGCGGCGGCGAAGTGGAGCGCGACGCGGTCACACCCACGGCCGCGATATCTCGTTGTCAACGCGGAGGAGGGGGAGCCGGGCGTCTTCAAGGACCGCTACATCCTGGAACTGGACCCGCACCTGCTCGTCGAGGGCATGCTCATCGCCGCCCGCGCGATCGAGGCGGACGCGGTGTACGTCTACATCAACGGCGAGGCGCGCGCGGCGACGGCGCGGCTCCAGCGCGCGCTCGACGACGCCCGCGCGCGCGGCATGCTCGGCGAGCCGCCGCCGCGTATCGAGATCCGGCGTGGGGCCGGCGGCTACGTCTGCGGCGAGGAGTCCGTCATCCTGTCGAGCATCGAGGGGCAGCGCGCGGTGCCCCGGCTCCGGCCGCCCTTCCCCGTCGAAGCTGGCCTCTGGGGCCGGCCGACGGTGATCAACAACGTTGAGACGTTATGTAATCTACCGTTCATACTGAACGGAGGCGCGGCGGCGTTTCGCGCGGCCGGGACGGCGGAGCATCCCGGCACCAAGGTAGTTAGCGTATCCGGCGCCGTTCGCCGCCCCGGCGTGTACGAGGTGCCGTTCGGGACCACGCTCCGGCAGATCATCGATGTCGTCGCCGGTGGCGCGGCGTCCGGCCGGACGCTGCGCGCGGCGCTCTGCGGCGGCCCCTCCGGCTCGCTCTTGCCGCCGGCGCTGTGGGATGCGCCGTTCGCTCCAGGACGCCTCGACGATGCGGGAGCATCGCCGGGCGCGGGCGGCATCGTCGTCATCGACGATGCCGTGCCGATCCGCGACGTGGTGCGGCACCTGACGGCGTACAACGCGAAGGAATCGTGCGGCAAGTGCACCCCCTGCCGCGAGGGCACCGCCCGCATGCGGGACATCCTCGACGAGCCGGCCGGCGACGCGCGGCAGCGGCTCGACGAACTCGCCGAGGCCGTGACCGCGGCGTCGCTCTGCGGGCTGGGGCAGATGGCGCCGCTGCCGTATCTCAGCGCGCGCCGCTACTTCCCCGACGAACTCTTCGGGGCAAGCCGATGACGATCACGCTCAGGCTCGACGGCGCAGAGATCAGCGTGCCCGCGGGCGGCAGCGTGCTCGACGCGGTGCTCGCCGCCGGCGGGCACGTGCCGCACCTGTGCAAGGACAAGGACCAGGCACCGATCGGGTCCTGCCGAACGTGCCTCATCGAGATCGAAGGGGTGCGCGGGCTGCGCGCCAGCTGTCACACGCCGGCCGCGGACGGCATGGTCGTGTCGACCACGAGCGAATTGGCCGAGCGCGTCCGCCGGACGGTGCTCGAACTCACCGCCGGGATGGTCGACCCGGGCGCGGTCGCGTCAGCCGGAGTACCATCCGGCGAGTTCCGCGGCGAGCTCGACCGCTACGGCACACGCGCCGGCCGGTACGAGGCGCGTCCGCCCAAACAGACCGACACCAGCAGCCCGTTCTTCGACGCGAACATGAGCGCGTGCATCCTCTGCAGCCGCTGCGTCGAGGCGTGCCAGGGTGTGCAGCACATCGGCGCCATCGCGATCGCCGGCAGCGGACGGGAGGCGCGGGTGGCGGCGGTGATGGACAAACCGATCGGCGAATCGATCTGCACGTCGTGCGGGCAGTGCGTCTCGGTGTGCCCGACAGGAGCGCTCTTAGCCAAACCACAACCGCTGAAACTCGCCGAACGCGAGGTCTCGACGGTCTGTCCGTACTGCGGCGTGGGCTGCGGCGTCGCGCTCCAGGTCGATGCCGATGACCGCATCATCAGCGTGCAGGACCAGCCCGCCAACCCGTCGAGCCAGGGCATGCTCTGCGTCAAGGGGCGGTTCGGCTCGTCGTTCGTCCACCACGCCGACCGCCTGACGCAGCCGCTGATCCGCCGGGACGGCGTGCTCGAGCCGGCGTCGTGGGACGAGGCGCTCGACCTCGTCGCGCGGAAGCTGGTGGCGCACCGCGGCTCGTTCGCCGCACTGGCGTCGGCCAAGGGCACGAACGAAGACGGCTACGTGTACCAGAAGTTCGTGCGCCTGCTGATGGGCACGAACAGCATCGACCACTGCTCGCGCCTGTGCCACGGGCCGTCGGTGAAGGCGATGATGCTGCAGATCGGCAGCGGCGCCACGAGCAATTCGTACGAAGACTATGAGAACGCGGGCTGCCTGATGGTCGTCGGCAGCGACACGAGCTCCAACCACCCCGTCATCGCGTCGCGGCTGCGCCGGGCCATCGATACGCACGGCCCGCAGCTGATCGTCGTCAACCCCATGCGCGTCGATCTGTGCGACTACACGGACATGTGGCTGCGCCCCAACCCGGGGACCGACGTCGCGCTGTTCAACAGCCTGGCGCGGGCGATACTCGACGAGGGCATGGAGGACCGGGACTTCATCGCCGCGCGGACCGGGGGATACGAGGAGTGGCGCGCGAGCCTGGACGCCTGCGCGCCGGAGGACACGGAGCGGCTCACCGGCGTACCGCCAGATCTCGTGCGGCGCGCGGCGCGGGCATACGCCCGGCCGGCGTTCAGCGGCTCGTGTCTGCTCTGGGGCATGGGCGTCACACAGCACACGTGCGGCACCGACAACGCGCACGCGCTGGTGAACCTGGCGCTGGTCGCCGGGCAGGTGGGCAAGCCGGGCTCCGGCATCTCGCCGCTGCGGGGGCAGAACAACGTGCAGGGCTGCGGCGATGCGGGCTGCCTGCCGGACCAGCTGCCGGGGCTACAGGGGCTGGCGCCGGAGGTCGTGCGGAAGTTCGCACGGGCATGGGGAGGTGAGCTATCCGCCGCGCCGGGACTGACGGCGACGGAGATGATCGAGGAGGCCGCTGCCGGCCGGCTGGACTGCATGTACGTCGTGGGCGAGAACCCGCTGCTCAGCGAGCCGCACCTGGCGCACGCGAAGGTGGCGATGGAGCGGCTGAAGTTCCTGGTGGTACAGGAGATCTTCATGACGGAGACGGCGGAGCTGGCCGACGTCGTGCTCCCGTCGACGTCCTTCGCCGAGAAAGAGGGCACGTTCACCAACAGCGAGCGGCGCGTGCAGCGTGTGCGTCGCGCCATTCCGCCGGTGGGCGACAGCAGGCCGGACTGGCGTATCGTGTGCGATGTCGCGGCGCGCGTCGGGCGGCTGCTCGGGCGCGGCGCCGATGGCTTCTCGTTCGCCGGCCCGGCGGAGATCTTCGACGAGCTGGCGTCGCTGGCACCCTCGATGTCGGGCATCTCCCACGCGCGGCTCGACCGCGAAGGCGGCATCCAGTGGCCGTGCCCGACGCCGGACCATCCCGGCACGCCGCGGCTCTTCGCTGAGACATTCCCGCTCGGGCGAGGGAAGTTCGTGCCGGTCGTCCAGGGGCCGCCCGCCGCCGAACTGCCGAGCCGCCGCTTCCCCTACATGCTCAACACCGGGCGTGTGCTCTACCACTGGCACGGCGGCACCATGACGCGGCGCGTGAAGGGGCTGCTCGCCCGCTCGCCATCGGTGCGCGTCGCCGTCCACCCGCTCGACGCGGCAGACCTCGGCATCACCAACGGCGAGACGATCATCGTGACGTCGCGGCGCGGTGAACTGCAGGGCGAGGCGCTGGTCACCGAGGCGGTCGCGCACGGAGAGATCTTCGTGCCGTTCGTGAAGCTCGCGGAATCGGCGGCGAACTTCCTGACGAACGCGGTCTACGACCCGAAGTCGAAGATCCCCGAGTACAAGGTCTGTGCCGTCCGCATCGACAAGCCGGGCGCGGAACGCCGTCCGCGTGGCGGCGGTCGCAGGCGCTTCTAGGCGCATTACCTCGACGCGCGGCAGTTCCCCGATTGCTACTCTACTACCGATGGCTTCACATCCTAACATTGCGGCAATCATCCTCGCCGGCGGCCGCAGCACGCGGCTCGGCCGCGACAAGGCGTCTGAGCCGCTGCTCGGCCGGCCAATGCTGCAGCACGTGATCGACCGGGTGCGTCTGCTCGTCGGCGAGATCATCGTCGTGCGCGCGCGGAACCAGCGGCTGCCGGCTATTGAGTCAGCGGCGCCGATCCGTATCGCCGAAGATGACTTCGCGAGCATCGGGCCGCTGGGCGGCATCTACTCCGGCCTGATGGCCACCGCGGCGGAGCGCGGCCTCGTCGTCGCCTGCGACATGCCGCTGCTCTCGCGGCCGCTGCTGGAGGAGATGCTGCAACGCTCGAGTGGCTGCGACGTGGTGATGCCGGTGCTGGCATACCCGGAGCCGCTTCACGCCGTGTATGGCCGCGCGTGCATCGCGCCGATACGCGAACGCATCGAAGCGGGGCAGCTCAAGATCACCAACTTCCTCGACGCTGTCGCCGTCTGCTACATGCGCGAGGACGAGTGCCGCGCGCTGGACCCCGACCTGCGTTCGTTTACGAACACCAACACCGAGGCCGACCTCGACCTCGCCCGCAGGCTTCTCGAAGAAGAAGAGCGCCAGGGCTCAAGCAGCTGAAGCGCCTGAGCGCAGAGTGCCAATGCCCAGCCCGGATCAGGAACGAAGCGTCATGCTTCCCGGATCTCGAACAGCCACGCCGCAAGCACAACGGGGACGATCATCCACGCCGCCAGGGCGACGCTGAGGATCGCGGTGGCGCCGCCGGTACCCACGCGCTCCATCAGGTACGAGCCGAAGGGGCCGAGGATCTGAAGGTCCGGCTCGAGTTGGATGATCGCGAGCACGCGCACGATCTCGACCGGGTTGGCCAGCAGCGCCAGCATGAGGCCGCCACCGCCGAGCGATGTGGCCGACACCATGCCGATCAGCAGCAAGTCGAAGACGAACACGGCCATGAACCAGATCAGCAGCGCCAGGCCCAGCGCCTGCACGCGCGTGGCGGAGATCACAGACGCGACGAGGCCGAGGCCGGTCATCACGCAGACGAGCGCCAGAACGAGGACGACGAGCAGGAGGTACGTGCCGACGTCGAGCGAAGTGGCGTAGAAGGCGATGACGATGCCGGCCGCGCCGAATCCGGCCACCGTCGCCAGCGCGATGGATGCGCTCAGGCCGGCGAATTTTCCGGCGATCAACTCCCAGCGGTCGAGCGGCTGCGAGAGCAGGTAAGTCAGCGCACCACGATCGCGCTCGCCGGCGATCGCGCCGGCGCCGAGCGAGAGCGCGGCAAGCGGCGCCAGCAGCAGGCAGAGGTTGAGGACGCTTGCGGTGGTGCGGCTGAAATTCTCGAATCCCACACTGCCGAGGTTGCGCTCACCGAGGTACGAGAGGCCGAGTGCGAGCACCGTGAACAGCGCGGCGTACATGAGGAGCCACGAGCTGTTGACGGCGTCCCGCAATTCTTTTCGCGCGACGGCGGCGACGACGCTCACGGACCCTCCTCTCGCGCCGGGCCTGCGTCTGCCGCGCGCTCCTGCGTCGAGGCCAGCAAGATGTCCTCCCAGCCAAGCTCCGCCTTTTGCACCCGCTCCGGGCCGATGCCCGCCGAGCTGAGCGCCTGGAAGAGCGCCGCCGGCGCGTTGCCGTTGAGGTTGACGACGTAGCGGTTGCTCCGCGCCCGCCGGGCGAGTTCATCGAGCGAGCCGTCGAAGGCGAGGCGGCCCTCGTGCAGGATCAGCGCCCGGTCCGCCACTTCGTCCAGATGATCCAGGAAGTGCGTGGAGAGGATCACCGTCTTGCCTTCGTCGCGGAGGCGCGCGATGAGTTGCTGCAGATCGCGGCGGCTCTCGACATCGAGGCTCGCGGCCGGCTCGTCGAGCAGCAGCAGCGGCGGGTCGGCGAGCAGGGCAGCCGCCAGCGCGAGCCGCTGCCGCATGCCGCCGGAGAGGTGCCCGATCTTCGCAGCGCGCTGCGGGACGAGGTTCACGAGCTCGAGTAGCTGGGGCACGCGATTCTTCGCCACGCCCTTGATCTCCGCGAAGAACGTCAACGCCTGGTCGCAGGTATCGCCTTCGCTGAGTGCGGGCGATTGCGGCACGTAGCCGATGCGGCGGCGGGCGTCCTTGCCATGCCGCCGCACCGGGACACCAGCTACATCGATCGATCCCTCGAACGGGATCACGCCGAGAATGCACTTGAGCGTGGTCGTCTTGCCCGCGCCGTTGGCGCCGAGCAGCGCCACGACGCTGCCGGCCGGCACGTCGAACGTCACCCCCTGGAGGATCTGCGCGCGGCCGTATCGCTTGCAGAGGCCGGCGACGCGGAGAATGGGTGCTGCTCCGCCCTGCTCCACGCTGGCCTGCCTTTCGTCGCTCCGGGCCGCCGGCAATGTCACGCCTGCGCCCCGCCCCGGCGCCATCCGCGCGCCGACACCTCCAGCATACGCCGAAGCCGGCGGGTCGCGTCAACCGAAGCGAATCGAGACGCGCCGAGCAACGAACAGGCGAGCAGCAGCACGCTGGCGCCCAGCAATCGGAAGTTGAACCGCGAACCGTGCGACAGCGCGAGGCCCGGCGGCGGCTCCATCAGCGGGCCACGGTCATCGATCACGGCGTGGTACTTGTACACGGGGAACAGGTCGGTCGCGGCGTCGATGGCCTGCTGCGCCGGTGTGAACTGGAAGAGGCGCAGCATGTCCTCGTTCTGCAGGCGCCCGGCGAAGGGAGGCCGCGGCAGGTACGGCTGATCGCCGACGCCATCGCCGTTCGCATCGAAGCCGCGATAGTCGCTCCAGTAGTTGCCGCGGCCCGCGCTGGTCCAGACGGCGGCGTTCGGCAGTTGCGATGCGCCCGCCACCGGCGCAGCGCCATCGTGGCCCGCGAGCGTGAGGGCGAGTTCGCCGCTGAGCGCCTTCACCTGCACGGTGTTGTCGATCATCGCGTTCTCTACGAACGTGATCGGCGCGTTGGACATCAGGCCGACGCCGGTGTCGTTGAGGGCGAAGGTGTTGCGGCGGAAGATCGCCGTCGCCCCGGCCGACTGCGGCGTTCCCTCGACGGTCATACCGAACTTGTTGCGCAGGATGCGGTTGCCCTCGACCCAGACGTTGTCGTCGTCCTTGAGGAGGATGCCGGTGCCCGTCGCGCCTTTGCGATTGCCCGACAACTCGTTGCCCTTGAGGATCAGCTCCTTCGAGGACATCAGCACGGCGCCAGCGAGGTTGTCGCGGAAGGTGTTGCTGATGATCTTGTTGTCGTTGGCGTACATGAAGTGCAGCGCGTAGCGGCTGTCAGTCACCGTGTTGTTGCCGATGCCGTTTCGATCAGCGAACTCCAGGTGAATGCCGTCGGCGGCGTGGCTGATGGTGTTTCCGTAGAGCGTCGAGCCGGACACCTCCCAGAGATAGACGCCGTGCCCGCGACGCTCGATCGGCGTAGCGGCACCGATGTCTATGATGTTGTTCTCGATCAGATCGTCGGAGCTATCGGTGACGTGCACGCCGAAATGCGCATCGTACAGACGATTGGCGCGGATCGTGACGTGCTTCGCGCCCTTGACCTTGATGTCGGCGGGCTCTTGCGAGACGCTCTTGCTGCTGCCGCGCACGGTGAAGCCCGAGATCACAACGTCATCGGCGGAGATGGTCACGACGTCGCCCTGACCGCCTCCGTCGATGACGGGCGCCCCGCGTCCGACCAGCGAGATGGACTTGTTGATCACGATCGACTCGTGAAAGACACCCCCATCGACGATGACGATGTCCTCCGGGGCCGCGCTGTCGATCCGTTGCTGCAGCGTCGTGGGCGTAGCGGATGCTTCCGCCCCCGCCGGCGAGGCAGCGCGCAACGTCGTGGCGGCAAGGACGCCGAACAGCAGGAGCACCATCGCCGCCGCAGCGCCCCTCCCGGCCGGCCGCCGCTGCTCGCTACGCGCCGCTGGCGAGACGGCCCGGTGCGAGCGCCAGCGCTGGTAGCGGCGCGCCGCCATCGGGACGACGGTGATGCCGAGCGCGGCGGCCAGCATGAAGTAGAAGCCGGTCTGGAAGCGCGTCTCCGAATGGAAGTTCCACACCCTCGTGGTCCCCAACACCTTCGGCGTGAAGGAGCCGGTATTCAGCGGCGCCGCCGGGTCCATGGTGTGTCCGTAGTGGTACAGCCAGAACTGGAGATCCGCGATGAAGAAGACCGGCATGACCCAGAACCCGAGCGTAATCAGCGCCTGCAGCCAGCGCCGCTTCCAGGAGACGAATGAGATGAGGAGCGTACCTGCGATGAGCGCGGCAACACCGGGGATGAACATCTTCATCTCGTTGACGGTGACGATCTTCTTCATGCCGATGTAGTGATTGAGCCCGTTGATCTCGCGGACGTCGTCATAGGTCGATCTGCCGCTGCCCTCGAACTTGTACCCGTAGGCGTACATGACGAGGCCCTTCGGGTACTGCGGCGCCACAAGCTCCATCTTCCAGAGCGGCACGAACAGCGCCGCGAAGAGCAGCCCGCAAGCAATGAGGCAGGCGATGAGCCATGACGTTTCCGGTCGTCCAAATAGCCGCTTCACCGCATCTTCCCCGTTTCTCTACCGAGGCGCTCCCGCGGCGGTCTGCCGCGGGAGCGCCTTCATCTCCGCTGTACCTATTGTCGCCTATCCTCCGGGCGCGGCGACCGCCGACGCGGTGGGCTCGACGAGCAGCCAGCCCGCCATCTCCAGGTGCAGT
>Ga0315281_10009609_pt1 | contig 13409 bp, 12 predicted proteins | sample YL17G07_0_MG_FD_204540 | JGI IMG/M metagenome (GOLD analysis project Ga0315281, IMG submission 204540) | Sediment microbial communities from Yellowstone Lake, YNP, Wyoming, USA - YL17G07_0 | ecosystem: Environmental > Aquatic > Freshwater > Lake > Sediment | place: USA: Wyoming | collected...
GCCCGTTAACGCTCACCCGCGTTAGCCCACGGTCACGCCAGCAAATCCCGCCTTCAGCGTGCCTATTTCGCACGCATGCTTGAAACCCTGCTGCTTGAAGATCTCAAGCACGCGCGGCGCGCTTGCTCGGTCGCACGCCACCAACAGGCCGCCGCTGGTCTGCGGGTCAGTCAGGAGATTCTTTTTCCATTCCGGCATCGCCGGCGGGAGCTTCACATGCTCTCCGACACTCTCCCAGTTGCGCTCCGACGCACCGGTCACATAGCCGAGCTTGGCCAGGTGCAGCGCAGCCGACAGGATAGGCAGCGATTCAAAAATGACGTTCGCGTGCAATTTCGAGCCACGGCAGATTTCGAGCAGATGCCCGAGCAATCCGAAACCAGTGACGTCCGTCATCGCGTGCACGCCTTCGAGCTCGGAAAGCGCGATGCCCGCAGTATTGAGCTGAGTCGCGGTCTCGAGCATCTGTTGGTAGGCTTTGTCGCGCAGCTCGCCTTTCTTGAGCGCTGCTCCCATGATGCCGATGCCGAGCCCCTTGCCAAGAATCAACACGTCGTCGGCGCGCGCCCTGTCGTTGCGCTTGACGCGGTCGGGATGGATCAGGCCGAGCGCGACCAGACCATAGAATGGCTCGGGTGAATCGATCGAATGGCCGCCGGCGATCGGAATTCCGGCGGCATCGCATACCGCATGCCCGCCGGCGACGATGCGCTGCATTGCTTCGCGTGGAAAATTCTTCATCGGCACGCCAAGCAGCGCGAGCGCGAATATCGGCTTGCCGCCCATCGCATAGACATCGGAAATCGCGTTGGTGGCGGCGATGCGACCGAAATCATACGGATCGTCAACGATCGGCAGGAAAAAATCCGTGGTGGCAACAATTGCCTGCTGATCGTTCAAACGATAGACGGCAGCATCATCACTGGTCTCGGTCCCGACCAGCAGGTCAGGATAAGCGGACGCAAGCGGCGACTGCTTGAGAATTTCCCCCAGCACCGCTGGCGGTAGTTTGCAGCCTCATCCGCCGCCGTGTGAGAATGCGGTCAGTCTGAATTTCTGCATATCCAGCGGCTTGTTCATCGGGGTCTTCTTTGCGCAATAGCGATGTGGTTACCGTAGCACAACTCGCCGACTTTGACGAGGTCATCGACGTGCGCTCCGAATCGGAGTACGCCGAGGACCATATTCCAAGCGCGATCAACTGCCCGGTTCTGAACGACACGGAACGCGCGCGGATCGGCATCATCTACAAGCAGGTCTCGGCGTTCGACGCCAAGAAGCTCGGCGCGGCACTGGTGAGCCGCAATATCGCGCGCCACCTGGAAACCGCATTCTCACAACGCCCGCGCACCTGGCGCCCGCTCGTCTACTGCTGGCGCGGCGGAGGCCGCAGCGGTGCGTTGGCTCACGTGCTGCAACAGATCGGCTGGCGTGCATGCCGGCTCGACGGCGGCTACAAAGCCTACCGGCGCGCCGTCATAGCTGAGCTTGAAAAGTTACCGTCGCGGCTGAAGTGGCGCGTCGTATGCGGGCTGACCGGTTCCGGCAAAAGCCGTCTGCTGCGAGCGCTGGCGCAACGCGGCGCGCAAGTGCTCGATCTCGAAGCACTCGCTGCGCATCGCGGCTCGGTGCTCGGCGACCTGCCGGGCGAGCCGCAGCCGGGGCAAAAAATGTTCGAAAGCCTGCTGTGGGCGGAATTGCGCCGATTCGATCCGGCGCACCCGGTGTTCGTCGAGGCCGAAAGCAAGAAAATCGGCAATTTGCGCGTGCCCGAAGCGCTGATCGCCGCGATGTGGGGCAGCGCATGCATGCGGCTCGAAGTTCCGACCGCGCTGCGCGTGGCCATGCTGAAGGACGAATACCAGCACTTCGTCGCCGACCCGGGCTTGCTGGGCACGCAGCTCGACTGCCTCAATGCGCTTTACGGACAACAACAGGTTGCAGTATGGAAAGCACTCGCCGCGGCCGGCGATTGGAATACGCTGGTGCGCGAACTTCTCGAAAACCACTACGACCCCGCATACATGCGCTCAACGCTCAAGCACTATCCTCATCATGCGCATGGCATGCGGTTCGAGATAACCGGGGACAGCGACGCCGCATTTGCGCAACTTGCCGCCCATTGCCTGGACATGATCGCCAAAAGCACGCGTATCCACTGAGCTATGCCGGCCGAACTCACGTCACAAAACGCCCGAATGTTATAATTCCGTCCCATTTGAGCAGTTCCCACCCACCGTCAAATTCGATCCCGGCCATTCCCGCGCAACGCGGGTGGTGGCTGATGCTGCTGATCGCCATTCTCATCTGGTGCGGCAATCTCGAGTACCGCAAGCTCGCGCTAAGCGATGAAGGGCGCTACTCGGAAATTCCGCGCTATATGGCGCAAAGCGGCGACTGGGTCACGCCGCGCCTGAACGGCATCAAGTATTTCGAGAAGCCGCCGCTGCAATACTGGGCGACTGCCGCGGCATACAACGTCTTTGGCGTACACCATTGGACCGCACGGAGCTGGCCGGCGCTAACGGGATTCGCCGGTCTGCTGCTCGTGTTTCTGGCCGGCACGCGCATCTATGGCACCGCCGCCGGCGTCTACGCCGCACTCGTGCTCGGCAGCAGCCTGCTTTATTCCGGCATGGCGCATATCCTCACGCTCGACATGGGGCTCGCGTTTTTCATGGCGCTGGCGATGGTCGGCGTGCTGCTCGGTCTCGATCCGCGCGGCAATCCCGTTTCGCGCCGGCGCTGGATGCATGTTGCCGCCGCCGGCTGCGCGCTGGCGGTGTTGAGCAAAGGCCTGATCGGCATCGTGCTGCCCGGTGCCGTTGTCGTCCTGTATATGGTGGTCAAGCGCGATTTTGGAATGCTGCGCCGCCTGCACCTGATCAGCGGTGGCCTGCTTTTCTTCGCCATCAGTGCGCCATGGTTCGTCGCAGTTTCGGTTGCCAATCCGGAGTTCCCTCATTTTTTCTTCATCCACGAGCACTTTCAGCGCTACACCTCGACGGTGCACCAGCGCTACCAGCCGTGGTATTACTTCATTCCGATCCTGCTGCTCGGCATACTGCCGTGGCTGCTGACGCTGTTCGACGCGCTGCGTGCCGCACTCAAGCGCGCGCGCAGCCGCGAATTTGACCCCACCCTGTTTTTGTTGATCTGGGCCGGCTTCATCTTCGTGTTTTTCTCGGTGTCGGGTTCCAAGCTGCCGTCGTACATCCTGCCGATATTTCCGGCGCTCGCGCTGCTGATTGGCGCACGGCTCGCCGACATCAGCGGGCGCGCGCTGGCATGGCAAATGACGCCGCTCCTGCTGTTGGCGATCGCCGGACTATTCGCAGTTCCCTACACGGAGCGCCTCGCCTCGGCAGCGATCCCGGCCGAGCTCTATCGCGCGCAGATGCCGTGGCTTTACGCCGCGGCGGCGGCCCTGTTGATTGGCATGCTGGCAGCGATCTCGCTCGGCTGGCGTGGCAACACGCGCGCAGCGATTATTGCCAGCGCGTTCGCCGGCCTTGTTACCACCCAACTGGTGGTCACCAGCGAAGACGCGCTGTCGCCCTCCCATTCGACCTATCATCTGGTAAAGAAACTCGAACCGCACCTCAGGCCCGGCGTGCCGTTCTACAGTGTCGGCGGCTACGAGCAAACGCTTCCGTTCTACATCAAGCGCACCGTGACGCTCGTCGACTATCAGGATGAGATGGCCTTCGGGCTGCAACAGGAACCGCAATTGTGGGTGAAGAATCTGGCTGACTTCGAGCGCCGGTGGCGCGGCTACGATTACGCGCTTGCAGTGATGGGACCGGAAATGTTTGAGAAACTGGAGAACGCACGGCTGCCCATGCAGCTGATTGCACGCGATACCGAGCGCGTGTTCGTCCGCACCCTGCCAAAATAGGCACAAGGAGAATCAAATCATGAATGCCATCAGCTTTTCGTTGCTCATGACCGGCGTGCTGCTGAACGCCGGCGCGCAATTGCTGCTCAAGGCGGGCACCAACTCTGTTGGCGTATTCGAATTCAGCAGCAGCAATATCCTGCCGGTCGGCGTGAAACTCGCAACCGAGCCGCACATTGTCGGCGGCATAGGCTGCTATGTCATCAGCGTCGTGGTATGGATACTCGCGCTGTCGCGCGTAGAAGTCAGCATCGCCTATCCGCTGCTGTCGATCGGCTATGTCGTCAATGCCGTTGCTGCGTGGTACCTGTTCGGCGAGGCGGTCACGCCCATGCGGCTCGTCGGCATCGGCGTCATCATCGTCGGCGTCTATCTGGTAGCACGCTCCTGATGGCCGCTGCTTACCTGCCTTTTGCGCGCCCCACTCTGGATGAGGAGACGATTCAGGGCGTGGCCGCAGTGTTGCGCTCAGGCTGGATTACGACGGGCCCACAAGTCGTTGCATTCGAGCGCGGACTGTCCGACTATTTCGGCGGCCGCCCGGTGCGGGTAATGAATTCGGCAACTGCAGCGGTCGAAGTCGCCCTGCAGGTATGCGGCATAGGGCCCGGCGATGAAGTGATTACCTCGGCCCAGAGCTTCTTCACCGCGCCCAACATGATAATCAAGACCGGCGCCAGGCCGGTGTTCGTCGATTGCGATCTCCTCACGCGCAATATCGATCTCGCGCAGGCCGAAGCCGCGATTACGCCGGCCACCCGCGCGATTCTGCCTACGCATTTCGCCGGTCTGCCGGTCGACATGGACCGCCTTTACGGGATAGCGCGGAAACATCGTTTGCGCGTAATCGAAGATGCGGCGCTCGCGATCGGCTCGCGCTGGGGCGGGCGCATGATAGGCTCGTTCGGCGATCTGGCCGCTTTCAGCTTTCACCCCAATAAGAACATGACCGCGATCGAAGGCGGCGCATTGGTATTCAACGATGAAGCTGAGGCGAAGCTTGCCGAGAAGCTGCGGTTTCACGGCATTTCTAAACTACCGGACGGCACGCGCGATGTCGACGTCGCGGCAGGCAAGTTCAACCTGCCCGACGTAAATGCCCGCGTGGGCCTGGGGCAGCTCGCACGCCTCGAGGAATTCAATTCCGCGCGCCGCGCGCTTGCCGATCATTATTTCAAATGCTTCCAAACCGCGCCGCCATGCGTGCCGCCGGCGCGCTGCCATCCCGGCGAAGAGCCTGGTCACAGCTGGAACATGTTTGCCGTACTTCTGCCGCTCGAGCGCTTGACCATCACTCGCAAGCAGTTTATCGACGCCATGCATGCGCGTGGCATCGGCATCGGCATTTCCTACGAAGCGCTGCACCTGTCGACGCTGTGCCGCCGCTTCGGTTACCATGAGGGGAATTTTCCGAATGCCGAGCGCATTGCGCGCGAAACCATCACTCTGCCCTTGTTCCCCGCCATGACCATCGCCGACGTCGAACGAGTCTGCGCAGCGACCGCCGAAATCATCGCCGGGGCCGCCAGGTGAGCGCCATACCGAAAATCTCGGTCGTCATTCCCGTCTACAACGAGGAACAAAGCCTGCCGCTGCTGTTTACGCGCCTGTATCCTGCGCTCGACAAGCTTGGCGTGGGCTACGAGGTGCTGTTCGTCAACGACGGCAGCACCGACCGCTCCGCGGCGTTGCTGCGCGAACAGTTCGAGCGCCGCCCCGATGTCACGCGCGTAATCCTTTTCAGCGGAAATTTCGGCCAGCATCTGGCCATCATGGCGGGATTTGAACATTGCCGCGGCAGCCAAATTGTTACGCTCGACGCCGACCTGCAAAATCCGCCCGAGGAGATCGGCAACCTGCTGGCCGCGATGGAACGCGGCCACGATTACGTCGGCTCCGTGCGCAGCGAACGCCAGGACACGGCATTCCGCCGCCTTGCTTCACGCGCAATGAACTGGATACGCGAACGCATTACCCGTATTCGCATGACCGACCAGGGTTGCATGCTGCGCGCCTACGACCGCCGCATCGTCGATGCCATCAACAGCAGCCGCGAGATCAACACCTTTATCCCGGCGCTCGCCTATACCTATGCGAGCAACCCGACTGAAATCGAGGTAGCGCACGAAGAGCGCGCGGCGGGCGTTTCCAAGTATTCGCTCTACAGCCTGTTGCGGCTCAATTTCGATCTTGTCACCGGCTTTTCAGTCGTGCCGCTGCAGATGTTTTCGTTGACCGGCATTCTGATTTCCATTTTCGCCCTGCTGTTCGTGATCTATCTCGCAATACGCCGCCTGTTTCTGGTCGGCCCTGAAGCCGAAGGCGTATTTACGCTGTTCGGGATCGCGTTTTTCCTGATCGGCATTGTCCTGTTCGGGCTTGGCCTGCTCGGCGAATACGTCGGCCGGATTTATCAGCAGGTGCGCAGCCGTCCGCGCTATTTGATCCAGGCGGTTCTTGAGTCATCGCAAGAGGCGAACGAGCCCGCCGCCGGCAGCGCCGCCCTTCTCTCTCCTCCGCGCTGAGCATGCCGCGTGCCGTGGTCTTTGCCTACCATAATGTGGGCGTCCAGTGTCTCTCGGTGCTGCTGAAACACAACGTCGAAGTGCCTCTGGTGCTCACGCACAATGACAACCCGGCAGAAAACATCTGGTTTGACAGCGTCGCCAGGTTTGCCGCCGAGCGCGGCCTTCCCGCGCTCACTCCCGACGACCCGAACTCGGCCGATTTCCTCGACAAGATTCGGGCGCTGCGACCTGATTTCCTGTTCTCGTTTTATTACCGTCACATGCTGAAGCCGCCCCTGCTGGCTGCCGCCAGGAATGGTGCGCTCAATATGCACGGTTCCCTGCTTCCGAAGTATCGCGGGCGGGTGCCGGTGAACTGGGCGGTGATTAACGGCGAAACCGAAACCGGCGCGACACTGCACTACATGACGGAAAAACCGGACGCCGGCGACATCGTCGATCAGCAGGCCGTCCCCATCGGGATCGACGACGCGGCAGCCGATGTATTTCACAAGGTGACCGCAGCTGCAGCGGCTGTGCTCGACCGCAGCCTGCCGGCGCTGCTGGCAGGCTGCGCGCCGCGCAAGCCGCAAAACCTTGCGTCGGGAAGCTATTTCGGCGGGCGTAAACCCGAGGATGGCCGCATCGACTGGAAATTGCCCGCACTGCGTATTCATAACCTCGTGCGGGGTGTCGCCCCGCCCTATCCTGGCGCGTTCACCATGCTCCATGGCCGTACATTGCGTATACTGCGCACCCGCCTTGAAACTACGCCACGGTCAGGTCCGGTGTCGACGTTGTACTCGGACGGCACGAATTGCTACGCTGCGTGCGCCGATGGCAACAGCCTGCGCCTCCTCGAAATGGAACTCGACGGCGCACCTTTCGCAGCAGCGGACTTTCTGGCACGCTACGGCAATAATCCGATACCCATGGAAACCCCATTGCGATGAAAAAACTTCTGATACTCGGTGTCAACGGCTTCATCGGCCATCATCTCTCGCAGCGCATCATCAAGACGACCGACTGGGAAGTCTACGGCATGGACATGCAGTCCGAGCGCGTTTCCGATCTGCTCAAGCATCCGCGCTTTCATTTCTTCGAAGGCGACATCACCATCAACAAGGAATGGATCGAATATCACATCCGGAAATGCGACACCGTGCTGCCGCTGGTTGCGATTGCAACGCCGGCGACCTACGTCAAGGAACCGTTGCGCGTATTCGAACTCGACTTCGAGGCCAACCTGCCGATCGTGCGTTCGTGCGTCAAGTACGGCAAACGCATCCTGTTTCCATCGACGTCCGAAGTCTACGGCATGTGCCGCGATGGTGAATTCGATTCCGACCAGTCAGAACTGGTGCTTGGCCCCATCAGCAAGCAGCGCTGGATCTACTCGTGCAGCAAGCAGCTGATGGACCGCGTCATCTGGGCCTACGGCTCCGAGGGCAAGCTCGACTTCACGCTGTTCCGACCTTTCAACTGGATAGGCGCCGGGCTCGACAGCATACATACCGCCAAGGAAGGCAGCTCGCGCGTAATCACCCAGTTCCTCGGGCACATCGTGCGCGGCGAGGATATCAAGCTGGTCGACGGGGGCACCCAGAAACGCGCTTTTACCTACATCAGCGACGGCATCGACGCGTTGATGAAAATAATCGACAACCCGCGCGGGGTTGCCAACGGCAAGATCTACAACATCGGCAATCCGAAGAACAACTATTCGGTAAAAGATCTCGCGCAGATGATGCTCGACCTTGCGCTGACCTACCCGGAATACCGCCGCAGCGCCAGGCAGGTGCGCCTGATCAAGACAACCTCTGCGGCCTATTACGGCAAGGGTTATCAGGACGTGCAGAATCGGGTGCCCAAAATAACCAACACGTGCAAAGAACTCAAATGGCAGCCGCGCGTCAATATGGCGGCTGCGCTCAAGCATATTTTCGACGCCTACCGCACCCACGTCGGCGATGCGCGGCAGTTGATGGATTGAAACTCGCCCTCAAAATCGACGCCGACACGTACCGCGGCACGCGTGACGGCATACCGCGGCTGGTGGAGATGCTGCAACGGCATAACGCCGGCGCAACTTTTCTGTTCAGCCTCGGCCCCGACCACACCGGGCGCGCGATCACGCGTGTTTTCCGCCCGGGCTTCCTGAAGAAAGTGTCGCGCACATCGGTGGTCGGGCATTACGGAATTACAACACTTCTTTACGGCACCGCGCTGCCGGGCCCCGATATCGGACTGCGCTGCGCCGATGTCATGCGCAGCGTGCGCGCCGGCGGATTCGAAGTCGGCGTCCACACCTGGGATCACATCAAGTGGCAGGACCATGTCGCCAAAGCGGATGCGGGATGGACTGAACGCGAAATGCAGCTCGCCTGCGACCGCTTCGAGGAAATCTTCGGCGAACGCCCCCGCGTGCATGGCGCCGCCGGCTGGCAAATGAACCGGCATGCATACCGGCTGACGCAGCAGCTTGGCTTTGACTACTGCTCCGATACTCGCGGCACTCACCCTTTCGTCCCGATCTATGACGCCGAAATCATGGCCTGTCCGCAGCTGCCGACCACGCTGCCGACGCTTGACGAATTAATCGGCGCCGATGGGCTCACCGCGGACAACGTCGCCGACCATGTGCTGCAGTTAAGCCGCAATCCGCCGCCAACGGGACACGTCTACACCCTGCATGCCGAACTCGAGGGCATGAAACTGGCCCCGGTATTCGAGCGCCTGCTCGCCGGCTGGCATGCCGCAGGTTACGAAATGGTATCGCTGCGCGACTATTTCGTCGCCCTCGAACCCAAAGCCCTGCCTCGCCACGTCGTCACCGCGGCTGAAATTCCTGGCCGCTCCGGCACGCTGGCCCTGCAAGGCAAGGAATTTCTGGCCGACGTGGCGACGGCATAGGCTGAACGAACTTCGGACATTGCAATTCAATTACTCGTTTGCGGGGCCGCCATTCCACCGGCTTGCTTGCGTAAGCCATTTGCCTGACAATCATGTCTGAATCTTCTGCCTGACCCATCCATGCCCAAGAAATCGTTTCCCGACTTCGAACTCCCAGCCACCAGCGGCGCCACCTTCAAGCTTTCCGACCATCAAGATCACCCGGTTGTCATCTACTTCTATCCCAAGGACAACACCCCCGGCTGTACCACCGAGGGCCAGCAGTTCCGCGATTTGCACCCGCAGTTCCAGAAACTCCGCTGCGCGGTGTTCGGCGCGTCGCGCGACAGCTTGACGTCGCACGAGCGTTTCAAGGAGAAAATGAGCTTTCCGTTCGAGCTGCTGTCCGACGCCGACGAAAAGGCGTGCAAGCTGTTTGACGTCATCAAGATGAAGAACATGTATGGCCGCAAGGTGCGCGGCATCGAACGCAGCACTTTTGTGTTCGATCGCCGCGGCGCACTGGCGCGCGAATGGCGCGGCGTCAAGGTGCCCGGCCACGCCCAGGAAGTGCTCGATTTCGTCAAGACGCTGAAATAGCAGGTTACTTGATCCGTACCATCCCAGGAGTGACATGACCCAGCGTAAATCCGTTTCGGTAGTCACGCGCTTACCAGCCAACGTCAAGCTGTTCGTGCTTGACACCAATGTGCTGATGCACGATCCAACCAGCCTGTTCCGCTTCGAGGAGCACGACATCTATATTCCGATGGCGACCCTCGAAGAGCTCGACAGCAATAAGAAGGGCATGTCGGAAGTCTCGCGCAACGCACGCCAGGCGAGCCGTTTTCTCGACGAGATCGTGAGTGCAACCGAGCACGACATCGAGCACGGCATCGAGCTGAAGGCGCACAACGGCGGCAACGCGTCCGGACGATTGTTTCTGCAGACGCAGTCGATCAGCGGCGATCTGCCGGCGCGGCTTGCGAGCGGCAAGGCGGACAACCAGATCATCGGCGTCGTCAAATACCTGCAGGAAACCCAGCCCAAGCGCCAGGTGGCCCTGGTCAGCAAGGACATCAACATGCGCATCAAGGCGCGCGCGCTGGGGCTCGCCGCCGAAGACTATTTCAACGACAAGGTGCTCGAAGACACCGATTTGCTCTACACCGGCATGCTCGAATTAGGGGCCGACTTCTGGGACAAGCACGGCAAAGGCATGGAGTCGTGGCAGCAATCGGGGCAGACTTTCTACCGCCTCCATGGCCCGCTGTGCTCCAGCATGATGGTCAATGAATTCGTCTACCAGGAAGTGGACCGCCCGCTCTACGCGCAAGTTAAAGAGGTCACGGGCAAAACCGCGATTCTGCACACCATCAAGGATTATGCCCATCAGCGCCATAACGTATGGGGCATCACTGCGCGCAACCGCGAGCAGAATTTCGCTTTGAACGCGTTGATGAACCCGGACCTCGACTTCGTCACGCTGCTCGGCCAGGCCGGCACTGGCAAAACGCTGCTCACGCTCGCTGCCGGACTGATGCAAACGCTGGAGCACAAGACCTACTCCGAAATCATCATGACGAGGGTGACCGTGCCGGTCGGCGAGGACATCGGATTCCTGCCCGGTACCGAGGAAGAGAAAATGAACCCGTGGATGGGCGCGCTCGAAGACAATCTCGACGTCCTCAACAAAACCGACGATGAAGCAGGCGAATGGGGCCGCGCCGCCACCCGTGACCTGATCCGCTCGCGGATCAAGATCAAGTCGCTCAATTTCATGCGTGGCCGCACCTTCCTCAACAAATACCTGATCATCGACGAAGCGCAGAACCTGACGCCGAAGCAGATGAAAACCCTGATAACACGCGCCGGTCCCGGCACCAAGGTGGTGGTACTGGGCAATATCGCGCAGATCGACACGCCGTACCTGACCGAAGGCAGCTCGGGGCTGACTTACGTGGTCGACCGTTTCAAGGGCTGGTCACACAGCGGACACGTGACGCTGCAGCGCGGCGAACGCTCGCGGCTCGCGGACCATGCGGCGGAAGTGCTTTAAACAATCCCCCTCTCCCCGCTCGCGGGGAGAGGGCGGGGTGAGGGGCAGATAAAGAAATCACACGGCGCGATACGCCGCCCACCGTTCCTGCCGGCGTCAGTTCGTGAGAGCGGAAGATCGCGAGCGCACGAGGTATTGTTCAACCTAACACCCGTCCGGATTCGAACTTAACTCTGCAAATCGCCCTGGAAGCCAATATCCGTGCGGGTTTCCGGGTTTTTTCTCTACTAGATCGACTTCGTGAGAGACTTCATCTCGGTGGCGCCTTTCTTGGTTTGGCGACCCCCTGCATATCACATGCAGGGGAAAGGAGCCGTCACTCTCAACTTAACCGTTCAACAGCTCATGGGACATTGCCGGAAGACGTCTGCCCCCTGTTTACTTATACGGCGCCGGCCTCGGATCAATGCGGTCAAACGGGCTCAATACCCCGCGCCCGCCGCGATTGAGGACGTGCGTATAGATCATCGTAGTGGACACGTCCTTATGCCCGAGCAGTTCCTGCACGGTGCGGATGTCATACCCCGCGACCAGCAGATGGGTTGCGAAACTGTGCCTCAGCACATGCGGCGAGACTGGTTTCGCGAGCCCTGCGGCGCGCGCCGCGGCAGCCACCGCGCGCTGCACGATCTTCTCGTCCAGATGATGCCGCCGGATGACGCCGTCCGCCGGATCGACCGAGCGGCTACCCGACGGAAAAACGTACTGCCAGATCCAGCTGCGCCCCGCTTTCGGGTACTTGCGCGCCAGCGCAAACGGCAGATGGACTTCGCCGTAACCTTCAGCAAGGTCGCGCTCCTGCAGCACCCGCACACGCGCCAGGTGCGAACCCAGCGGCTCGACCAGGCGTGCCGGCAGCATGGTCACGCGATCACGCGCGCCTTTGCCATCGCGCACCGTGATCTCGTGGCGCTCGAAATCGACATCCTTGACGCGCAGGCGCAATCCCTCCAGCAGGCGCATCCCCGAGCTGTACAGCAGACTGACAACCAGCCAGCGCGTGCCTTCCAGTTGCGCGAGCAGCGCGCGTACCTCGTTCTCCGTGAGCACGACCGGAACGTGCTTGGGCCGCTTGGCGCGCACCACGCCATCCAACCACGGCAGATCGACCTGCAGCACCTCGCGGTAAAGAAACAGCAACGCGGACAACGCCTGGTTCTGCGTCGAAGCCGCCACACGACCGACGGTGGCGAGGTGCGACAGGAATGCTTCGACCTGCGGGCCGCCCATCTCCCGCGGATGTTTCTTGCCGTGAAAGAAAATGAAGCGGCGAATCCATTGCAGGTAGGTGTCTTCCGTGCGCATGCTGTAGTGCTTCACGCGCAATCGGTCACGGACCTGGTCGAGCAAGCGTGGTGACGACATGACCTCCTCCGGTGGTGCCTATACCGAATGAACGTAGCGTCGTCTATCTCGGTTGACGCCGTTGAGGAATCAGAAGCTTAAGCGTAAGCTGACCGTGCTAGACCCCGCTTTTGGGGTCTTATAAGGCCCCACCGAAGGGGCCGACTTCTTGTTAGCCGACTCACTCACTACGAAAGGTTTACATGAAACTTCAACTCGTTGCCTGCCTTCTCGCTCTTGCTCCCTTCGCACTCGGCGCGTCGGAGGCACCGCCAGCTTCGCCCTACGTCGGGCAGGACGCACGCGACATCAAGTCCCTGTCCCCGGAAGACGTCGACGCCTACCTGTCCGGCAAGGGCATGGGCCTAGCTAAGGCAGCAGAGCTCAACGGTTATGCCGGCCCTGCTCACGTTCTGGAACTTGCCTCCCAGCTTGCTCTCACACCCGAGCAGCGCACCCGCACCGAAGCCCTCTTCGCCTCTATGGCTTCGAAGGCAACTTCACTGGGCCGTGCGTTGGTCGAGGAGGAACGCAAACTCGACCGGCTTTTCGCCACAAAGGCCGTGACTCCAGAGCTGATGGCCAGTTCCCTCAATGAGATCGGATTGCTGCAAGCAAAGGTACGTGGCGCGCACCTCGAGGCTCACTTGGCTCAGGTCGGAATACTCACCCCGGAGCAGAATGCCCGCTATACCCAGCTTCGCGGCTA
>Ga0315281_10009610_pt1 | contig 13408 bp, 11 predicted proteins | sample YL17G07_0_MG_FD_204540 | JGI IMG/M metagenome (GOLD analysis project Ga0315281, IMG submission 204540) | Sediment microbial communities from Yellowstone Lake, YNP, Wyoming, USA - YL17G07_0 | ecosystem: Environmental > Aquatic > Freshwater > Lake > Sediment | place: USA: Wyoming | collected...
CTGGTGGTCGGTTCCGGCGCGATCGGGGTCGAGTTCGCCTCGTTCTTCCGCGCGTTCGGCTCCGAGGTCACCATTGTCGAAGTGCTGCCGCAAATCCTCCCCGTCGAGGACGCCGAAATCGCCGGCCTCGCCCGCAAGCGGTTCGAGAAACAAGGCATCAAGATTTTGACCGGCGCCAAGGTCACCCGGCTCGACAAAAAATCCGACAGCGTCACCGCCACCATCGAAGAGGGCGGCAAGACGCAGACGATCACGGTCGAGCGCGTTATTTCCGCCGTCGGCGTCACCGGCAATATTGAAAATCTAGGGTTAGAGAAACTCGGAGTGAAAACCGAGCGCGGCTGCATCGTGACTGACGGTTTCAGCAAGACCAATGTGGCGGGCATCTATGCGATCGGCGACGTCGCCGGCCCGCCGATGCTGGCGCACAAGGCCGAGCACGAAGGCGTGATCTGCATCGAAGCGATCAAGGGCCTCAAACCCCATCCGATGAACAAGAACATGATCCCGGGCTGCACCTATTGCTCGCCGCAGATCGCCTCGGTCGGCCTGACCGAACAGGCGGCGAAAGAGAAGAAAATCGATATCCGCGTCGGTCGTTTTCCGTTTGCCGGCAACGGCAAGGCGATCGCGCTCGGCGAGGACCAGGGTCTGGTGAAAGTGATTTTCGACAACAAGACCGGGCAACTGCTCGGCGCCCACATGATCGGCGCCGAAGTCACCGAACTGATCCAGGGTTATGTGGTGGCGATGAATCTGGAAACCACGGAAGTCGAGCTGATGCACACCGCCTTCCCACATCCGACGCTGTCGGAAATGATGAAGGAAGCGGTGCTCGACGCTTATGGGCGCGCGCTCAATATGTAATTGCGGCTGTCGTGATGTAATTGCGGCTGTCGTGCCCCGCGAAAGCGGGGCATCCAGTACTCACCAGCTGGTCTGTGATTACTGGATCGCCCGGTCAAGCCGGGCGATGACAAGCGGAGGGGCTTCAATGGGAATTTTCGCCTGGATCGTCATCGGCCTGATCGCCGGCTGGCTCGCCACCCGCATCACCGGCACTCGCGGCGGGTTGTTGCGCAATCTCGCCATCGGGCTGTTTGGCGCGATTGTGGGCGGCTTCCTGTTCGGCAAGCTCGGCCTGCATGTTGTCCCGGATTTTTGGGGCCAGCTGATCACCGCCACCATCGGCGCCACGGTTTTACTGTTCATCTGGCAGGCGATACGCCGGGCATGATTTGGGGGCCTGATCGGCCGCCTTGCGGCGCGCCGCGCCCGCTCGTAAGGAGGGGACATGGTTGTCGTGCACGACATCAATGCTCCGCGGCCGCGCCATCCGGAAAAGGCGCAGCGGCCGGATTCAGCCCTGTTGCGCAAGCCGGACTGGATCCGGGTGAAGGCGCCGGTCTCCGCCGGCTATTTCGCCACCCAAGCCATCATGCGCGCCAACAATCTGCACACGGTTTGCGAGGAAGCGAGCTGCCCGAATATCGGCGAGTGCTGGGAGAAAAAACACGCCACCTTCATGATCATGGGCGACACCTGCACGCGCGCCTGCGCCTTCTGCAACGTCAAGACCGGCCTGCCGGGCGCGCTCGATCCGGCCGAGCCCGGCCAAGTCGCGGAAGCGACCGCCAAACTCGGGCTGGCGCATATCGTCGTCACCTCGGTCGATCGCGACGATCTGCCCGACGGCGGCGCGCAACATTTCGCCGACACCATTGGCGCCATCCGCGCCCGCTGCCCGGCCACCACCATCGAGGTGCTGACCCCGGATTTTCTGCGCAAGGACGGCGCCGCCGAGATCGTGGTGGCGGCGCGGCCGGACGTGTTCAACCACAATCTGGAAACCGTGCCGGCGCTCTATCTTACCGTGCGGCCGGGCGCCCGCTATTTCAGTTCGCTGCGGCTGTTGCAGCGGGTGAAGGAAATCGATCCGGCGATGTTCACCAAGTCGGGAATCATGCTGGGCCTGGGCGAGGAGCGCAACGAAGTGCTGCAGGTGATGGACGATCTGCGCTCGGCCGGCGTCGACTTCCTCACCATCGGGCAATATCTGCAGCCGACCCGCAAGCATCACGCGGTGGCGCGATTCGTGCCGCCGGACGAATTCAAGGCCTATGAGACGACCGCCTATGCCAAGGGTTTCCTGATGGTGTCGTCGTCGCCGCTGACGCGCTCCTCGCATCATGCCGGCGAGGACTTTGCGCGGCTCAAAGCGGCGCGCGCCGGCCAGCGCTGAGGCAAGCCGGTAACGACATGCCGCAATTCTCCTCCAAGCGCCGCGTGCGCCATTCTGCCGCGCAGATGTTCGATCTGGTCGCCGACGTCGAGAACTATCCGCAATTCGTGCCGCTGTGCAGCGCGTTGCAAGTGCGCCGGCGCTCCGCCAAAGGCGAAGGCGTCGAAGTGCTGGTCGCCGACATGACGGTGGCCTACAAAATTGTCCGCGAGACTTTCACCAGCCGCGTCACCCTCGACCGGCCGAAGCTTGCCATCCTGGTCGAATATCTCGATGGCCCGTTCAAGCGGCTGGACAATCGCTGGAGCTTCCGGCCGCGGGATGAGACGGCGTGCGAGGTCGAGTTTTTCATCGACTACGAATTCAAGAGCCGCATGCTGGCGCTGCTGATGGGCGCGATGTTCGACACCGCCTTTCGCAAATTCGCCGTCGCGTTCGAAAAGCGCGCCGATGAAATCTATGGCCGCCAGACCGCCTAACGGCTTTGCGCCAGGTCGTGCAGCATCAAGAGCGCCTGCAGCACCGATTTATGCCGCACAGCGCTGCGGCCGATGTCGCCATAGCGTTTTTCCTGCTGGACGAGTGTTCCATTGCGCGCGGCGGCCGCGAAATGCACCAGTCCGATCGGCTTGTCCTTGGAGCCGCCGCCCGGACCGGCGATGCCGGTGATGGCGATCGCCAGATCGACCCCGGCGCGCTCCAGCGCGCCGCGCGCCATGGCTTCGGCGGTCTCCCGGCTGACCGCGCCATGGTTTTCGATAGTGGCAACCAGCACGCCGAGCACCTCATGCTTGGCGTTATTCGAATAGGTGACAAAACCGCGATCCAGCACAGCGGACGAGCCGGCGATGTCGGTGAGCGCGCCGGCCACCAGGCCGCCGGTGCATGATTCCGCCGTCGCGATTTTCAGGCCGCGGGCGCGGCAGACATCGAGCACGGCGGTGGCGGCGGCGCGCAACTCCTCGCTCATCGTGCGGTCCTCATACGCAATTCGGCTGATTGCTTCCGTTCCGTCATTTCGGGGCGCGCCGAAGGCGCGAACCCGGAATCCAGATACATACTTTGAGGCTAAAGTTTCTTTGAGGCCCAAGTTTGGTTCTGGATTCCGGGTTCGCACGCTTACGCGTGCGCCCCGGAATGACGAACTGATCATGCGAGTCCAGCATCATCCCAACCGCCTCATGAGAAACTCCAAGGCAGGCGGATGGTGGCGGTGGCAAAAGCGGCGATGCCTTCGCCGCGCCCGGTGAATCCCAGACCTTCGCTGGTGGTCGCCTTCACCGCCACCCGATCGAGCGGAATCCCGGCCAGTGCCGCGATCCGCGCCCGCATAACGTCGCGCTGCGGGCCGACCTTTGGTGCTTCGCACACGATGGTGAGATCGAGATGCGCGATGCGTCCGCCGCGCGCCGCCACCCGCTCGACGGCGAAAGCGAGGAAGCGGTCGGAGGAAGCGCCGCGCCATTGCGGATCGCTCGGAGGAAAATGCGCGCCGATATCGCCCTCGGCCAGCGCGCCCAGAATGGCGTCCACCAGCGCATGCAGCACGACGTCGGCATCGGAGTGGCCGGTGAGGCCGCGCTCATGCGGGATACGGACGCCGCCCAGGGTAACGTGATCGCCGACGCCAAAGGCGTGCACGTCGATGCCGCTGCCAGTGCGCAGATCTCCGAGCGCGCCGAGAGTCATCGCCTCGGCGCGGGCAAAATCCTCGGCGGTCGTGAGCTTGATGTTGCCGGGCTCGCCCGCGAACACGCTCACTTTAATTCCGGCCCATTCGGCCAGCGCGGCGTCGTCGGAAAAATCCTCGCGCCCGGCTGTCGCGGCCTTGCGGTGGGCGTCGATCAGCGGGGCGAAGCGAAAAGCCTGCGGCGTTTGCACCAGGCGCAGGCTGGCGCGATCGAGCGTTTGCGTCACCTGGCCGGCGGCGTCGACGATTTTTACCGTGTCGGTCACGCCGAGGGCCGGTATGGCCGCGCCGGTTTTTGCCGCCTCAGCAATCGCCCGCGATACCAAGCCGGCGGAAGCAAAGGGACGGGCGGCGTCATGCACCAGGACGATGTCCGGCGCGCGCGGGACGAGCGCTTCGAGCCCGGCGCGCACCGAGGCCTGCCGGGTCGTCCCGCCGAACGCCGGCGGCAGCAAAGTGAGACCGGCGGCGGTGGCGGAATAGATTGCGTCGTCGTCGCGATGAATCACCGGCTGAACCACAGCCACCTCGCGATGGGCGGCGAACATAGCCAGGCACTGGCGGATCGCCGGCTGGCCCGCAATCGACCGGAACTGTTTTGGCCGATCGCCGCCGGCGCGCAGCCCGCGCCCGGCCGCGACGACAATGGCAGCGACGCCGGCCATGCTTATCGGTCCCTTTGGTGTGCGCCTCGATTTAGCGCGTTCATGCTAGCGCGGAAACGAATTCCGGCCCGGTTTTCTCAGCCGTCGAGAGCTAACATTTGTTTGCAATGCAGCACTTGCGCGTTCCGATAATTTGGCTAAACTATGTGCAAGTTATTTGTTCGCCTAAATGATAGGCAAGTATACCGTGAACGCAGATTCAAAAGTATTTACAGGTACTTCCTTCGCTATTGGCGGCATCAAGGTGCCCAATCGCGTGGTCTTGGCGCCTATGACGGGTATTACCGACACGCCGTTCCGCCGCATGGCGGAAAAGCTGGGTGCCGGCCTGGTGGTTTCCGAAATGACCGCAAGCTCGGCGCTTGCCGACGGCCGCCGCCAAGCCCGCCGGCGCAGCGAAGGGCGCGGCGTCGCCATCAATGTGGTCCAGCTCGCCGGTTGCGAAGCGCGCTGGATGGCGGAGGGCGCGCGGATCGCGGAAGCCGAGGGCGCCGACATTATCGATATCAATATGGGTTGCCCGGCCAAGCTGGTGACCAAGATTGCAGCGGGTTCAGCGCTGATGCGCGACCTCGCTCACGCGCTGACGCTGATCGAGGCGACGGTCGCCGCCGTGCGCGTTCCGGTCACCTTGAAGATGCGGCTTGGCTGGGACAGCGCAACGATCAATGCGCCGGAATTGGCGCAACGGGCGGAGGCGGCCGGCATTGGTCTGATTACCGTGCATGGGCGCACGCGCTGCCAATTCTACAAGGGCAGCGCCGATTGGTCGGCCGTGCGCGCGGTGAAAGCGCGCGTGAGTATTCCGGTCGTTGTCAACGGCGACATTTGCTCGGTCGACGACGCGGCCCGCGCCCTGGCGGAGTCGGGCGCGGACGCGATCATGATCGGACGGGCCGCGCACGGCCGCCCCTGGTTGCCCGGTCAGATTGCGCGTGCGCTTGCAACCGGCCGGCGCGAAAAAGCCCCGCCGCTTGCCGCGCAATTCGAGTTCATCGCCACGCTCTATGACGAGATGCTCAGCCTATACGGCATGGCCATCGGCCGCCGCCATGCCCGCAAACATCTTGGCTGGGCGCTTGATGCCGCCGCCGCGACCGCTGGCGCACCGATGGTCATGCTGAAGAACTATCGAACCCGCGTCCTTACCGCCGAGGAGCCCGCGCAGGCGAGGGCGCAGCTTGCCGCCGCCTTCGACGCGTTCTCCGCGAGGATGGCGGCATGAACCAAACCCAGACCGTCGCGACGCTGGCGATTTCGCCGACCGATGCCCAGCTCAATGCCTTGCCGCATCCGATCATCATGGTGTCGAGCGATGGCAAGATTGCCGGCGCCAATGTGGCGGCGGAGCACTTTTTTGAAACCTCGATCCCGATGCTGCGCCGCTATATGCTGCGCGATCTGGTTCCATTCGGTTCGCCGCTGCTCACTTTGGTTGACCAGGTGCGACAGCTTGGATCGGCGGTTAATGAATACAAAGTCGATCTGGCGACGCCGCGCAATCCCGGTGAGCGGCTGGTCGATCTCTATGTGGCGCCGCTGTCGGAATATCCGGAACATGTGGTCATCATGCTGCAGGAACGCACCATCGCCGAAAAAATGGACCGCCAGCTGACCCATCGCGGCGCCACCCGTACGGTGATCGCGCTGGCGGCCATGCTGGCGCACGAAATCAAAAACCCGCTGTCCGGTATTCGTGGCGCGGCGCAACTGCTCGAGCAGTCGGCGACCGATGACGATCGCACGCTGACCAAACTGATTTGCGACGAAACCGACCGCATTGTGAAACTGGTCGATCGCATGGAAGTGTTCTCCGATGAGCGGCCGGTCGAGCGTGAACCGGTCAACATTCATGTCGTGCTCGACCATGTGAAGCGGCTGGCGCATTCGGGTTTTGCCCGGCACATTAAATTCTCCGAGGAATACGACCCGTCATTGCCGCCGGTGCTCGGCAACCGCGATCAGCTTGTGCAGGTCTTTCTCAATTTGGTGAAGAATGCGTCGGAATCGATCGGAGAAAACGCGCTCGATGGCGAAATTCAACTCACCACCGCGTTCCGCCCGGGCGTGCGGCTTTCGGTGCCCGGCAGCAAGACGCGGGTATCGCTGCCGCTCGAATTCTGCATCAAGGACAATGGGCCGGGTGTGCCCGAGGATTTGCTACCGCATTTGTTCGATCCGTTCGTGACCACCAAGCCGAGCGGAAGCGGGCTCGGCCTGGCGCTGGTATCGAAAATCATCGGCGATCATGGCGGCATCATCGAGTGTGAATCGCAGCCGCGTCGTACGGTCTTTCGCGTGTTGATGCCGGTCTACAGTGGCGACGGCGTGTCTTCGGACGTGCCGCCCGCCCAGAGCAATTGAGGTAGCCGATGCCGACCGGAAACATCCTTGTTGCCGATGACGACGCCGCCATCAGGACCGTGCTCAATCAGGCCTTGTCGCGGGCCGGTTACGAAGTGCGCTCGACCGGCACTGCTGCCACGTTGTGGCGCTGGGTCAGCCAGGGCGACGGCGATCTGGTGATCACCGACGTGGTGATGCCGGACGAGAACGCCTTCGATCTGCTGCCGCGCATCAAGAAGGCGCGGCCGGATCTGCCGGTCATCATCATGAGCGCGCAGAACACGTTCATGACCGCGATCCGCGCCTCCGAGCGCGGCGCTTACGAATATCTGCCCAAGCCATTCGATCTCAAGGAACTCATTGCCATTGTCGGCCGTGCGCTTTCAGAGCCGAAGGAGCGCCGCCAAGCCGTCGCCAAGACCGAGGACTTCGACAGTCTTCCGTTGATAGGCCGCTCGCCGGCGATGCAGGAAATCTACCGCGTGCTGGCGCGGTTGATGCAGACCGATCTCACGGTAATGATCAGTGGAGAATCCGGCACCGGCAAGGAATTGGTGGCGCGCGCGCTGCACGATTACGGCAAGCGGCGCGCGGGCACCTTCGTCGCCGTCAATATGGCGGCGATTCCGCGCGATCTTATCGAGTCGGAATTGTTTGGCCATGAGAAAGGCGCCTTCACCGGCGCCAACAGCCGCGGCTCCGGCCGCTTCGAGCAGGCGGAAGGCGGCACGCTGTTTCTCGACGAGATCGGCGACATGCCGATGGAAGCGCAGACGAGGCTGCTGCGCGTGCTGCAGCAGGGCGAATACACCACCGTCGGTGGACGCACGCCGATCAAGAGCGACGTGCGCATCGTCGCCGCCAGCAACAAGGATTTGCGGCAGCTGATCCAGCAGGGCCTGTTTCGCGAGGATCTGTTCTTCCGCCTCAATGTCGTTCCGCTGCGGCTGCCGCCGCTGCGCGAGCGCACCGACGATATTTCCGATCTGATCCGGCATTTCTTTGCCCAAGCCCAGCGCGAGGGACTTCCGGCCAAACAGATCGACCCGGCCGGGCTTGACCGGCTCAAACGCCACCGTTGGCCGGGCAATGTGCGCGAATTGGAAAATCTGGCGCGGCGGCTCGCCGCGCTCTACCCGCAGGAGACGATTTCCGCCGCGGTCATCGACAGCGAATTGGCGCAACCCGCGCCGCCCGCGGGCGGCGAAGGGCCGAGCGGCGAAGAGAGCCTAGGCGCGGCGGTTGAACGGCATCTCACCAGCTATTTCGCCGGTTTCGAGGATCGGATGCCGCCGGCCGGGCTCTATCACCGGGTGTTGCGCGAAATCGAATATCCGCTGCTTTCGGCCGCGCTGGCGGCCACGCACGGAAACCAGATTCGGGCGGCCGATCTGCTCGGGGTCAACCGCAACACGCTACGCAAAAAAATCCGCGATCTTGATATTCAGGTCTACCGCAGCAGCAGTTGAGCCCGCTTGGTTAACCTAAGCTGTGGTTATTGCGCCGTGGATTTGTCGCAATTCGGCAACATTGTTGTATAAAAGCATCATCCGACCGCAGCCAACCTAGGCTGCGGCCAAGCACCCGCGACTTTAAGGGGTATTCGCGTTTGCCCCGCCATCCTTCCGCCAAGGGCTCATGAGCGTCGAACAGGCTGTCATTGCCGAGGCCGGTGCGGCCGACCAACAGGCCAAGCGGGCGGACACCCGGATTGTCGGTCCGATCGCCGTCGGGGTCGCGATGCTTTCGGCGCTGGTGACGTTCCTCGTCCTCGCCGGACTGACGCCGATATCGCCAACCCACTACGTCGTCGTGACGCTGTTGCTGGTGAACGCGGCGACCGGGCTGCTTCTGCTCGCGGTTATTGTGCGCGAAGTCTGGCAAATCGTGCAGGCGCGGCGCAGCGGACGGGCCGGTGCGCGGCTGCACGTGCGCATCGTCGGTCTGTTTTCCGTCATTGCCGCGGCACCGGCAATACTGGTGGCGATCGTCGCCAGCATCACGCTTGATCGCGGTCTCGATCAATTGTTCTCCATGCGCACGCGCGAGGCGATCGAAAATTCGGTGATCGTCGCCGAAGCCTATTTGAACAATCACGCGCAGACCGTGCGCTCTGACATGATGCTGATGGCGTTTGATCTCGCGCACGGCAAGGCGCTGTTTGAAAAGGAACCGGAAAAGCTTCAACAGTTTCTCACCTTCCAGGCCTCATTGCGCGGCCTTGCCGCGGTGATCGAGTTCGACGGCAATCTCAAGGCAATCGCGCGGGCCGAAATTCCGATCAACCAAGTCTTCGCTTTGCCGCCGCGCGAAGCGCTCAGCACGGTCAGCGACAGCGAACCGCAGATCGTGCTTTTGCCGAACGCCAATTACGTCGCCGCCGTTGTCAAATTACGGGAATACACCGACACCTTCCTTTATGTCGCGCGGCTGCTCGATCCGCGCGTGTTGCCGCAATTGCGCGCCACGCAAGCAAGCGTAAGCGAATATGCCGCAATCGAGTCGCGCCGCTTCGGCGTCCAAGTGGCATTCGCGTTGATGTATACCGTGATTGCGCTGATCGTGTTGCTGTCGGCCGTTTGGATCGGCCTCGATTTTGCCAACCGCCTGGTGGCGCCGATCCGGCGTCTGATCGGCGCCGCCAATGTCGTTTCTACCGGAAATCTTTTTGTCCGTGTCCCGGTGCGTCAGTCGGAAGGCGATCTCGCCAATCTCGGCGAGACCTTCAATCGGATGACGCAGGAATTGCGCACGCAGCGCGACGATATCGTGCGCGCCCGCGACGTGATCGACAGCCGGCGGCGCTTTACCGAAGCGGTGCTCGCAGGCGCCAGCGCCGGAGTGATCGGCGTCGATGGTCATGGCTGCGTCAGCATTCTCAATCGTTCGGCGGAAAAGCTGATCGGGCGCCCGGAAACCGAAGCGCTTGGTCGCCCGGTTGTCGAAGTCTTGCCCGAACTCGCCGGCATCATGGCGCAGGCGCAATCCGGGACCCAACGGCTCACCCAAGACCAGGTGACGATCAAGCACGGCGGGCGCGAACGCATCCTGCAAGTGCGCGTGACCAGCGAACAGTCAGCCGAATCCGAGCATGGCTACGTGGTGACGCTTGACGACATTACCGAGCTTGTTCTTGCGCAACGCACTTCGGCCTGGGCCGACGTTGCGCGCCGCATCGCGCACGAAATCAAGAATCCACTGACGCCAATTCAATTATCGGCCGAACGGCTGCAGCGCAAATACGGCGGATTGACCGGCGAGGACCGCGTCATCTTCGAGCAATGTACCGACACCATCATCCGCCAGGTCGACGACATCAAGCGCATGGTGGACGAATTCTCGCGCTTCGCCCGCATGCCTAAGCCGGTGATCGCCGCCGATGATGTCGCCGACACCGTGCGACAAGCGGTGTTTCTGCTGAAGGTCGGTCATGGCGATATCGATTTCGAGGTCGAAATCGCCGAAGATCCGATGCCGGCGCGCTTCGATCGGCGGTTGATTTCGCAAGGCCTGACCAACATTATTAAAAACGCGACCGAAGCGATCGCGGCGGTGCCGCTGGCGGAACTGGGAAAAGGCCACATCCAGGTTTCGGCTATGCGCGAGGGCAACGACATCGTTATCGACGTGGTTGACAACGGTATCGGCCTGCCGAAGGAAAATCGCACCCGGCTGCTTGAGCCCTACGTCACCACGCGCGAAAAGGGCACCGGCCTCGGGCTCGCCATCGTTGGGCGCATTTTGGAAGAGCACGGGGGAGCCATCGAATTGCGCGATGCAGCCGACAAAGTTCCGGGGCAACGCGGCGCGTGGGTGCGTGTGCGTTTTGCCGACGACTCGGGCGCTGACAAGGCCGAAATGGCAAATCAAAAGACTGCAAGTGAGCATTGATGATGGCAAGTGAAATCCTGATTGTTGACGATGAGGCCGATATCCGCGACTTGGTCGCGGGTATCTTGCAGGACGAGGGCTATACTGCGCGCACCGCGCGCAACAGCGATGACGCGCTGGCGGCTATCGTCTCGCGCCGACCCAATCTCGTCTTTCTTGACATCTGGCTGCAAGGCAGCCGGCTCGACGGCTTGCAGTTGCTCGACGCCATCAAACAGGAACATCCCGATCTGCCGGTGGTGATGATCTCGGGCCACGGCAATATTGAAACCGCGGTCGCCGCGATCAAGCATGGCGCCTATGATTTCATCGAGAAGCCGTTCAAGGCCGACCGACTCATGCTGGTCGCCGACCGTGCGCTTGAAACCTCGCGGCTGCGGCGCGAGGTCAAACAGCTCAAGCAAATGGCGCCAACACTGTCCACGTTGGTCGGAAAATCCGCGGTGATCGGCCAATTGCGCCAAACCATCGAGAAGGTGGCGCCAACCAACAGCCGGATTCTGATTGTCGGTCCTTCCGGCTCCGGCAAGGAACTGGCGGCGCGTACTCTCCATCTACTGTCGAGCCGCGCCAACGGGCCGTTCATTGTGATCAACGCCGCTGCCATCACGCCTGAGCGCATGGAAATCGAATTGTTCGGCGTCGATCACGTCAACGGTTCGGAAGGCCGCAAATCCGGCGCGCTGGAAGAGGCCCACGGCGGCACGTTGTTTATCGATGATATCGCCGATCTGCCGCGCGAGACACAGAACAAAATCTTGCGCGTGCTAGTGGACCAGACATTTCAGCGCGTCGGCGGCAGCGCCAAGCTCGCAGTCGATGTGCGTATCGTGTCGTCGACCGCGCGCAATCTGGAAGCGGAAATCGCCGCCGGAAACTTCCGTGAGGATCTTTATCATCGGCTCTCGGTCGTGCCGATCCGCGTGCCGCCACTCGCCGAGCGGCGCGAGGATATCCCCGAGCTGGTGGAATATTTCATGGATCATATCTCGCAAGCGACCGGCTTGCCGAAACGGCGCATCGGCGACGACGCCATGGCGGTGCTGCAATCGCACGACTGGCCCGGCAATGTGCGCCAGCTGCGCAATAACATCGAACGGTTGATGATTTTAGCCGGCGGCGATCCGAAAGCGGTGGTCGATGCCAGCATGCTGCCGCCGGATGTCGGCTCGATGGTGCCGAGCATGCCGAACGGCAACGGCGGCGAACATCTCATGGGCCTGCCGTTGCGCGATGCGCGCGAGGTCTTCGAGCGCGAATATCTGGTCGCGCAGATCAGCCGGTTTGGCGGCAATATCTCCCGCACGGCCGAATTCGTCGGCATGGAGCGCTCGGCCTTGCACCGCAAGCTCAAGGCGCTCGGGATCGGTTAGCGCATGATCCCGAAAAAACATGTCCCCGGATTTGATCCGAGGATGAGGAACCGGTTTTCGGTCAAGATCATGCGCAAACAATAGGCTTTTCCATGTCGCGTATCGCTTATGTCAACGGACGCTATTTGCCGCACGCGCACGCGATGATTCCCATCGAGGACCGCGGCTATCAATTCTCCGACGGCGTTTATGAAGTTTGCGAGGTGCGGGCAGGGCGGCTGGTCGACGCGCCGCGCCATCTCGCGCGGCTCGACCGTTCCTTGTCGGAACTCGCCATTACCCCCCCGATGTCGCGGGCCGCTTTGGGCGTGGTGTTGCACGAAACCATTCGGCGCAACCGTATACGTGACGGTGTGGTCTATTTGCAAATCACCCGCGGCGTGGCGCGGCGCGACCATGCGTTTCCCGCCAAGGACACGCCGCCAAGCTTGGTGGTGACCGCGCGTGGCGTCGATCTCGCGGCGAATGAAAAAGTTGCCGCCGAAGGCATTGCGGTGATCACCTTGCCGGACGAGCGCTGGGCGCGGGTCGATATCAAGTCGATCGCGCTGTTGCCGAACGTGCTGGCCAAGCAAGCGGCGCGCGAGCAGGGTGCGCGCGAGGCCTGGTTGGTGGACGCGTCCGGCTGCATTACCGAAGGAGCCTCGTCGAATGCCTGGATTGTCAATCGCGACGGCAAGCTGATCACCCGTCCGCTCGGCCGGGATATTCTGCAAGGCGTCACCCGCACGGTGCTGCTTGACGTCATCAAGGAGCAGGGGCTCGAAATCGAGGAGCGCGCCTTCACGGTGGAGGAAGCCCATGCCGCGCGCGAGGCCTTCATTACCTCCGCCACCCAGATCGTGATGCCGGTGGTGCGTATCGATGGGCGCCCGATCGGCAATGGCGCGCCCGGGATGATCGCGACCGCCTTGCGGCGCGACTACCACCGGCACGTCACGATGACGTGAGCAGGCTACAAAATAGTCACAATATCAATTGCTTGCGCAAACGGCCGTCAACTTTTGCTTGCGCCCGCCGACGCCCTGCCATCTAATGGCGGCGCACCCGAGGCGCGTTCTGCTTCGATCAGGGGCGAAGCGGCAAATGACGGGTCTCGGGCAACGAACAGTCTTGCGCGAAAGACGCGAGCAAAATAATAGGACACGGCCATGGCAGCCGAACGAGCACAAAATCTTCAAGACACTTTTCTCAATCACGT
>Ga0315281_10009611_pt1 | contig 13406 bp, 8 predicted proteins | sample YL17G07_0_MG_FD_204540 | JGI IMG/M metagenome (GOLD analysis project Ga0315281, IMG submission 204540) | Sediment microbial communities from Yellowstone Lake, YNP, Wyoming, USA - YL17G07_0 | ecosystem: Environmental > Aquatic > Freshwater > Lake > Sediment | place: USA: Wyoming | collected...
TTAATGTGGTAGGCGCGATTGGACTCGAACCAACGACCCCCACCATGTCAAGGTGGTGCTCTAACCAGCTGAGCTACGCGCCTAAAAGAGCCGGCATTGTAACCGAAAATTCGGGACGGTTCAATTCTTGCTCGCGGCAGAGCGGACTACCCATGAAGAAGGGGCGGAAAACCGCCCCTTCTTCAATCGCCTCTTAAGCTACCACGCCAACAGACTAGACACTATGCGCCATCTTGCGCCGGCCGTAGACCAATCCCATGAGCCCGATGCCGAGCAGCAACATGCTGCCGGGCTCGGGGACCGTATAGTTGTTGGTTGTGCCGTCCAGTCGGCCGTTAGGCCCAATCGTAAACGTCTCGACAACGTTCATGAACGTGGTGGGCGCAACAAAGTTCACGTCTTGCCTAGAGCCATCAATGCTGATGAGGTTGTAGACGTTGCCTGCTGCGTCCGTGATCTCCTTGGTAACAGTGGTGCCGGTTCCCGCATGAGTCGAGTCCAGCTCCGCATAGCTGAACAAGTCAGCTCCAAGGGCCGTGACCGTGTAGTGGATGGTGTAGGTATTGCCCGCGGAATTGCTAAGGCCGCCCATAGTATTAAAAAAGTCGATAGCGACTGTGTAGAGGTCACCTGCGGGATAGTGCTCCTCGCTCAACGCCACAAGGGCGGGATTAAGGTTGATGGGGTCGCCAATATTTTCCCCTGTGTAGCTCAAAAGGGACCATTTTGTGTCGCCGTCAGCGTCTATTACACCGCCTGCGACGCTATCCGCCTTCCATTGCGTGATGTTTTTTAATCCCGTCGGGCTCGCGTCACCATAATAAGCAGCCGCCTGCGCCTGCCCCGCCATTCCCAACCCCAACCCCATTGCGACGACGGATGCCGCCGCGATTTTCGTAAGCTTGTTCATGATTAACTCCTCCTAAATTCCCGTCAGTTGCAAAGCGGGTGGAGCGGCTCTTTTCATCCAACTTGCGAAGAGTTCGGTCGCATCACCCTATCAAGAAACAGACCAGCAAGCTACTGTGTTTCTGTACTTCCGTAAAAGCATAAAACGGGCCATGATAACTTTATTGATGCATATCATGACGTTAATAATTTCACCGGTCATTTATTCTGCCTTTCTGTAAAATAATCCGACAAGTTGGTGGCATCTGCGCACCACTGGTCGCGGATATTCCGGTTATTGGCAGGCTATTGGCGGCGAATATCGGGCCGTTTCGCCTTGCAAAGCCAATGGATACGCCACTGTAAACTCTACCGACAACACTGTAACAAGGACGCCCTGTCCAGAAATGGCCCTCTCGGCGGACAGATCGCCGTTGCTCTTTTCCACGCGAACCGTTTGCTGTTCAGGCTTTCGCCAATTGTGGCAAACGGCCGACAGGTCGATGCCCTGGCAATTTTCAAAATCCTGCATATAATGGGAGGTTCTTCGGCGAACCATGGGCATGGCTTGGGTTGGCACGGAAACTGCGTTGTGCCCTTCAAGTACATTCTGGAATGAGGATACTCATGACGCCACTGGACACTGAACAACTTCACGATGCAAGGCGCACCAGCGCCAGCGTCGCGGCGAAGTCTGCAAAAATCAAGCGCCTGACCCTGGACCTGTCCGAGGATCTGCATCGCGCCATCAAGAAAAACGCTGCAGATGAAGGCGTGACCATGGCCGAAAAGCTGCGGGCGCTGCTCATGGAGTACTACGGCCTGAACAGCCGCGACCCCGGCGCATAGGCGGTTCGCGCATCCCTGCTGAACCCTCGTGCCAAGGCATGCCGTTGCAGCAGTTGCTGGAATGCGCGTTCCGATAGCCCCTTCCGGATAACCGCATCCCGGTCCGGTTCTGTTAACCGGACCCAAGCCCCCCGCCATCCCGGCGCATGGCCAGTTTATTGGCAACCTGGGCGCGAACGAACAATCCGGGATAATCATTCCACTCACGCCCTCCGTCGATCCCAATCGTACCCAGTTCTCCCCATCGCACGGGGAAAGGCTATGATATAGCTGCGCTGGCGCCGCGCATCCGGAAGAGGGCTGCCAGCAGGTTCTTAAAATCGGGGAGAAGCAGATGAAGCAAGGCGGGAAACATACCATGCAGGTTCGATACCTGGCGCTTCTGGCAGCGGCCATGCTGATGGCGGCTGGTTGCGGCAAAACAGAATCCAGCCAGAAGCTCTATCAGGAAGCGCAGCAATACCATGCCAAGGGCGACGACAAGGCCGCCATCATCCAGCTCAAGAATGCCTTGCAGAAAAACGCGGACAATGCCGAAGCCCGCTATCTGCTTGGCGTCATCTACAACGACACGCACGATCCCAAGTCGGCCGAGAAGGAGCTGCGGCACGCACGCCGGCTGGGTTACAAGCCGGGCGACGTGCAACTGGCAGTCGGCCGGTCGTTGATGGGTCAGGGTGAATTCCAGCGCGCGCTGGACGAAGTGCAGCCGCTGCCGGATGCCGCCAGGGACGTGCAGGCGGGAATTTTGAGCTTGCGCGGCAATGCCCAGCTTGCGCTGCAGCAGCCCGGCGATGCGCGCAAGTCGTTCGACGCCGCCGTGCAGATTCAGCCGGGGTTTGCCGACGCTCTGCTGGGCCAGGCACGTCTCGCCGCGGGCAAGGGCGACGCCGCCGAAGCCATGCGCCTGGTTGAGCAGGCGCTGGAAGGCTACCCCGGCAACACAGAGGTCGGATTGTTCAAGGGCGATTTGCTGCGTGCCCAGGCCAAGACGGCAGAAGCCATCGCCGCCTATCGGCAGGTGCTCACAATCGACCCCAACAACACCGGCGCGCACTTGAGCCTGGCGTCGATGCACGTGGCTTCCGGCGACTTCGCCGCGGCCCGGACGGAAATCCAGGCGTTGCAGAAAGTCTCGCCGAACAATCCGCTTGCCCGTTACCTGGGAGCCATGGTGGATTTCCGCGAAGGCAAATATCCGCAGGCACGGGATGCGCTGCAAGAAGTCCTGAAAAGAGTCCCCGACCATATGCCCGCCGTCTTGCTGTCCGGCGCGGTGGCGTTTGCGCTCGGCTCCTACGAGCAGGCCGAGGCCGACCTGACCAGGTTCCTCAAGCGCTTCCCCGGCAACTCCTACGCGCGCAAGCTGCTTGCTGCGACAGAGCTGAAAACGGGGCGGGCGCAAAATGCCCTGGAAACCCTGAAGCCGTTGCAGTCCGACGACCGTCCGGACCCGCAGGTGCTGGCACTCACCGGGGAAGCGTACGCTCAGTCGAAAGACTTCGCCGCTGCGACCGGATACTTCGAAAAAGCCGCGGCGCTTGCGCCCAAAAGCGCCGCGTTGCGCACCCAGCTCGCGCTGAGCCATCTTGCCGGCGGCGACAGCCAGCGTGCCGTGACCGACCTGCAGTCGGCGGCGGAACTCGATCCCCAACAATCGAGAGCGGACACCCTGCTGGTCATCACGCACCTGAGCCGCAAGGAGTACGACAAGGCGCTGCAGGCCATCGCGGATCTTGAGAAGAAGCAGCCCAACAGCCCCGACACGCTGAACCTGAAAGCGGCTGCCTATCTCGGCAAGCAGGACATGGCCAACGCGCGCAAGAGCCTCGAACAGGCACTGGTGCTGAAGCCGGACTTTTACCCCGCCGCCGCGAACCTGGCACAGCTGGATATTCGGGACAACAAGCCGGAAGCGGCGCGCAAACGTTTCGAGGGCATACTTAAAAACGCGCCCGGCAACGTCGAGGCCATGCTCGCCCTGGCCGATCTGGCGGGCCGCGCGGGCCAGGAAAAGGAATATCTGGAGTGGCTGCAAAAGGCGGCCAAAACCAGCCCATCGGTGCTGCGCCCGCGCCTGCTCATCGCCCGCTACTACCTGAACAAAAAGGATCCACAAAAAGCCCTGGCGATGGCGCGCGAAGCCCAGTCGGCCAACCTCAACAACCCCGACGCCTTGAACATGCTCGGCACGGCGCAACTGGCCGCTGGCGAAAAGGACAATGCGCTGGTCAGCTTCAAGCAGCTGACGCAGCTTGCGCCCAAGTCCGCAGAACCTCATCTTCGCGTGGCGCAGGCCCAGGCCGCGATGAAGGATAACGCGGCGGCTTTGGCCTCTGCCAACAAGGCGCTGGAACTACAACCGGATTTCGCCGATGCGGAGATCTTCCTGTTTTCGCTCCAGCTGCAGGCGGATCATCCGGCGGAAGCGCTCACCATTGCCCGCAAGGTGCAGAAACAGTCGCCCAAGGCAGCGCTGGGGTATGCCATGGAAGGGGATGCGCTGATGCAGCAGAAGCAGTTCAAGGACGCCGCCAAGGTCTACGAAACGGCTTTCAGCAGCAGCAGGAGCGGGCCGCTGGCGGTCAAGCTGCATGCCGCCTACAGCCAGGCCGGCGACGCCAAAACAGGCGAAGCAAAACTGGCGCAATACATCAAGGACAGCCCCCAGGACATGGTGGCGCGCCTGTATCTCGCCAACGCCTACCTCCGTTCCGAACAGCACAAGGCGGCCATCGGGCAATACGAAGCGCTGCTCAAGCAGGATGCAAAAAACCTGCTGGCATTGAACAATCTTGCCTGGCTGTACCAGCAGGAAAAGAGCCCGCGCGCCCTCGACTACGCCGAGCAGGCCTACAAGGTGCAACCCGACAATGCGCCGGTGCTGGACACCCTGGGCTGGATATTGGTGGAACAGGGCAAGACGGCGCGCGGCCTGGAACTGCTGCAGAAAGCCACATCCAAACAGCCGGACGCGCCGGAAATACGCTACCACCTGGCGGCGGCGCTGGCCAAATCGGGAGACAACGCCAGGGCACGACAGGAACTGGAGCGCGTGCTTGCCGCAGGGGTGGCATTCCCGCAGGAGAAGGAGGCGCAGGCCCTGCTGAAGCAATTGCAAAGCAGGAAATAGAGCCTCACGGCGCGCAGGTGTAGCGTGCGCTGTGCGCACGACCGAATATCGTTTCGTGCGCACAGCGCACGCTACATTTGCTACTGCCGCCGCTTTGCCTCGATCACGTTCGGCACATGGTGGATCAGCGCCAGCAGCCGGCTCAGTTGTTCCAGCCCGGTAATCTCGATGGTGAATTGCATGCGCGCGATGTTGTCCTGGGACAGCGTGTTGACCCGCGTGGTGTTGACCTTCTCCCGCACCAGCACGTCCGAGATGTCGCGCAGCAGGCCCTGGCGGTCGTAGGCTTCGACTGCGATGTCGACGGCGAAGGTGGCGCCTTTTTTGCCGCCCCAGTCGGCCGCGACCAGGCGGTCGCGGCGCTCGCCGGCGAGACGCAGCATGTTGGGGCAGTCGGCCCGGTGGATGGTGACGCCGCGGCCGCGGGTGATGTAGCCGACGATGCTGTCGGGCGGAGCGGGCTTGCAGCAGCGCGCCATGCTGGTGAGCAAATTGCCCACGCCTTCGATGGTGATGCCGGACGGGATTGCCCCGGCCGTGGACTTTCTGGGGGCCAGCGGCTTGGCTTCCTCGGGCTGCCTGGGCGCGACTTCTTCCTGGATCGCCACCACGACCTGGCGCGTGGTGACGTCGCCGCGACCCAGTGCGGCGAGGAACTCCTCCAGCTTGGCGAAGCCGAGTTTCTGCGCGAGCTTTTCCTGGTTGAAGCCGGTAATGCCGAGGCGGTGCAGCTCGCGGTCCAACTGGGTCCGCCCTTGCGCCAGGTTTTCCTCGTAATGCTGGTATTTGAACCAGTGGCGGACCTTGGCGCGGGCGCGGGCACTCTGCAAAAAGCCGAGGCCGGGGTTGAGCCAGTCGCGGCTGGGGCCGCCCTGTTTGGCCGTGAGTATCTCCACTCGCTGGCCGTTGGCGAGCTTGGTGTTGAGCGGCACGATGTGGCCGTCGACCTTGGCGCCGCGGCAGCGGTTGCCGAGGTCGCTGTGCACGTGATAGGCGAAATCCACCGGCGTCGCCCCCTTGGGCAGGTCGATGACCCTGCCCTGGGGAGTGAACACGTAAACCTGGTCCTGGAACAGTTCGCCCTTGAACTGCTCCATCAACTCCGCGCTGTCGGCGAGGCTGTCCTTCCACTCAAGTACCTGACGCAGCCAGGCGATCTTCTCGTCGTAGCGGGCGTCCGTCTTGGCGCCTTCCTTGTAGCGCCAGTGGGCGGCCACGCCGTATTCGGCATGCTGGTGCATGTCGAAGGTGCGCACCTGCACTTCCAGCGCCTTGCCCTCCGGGCCGATCACCGCGGTGTGCAGCGAGCGGTAGTCGTTGCTCTTGGGATGCGAAATGTAGTCGTCGAATTCGCCCGAAATCGGCTGCCACAGGTTGTGCACGATGCCCAGCACCGTGTAGCAATCCTTCACTTCCGGCACCAGCACGCGCAGCGCGCGCACGTCGTACACCTCGCCGAAGTCGAGGTGCTTCTGCTTCATCTTGTTGACGATGCTGTAGATATGCTTGGGGCGGCCGCTGACCTCGCCCTTGATGCCGGCCTGCTCCAGCTCCTGTTTGAGCCGGCCGATCACCGCAGCAATGTAGCGCTCGCGGTCGACCCGGCGCTCGTCCAGCAGGCGCGCGACCTGCTTGTAGGTGTCGGGCTCCAGATAGCGGCAGGCGAGGTCCTCCAGCTCCCACTTGAGCTGCCACACCCCCAGGCGATTGGCCAGCGGCGCGAAGATGTCGCGCGTCACCGCCGCCGCCTTGCGCCGCAAAGCCTCGTCGGCGCGCGCCAGGCTGCGCATGGTCTGGGTGCGCTCGGCGAGCTTGATCAGCACCACGCGAATGTCCTGCACCATCGCCAGCAGCATCTGCCGCAGGCCTTCGGCCTGGAGCTGGGCGTTCTTGCCGGTGGCGGCGGTGGCTTCGCCGTACTCCGGAATTTGCCCCATGCGCGCCACGCCTTCCACCAGTTGCAGCACGGTGGTGCCGAACCCGGCGCGCAGCTTGTCCAGAGCGCCCTCCAGATATTCCGGAACCGCATGGAGGATGGCCGCGGCCAGCGTCTCCACGTCCAGGCGCATGTTGGCTACGATGGTGGCGGTCCCGATGGCATGCACCAGCACCGGCTCCCCCGTGGGCAGCGTGTGTCCGGCATAGGCGATTGCGGCCAGTTCGCTGGCGCGCCGCAGCAGCGCCGCGTCGTCCGGGGCGTAGGCGGCATCGATGCCGGCCAGCCAGGTTTCCAGGTCGGGAACGGCCTTGGCGGAAACGGGAAAGGATTGCCGGGGTGAAATCATGTGTTCATTATCCTGGATTCGTCGGCTGGACGGGTTGGATTTGTAGCCATCCGCGCTGGAAGGTATGATTTCCCGCGCACCAATACCATTAGGCTCGCTCACAGGAGACTCGCGTGTCCAGAAAATTGCACATCGGCGGAACCCAGCCTTCTCCTGGCTGGGAGATATTGAACGCAGTCCCCAGCCCGTGGGTCGACCACTTGGGCGACGCGCGGGATTTGTCGCCATTCCCGGACAATACCTTCAGCGAAGTTTACGCCTCCCACGTGCTGGAGCATATGGACTACATCAGGGAACTGACCGATGCCCTGACGGAATGGCGCCGCGTGCTGCAGCCCGGTGGACGCCTGTACATCAGCGTGCCGGACCTGGACGTGCTGGCGCGGCTGTTCCTGGACAGGGAAAACCTCACCGTCGACGACCGCTTCCAGGTCATGCGCATGATGTTCGGCGCGCATGTGGACAAATACGACTATCACGTGGCCGGACTGAACCAGGAATTCCTGACCGGCTTCCTGTCCCACACCGGATACACCAACATGCGCCGGGTGGAACGATTCGGGCTGTTCCAGGACACCAGCACCATGGTGTTCAAGGGCGTAGCCATCAGCATCAACATCATCGCCGAAAAACCGCTTACCTAACCAGGACCACCGGGCAGCCGATGGCGAAAAGCAGCGCGCCGATTTCCTCCTGCCCTGGCGGCAGGCTGGCGCTGGCCAACACGAAGGCGCTGCATTTCTCGCGTCGTGCGGTGCGGGCGAGGTGCGCGACATCGGTGCCTGCCAGGGCGAGATAGCGAACCTGGGAGGGGCCGGCCCGCAGGGTTTCGGAGGCAATCCCCCGCAACTGCTGGAACTCTTCGGTCGTCTCGGCCGGCACCAGCACGTTCAGCGGACGCCCGTTCGCCTGCGCCAGACGGGCCGCCATGGCGAGCGCCTGCCCTGCCGCCGCCGAGCCGTCGAACAGCACCAGCACCGGACCCGCGGCCGGGATCGCGGGACGGCCCGGATGCGTGGCCGGACCCGCTGCCCTGCCTTCCTTGCCGAACACCACGAGGTCGACCTCCTCGGCCACCTCCAGGATTTGCGGAACCACCTGCCCGCGCGCCACGCGGAACGACCATTGCAGTTGCAGCCGCCCTGCCGCCTCGGCCATTGCGCGCTCGATGCGGGCAGCCTGGCCGCGCAACGCGCGTTCCACTTCGGAAAATTCCAGCGGGCGGTTCGCGGCGGAGGCATGGCCCACCTCGCGCGCAAAGGGCAGCTCCGCCAGCCGGAGCAGGTTGATGTCCTCGACGAACAGCCCCGTCAGTTCGGCGCTGAGCGCGCTGGCGAGTGCCGCCGCGGTGTCCAGCGCGGCCAGACTGCGCGCGGAAGTGTCCAGCGCCACCAGGATGCGGGTGATGGCGAGCGCTTCGCTCATGGCTTTTTCTTCGCCGTCCCGGCTTTTCCCGCTCCGGCGAAGGACTGGCGTATGACGGACAGCTCGAACAGCCTTGCCGCCACCTGGAAGTTGATGCTGTTCTCCGGCAACTCGCCCTTGTCATCCGGCATTCCCGCCGGCACGCCGGTGAGCAGCTCTATGGCCTGGTCGATGTTCTCTACCGGGTAGATGTGGAACTGCCCGGCGGCCGCCGCATCGACCACGTCCTGGCGCAGCATCAGGTGCTTGACGTTGGAGGCGGGGATCAGCACGCCCTGCTCGCCGTTGAGCCCGCGCGCCTTGCAGATGTCGAAGAACCCCTCGATCTTGTCGTTGACCGCGCCTATCGCCTGCGCCTGGCCGAGCTGGTTGACCGATCCGGTGATGGCAAGCGACTGCTTCACCGGCGCCTCGGCGAGGTTGGACAGCAGCGCGCACAGTTCCGCCAGCGAGGCGCTGTCGCCTTCCACAAAGCCGTAGGACTGCTCGAACGCCAGGCTGGCCGAGAGCGACAGCGGCCGGTCCCTGGCATAGCGCGCCGCCAGGAACGACGACAGGATCAGCACGCCCTTGGAATGGATTGCGCCGGACAGCTCCACCTCGCGCTCGATGTCGATGAACTCGCCCTCGCCGATGCGCGCCGTGGCCGTGATGCGCGTCGGCTGCGCGAAGGCGAAATCGCCCAGCTGGATCACGGACAGCCCGTTGACCTGGCCTATCACCGCGCCCTGCGTGTCGATGAGCACGGTGCCGCGCAGGATCTCTTCATGGATGCGGCTGCGCAGCCGGTCGGCACGGTGGATTTGCGCGTCGATGGCGCGCTGCACGTCGTCTGCCTGCACCACGTCGCGGCCGGCGTCGCGCGCCCAGTAGTCCGCTTCGCGCACCAGGTCCGACACGCTCTGCAAATGGGTGGAAAGCTTCTCCGCGTCGCCCACGATGCGCGCGCTGTGCTCGATCACCCGCGCCACGGCGGAGCGATGCAGCGGCGCCAACCCGCTCTTGCGCGCCAGGGTGCCGATCAGGCGTGCGTAGAGCAGATTGTTGTCGGCGCTGCGCTCCATGGTCTCCTCGAAATCCGCGGCAACCTTGAACAGCTCGCTGAACTCCGGGTCGTACTCATACAGCAGGTAGTAAAACAGCCGCTCGCCGAACAGGATCACCTTGACGTCGAGCGGAATGGGCGCAGGCTCCAGCGACACGGTGCTCACCAGGCTCAGCATCTGCCCCAGCGACTCGATGCGGATTTCCTTCGAGTAAAGCGCGCGTTTCAGGGCCTCCCAGGCGAACGGCTGCACCAACAGCTTGTGCACGTCCAGCAGCAGATAGCCGCCGTTGGCACGGTGCAGCGAACCGGGCTTGATCAGCGTGAAATCGGTCACCAGCGCGCCCAGTTGCGCCACGTGCTCGACCCGGCCGATGAGATTGGCGTGTGTCGGGTTGTCGTCGGGCACCACAGGCGCGCCCTGCGACTCGCCGTGGTCCACCAGCACGTTGACCTGGTAGCGGTGAAAGCTGGGGCGCTCGCCAATGCCCAGGACGTTGGCGGGCGACTCTTCCTGCTTGCGGAAATCGTCGGCGTTTTCCACCACGTCCGCCTGCACGTCCTCCAGATACTCCAGCACCTCCGGCAGGTCGGTGTAGCCGTCCCTGAGATCGGCGATGGAGTGGCCGACGGCGGACATGGTGATCTCGCGGTTGAGCTGTTTGACCTTTTCGCGCTTCTCCTTGCGCCACTGCGGGATCTGCCGGATGATTTTCTGCAGTCGCTCCTCCAGCCCGGACACGAGCTTTTCGACACGCTCCTTTTCCGCGTCGGGCAGCTTGTCGTAGTCGTCCGGGCCGATCACCTCGCCGTCGCGCAGGGGCGCGAAAGCAAAGCCGCCCGGCGTGCGCAGCAGCGCAATGCCCTGCTTCTCCGCCTCATCCCCCAGTTCCTTGAAAACCCCTTCCTGCCGCTCATTGAATTTCTCTTGTATCTCCTCCGCGCGGTTGCGGTACTCGTCGCTCTCGAAAGCCGCCGGGATCGCGGTGCGCAGCTCGTCCACCAGTTGCGCCATGTCCTCGGCGAGTTTTGCCGCGCGCCCGGCCGGCAGCCTCAGAGCGCGCGGCTTGTGCGGCTGCGCGAAGTTGTTGATGTAGCACCAGTCGCCGGGCTTGTGCTCCCCCGCAACCCGCCCCTCCAGAAACTGCCGCACCAGCGTGTGCTTGCCCATGCCCGGCGGGCCCAGCACGTAAAGGTTGTAACCCTCGTGGCGCATGCCGGTGCCGAACTCCACCGCGCCCATGGCCCGGCTTTGGCCGATGATCCCGGTCAGGTCCTCAAGTTCGCGGGTGGTTTCGAAGACAAGCTGCGCGGGATCGCAGCGGTGAAACAGCAATTGCGGGTCCAACGCTTTGGCGTTTGTCATTGTTGTCCTTGATATTGGCTGGCGCTCGATTCAAGTATAGGAAAAAAAGCGGGCCTGACCTGGCGCCTGCTGGCCGGCGCGTTGGGGTGCCCCTTTGTGCGCTTCGCGCGTATGCTTTGATTGCCGGGGGCAGCCGGACCATGCCTGATTGCCGCCCAAAAAGGCTTCTGTTGCCAATCCCTGTCCACCGTGAAACAATGACCGGAGCATTTGGGCTTCTGTCTGCAAGTATTTGACGAAAAATCGAAACGCATCACTTTTCAGGAGGAAGGTCATGAAGGTTCGTTCCGCAGTTCTGGCCGCACTGGCTGCATCATTCTGGTCCACGGCGGGCAGCGCCGCCGTAACTACCTATACCGACGAAACGGCATACCTCGACGCTCTGTCTTCGGCGAGCGCCGCACAATGGTCGGAGACGTTCGAAGCGGGGGTGTGGAACGGATTGCGCACAAGCATCGATAGCTCGGGGCATCGCGCCTATCAGCCTGCGCCGTCGGCGACCAGCCAGGGCATCACCTGGCAGGGCACTTACCTCTCGCCGATCACGACGGAGCAGCGGAACAACGCCTTGCCTGGGGAAACCCCCGCCGCCCAGCTGGCGAACGCATGGTCCCTCACCGCGATCACGCGGCGCTACGAGCTGGATTTCTTCACCGGCAGCTCCGCCAACAAGCTTTATGGCGTCGGCGGCTGGTTCGATTCCGTGTCGGCGTACAAGTCCGACTACGATACCAACCCCATTACCTACCTGCCGAAGGGCCACATGTTCGTGAGCCTGGACGGGAGCGCTTACAACGATTTTGGCGCGGGCGGCGACACCGATCCCGACAAGCTGATCAACGCCATCGGCCTATTCTGTCCGACTTGCGCCAATGTGCCGCGCTTCTTTGGCATCATCGACACGGCAGGCTTCAATACCTTCACCTTCGGGTCCGACCAGGGCACGGCGGTCGAATACGGCGGAGCCCCGGGAGAGAACAGCGAGTTCGTCTACCGCGGTCCCATCGTCTACGCCGACAATTTCACCTTCGGTGGAACGACTGTACCATCGGCTGCACCGATTCCGGAGCCCAGCACCTGGGCGACCATGATGGCCGGCCTGCTGTTCCTCGGCCTGAGGCTCAAGTGGAAAATGGGACGCCACCCTTAAGGAAGAAAAGCGAAGCAGCAAGATCAGCAGGGGGCAGAGCCCGATTGTTCTCTTTGGCAATCGGCTCTGCCCCTTTTTTTCCGATTCGCATATTGGCGTGGCGAAGACCGTCAACCATCTGCGCGGGCCTGCCCCGGAAGAGGCGCTGAACAACTCTTTCATCCTAAAAACGGCTATTGGACACAGATGAAAGCCGATAAACGCCGATAACACATAGTGTTATTGAAATTCACATTACCACCCAAAAGGTGAGTGGGAAATGTTTTGTAATGCCTTGAATTATCGGCGTTCATCTGCCTTTCTCAGCGTCCCACTAGTTTTTATAGGTTCATTTCGGCTGGGACACCCGGAGTTGCCGTAGCCATGGAGCCCTCCAGCTTTGTTGATGATTTCGGCAACAGCATTTGCCCGCTGGAGGCGAACGTCAATCCGGTTCTCCCCTCTTCCTGCGGAGCGGCTTGATGTTCCCGGGCACGGCAAAGCCCGGCCAGAGAACATTGTCGGTATCGAGATAGACCATTTCCATTTCACGCAGGCTTTGCAGATCGCGCTGGCGTGTCTTGTCGTTGCGCTTGAGGTAAAGGCTGCCGTACCACGGCGCCTGCCGGATTTCGTCGAGGGGAAGGGGCCGGCCCTTGTCCAGCAGGTGCGAAACAATGGTGTATTGCCGGGCGTTGATCCGCTTTTCGTCGAGGGCGCGCCGGATATTGCTCTCGTAGAGCAGCACCGCGATCAGGTTGTTGACGCGGTCGTGCAGGCTGTTGATGGTTAGGCGCATGCCCTCGAGATGGAAGCTGACAAAGGGCTGATTCGGCATCGGCTGGCCCTTGGCCGCTGCCTTGCGACAGGTGTTGAAGAAGGTGAAATAGGCATCGATGTTGGAAAGGTAATAGCGCGCCAAGGCAAAGGGCGCATAGCGATAGCCGGCGGCCTGGAGCAGCGTGGCCTCGATGACGCGCCCGACCCGGCCGTTGCCGTCCCGGAAGGGATGAATCAGCTCGTAGTAGAGATGCACCAGGGGCGCCCGAACCAGCGCGGGCACGCCCGCGGCTTCCATTTCGCCGTGCCAGCCGATCAGGGCATCCAGCAGGCTGCGGATGTCTCTCTGGTATTGGGGCGGCTTGTAGCGCCCGCCGTGCGCTCCGTCGCCCACATAGGTAACACGGTGTTTGGGGTTGTCGCGAATCAGGCCCGGCCGGTTGTCCGGGTGTGGGATGTCATGGGTAACCAGCCGGTGAAGGTCCAGAATGAAACGCCCAGGAGGG
>Ga0315281_10009612_pt1 | contig 13405 bp, 12 predicted proteins | sample YL17G07_0_MG_FD_204540 | JGI IMG/M metagenome (GOLD analysis project Ga0315281, IMG submission 204540) | Sediment microbial communities from Yellowstone Lake, YNP, Wyoming, USA - YL17G07_0 | ecosystem: Environmental > Aquatic > Freshwater > Lake > Sediment | place: USA: Wyoming | collected...
GATATGAGGGGATCCCTCCCCTCATACTCCCCTAAGGTAGAGGCTGTTTCGGTAAATCTGAAACAGCCCCTCATTCATTTCCCACGAGTGCTTCGATCGCGGCGATGTTTTTCGGCGTGTCGGCGGTAATGACCTCGCAGCCGCCTTGGGTCACCAGCACGTCGTCCTCGATGCGCACGCCGATGTTCCAGTAGGCTTTGGGAACGCCTTCTCCCGGACGGATGTAGCAGCCGGGCTCCACCGTGAGCATCATGCCCTCCTTGAGCGGGCGCCACTTGCCGTCGAGCTTGTATTCGCCGGCGTCGTGGACGTCCAGTCCCAGCCAGTGGCCGGTGCGGTGCATGTAGAAGCGCTTGTAATCGTTGGTTTCGATCACCTTGTCCAGCGTGCCCTGGCACAGGCCGAAATCGATCATGCCCTGCGCCAGCACGCGCACCGCGGCCTCGTGCGGCACGTCCCAGGCGACGCCGGGCTTCGTCTCCGCGATGGCGGCCGTTTGCGCGGTGAGCACCAGTTCGTACACGTCTTTCTGCGCGCTGTCGAACTTGCCGTTCACCGGAAAAGTGCGGGTAATGTCGGACGCATAGCCGTCAAGTTCGCAGCCGGCGTCGATCAGGAGCAGGGCGCCATCGTCGAGCCGCGCCTTGTTGTCGCTGTAATGCAGCACGCAGGCGTTGGCGCCGCCGGCGACGATGGGCCAGTAAGCGGGGAACTGGGCGCCGTGGCGGCGGAATTCGTACAGCAGCTCAGCCTCGATTTCGTATTCCATCCGGCCGGGCCGGGTGGCGCGCATGGCGCGCTCGTGCGCCTTCGCGGAAATGAGCGCGGCGCGGCGCATCAGCGCGAGTTCGTTCTCGTCCTTGACCAGGCGCATCTCATCGAGCGCCGCGCGAACGTCATAGATGTGCTGCGGCGCGCTGACGCCGGTGCGGCTCTGTGCGCGCACCTGGTTCAGCCAGTGCATGATGCGCGCGTCCCAGCCGGCGTCCATGCCCGGCGCGTAATAGAGCGCCGGCCGGTTGGCCATTAGCGCCGGCAGCTTCTCGTCGAGCTGGCTAATCGGAAAGGCGGCGTCGACGCCGAAGGCTTCCTTGGCCGCGTCCGGGCCGTAGCGGAATCCGTCCCAGGTTTCGCGCTCCGCGTTCTTCTCACGGCAGAACAGCAGGCTTTGCGGCTCGGCGCCGGCGACGAGCACCAGCACGGCTTCCGGTTCCTGGAAACCGCAAAGGTAGTAGAAATAGCTGTCGAAGCGGTACAGGTACTCGCTGTCGCGATTGCGCGCGCGTTCGGGCGCAGTCGGCACGATGGCGATGCCGTGCTGCATCTGCGCGAGCAGAGCGGCGCGGCGTTGCGCGTGGATTTTGATGTCGGTCATGGACGGTGCTTACCAGGTTGTTGAAAAACGCCTCTCGCCGCCGATAGGCGCGGGCCGCTGCGATTGTACAGGCTCCTCATCCTCGAGCGGGGCCGCCGCGCAACTCCGCATCCAATGCGTGCAGGCGCTCGGCGGTGCCGATATCGCGCCAGCGGCCGCGATAATATTCGCCCGATACCCGCGCGGCGGCCATGGCTTTGCGCAGGATCGGCGCCAGCGCAACCTTGGCATTGGCCGGAATGCCGCCGAACAGGCGCGGCGCATACACGCCGATGCCGCTGAAAGTGAGCAGGTGCCTGCCGGACTCGCGCACGCGGCCCGCCTCCAGCGCGAAGTCGCCGCGCGGATGCTGCGGCGGATTGTCCACCAGGATCAGATGCGCGAGCCCGTCTTGCAGATCCACATGGGCGAGCGCGGAGACATCGTAATCGGTGTAGATATCCGCGTTGATCACCAGAAACGGCTCGGCTCCGAGCATCGGCAGGGCGCGGGCGATTCCGCCTGCGGTCTCGAGCGCTTCCGGCTCGCGCGAGTAGCGGATCAAAACACCGAAGCGCGCGCCGTCGCCGAGCGCGGCCTCGATCATCTGCCCCAAATGGGCGTGGTTGATCACGATGTCGGTAAAACCGGCGCGCGCGAGCTTCTCCAGCTGCCACACGATCAGCGGCTTGCCGCCAGCGGCGAGCAGCGGCTTCGGCGTGGCGTCGGTAAGCGGACGCATTCTGACGCCGCGCCCGGCGGCGAGAATCATCGCCTTCATGGAAAGATCTTCCCCCGCGCCGTGTGCTGCTCCTCGATCTCGTCGAACAGATGCGCGAGCGGCGCGAGCGCGTTGTAGCGCGTGGCAACCGCGCGCGCGTAGCGCACGAAGCGCGGTGTGTCCTCGACATAGCCGGGTTTGCCGTCGCGGTAGTGGATACGCGCGAAAATGCCCAGCACTTTCAGATGCCGCTGCAGGCCCATCCATTCGAGGTCGCGGTAGAAATCGCCGAAGTCGGCGCCGAGCGGAAGCCCGGCGCGCCGCGCCTTGTCCCAGTAGCGCACCACCCAGTCGAGCGCGCGCTCTTCTTTCCAGCTGATGAACGCATCGCGCACCAGCGACGCCATGTCGTAGCTGATCGGGCCGTACACCGCATCCTGGAAATCGAGGATGCCCGGGTTGGGTTCGGCGAGCATGAGGTTGCGCGGCATGTAATCGCGGTGCACGTATACGGCGGGTTGGGCCAGATTGCTTGCGATGATCATGCCGAACATGCGTTCGAGCACTTGGCGCTGCTCGGGCGTCAGCGCGACGCCGAGGTGGCGCGCCAGATACCAGTCGGGAAACAAATCGAGTTCGCGCCGCAGCAGGTCCGCGTCATACGGCGGCAGCACGCCCGGGCGGCTGGCGAGTTGCCAGGCGATGAGCGCATCGGTGGCGTCACCGAATAATGCGTCCGCCCTGGCATCGTCCTGTTGCAACGCCGCCAGGTAGGTGGTGGTGCCGAGGTCGGTCAGCAACAGGAAACCGCGCTCCAGATCCTGCGCCAGCACGTCGGGCGCATTGAGGCCGGCCTGGCGCAGCAGCGTCGCGATCTGGATGAAAGGCCGGCAGTCCTCCTGCCCGGGCGGCGCATCCATGACGATGCGGCTCTCGCCGCGGCCGGCAAGCGTAATGCGGAAATAGCGGCGGAAGCTGGCGTCGGTCGAAGCCGGCTCGAGCTGCCATTTTTCCGCAGGGAAAAGGCCCTCAAGCCAGGCCTGCAACGCCGCTGTCCGCTCCAAAATGCGTTCCGATTGCCATTAATACGAAAGTGTGCGATTTTAGCATTCAAAAACAACCCCCTCCCTTTATTCACTGTGAAGTCCTCGATGCGTCAGTTTGCGCCCGGCCTGGTCTTGCTTCTTTGCGCAGCACTGGCACAGGGGCAGGAGCCGCGTCTGCGGCCTCCCGCGGGCCGGCAGGCCAACCCCGGCGCGCCGGTGACCATCACCGCAGACCGGATGGAGGGTTACGCCAACAAGGAAACCAGCGCCAGCGGCAACGTGGAGTTGCGCCAGAACGACGTGCGCATCCATGCCGAGCACTTGCTCTATATTTATGCGACCGACGAAGTGCAGGCGGGAGGCGGCGTGCGCCTGGAGCGCGACGGCGACCGCATGAGCGGCACCGGCCTACGGCTGCGCGTGCACGACAACGTCGGCCAGTTCGACCGGGCCGACTACACGCTTGCGCTGCGCAGCCGTTCCGGCTATTCCCCGGTGAGCGCGCGCGGCACGGCCGAGGTGATCAAGCTCGAAGGCAAGGACAAGTATCACCTGGACAACGCGACATTCACCACCTGCAAACCGGGCAACGACGACTGGTATCTGCAGGTCGGCGAGCTCGACCTGGACATGACGCGCGATCTGGGCACGGCGCGCCGCGGCAAGCTGGTGTTCAAAGGCGCGCCCATCGTCTACCTGCCCTGGGTGGATTTTCCCTTGCACAACCAGCGCAAGAGCGGTTTCCTGCCGCCCACCATAGGCAGCACCGGCAAGAGCGGCGTGGAAATCAGCACGCCGTTCTACATAAACCTCGCACCCAACCGGGATCTCACCATCGTCCCGCGCGAATTCTCCAAGCGCGGGCCGCAGCTGACGGCGCAGCTTCGCTATATCGACCGCGATTACGAAGGTGAAGCGCGCGTCGAGCAAATGTCCAACGACCGGATCAGGAATCTCGGCCGCTTCGCCACCACCATCCAGCACACGCAGCGCTTCAGCAGCCAGCTGAGCGGCTACCTCAACATCAACAAGGTTTCCGACGACAATTATTTTCGCGATCTGGCGAGCCGCATCAACATCACCTCGCAGACGACGCTGCCGCGCGACGGCATGCTGACTTACAACGGCGGCTGGTGGATCGCCACCGCGCGCGCGCAGCGCTTCCAGATCCTGCAGGATCCGGGCAACCCGGTGGTCGAGCCTTACGGCCGGTTGCCGCAGTTCACGCTGAACGCGACACGGCAGTACGTCGGCGGCGTGGACCTGGCTCTGGCGAGCGAGTTCGTCAAGTTCTACCATCCGACCAACGTCATGGGCAGCCGCCTCACGTTCTATCCCAGCGCGAGCTTGCCGCTGATCCTGCCCGGCGCCTATCTCACGCCCAAGCTCGGGGTGCACACGACCGATTACAGTCTGGAGCGCGGCCCCGCGGGCACGCCCGGCGGCGCGCAGCGAACGCTCCCCATCGCCAGCGTCGACGGCGGCCTGACGTTCGAGCGCGACTTGAGCTTCATGGGGGAGCGCTTCCGCCAGACCCTGGAGCCGCGGCTGTATTACCTGTATGTACCGTATCGCAACCAGAGCAGGATTCCGTTGTTCGACACCGGGCTCGCCGACTTCAACCACGTACAGATGTTTTCCGAGAACCTGTTCAGCGGCGGCGACCGGATCGCCGACGCCAACCAGGTGACGATCGCGGCGACGACGCGGATATTGTCGCCCAGCAGCGGCCAGGAGCTGCTCAAGGCGACGATCGGCCAGCGGCACTATTTTCAGAATCAACAGGTGGCGCTGAACGACGCCACTCCGACGCGCAGCGACAAGACGTCTGATTTTCTGGCTGCGGTGAGCGGGCGCATCGCCCGCAACTGGACCCTGGACAGCGCGCTGCAGTACAACTCGCACCGGAATTATTTCGAACGCTTGGGGTTAGGCGCGCGCTTCCAGCCCGAGATCGCGAAGACGCTCAACCTCGGTTACCGCTTTACCCGCGATTCGCTGAATCAGATCGACGTATCGGCGCAATGGCCGCTCGGCGGCGGCTGGAACGGCGTCGGCCGCTACAACTACTCGCTGCGCGACAACCGCCTGGTCGAAAGCCTGGGCGGTTTCGAATATAATGGCGGCTGTTGGATCGGCCGGGTCGTGGTGCAGCGCTTTGCCGCGGCCGCCGGGAACTTCACCAGCGCGGTGTTCGTGCAACTGGAACTGAACGGATTTTCGCGCATCGGGTCGAATCCACTGGAGACGCTGAAGCGCAACATTCCAGGCTATGGCCGTCTCAACCAGATCAACCCCGAATCACGGCCGTTCGACTTTTACGAGTAATCCTTACATGAAATTTGCAATTTCGGCGGCGCTTGCTGGCGCTGTGCTGGCATTCGGCGCAGGCAAGCTCCTCGCGCAAACCGCTTCGTCCAACCCGATCGTGCTGGTGGACCGCATCGTCGCCGTGGTCAACAGCGAGGTGATCACCAGCCGCGAAATTGACGTGCGCATCAAGACGGTGACGCAACAGCTGCGCCAGCAGGGCACGCAGTTGCCGCCGCAGGATGTGCTGCAAAAACAGGTGCTGGAGCGCATGATCGTGGATCGCCTGCAACTGCAGCTGGCGAAAGAGACGGCGCTGCGCGTCGACGACCTGCAACTGGACCGCACTGTCGCGCGCATTGCCGAGAGCAACAAAATGTCGCTGACCGAGTTCCGCCGCGCGCTGGAGCGTGACGGCGTGCAATTCGACAGGTTCCGCGAAGAAGTCCGCAACGAGATCATCCTGTCCCGGCTGCGCGAGCGCGAGGTGGACGCGCGCATCGCCGTCAGCGACAACGAGATCGACTATTTCCTCAGCCAGCAGGATGCGTCGAAAACTTCGGCGAGCGATTACAACCTGGCTCACATTCTGCTGCGGCTGCCGGAGCAGGCGAGTCCGGAGCAGGTAGAAAGGCAGCGCGCCCGCGGCGAGCAGGTGTTGCTGCAGCTGCGCGAAGGCGCGGATTTTGCGAAGCTGGCTGTCAGTTTTTCCGACGCGCCGGACGCCTTGCAAGGCGGATTCATGGGCTGGCGCCCGCGCGACCGGCTGCCGGAGTTGTTTGCGCAGGCGCTGGAGGACCTGAAACCGGGTGAGGTGACGGGGTTGATGCGCAGCCCCGCCGGTTTTCATGTGCTCAAGCTCATCGAGCGCCGCGGCGGTGGCGGTCCCGCGCTGGTCGAGCAGACCCATGTGCGCCACATCCTGGTGAAGACCAGCGAGATCGTGTCCGAGGCCGACGCCCGGCGCAAACTCAATAATTTGCGCGAACGCATCGTCAACGGCAGCGATTTCGGCGAATTGGCGAAGCTCAATTCCGACGATGGCTCCTCGATCAAGGGCGGCGACCTCGGCTGGATCTATCCCGGCGATACCGTGGGTGAATTCGAGCGCGTGATGAATAGCCTCAAGGCGGGCGAGATCAGCGAACCGTTTTCGTCACAGTTCGGCTGGCACCTGGTGCAAGTGCTCGAGCGGCGCAAGGCCGATGTGTCCGGCGAACGCAAGCGCCAGGAGGCGCGTCTGATCCTGCGCGAACGCAAAGCCGACGAGGCCTACCAGGAATGGCTGCGCCAGCTTCGTGACCAGGCCTTCGTGGAGTACCGGCCGGACGAGCGTTGATGGCCGCCGCAGCCGGTTTGCGCGGCGGCGCGGCGCGCAATGCGCGAACCAGCAAGGAGTGAGGAGCGAGGTGGGAACAACGGCGCCCCTGCCTGTCATCGCGGTCACTTCCGGAGAGCCCGCGGGCATAGGACCGGATATTTGCCTGGCGCTGGCGGGCGCACGCCTGGCGTGCCGCCCCGTGGTGCTCGCCGACCGCGAACTGCTCGCCGCGCGCGCCGCGCAGCTCGGCCAAGGCGTGCGCCTGCGCGCGTTCGATCCAGCGCTCGCGCCTGCCGCAGGCGAACTCGAAGTGCAGCATGTGCCGCTCGTCAGTCAGGTGCGCGCGGGTAGGCTCAATGCGGTCAACAGTCCTTATGTACTCGCCTTGCTCGGACGCGCCGTCGAAGCTTGCATCGACGGGCGTTTCGCCGCGATGGTGACCGCGCCAGTGCACAAGGGCGCGATCAACGATGCCGGCATTGCTTTTACCGGGCACACCGAATACCTTGCCGGCCTGACCTCGACGCCGCGCGTCGTAATGATGCTTGCCGGCGGCGGCATGCGCGTTGCGCTGGCCACCACGCATCTCGCGCTTGCCGACGTGGCCGGCGCGATCACCCGCGAAAGCCTGGCATCGACCTTGCGCATTCTGCACCAGGCGTTGCGGCGTCACTTCGGCCTGGCTGCGCCGCGCATCCTGGTCGCGGGGCTCAATCCGCATGGTGGCGAGGGCGGTTACCTCGGGCGCGAGGAGATCGCGGTCATTGCCCCGGTGCTGGAGCGCTTGCGCGGGGAGGGGATGCACCTCGAAGGGCCGTTGCCCGCAGATACGCTGTTCACGCCGCAGGTGCTTGCGCGCGGCGATTGCGTGCTAGCGATGTACCACGACCAGGGATTGCCGGTGCTCAAGTATGCAAGCTTCGGCAAGGGCGTCAACGTCACGCTCGGGCTGCCCATCGTGCGCACCTCGGTCGATCATGGGACGGCGCTGGAATTGGCGGGTACGGGCAAGTCCGACGCGGGCAGCCTGATTGCGGCGATTGAAATGGCGCTGGAGATGGTGCACGCGTCCGCAGCCTGAATGAAGCACATCCCCCGTAAGCGCTTTGGACAACACTTCCTGACCGACCAATCGGTGATCGCCGACATCGTCGCCGCGATCCGGCCGCAACCGGACGATGCGATGGTGGAAATCGGTCCCGGCTTGGGCGCGCTCACCACGCCGCTCACCGCAGTCCTGCATCACCTGCATGTGATCGAGATCGACCGCGATATCGTGCTGCGCCTGCAGCGCGCCTACGCGCCGGCGCGTCTCACGGTGCACGCGGGCGATGTGCTCGAATTCGATTTTTCCGCGCTGCCGCGCGCGCTGCGCGTGGTCGGCAACCTGCCCTACAATATTTCCACGCCGCTGCTGTTCCGGCTTGCGCGCTATGCCGAGCGCATACAGGACATGCATTTCATGTTGCAGAAAGAGGTGGTGGAGCGCATGGTCGCCGCGCCGGGCGGGGGGGATTACGGCCGTTTGTCGGTGATGCTGCAGTACCGCTTCGACATGGAGTTGCTGCTCGCGGTGCCGCCCGACGCATTTTCGCCGCCGCCGCAGGTCAATTCGGCCGTGGTGCGCATGCTGCCGCGGCCGCAGGCGCAGTTGACGGCGGCGACCGAGGCGGGTCTGGCGCAGGTGGTGCGGCGCGCTTTTGCGCAGCGGCGCAAGACCTTGCGCAATTCCCTTGCCGGGTTGCTTGAAGCCGCGGACTACGACGCCCTGGGGATCGTCCCGGGCCTGCGCGCCGAAAACCTGGCGGTGCCCGATTTTGTCGCCATTAGCAACTATCTTTGCGAAAAACAAAAATTGACGCAGAATTAATATTCACAAAAGCGCCTGCGGCTGGCACAATAGACGCCCGCGTAGTTGTCGCCAAGCGTTGGTACGGGAGATTGGAATGGGCCTGCTCGATGACCTGAAGAAACAGGCAGACATGGTGAAGAGCCAGCAGCTTTCGCAGCAGTCAATGCTGGAAGAAAGCATCAAGCTGGTCGAGGCCAAGATGCACCAGACGTTCATCTACCTGAACGACCTGCTCAAACAGCTGGCGGTGCTCAGGCCGACCAACCCGACGGCGTATTCGATCCCGGGAATAGGCGATTTCCAGAATCTGGGGTTTGCCGAATCTTTCATCGATTACCGCAAGAAGAAGATCGGCGACAAGGACCATTACGACGTCATCACTTTCTTCATCAGATGGTCTTCGCCAACGAGCATTCTTCTCGAGCGCGACATGCCGGCGACGATGCAGAAGGTGCGCGATGTGCTGTGGAATTACGGGCTGAAATTCACCGAAGAGGAAGTCAAGAAGTCGGGCGGCGGTTTTCAGAAGATGAAATTCACCGTGCCCGCCAGCATCACCTGCGATATGACCATCACCGCCGACCAGGACAACTGCCGGCTGGTGGTGAAGGGCAAGCATTTCCTGCGCCTGGGCGCGGACGAGCTGCGCATCCCGGCCGGCGATATCAACGAAGCGCTGCTCGAGGAGTTCGCCAAGATGCTGATCGGGCAGCCGAGCGTTCTGCGCAAGTATCGGGCCGCGACGCTGTAAGCCTTATTTGCGCTCGATCAGTTCGATCTTGTAGCCATCCGGATCTTGAACGAAGGCGATTACCGTGCTGCCCCCTTTGACCGGTCCGGCTTCGCGGCTGACGACGCCGCCCTTGGCCTTCACCGTTTCACAGGCCTTGTAGGCGTCGGGCACTTCGATGGCGAGATGCCCGAAGGCGTTGCCCAGGTCGTACTTTTCCACGCCGTAGTTATAGGTGAGTTCGATCACCGCGTGCGCGTCCTCGGAGCCGTAGCCGAGGAAAGCGAGCGAGTACTTCTGTTCCGGCCGGTCGGTGGTGCGCATCAGCTTCATGCCCATAATCTCGGTGTAGAATTTGACCGAACGCTCCATGTTGCCCACGCGCAGCATCGTATGCAGTATTCTCACTTATTCCCCCTAGACAGAAGAGACTACAAGATCGGCAGGCGGTGGTCGCTGTCGCGCAGTTCCCTGCGCGCCGCCTGATAATCGGGATAGAGACTGCCGACTACGCTCCAGAAACGCGCGGAGTGGTTCATTTCCCGCAGGTGCGCCAGTTCGTGCGCGACGACGTAATCGATCAGATGCAGCGGCAAGTGTATCAGGCGCCAATTGAGGCGCACCTGCCCGTCCTTGCGGCACGTGCCCCATTGCCGTCGGGCATTGGACAGGGTCAGCGCCGGCGCCGGCACGCCCAAGCGCGCGGCGTACAGCGCCAGGCGTTCGGCGAACAGCGCGCGTCCGCGTTCCTTGAACCAGGCAATGCCGCGCTTTCTCAACGCCGCCAGGTCGCCGCGCGGCGCAAGCCCGATGCCGAGGCGCCCATGTTCCAGGCAAATGCCGCGCCGCCTGGGCAGAAGTTCGATCGTCACGGGCGCCCCAAGCAGCGCGATCGCTGAACCGTCGCTCCAGTTCGCTACCGGCGGCTTCGGCGCGGCGCGCCACGCGGATAGTTTTTGCAGCACCCAGCGCGCCTTTTCGCGGATAAACGCCTCGATCTCGGCAATCGGCGTATGCCCTGGCGCGGCCACGCGCAGGCCGTCGTCGTCGATCGCGAGGCCGATCGAGCGCCGGCGCGCGCGGCGCAGGCGATAGCCCACGACCTCGCGCTCGAGCTGGATATAGCGCAGCGTGCCCACCGGCGCCGCTACCGGCGCGATCGCGAGCGGCAGTTCAAGCTGCATGTTTCTCGCGCTCCGCGGGCACCAGCATCTCGACCTGGCCTTCGATCCAGTCCTCGACTTTGCGCATCAGCTGCTCGGGCGTGTGGCCGGCGCTGCCGATCGGCTCGCCGATCACCACGGTTACCTTGCCCGGGTACTTGAGGAAGGAGTGGCGCGGCCAGAGCAGTCCCGCGTTGTGCGCGACCGGCAGCACGCGCGCGCCGGTCTGAATTGCAATATTGGCGCCGCCGAGCTTGTAGCGGCCGCGCTTGCCCACGGCGATGCGCGTGCCTTCCGGGTAGATCATGATGCAAAAACCCTGGGCCAGGCGCTGCTTGCCGATTTCGATCATACGGCGCATCGCGTTCTTGGGGTCGGAGCGGTTGATGAAGATCGGGTTGAACAGCGCCAGTCCCCAGCCGAGGAAAGGCAGCCACATCAGTTCGCGCTTCATCACATACACGTGCGGCGGAAAAATCTCGGAGTAGGCGAGCGTCTCCCAGGCCGAGGAATGCTTGGACAGGATCACCACTGGTTCGGCGGGAATGTTTTCGCGGCCGCGCACTTCGTAACGGATGCCGAGCACATAGATCGCCAGCCAGGCGGCGAGGCGCGGCCAGCCGGCGATGACCTTCCAGCGCGGCATGCGCGGCAGCCAGGCCACGCACATCACCAGCACCCAATAGGGCACGACGATGATCACCAGCAGAAGCAGGTAGATAAGCGACCGGAGGAAGGTCATGCGCCGAGCGCCACGGCGGCGGCGGCCAGGTCCTGGTGCACCTCAGTGCCTTCGGGCACGCTTCCCGCCTTGAGTGTATGTTCGCCCTTGCCGGTCAGCACCAGGATCGGCCGCGCGCCGGCTGCGCTCGCCGCCTGCAAGTCGCGCAGGGAGTCGCCGATGGCCGGCACCCCCTTGAGCGCGACGTTGAAACGCGCGGCGATCTCCAGCAGCATGCCAGGCTGCGGTTTGCGGCAGGCGCAGCCCGCGTCGTGCGCATGCGGGCAGAAGAACACGGCGTCGATGCGCCCGCCCAGCTGGTTCACCGCCTTGTGCATCTTGTCGTGCATGGCGTTGAGCGCGGCCATGTCGAACAAGCCACGACCCAGGCCGGCCTGGTTGGTGGCGACGACCACGTGGTAGCCGGCCTGGGTGAAGCGCGCGATCGCCTCCAGGCTGCCCGCGATCGGCTGCCATTCCTCGGCGCTCTTGATGTACTGGTCGCTGTCGTGGTTGATCACGCCGTCGCGGTCGAGAATGACGAGTTTCATGCGGCGAGCCTGGAGATGTCGGCGACGCGGTTCATCTCGTCGCGCAGATCTTTGAGAAGCGCAAGGCGGTTTTTCCGCAGTTCTCGATCATCCACCATCACCATGACCGACTCAAAAAAGGCGTCGACCGGGGATTTCAGTACCGCAAACGCTTTCAGGTAGCCGGTATAGTCGCCCGCCTGAAATAGAGGGGTCGCCGTCTGCGACGCTTTCTTCAGGGCGTCGAATAGATTGCGCTCCGCCGGCTCGGTCATCGCTTGCGCTTCGGCATTGTTAAACGATTCGCCTTTTGCTTCGGCCTGTTTCAGAATGTTGGCGACGCGCTTGTTCGCGGCGGCAAGACTCGCCGCTTCGGGCAGTCCCGCAAATGCACGCACGGCAGCGAGCTGGCGGGGCACCTGATCAAGCCGGGTCGGACGCATGCAGAGCACCGATTCGATTTCGTTTGCGCTATAGCCAGCCTCGCGCAGATAGCTGCGCAAACGTTCAAAGACGAACATTTCGAGATCGGTATGCGCAGCGCCGGCCAGGTCGCGTGGAAACACCGAAAACGCGTCGTTGACGAGATCGAAAAGCGATATCTTTAGCTCACCTTCAACCAGTATCCGGATCACTCCGAGGGCGTGGCGTCTGAGCGCAAATGGATCCTTATCGCCGGTCGGCTGCTGACCAATACCGAACATGCCCGCAAGTATCTCCAATTTATCGGCCAGAGCAAGGGTAGGCGCGATCTTATTCGAAGGCAGCGCGTCCCCGGCAAAACGCGGACGGTAATGTTGTTCGAGTGCTTCGGCCACGCCCGGGTCTTCGCCATCGGCAAGTGCGTAATAGTGTCCCATTACACCTTGCAGCTGCGGGAATTCACCGACCATGTTGGTGAGGAGGTCCGCCTTGGCGAGCCAGGCGGCGCGCTCCGCCTGCACCGCGTCGGCGCCCAGCCGGCGCGCAATGCGCCCCGCCAGCAGCTGGATTCTTTCGACGCGCTCCAGCTGGCTGCCGAGCTTGTTGTGGTAGACCACCCGCGCGAGCTGCGGCACGCGCTCCTCCAGCCGGTGCTTGCGGTCTTGGTTGTAGAAAAAGCGCGCGTCGTCCAGGCGCGGTCCGACCACGCGCTGATTGCCTTCGACGATGTTCCGCGGATCCGTCAGGCGCATGTTGCTCACGATAAGAAACTTATTGGTTAATTTCCCGGCGGCGTCGAACAACGGGAAATATTTCTGATTCTGCCGCATGGTCAGAATCAGGCATTCCTGCGGCACAGCGAGAAATTCCGGCGCGAACTCACCGGTGTAGACGCTCGGGTACTCGACCAGCGCAGTCACTTCGTCGAGCAGCGGAGCGACATCGTCCTCGGGGCCGAGCGAGGCCCCGGATGCGGCGGCCGCCGCGCGCAATTGGCGCTCAGTTTCGGCGCGGCGCGCATCGAACGAGGCGATGACCTGGCCGTGCGCCGCGAGCGCCTCTTCGTAAGCATCCGCGGCGGCGACTGCGATGTCGGGCACGCCTTGGAAGCGATGCCCGTGGGTGAGGCGGCCGGCCGTTAGGCCTAGCGCGGATACCGGAACAATGTCCGAGCCGTGCAGGGCGAGAAGCCCATGCGCCGGGCGCACGAACTGGACTGTTGTGGCGCCGTCTG
>Ga0315281_10009613_pt1 | contig 13405 bp, 15 predicted proteins | sample YL17G07_0_MG_FD_204540 | JGI IMG/M metagenome (GOLD analysis project Ga0315281, IMG submission 204540) | Sediment microbial communities from Yellowstone Lake, YNP, Wyoming, USA - YL17G07_0 | ecosystem: Environmental > Aquatic > Freshwater > Lake > Sediment | place: USA: Wyoming | collected...
GTACGGGATATTCTTGCCTCCCACCCGCTGGTTAAGTCCTTCCGCCCCGGAGGTAAGGGCGAGGGCGGCGATGGGGTGACAGTAGTGGAGCTGTAGTCAGGGCAAGGGCGACCGGCCGGTCGCCCCTACACAGACAAGACAATGTCAAATAATGCAGAAAAACACCAACGATGTTCTATCCGATTAAAGGATTATGATTATTCGCAGGCAGGGGCGTATTTCGTAACGATATGCACGCATATCAAGGAATGCGTATTTGGCAACATCATCGATAGGGAAATGGTATTGAATGAATATGGTAAGGTGGCGGAACGGGAATGGTTAAAGACAACACAGATTCGAACCAATGTAGAATTTGATGAATTCATCATCATGCCTAACCACATGCATAGCATTATTGTCATCGTAAAATCAAACGTAGGGGCGACCGGCCGGTCGCCCCTACCAAAAAGACCAACCCCCAAATCCATAGGGGCAATCGTCGCGGGTTTCAAATCCGCTACGACGAGGCGCATCAATGACCTGCGTGGCACTCCCTATGCACCTGTTTGGCAACGGAATTATTACGAACATGTGATACGGAATGAAGACGATCTGAGTGAAATCAGGGAATACATAGTGAATAACCCGCTGAAATGGGATTTGAATAGCGAGAATCCTAACAATAGTGGGCGCACAGCCGTGCGCCCCTGCATAAGAAATAGGACTTGCTCATGTTAATACCAACCCGCCGCCGTTTTACCAGGCAGGGAATGCTGCGTTTGCTGGATGAGCTTGAGGCTACCGAGGGGCCGGCGACTTCGCTATACGTGCCACATGACTTGCCTCTCCCAGAGGTTGAGAAAGCTCTCAAGGCTCCGTTAGGGCCGGGTATAGAAGAAGCCATGTCCGACATTGATGATGCGGTCGCCCGCTCTAAGACGGGCGCTGTTATTTTCTGGGGTGATATGGCAAAATATCTGGTGCTGCCGCCGTTTCCCCTCAAAGATAAGCTGTTCGCCAGCGGCTACGATGTGGAGCCGCTGCGTGTGCTCCTACAACAGGAGCTCATGGTTGCTTTGATATTATTGCGATTGGGAGCCTATGCTATCGGGATGTTTCAAGGAGAACAGCTTGTGTCGAGCAAGGTGGGCACAGGACTGGTGCACTCTCGCCACAGAAAGGGAGGCTCCTCGGCTCACCGCTTCGAACGGCACCGCGAGAAGCAGATGGAGTCCTTTTTCACCAGGGTCTGTAGCCATGTACGGGAACATTTGGAGCCTTACATTCAGCAACTGGACTATGTAATATATGGCGGCGAACGCCATACTCTGCTCTCCTTCCGCAAGCAGTGCGATTTTTTGCAGCAGTTAGACGACCGCACTCTGGAAACGCTACTGAACGTGCGCGAACCGAAGCAGGCAACGCTGGAAACAGCGATAAGCCAGGCGTGTTCGAGCGAGGTGGTTGTGTGGGAAGAGGGTGAGACAAAAGTCACTTACCAAGGCAAAGGCAACTCTTAGAATGATGCCGATATGGTATGATACACCCAAGCCGTTCCCAGAAGGGCAGAAGCAGTGAGAAAAGATGATGTCAGCGCTGATATCAAAAAGGTGTTGACTACATACCGCACCGTTGCCGTAGTGGGGGCCTCGCCAAACCCGGAGCGCCCCAGCTACAGGGTAGCCGATTTTCTGAAGAAAGAGAGCTTCCGCGTAATACCTGTAACGCCCAACGCCGACAAAGTCGTGGGGGAAAAGGCATATCCTGATTTAGCTTCGATACCGGTGCCTGTCGAGGTCGTGGACATCTTCCGCCGCCCTGAAGACGTGCCGCCGATAGTCGACGACGCGATTGCCATAGGCGCCAAAGCGGTATGGATGCAGGAAGGCATAGTCAATGAAGAGGCAGCGGCCAAGGCGAGAAAAGCAGGGCTCACGGTGGTAATGGACCACTGCATGAGGAAAGAACTGCTGAAAAAACTTGGACGTGAAAAGGAAATTTAATTCAAGGTTCGTCGCCATAGGAGTGGCGACGCTACAAGTATATAAAAATAAAGGGAGGAGGATAGATGGCAAAGACATCGGACAATCTCAAGGAGGCGTTCGCCGGCGAGAGCAAGGCGAGCACAACGTATCTGGCGTTTGCACGTAAGGCAGAGCAGGAGGGACAGCCCCAGATAGCCAAGCTGTTCCGCGCTGCGGCGCTGGCGGAGACATTTCATGCCCGCAACCATCTGGACGTAATGGAAGGAATTAAGTCCACAGTGGAGAACCTGCAGGCAGCCGTTGCAGGCGAGAACATGGAACATGTGAAGATGTACCCCGAGTTCATCGAGCAGGCGAACAAGGAGCAGCAGCCGAAAGCGGTGCGCACCTTCGACTATGCGCGCAAGGTAGAGATAATGCACGAAGGGCTATATAAAGCGGCGCTGGATGCCATCAAGGGCGGCGGCAAGCCCAAGGATACAGACTATTACGTCTGCAAGATATGCGGGGTCACCGTTGAAGGGAGCGCCCCGGATAGATGCCCCGTCTGCGGCGCCAACAAGGCTCAGTTCGTCAAGGTGGAATAGGAAAAAGTAGGGGGCACGGTGCACCGTGCCCCTACATAATTGTGGCCCTCGACACTTTTTAGGATTTAGAAACCAGCGGTTAGAATCTCTTCTTCTGATAGGTCTGGATGAACCTCTCGATAGAGCGGTCGAAGGTCATCTCGACATCTGAGGGGAAATAGCATGCTGGCAGCTCACCTGACTGCAGATGGTATCTGATGCACTCGCAGCAAATGCCCTTCCTCGCGCAAGGCTCATAAGTGCAGTTGCAGTTCGCCTTGTTTTGCTCAACTTTACATTCTTTCATGTCTGCTCCCCCGGACGAGCTATGTACCCTAATCTGTGTCAGGATGGTGATGGGGGAGAAAACGCAGAGCGAGAGGCACTATAGCGGCAGCCACCGCGCCTACCACATAAAGCCCAGCGCCTATCGCCACGCCTACAGCGGCTACCGCCCAGATAGTGGCTGCGGTGGTCAGCCCCGCAACCCCTCTCTCCTGGCGAAGGATTGTGCCCGCTCCCAGGAAGCCGATCCCTACCACCACGCCCGCAGCTATCCGTGAGGGGTCAGCGTTTCCAGCGAAACCCCAGGTCGAGATAGCGGTGAACAGAGCTGCCCCCATGCAGACCAGGAGATGGGTGCGTACGCCAGCGGGCTTCTTAGCGCGCGCCCTCTCATAGCCTATTACCGCGCCCAGGAATGCAGCTATCACAATGCGAATCACCATCTCCTGATTAGCGTTAGAGAAGATGTGCCAGGATTCCATCGCCACCCCCTTCGTGCAGTTACAGCATATTCGCTAGTATTGCAATTCTGTCATGGGCTGCTATGCTTGTCAACAGGGCTGAGGTGTGGAAGCTTTATCCATGTCATTGCGAGCCCGCCTGGGGCGAGCGAAGCAATCTCACCGTCATCCTTCATTCCTACAGACACGCGGAGATTGCTTCGTCGTCCGCCAGAGGCGGACTCCTCGCAATGACATGATTACTGGAAGGGGATTGAACCTGGAGGAAGTCAATGCCTATCGCAATCCTGTACCGAGATGAATTGAGGGAATACGATTTCGGGCCAGGCCACTCTTTCCGAGGGGAGCGCTATCTCGAATTCTATCAATTCTTGCGAGAACACCTGCCCGAGGACGATAACTACCGCATAATCAAAGCAGACTGGGCGAGCGATGAGGATTTACTCTTGATTTGCCAGAAGGAGTATATCGAAGCCACCAGGGAGTATTACAGGGCTGCCCACCTGGGCTTGGACTACCCCGGCTCAATCTACAGATTCCAGAGTGGAGACAATATTCCCAGCGGTAAGCCCGGGAAGCTGGAGGAGGCAGCCAGGCTGGTCATCGGGCAAGCCAAGAAAGCCTGCGATTTAGTGCAGGAAGGCAAGTTCCAGAAGGTGATCTGTCTCGGCGGTGGGCTGCATCATGCTAAACCCGACTATGGAGAAGGCTTCTGCCTTTATAACGATGTCGCCTTTTGCGCCAGGTACCTATTACAGAGATACGGGCTGCAAAGGATACTGATCTTGGATACCGATGCCCATGCCGGCAACGGAACCTCCGAATATTTTTACGATGAGCGCAGAGCCTTGCTTATAGACCTGCACCAGGACCCGAGGACGCTGTACCCCGGCACCGGCTTCGCCTATGATATTGGCTCGGGCGAGGGAAAAGGATTTACCGTCAATATCCCTATGCCTCCTTATGCAGGCTATGATTCCTATAAACTGGCCTTCGAGGAACTGGTGCAGCCCATAGTAGCGGAATTCAAGCCACAGATAATCATCAGGAACGGCGGCTCAGACCCCCATTTCAGCGATGGGCTGACCAGCCTGGGGTTAACGGTAGAAGGCTTCAGGATGATAACGTCCAAGGTCAGGGAAATGGCTGAAGTCTGCCAGGGCAGAGCCATCGATTTGATTGCGTCCGGCTACAATAAAACAGTGCTGCCGTACTCATGGCTGGCCCTGATTTGCGGCCTGGCAGGCATAGAGATGAAGATAGCCGAGCCCGCAGGAGTGACCCCGAGATACCAGGGCGACCCTTCGTTAGCTGAGACTAAACATGTCATAGGGGAAGTCAAGAGGTATCTCAGGGACTACTGGAAATGCCTCAGGTAAAGGCTCACTGCAAACGAATATACATACAAGGACAATAACCTCTCTCCAGTTCGCTTCATTCTGGCCAACTTAAGCACAAATACAAACAGCGATTTCTCTTGCTATTAGTACTATCTTATCATCTGTACTACTCAAAAAATGACCATAAGAACTATGGTGTAAAGGTAGAGCTTGTGCTAATGTCTAATTGAAGGCACTGGGAAAACAAATGGCTAGGCACAGTCGGAGGGGCCGTTAATGGATTTACAGATCGACATTTATGAGTGCGGAAGCAATCACATACATGTGATCTTGCAAGGCCAGGCTGAAGGCATGGCCGCCTTTGGCAATTTCGAGATATTCGCCAAGTTCACTCAAGCCTGCCAGGAGTTCATCAGCGGACAAACTCCGATACCCCAGGCTTTCTTGGACGCCTTCAATCAGGAGGGCAATAAGTAGGAGATTCATTCAAAGATAATTTTAGGGGCATCCTTCCTTGGAAGGATGCCCCTACTTTATATCTGCCGCAATTGGAATCTACGAGATGTAGCCACCCTCAATCAGAAGCTCGGCCACCAGCACAGCACCCCGGGCAGCGCCCATCTTGGTGTTGTGCGACACCAGCAGGTACTTTATCCCGTTCTCCAGGGCAGGGTCCTTACGTATCCGGCCCACTACCGTAGCCATGCCGTTATCGGTGTCACGGTCCAGCCGAGGCTGCGGTCTGAAGGGGTCGGGGTGTACTACTATCATCTGCTTCGGCGCAGAAGGAAGAGACATCCCCTTGAAGGGAGCGTACTCCCTCATCACGCGGGCGACATCCTCAGGCTCGCACTTCTTCTCCGTAGAGACGAAGACAGACTCCGTATGGCCTTCCCTGACATTGACCCTGGTGCAGGTGCAGCTTACGGCAAACCCGGCGGGCTGAATGGTGCTGCCGGAGAAAGCGCCCAGTATCTTCTGGGTCTCCTTCTGCACCTTCTCCTCCTCGCCCACAATGTAGGGAATCACGTTATCCAGGATGTCCAGCCCGATCACGCCGGGGCTGCGCCCTGCCCCTGACATCGACTGCATCGAGGTCATAAGCACCATGCGGATGCCGAAGGCATCGTAGATAGGCTTAAGCGTTATGGCCATGCCGATGGTGGTGCAGTTGGGATTAGGCGTGATGAAGCCCTTCCAGCCTCGTGCCTTCTGCTGCTGCTTGAGCAGCGCGGCATGTCCTGAGTTTATGCCCGGGATCAGTATGGGCACATCCTTCTCATAGCGGAAGGCCGAAGCCGTGCTGATCACCGGCCTGGTGGCAGCGAACTTGGGCTCCAGAATCTGCGCCTGGTCGGACTCTATGGCTGAAAATACAACATCGACGCTTGAGATATCCATCTCGCTGGCGTTCTGCACAGGTATGTTCATAACCGCGGGGTCAGGCGGCTCGTCGCAGTACCACCTGAAAGCGCCCGTCTTGGGGTCGGTGAGCGCCTCTTTATAACTGCGACCCGCCGACCTCTCCGAGGCGGCGAGCGCGGTTGCCTTAATCCAGGGATGGTCATGCAGGGCAACGATGAACTGCTGCCCCACTATGCCTGTTGCGCCGACTATGGCAGCTTTTAACGTTTCCTTCTTAGCTCTAGCCACCTTAGTATCCTTTCCGGGTCCCCCAAAATATAGTGCCGTCTATTATACAGCAACAAAAGTCGGGGCGCTAGACCATTGAAAATGGGGTAGTGTATCATTTTGAATTTTCCCATTTTGTATTGTCACTTTGTAATAATCGCAGTAGAATACTACCGCTATGGGCAAGGAAGGGGAGCGCAAGCGGCAAGCTAGAACGCCAAAGCCAAGAAAGCAGCCTAGCCTTCCACAAAAGATATTGTCCAGAAAAAATATCATCGCCACATTACTCGAAATATTTTTATGGGTGGGTGGCGAATTGTTAGGACATATCTCCCCTTATATCAAAATTGCAGCGTGGTTTATAGCTATTTTACTGCTGATATGGCTTCTAATTCCCTTTAGAAGTTGGTCAGAAAAACTGTTAAGCCAAAACCATCGATATTGTCATCTCATCACAAAGCAAAGAGCGGTATTTATACTTTCAATATTTCCCATTCTGGTAATAGCGATATTGCTCTTTGTTTTTGCTTTTCACCCATTAGTTAACCTAGAGACATCAAATAAAGCTATAGGAGAAACAGGCAATCTCACGCCAACACATATAAGACAACCTAATACAGTTGTCCGTTGCTGTCTGCGAGGGAATACATATCAGATATGGCCTCAGAATGAAGGCGACAAGCAGGATTCAGTTGTAATCACACTAAGTACAAGTAGCCCCATAACTGGCTTCCATGCAATTGGGGGAGCCAGTTTGCCGACCATAATACAGGGTGGTATACACCAAGAGTTCATTGCTTTCAAAATAGATGAATTAATTCCAAGGCCCGAGTTTTGGTATGTTTATACTGTAGATACTTATTACACTGCCGAACAACCGTACGGACTCACAGCTTGGTCAGATGAAACAGGTGACCTTCAAGCAATAGCCCTGGATAAGTGTCCTGAGATTATAGCAGTTGGCCCTGAAGAAACGATACGTCCATAACCATTTTGATGTACCACTTATTGTGATTCAAGCACTATTTCTCTGCTAATTTCACAATTTCTTCAATAGTCCAAACGTGTTCTGCTATCCCTGCTGCCATAGCAGGCGTTCTCGGATACGGATTCCTAGGCTTTTTTGAATCCTACAGAAATTGTAGTACATATAATGGGGTGATGAGATTGCCACACTATTTGTAGTCATTTATGTCTGTGGTACTAATGAGATAATAATAATAGCCTATCGCTAAACTCAGTACAAAGATGGTATGCCCATCGTAAAATAACCAGTCCCAAAAATCTTTGTATTTCTTGTTGGGGTCTTTATTATCAACTCTCATGGTTGAAACTCCAAAAGGCTGATAACTTCAATAATTATAATCCTAAATTATAATCCTACAATCTCCTCTATTGTCCATATGTATTCAGCTAATTTTGCTGCCCTCGCGTGAGTTCTGGGATAGGGATTAGCCAATTACTATTCCTTCTGCTCCCGCCGCTTGCCTGTTTTGAAGCCCAGCCCCCTTGATGCCAGCAGGCCCACGAAGCTTATACCGGAGGAGGCAAACATAAGCGTGGGGAAGCCCCATACCTCCGAGATAGCGCCTCCCAGGAAAGGCCCGATGCCGCCAGCCAGGGAACTGGTGGAGTAGAGCAAGCCCACGGCTGTGCCCCGCTCCACATTCTTGGCCAGCAGGTAGTTCAAAGCGCCCACGAAGAGGCCAGACCAGGCTACAGCCAGGACTATCTGCACCGGAATCAACTGCAGGTAATGAGTAGCTATACCGTAGATGGCAAAAACCAGGACGGAGCTGACCAGGCCAAGTGTGAAAATTCGAATTGCGTTGAACCGCTGCAGGAACTGCATGGCTATGAATTGCCCGCCCATATTGAGGACATCCATGAGAGCTATCCAGAGCGTGCTGGCACCGATACCCGACAGGTACAAGGCAAAAATGGACCAGACCGCAGTAGCCCCGATATGCCTGAGCAGGAAGGGTAGATATATTCTGCGGTTCGACCACACTACACCCAGGGGGAAAACGCTCACTTTGATACGGCTCACCGCCTCTTCCCGGAGGGTTAACGATATGAGGAAGGCGATAGCTGCGGCTACGGCGCTGGTGATAAATAACCACTCGATGTTCCTGGTCGCCGCTGCTATCAACGCTCCGCCAAACCAGCCCAGGGAGCCGTAAGAGGCGAAGCTACCCACGGCCGCTCCGGCCTCGTAGACATAGGCCATGAGGGCTGCAGAAGATATACCGAGGCTGAAGCCGATAACGCCCCGGGATGCCAGCAATGTCAGAGGCGTCGGGGCGAAGACGAGGAGAATGTAGGACAGTGCTGAGAACGCCAGCCCGCAGCGTATGAATACCATCCTGCCGTGTATGTCTGACTGCCTGCCGAATAGAAAAGAGGACACGAAATAGGCCATGCCGTACGATGCCGCAATCAGGCCTACTTCCAAATCGGATGCGCCCAGGCTGCGGGCGCGGAGCGGCAGGAAGATACTGGAGGTCTCAATGGAGATGTTGAAGAAAAAACTCACCAGGGCGAGGCGGAATCCCAGCGAGGTGTAGGGTATGCGGCGAAGGTACTGCATTCGTAGCTAACTTTCTTCCTGCTCAACAATATACCATAGTTTATACGTTTGTTGAATAACCGCGGAGAACGCGGAGAGCGCAGAGATATTCCCGTGTCATTGCGAGCGGAGCGAAGCAATCTCATCTTCGTTTCTACCATCTCACCTGTGGGATTGCTTCGTCGTCCTTCCAGGAAGGACTCCTCGCAATGACATATTGTGGTTTACACTCTGTAGTCAGCCAAGGCGTTTATTCCCAGCGGAAGAGGCGAAGCGAGAGCAGCGATGCCACCGCCATGAATGCCATGACAATCAGGAAAGCAGTCCAGTTCCAGCCAAAGCCAAGCCAGGGGTCTTGAAGCAGCACAACTACGTATCGAAGAGGCGTGGCGTCTCCGACACCACGCATGACCGCGGTCATCACTTCCCGAGGCGGGCCAGTTCCTGCCAGCATCATCATCACAATGATAAGTATCAAACCCAGACCCTGCGCTGCCCGCACCGTGGGCAACACGGACCCGAGCAAGATACCAATAGCGACAAAGCTAACAACGCTGGCTACAAATGCGCCGATGACAAGGGCTGTCGCGTGGGGCAAAGCGGCGTGATAAGTCAGCACAGCCGCGACTATGACCAGGATGGCGCCTAATATGGCGACAACTAGGCTGACTATCACCTGAGAGCCGAAGATGGTCCACAGAGGGATCGGCGAAGCCCGCAGTCTACGCAGCACACCTCGCTCACGGTAGCCGGTGAGATGCACCGGCAGCCCCACGACGGCAATAGAGGCGATGACAAGGCCGATATACGCAGGAGTGTAATAGTTCATGGCTCCCACACCACGATATACGTCCTCGTCAGGCGTATTTTTGAAGACTCCGCCCAGTACGAAAAGAAATATGAGAGGGAGAGCGAAAGTGAAGACCATGGTGATAGGCTCACGCACGAAGAGCTTAAGCTCTACCCAGGTCAGTTTCAACAGCATACGCATAATCTAATCTCAGTTCCTGTCCCTGTGGCCTGTAATGGCCAGAAATACATCCTCCAGCGTCGGCTGCTCCATGCGGAGGTCTGAGGGCACGATACCGTGGGCAACAAGTGAAGCTGCCACCAGGGCCAGCACAGGGCCGCTTCCTTCTACCTCGACACGCGGTCCGTGCCTGGATACGCTGCGCACTTGAGGTATCTGCTCAAGCCAGGATATGTCTGCATGGTCGGTGGTGAAGACCACCTTGATCTGGCTGGCATAGGTGGTGATAAGTCCTTGAGGCTTATCGAGAGCAACCAGTTTGCCCTGGTCGACAATAGCCAGACGGTCGCAGAGGTGCTCTGCTTCGTCCATGAAGTGGGTTACCAGCACGACGGTTGCGCCATGCTCCCGAATGGCTCGAATCAAGTCCCAGGCTACGTGACGGGCCGCGGGATCGAGCCCAGCAGTCATTTCATCGAGGAATACAACTTGGGGGTTATTCACCAGGGCCAGCGCTACCAGGAGTCGCTGACGTTGACCGCCGGACAGACTGGAGAACGAGGCATTACGCTTTTCGACCAGCCCCCATTGCTCCATCAGCTCACGCCAGTCCAGGCCGCGCGGCAGGAATGAAGAGAACAGATCTAGTGCTTCCCAGACCTTGATACGGTCGGGAAGGGCCGACTCCTGGAGCTGGGAACCTATGACCTGCCTCAGGGCCGGTCCTTCCGACTGCGGGTCGAGTCCGAGCACCCTAATCCGGCCTGAATCGAAACGACGCAGTCCCTGCGCGCACTCCACGGTAGTGGTCTTACCCGCGCCGTTGGGACCGAGAAGGCCGAAAATCTCGCCTTCCGCCACCGAGAAGGAGACGTCATTTACAGCAACAAGAGAGCCGTAGGTCTTTTTGAGATGTTCGACTTCAATGACTGACTTCATTGGATGTCCAATATATTTAGTATATCATCCCAATTTATTCGCTCACAAGTTTTAATGGTGCGAATCCCTATTGTGTACCGACTGCAGCTTCAAGGGTTGTATCGCAGCCTGTTTATTGCTACAATCATTAAATCCGCTAGTCTGAATATTTATGTAAATAAGCAGGAGATAATCAAGATGGCTGATGTGGAAGAGATGCGCACGCGGTTCGATAACTCGCCGTATGCACTGAACATGGGCATGAAGCTTGTGGAACTATCCAAAGGGTACGCCAAGGTAAAGATGGAGCTGAAAAAGGAATTCCTGAACTGGGAGAACATGATTCACGGCGGGGTGATAGCATCGCTACTCGACCAGGCCTTCGGCTGTTCCCTCAATACACTGGATAATATCTATGTGGCAGTGCAATTGAACATCAACTATCTCACCGCTGCACCTGTGGGAGAGACCATTTATGCCGAATCGAAGGTTATCTATGCGGGCAAGAAGCTGGGCGTGTCGGAGATGACAGTCACCGACTCTAAAGCGAAAACAATCGCCCGCGCCACAGGCACAACGGTGTCGCTGGGAGAAAGAAAGTAACTCGCTGTTCTGAGGAGACATAACATGATTGTGGAAATGAGTAGAGGTGCCCCAAGACAACAGGTGGATCACGTAGTAGACAGGGCTCACGCCCTGGGCTTTGAGGTGCAGTTAAACCTGGGCACCGAGAAGACGGTGGTGGCTATTCTGGGCAGCGATACGGGCAAGACGTCCACCGATGTGTTCGCAGTTCTGCCCGGTGTGGAGAGCGTCTCCCGCGTAATGAAGCCGTACAAGCTGGCCTCGCGGGAGTTCCATCCGCAGAGCAGCATAGTGAATGTGAACGGGGTCGAGATAGGAGGCAAAAAGGTAGTGATCATGGCCGGTCCCTGCGCTGTGGAGAGCGAGCAGCAGCTTATGGAAACCGCTAAAGCGGTTAAGAGGTTGGGAGCATCTATAGTCAGAGGGGGCGCCTTCAAGCCTCGCACCTCGCCTTTCAGTTTCCAGGGACTGGAGAAGAAGGCTCTGAAGATGCTGGCCAAGGTGAAATCCGACCTCGGCATCCCTGTCATCACCGAGGTCCTCGATATCCAGAACATTGAAATCATAGCCAAGCACGCCGACATACTGCAGGTGGGCGCCCGCAACATGCAGAACTTCGCGCTTCTGAAAGAGCTGGCCAAGATGAGACATCCCATCTTGCTGAAACGAGGCTTTTCCGCCACCGTGACGGAATGGCTGACGGCGGCAGACTACCTTCTGGCCGAGGGCAACCAGCAGGTGATTCTGTGTGAGCGCGGCATAAGGACATTCGAAGATAGCACCCGGTTCTCTATGGACATCGGTTCCATCTCGGTGATCAAACGCTTCAGCCACCTGCCTGTAATAGTAGACCCCAGCCATGCCGCTGGGCACTTCGCCTATGTGCCCAGCATCGCCAAGGCTGCCATAGCAGCGGGGGCGGACGGGCTGCTCATAGAGGTCCATCTCAATCCAGAAGAGGCTCTAGTCGACGGCTTGCAGTCGTTGAATATCCCAAACTTCGAGCGTCTGATGGCAGAACTGAGGCCGATAGCCAAAGCAGTAGGAAGGTCTATTTAAGTGTAGGGGGACGACGATGGCTGTTTCAAAAAAGATAAAGAAGTACATGACCGAAGGCGGGTGGATTCGAAAGATGTTCGAGGAGGGTATCGCCCTCAAGCAGAAATTTGGCGAAAGGAACGTCTTCGACCTGTCATTGGGGAACCCCATATTCGAACCCCCTGAGCAGTTTTGCCATGAGCTTCGCGACTGGGCGAACAAACCCAGGCCGGGTATGCACCGTTATATGCCCAACGCCGGCTACCCTGAGACACGCGCTGCCGTGGCGGCACATCTTTCGGCGAAGACCGGATTGCCTTTCACCGCCAACGAGATAGTGATGACCTGCGGCGCCGCCGGAGCGTTAAATACCGCGCTTAAAGCTATATCTGAGCCAGGGGATGAGATAATTATCTTCGCCCCTTACTTTTCCGAGTACATCTACTACGCAGACAACCATGAGGCTGTAGCCAAGATAATCCCTACAGACAGCCAGTTCATACCAGACCTGAAGGCTCTAGAGGAAAGCATTACTTCAAAGACGAAGGCTGTGCTGGTGAACTCGCCCAATAATCCCACCGGCGTGGTCTACAGCGCCGGGGTACTGCAGGCCATCGGCAAGATACTGGCTAAGAAGGAAAAACAGTACGGGACTGAGATTTTCCTGCTCAGCGACGATGTTTACCGGAAACTGGTTTACGATAGAGTAGAGTGCCCGTATCTATTCCAGTACCACCCCAGAACCATCGTCACCACCTCCCATTCGAAGGACCTGGCTTTGCCTGGGGAGCGTATCGGGTATATCGCTGTAAATCCGCAATATGAGGGGCGAGAGGAGCTAATAAACGGGCTAGTGTTCTGCAACCGCGTGCTCGGCTTCGTGAATGCCCCTGCCCTGATGCAGCACATCGTGCAGAGCTTGCAGGATGCCTCAGTCGATATTGGGCAGTACGCAAAGAAAAGGGACTTCCTGTACAACAACCTGACCGGGATGGGGTACTCGATAGTTAAGCCGCAGGGCGCTTTCTACATATTCCCCAAATCACCTATCGTGGACGATGTGGCTTTTGTCAG
>Ga0315281_10009614_pt1 | contig 13404 bp, 8 predicted proteins | sample YL17G07_0_MG_FD_204540 | JGI IMG/M metagenome (GOLD analysis project Ga0315281, IMG submission 204540) | Sediment microbial communities from Yellowstone Lake, YNP, Wyoming, USA - YL17G07_0 | ecosystem: Environmental > Aquatic > Freshwater > Lake > Sediment | place: USA: Wyoming | collected...
TCGTCCTGGTAGGCCGTCCTAACGTCGGCAAGTCCACGTTGTTTAATGCGCTCACGCGTCGGCGTGACGCCATCGTGGCTGATCAGCCTGGCGTCACGCGCGATCGGCAATATGGCGAGGGCCGGGTTGGCGATCGACCGTATCTGGTGGTCGATACCGGCGGGCTGGCCACGCAGGCGCAGGGCATCGCAGCTTTGATGACGGCGCAATCCCGTCAGGCCATGGACGAGGCCGACGCGATTGTGTTTGTGGTGGATGGGCGTACCGGCCCGAGCGCTGATGACCGCGAGATTGCCGAGATCATGCGGCGCCTGGACAAGCCGGTGACGTTGGCGGTCAACAAGACAGAAGGTCAGGATCCCAGTAGCGCCGCGGTTGAGTTTTTTGCGCTTGGTCTGGGCGATCCGCACGCCATCTCCGCCGCGCATGCCGAAGGTCTGGATGCGCTCATGGGTCATGTACTTGCGCCGCTACTGCAGGTCAGCGAGGCCGAGGCCCTGGATGATGTCCCGCGCATCGCCGTGGCCGGTCGCCCGAATGTGGGCAAGTCTACGCTCGTCAATGCCTTACTCGGTGAGCAGCGTGTGGTGGTTGCCGATCAACCCGGCACGACGCGTGACAGCATCCGCATCCCCTTGCGACATGATGATCACGATTACATTCTCATCGACACCGCCGGTGTGCGTCGTCGTACCCACGTCGACGAGGGTGTGGAGTCCTATTCGGTCATCAAGACTTTGCAGGCGATCGGTGAAGCGAATGTCGTAATTCTGGTGCTCGATGCACGGCGCGAAATCAGCGATCAGGATGTGGGTCTTGCCGGTTACATCCTCGAGCAAGGACGCTCAATGGTATTGGCAGTGAATAAATGGGATGGACTGGACGATGCACAGCGCGCCTGGATTCGGCGCGAGATCGAACGCAAGTTGTCGTTTGTGGTGTTTGCACCGCCGCACTTTATTTCGGCACTCGAGAGTAGCGGCATCGCGGCATTGTTTCCGGCGATCGACCGTGCCTTTGCTTCGGCCAATGCCGACCTGCCGACGGCACAGCTTAACCGTGTGCTGGAGAAGGCCGTGCAGGCCACGCCGCCGCCGATCGCACAGCGCCGCCGCATCAAGCTCAAGTTTGCGCACCAAAGCGGACACAACCCGCCGCGCGTGACGATTTTCGGCAACCAGGTGGCGGCGGTGCCGGATTCTTACCGGCGTTTTCTGGCCAATTGTTTCCGCGATGCTTTTCGTCTCGAAGGCACGCCGGTGCGCATTGACTTCAAGCAGGGCGAGAATCCGTTCGCCGTCAAGAAACCCAAGCGCAAGCAGTCACCACGCCTGCACGCCCTTGCGCAACGCGATGAACGTATCAAGAAAAAGAGAAAGCAGCGCGATCGTGGTTAGTATAATTCAGGCAAGTCAGCCTGAGTATTCTCGAGAAAGACGCAGAGGACGCTGAGGCGCAAAGTGCGCAGAGGATGTTAATCCAAAAACTCCGCGTCCTTTGCGTCTCTGCGATCTCCGCGTTTCTGCCAGGGAGCAACGGTCGAAGACGATTCGTTGCTCTTTGGTACTCAGCCGCCGTTAGGCGGCTTGCCGACCGGGGCTGCCGGTGCAGGTGGTGCGCCGGCCTGGACCGCGGGCGACAGGAACAGCATCGGATCAACGCGCGCATTATTGAGGCTCATCGTCCAGTGCAGGTGTGCGCCGGTGACGCGACCTGTTTTGCCAACGGCGCCGATGCGCTGACCGCGCGCCACGCGCATACCTTTCTGCACGCTGATTCGGCTCAGGTGGTTGTACATGCTGACCAGCCCCTGGCCGTGATCGATGAAAATGGTGTTGCCGTTGAAGAAATAATTCCCCGTTTCGATGATGGTACCGGCGGCTGGCGCCAGAATGGGCGTACCTTCCGGCGCAGCGATGTCGAGTCCGGAATGTGGCTGACGTGCCTGATCGTTGAAGAAGCGTCGCAGACCGAAGCTGCTCGAAAAGCGCCCGTGTGCCGGCAGGTCGAAGCGCAGGTCATCGGCCAGTGTCTCGCTCCAGGTGGCGAAGGCGTGATTGCTCAGCGCCTGTTCGCGTGTGATGCGTATCAGGTCGTCGGGTGTCGGATCAACCTGGCGCTTGTTGGCCAGGGTGAGGTATTGCGTTTCGTATTGCTTGGGCAGCACCTTGAACGCAAGCGTGCGTGCAGTGCCGTGATCCGAAATATCCAATTGCTGTTCGCCCGCTTCCAGAGACAACGGCAGGCCGACCACGGCCTGCCATAGGCCGTTGGCGCGCACAACCAGTACGCGTTGCTTCTGGAATTGAACCAGCGGAGCAGGAGAACTATCCGGACCAACGGCGATGATAACGATCCCGCCCGGCACCGGGCTGGGTTGCGGCAACTCGGCCGTGGCTGCGAGCGGCAGGCATACCAAGGCCAGCAGAATAGCCTTACGCATCGTTGTGTACTTTTTCCACCCGGCAGTCGAGATGGCCGCGCGCCAGCCGGGTGCGCACGATATCTCCAGGCTGAACCTCGTCAGCGGCGCGTACGACCACACCGGTTGCGGGAATTTCGAGAATGGCGTAACCGCGTGCCAGGGTCGCGAGCGGGCTCAGGGTGTCGAGTCTCTGTGCTGTGCGCGCCACGCGTTCCTGGGCGCGCTCCATTACCCGACGCATGGCGTTACCGAGCTGCGTGTGCAGGTGGCGACTGCGCAACTGGTGTTCGCGCAACTGAGTCTGAGGATTGCGCTGCAGCAGACGCGCCTGCAGTGTATGCAGGATATGGGCCGTGTGCGCGCGCACCTGCAGCTGTGCCAGGCGCAGGCGCTGACTGAGCGCCTGCAGGCGTTCGTTGAGGCGCGTCAGCCGCTCGCGCGGGTGTACCAGACGTGTGCCGAGATAATCCAGGTGTTGCTGGGCAGTGCGCAGCCGGTCTCGCACCAGACGCAACAGGCGCTGCTCCTTCTGTACCAGCGCCGACAGCCAGTCAGACTGGTGCGGGCTGAGCATTTCAGCAGCAGCGGTTGGCGTGGGCGCGCGCGCGTCCGCGGCGAAGTCGGCAATGGTGATATCGGTTTCGTGACCTACACCACACACGATCGGGATCGGGCAGGCATGGATGGCGCGCGCCACCACTTCTTCATTGAAAGCCCACAGATCTTCGAGTGAGCCGCCGCCACGGGCCAGGATCAGTACGTCGCAGTCGCGCCGCTGGCCGGCGATTCGGATCATGGCGGCAATTTTTTCACCTGCACCGTCGCCCTGTACCGGCACCGGATGCAGCAGCACCGGAATCGCCGGAAAGCGACGCTTGAGCGTGGTCAGGATGTCGTGCAGCACCGCACCGGAAGGCGAGGTGATGATGCCGATGCGTTTCGCGAGTCGTGGCAGCGGCTTCTTGAGCGCGCTGTCGAACAGGCCCTCCTGGGCGAGGCGATGCTTGAGTGCTTCATAGGCACGGCGCAGCGCACCTTCGCCGGCCTCTTCAAGGCTATCGACGATCAGCTGGTAGTCACCGCGACCCTCGTACAGGCTGACACGCGCCCGCACCAGCACCTGCATACCATCCTTCAGGGTCACACCCATGCCGCGCTGACTGCCGCGAAACAACGCGCAGCGTACCTGTGCCTGGCTGTCTTTCAGAGTGAAATAGAGGTGCCCGGAGGTCGGGCGCGACAGGTTGGAGAGTTCGCCTTCCACCCACAGGAGCGGAAAACTGCCTTCGAGTAACGCCTTGGCCTCGCGGTTAAGGCGGGAGACGGACAAAACATCCCGGTCGGGAGGAGGGGCGAGCGGCAGCTGGGTCATGCCATGAACATAGCGTCTTGTGGCGCAGGAGAACAGTCTGGTAAGCCGTTATTGGCTTTCCGGCGCTCCGCGGTTGGTATGTATCTGTGCTGAGCGCTACAAAAAAGCCGGGGATGCCCCGGCTTTTTTGTTCAGGCTGATATTTTACTTATTTGGGGAAATTCGGCTGGCCACCAGCGGCCTCGGCCAGCGCCTGCTTCTCGGCGAGCTGCGCCTGCTTGAGAGCCTTTTTCGCCAGCTTCAGGGCGTCGTCGGGTTTGCCATCGGCTTTGGACTGCTTGGCGTCCGCCAGGAATTTCTCGGTTTCTGACCAGATGCCAACCTTTTTGGCGGCGGATATAGCCTGTTCGGCATCGGCGATAGTCTTGTCGAGTTCCGGGGTGGCTGCTGCTATTGCTGCTGCGGGCTTTGCTGCGGCGGGCTTTGCCACGGCGACCGGTTGAGTGTCCATTTCCGCGCAGCCGCCTAGTGCGAGAGCGAGGCTGGCAGTCAGCAAGATGGTCTTTTTCATAGTGTTACTCCTCCAGTGGGTCTTGTCGTGGTATCAAGTGATACTGAAGTTCAATGATTAATGATTCTGCCCCTGTCGGTCAACCGTTTCCGTTGGCTATAACAGTAATTGATAATTTTCCACCCTCGCTGACGAAAGCAGGCCTGCACAAAATAGCTATTTTACGACCCGCCCGGTCATCTGTATAATGCGGCATGCGCATACTCCAAGAAGCCCTTACTTTCGACGATGTCCTGCTGGTTCCCGCCCATTCAGCGGTTCTGCCGCGTGATGTCAGCCTCAAGACCCGAGTTACCCGCACTATTTTCCTGAACATCCCGTTGCTGTCGGCCGCCATGGATACGGTGACCGAGGCGCGTGCCGCGATCTGTCTGGCGCAGGAAGGCGGGCTCGGCATCATCCACAAAAATCTCACCCCCGACCGTCAGGCCGAGGAAGTGCGGCGCGTCAAGAAATTCGAAAGCGGCGTAATCAGTGAGCCATTCACCGTCGGTCCCGACACCACCATCCGCGAAGTGCTCAAGCTCACGCGCGAGAAGCGTATCTCCGGCGTGCCGGTCACGAAGGATGGTCAATTGGTTGGTATTGTCACCGGGCGCGACATGCGTTTCGAGACGCGCTTCGACGAACCGGTGGCGCGCATCATGACGCCGAAAGAACGGCTCATCACCGTCAAGGAAGGCGCGACACGCGATGAAATCCTGAAACTGCTGCACCAGCACCGCATCGAGAAACTGCTGGTGGTGGATGAAAAATTCGGTCTTAAGGGTCTGGTCACTGTCAAAGACATCCAGAAATCGAGCGAGTACCCAAGCTCCGCCAAAGACAGTTCCGGGCGGCTGCTGGTCGGTGCCGCCGTAGGTGTTGGTAAGGGCACCGAGGAGCGCGTGGAAAAACTGGTCGCCGCCGGGGTAGACGTGATTGTGGTGGATACGGCGCATGGTCATTCGCAGGGCGTGCTCGATCGCGTTGCCTGGGTCAAAAAACATTTCCCGAAGGTGCAGGTAATCGGCGGCAACATCGCTACCGCCAGCGCCGCCAAAGCGTTGCGCGACGCTGGCGCCGATGCCGTCAAGGTCGGTATCGGCCCGGGTTCGATCTGTACCACGCGTATGGTCGCCGGTGTGGGCGTGCCGCAGATTACCGCCATCGCCAATGTCGCCGAGGCCCTGCACGACAGTGACGTCACGCTCATCGCCGACGGCGGTATCCGCTACTCCGGTGATGTCGTGAAAGCCATTGCTGCCGGCGCGCACTGCATCATGATCGGTTCGCTGCTCGCCGGCACTGATGAATCGCCCGGCCAGATTGAAATATTCCAGGGTCGTTCTTACAAGTCCTATCGCGGCATGGGCTCGCTCGGTGCCATGGGTGAAGGATCGAGTGATCGTTACTTTCAGGAAGGTGCGAGCGCCGAGAAACTGGTACCGGAAGGCGTCGAGGGACGCGTACCGTACAAGGGACCGATGACCAATATCATTCACCAGCTCATGGGCGGCCTGCGTTCCGGCATGGGCTACACCGGCAGTGCTGACCTGGATGCGCTGCGCACCCGGGGCGAGTTCGTGCGTATCACCGGCGCCGGCATCCGCGAGTCGCACGTGCATGACGTGACCGTGACCAAGGAAGCGCCCAACTACCAACGTGACTAATCTACAAGGGGCGAAATACAAGGAGCGAGGGGTATGTGTATTTTCCCCCCTTTCACCTCGCCCTCGTATCTGGCTTTATGACTGACCCCCATTCCCAAAAAATATTAATCCTCGACTTCGGCGCGCAGTACGTGCAACTGATTGCGCGGCGTGTGCGCGAGGCCGGTGTGTATTGCGAGATTTATCCTTTCGATATCACAGACGAAGAACTCCGCAAGTTTGCACCCAAAGGCATTATTCTCTCCGGTGGCCCGGAGTCGGTGACCGAGGCCGAGGCACCGCGCGCCCCGCAGCTGGTTTTTGAACTCGGTGTACCGGTGCTCGGTATTTGTTACGGCCAGCAAACCATGGCTGCGCAGTTGGGCGGTGAGGTGCTGGGCTCGGACAAACGCGAGTTTGGCTACGCAAAAGTGCGCATGCGCGGCCACTCGAAACTGTTCAAGGGCATACGTGACGAGGTTGCCGACAACGGCCAGGAATTCCTGCATGTGTGGATGAGTCACGGCGACCGTGTAACCGAACTGCCACCCGGCTTCAAGGTGATTGCCGATACCGAGCATGCACCTTTCGCCGGCATCGCCGACGAGCAGCGCGGTTTTTACGGTGTGCAGTTCCATCCTGAGGTCACACACACCACACAAGGTATCGCTATCCTGCAACGCTTTGTGCACGATATCTGCGGTTGCCAGTCCTTGTGGACGCCGGGCAATATTGTCGAGAGCATGACCGCGTCGGTACACCAGCAGGTTGGCAAGGATGAGGTGATGCTCGGCCTGTCCGGCGGCGTGGATTCATCCGTAGTGGCAGCACTGTTGCACCGCGCCATTGGCAAACAATTGACCTGCATTTTTGTGGACAACGGCCTGCTGCGCCTCAACGAAGGCGACCAGGTGATGGCAACCTTCGCCGAACACATGGGCGTGAAGGTGATTCGTGTAGATGCTGAGCGTCGTTTTCTCGATGCGCTCAAAGGCGAGATCGATCCGGAAAAGAAACGCAAAATCATCGGGCGCGTGTTCATCGAGGTATTCGAGGAAGAGGCCGCCAAGGTCAAGGGCGCGAAGTGGCTGGCGCAGGGGACGATTTATCCGGACGTGATCGAATCGGCTGCGGCACGCACGCGCAAGGCTCACGTCATCAAGTCACACCACAATGTCGGTGGCCTGCCGGAACACATGAAGCTCAAGCTGCTGGAACCGCTGCGCGAACTGTTCAAGGACGAGGTCCGCGCTATTGGCACTGAACTCGGACTGCCGCACGCCATGGTCTATCGCCACCCGTTCCCGGGACCGGGGCTGGGTGTGCGTATCCTCGGCGAGGTGAAGAAGGAATTCGCCGATATCCTGCGCAAGGCCGATGCCATCTATCTGGAAGAGCTGTATCGCAACGATTTGTACAACAAGGTGAGCCAGGCGTTCGCCGTGTTTCTTCCGGTAAAGTCGGTGGCGGTACTGGGCGATGCACGCGCCTATGATTATGTGGTAGCGCTGCGAGCGGTAGAGACTGTTGATTTCATGACCGCGCGTTGGGCACACTTGCCGTATGAAGTTCTAGGCACGATCTCCAACCGCCTCATCAACGAGGTGCGCGGCATTTCGCGCGTGGTGTACGACATTTCCGGCAAGCCGCCTGCAACCATCGAATGGGAGTAAATCGGTCGTCGGTCGCAGGTCGCAGGTCGCAGGTCGTCGGTACAGGAGAAGGCGAATGACCGACGACATGCAATACATGCAACATGCGCTCGGTCTCGCCACACGCGCCGAAGAAGAGGGCGAAGTGCCGGTCGGTGCGCTCGTGGTGCTGAACAAAGAAATAATCGGTGAAGGCTGGAACCGACCGATTGTGAGTCACGATCCGACAGCGCACGCCGAGATCATTGCCCTGCGCGCTGCCGCTGCGAAGCTTGGCAACTACCGCCTGCCCGGTGCTACCCTGTACGTTACGCTTGAGCCTTGCCCGATGTGCGCGGGGGCGATGGTGCATGCGCGGGTAGCGCGTGTGGTGTACGGTGCAACGGATCCGCTCGCTGGCTCTGCCGGAACAGTGTTCAACCTGCTCAACGCCGCTGCGCTCAATCATCGCGCCGATGTTCAAGGCGGGGTGCTGGGTGAAGAGTGCAGTCTGCGCCTCAAGACATTCTTTCAGTCACGACGTGGGCGCGCCGTTCCGTAAAACGCTGATATTTTTCCTGCTACAGTGCCGGTGCCTTCAGGCGTAATGCATCGTTGTTGTGGCGCGCGCGGGTATCGTTGTCGTTCTTCTTCAGAATCTCGTAGTAGATACGGATACGATTCACCAGCTGCACGGGTTCGTAACCGCGGGCGTAGCCGTGTTTTGTTTGTGTGTACCAGGCGGTGTTGGCCAATAGCGGTAACCGCTCCTTGAGATCGCTCCATTTGTCCGGATCGGCGCCCTGGGTCTGGGTGATGATGCGCGCGTCTTCCAGGTGATTGATGCCGACGTTGTAGGCGGCCAGCGCCATCCAGGTGCGGTCTGGTTCAGGGATACGCGCCGGAATGCTGTCCAGGAGTGTGCGCAGGTAGGCACTGCCACCGTGCACGCTCTGGCGTACATCCAGGCGGTCGGCTACCCCAAGGTGTTGTGCCGTTGTTTCCGTCAGCATCATGATGCCACGCACCCCGGTGGGGGAGACGGCATTCGGGTTCCAATAGGACTCCTGATAGCTGATGGCGGCAAGCAGGCGCCAGTCGAGCAGATAATGTTGGGCGGCTTCTTCAAACACCGGCTTGAGGGCGGGCAGCTGGGTATCAACTTTTTGCAGGAATGCAGCAATGTTGATGGGATTGAAGCGGCTGACGGCGCCATAGTGACGTTCGATCAGGTGGGCCAGATCACCCGAGGCACGCTTGGCCTCGATGAAGTGCGCAGCCTCCTGCAGGAGGCTGTCATCCGCGCCGGGCGGAAATGCCCACGCGAGTTTTTCCGGCTCGCCCAGATCGAAGGCGACGCGTAAATCGGGATTGAACTGGCGGCTGATGGCAACGATGTTCGAGTCCGCTATGGTGATTTCCGTCAGCCCTTCCTGTACCTGCAGGAGCAGTTCCTCGGTTTCCTTGTTGCTGACAGTGACCCAGGTAAGCCGCGGATGCTGCGTCTTAAGCTGCTCCAGCCGTTCGACGTAACTTGTTCCGGCGATCACCTCGGTGTGCCGGCCGACAAGATCCTTTACCTCTTTCGGTGGGGTATTCCTGGCGTTGCAGATGACTTGCTGGCGGATAGTCTGGTAGTACGGGCTAAAACGCACTTCTTCGGCACGTTGCGCGGTCACGGTCAGACCGGCGGCGGCGAAATCGGCCTCACCGCGTGCAATCATCGGTAAAACATCGGCAAAGCGGTTTACTGATTTAATGCTCAGTGTGACGCCCAGATGCTCGGCAAACGCATGGGCAAAGTCGTGTTCGAAACCAGTCGGACCGTCTGGCCCCTCATAATAGGTAGTCGGGCTGTTCCGGGTGAGCACCACGAGTTCGCCGGCGCGTTTTACAGCGTTAAGCTTGTTGTCTGCCACAGGATTGCAACCACTGCCCAGCAGCCAGGCAGTTGCGACCAGCAGTATGGGAAGGAGCTGTCTCTGATTGCTTCGATTGAGCAGCATTCAGATCATTATAACCCAGGGCGGTTGTGCCGGTGTCCGCCGGCACGGTATGCTACGCAGCCTCGGAGAGGTACCGAAGAGGCCATAACGGCGCCGACTCGAAATCGGATGGGCGGAAACGCCACGTGGGTTCGACTCCCACCCTCTCCGCCATTTTTTTGTCCCCGCATTTTCACCGGGTATGGTGATTTCGAGCAAATGTAATATTTTGTAGTTCCGCCGTTCCCTGCAGCTTTGGATGGACTATCCTCGCATTGAAGTTGTATGCATTTTCCAGGCTGTCTGTATCCACTGACTCCATGCGCAAGATCATATCGACGCTGTTCAGCAAGAACAAATCGGCAAGTGCCATGCCAGCGGCGCCGTCTGGCAGCATTGTTTCGGCACACCAGTCAGTTGGCGATGGGACCGATATTTTCATCGGCCGGCAGCCGATCCTCAACAGCGAACAGAAAATATTTGCCTATGAATTGCTGTTTCGCGGCTCAGCGAGTGCAGGCACAGCGGGGGTAACAGATGGAGTTCAGGCTACCAGTCGCCTGCTGATCAACACCTTCAATAACTTTGGCGTTGAGCGTGTGCTGGGAGACAAGCGGGCGTTCGTGAATGTTTCGACTGAACTTCTGGAGAGCGATGTGCTCACGCTCTTGCCAGCGGACAAGGTGGTGCTGGAGATACTGGAGGATGTGTCGCCGACCGACGAGGTGGTGAGCCGGTGCCGGCAGTTACAGTCCATGGGCTATCAGTTTGCTCTCGATGACTTTGTTTATCGAGCAGAGCTTGAACCGCTGCTGGACATTGCCGCCTACGTCAAGCTGGATGTGCGTGCCCTGAGTCTTGTAGAACTGGCCGAACAGATGCGCCTATTGCGCGGACGCAGCCTGCGATTCATCGCTGAAAAGGTTGAGACGCGTGCGGAGTTCAAAGCATTGCGCGCGCAGCTGATCAATTACTACCAGGGTTATTATTTTGCACGGCCTGAAACCCTCAGTGCAAAACGCATGGACCCATCTGCACAGCAAGTCTTGCAACTGTTCAATCTGGTCATCGGCAATGCCGCGCCTAAGCTGATTGAAGCCAGTTTTCGCCAGAATGTAGTTTTATCCTACAACCTGCTGCGCTACATCAATTCGGTCGGGTTCGGCATGATGCATGAAGTTGAAACCATCAAGCACGCCCTGGTGATTCTCGGCAATGCCAAATTGGCGCGATGGCTGACATTACTGCTTTTTTCGGCCGCGCGCAGCGAAAATCCTGCCCCGCAAGCGCTGCTCCATACGGCGCTCACGCGTGCGCGTCTGGCAGAGCTGCTTGGCAAGCCACGCTTGGGGGCCGCGCACCAGGACTATCTGTTCATGTGCGGCATGTTCTCGCTGCTGGAGGCCATGCTGGATGTACCGCTTGATGAAGCCTTGAAGGACCTTAAGCTTCCCGAGGCAGTCAGCAATGCCTTGTTGCATGGCACTGGGCCCTATGCGCCATATCTGGAATTAAGCCGTGCCAGTGAGTTACCTGATATGGAGCGCATCCACGCGCTGGCACCGGCCCTTGGCCTGGAAATTGGTGCCATTACCCGCGCACAGATGGACGCCCGTAGCTGGGCAGATTCAGTTGGCGCGGCTGCCTGAGACGGAAGGGCGCCCCTGATTTTCGTTGCACCGGCGCGGGGAGTGGTTTAACCTTCCGCGCCTGTTTGCACTGCAGGCAGTGATTTCCCGGAGAGGTGTCCGAGCGGTTTAAGGAGCACGCCTGGAAAGTGTGTGTACGGGAAACCGTACCGAGGGTTCGAATCCCTCCCTCTCCGCCATTTAAAACATGAGGGGCGCGAATGCGCCCCTCATGTTTTAAATGGCTTTAGAATGGGCATTCGAACCCGATTCAATCGGTCGAATCCCGACGCACATGGACGTGCTAGTGCCGCGTAGCGCAGGATGCGCGAGAGCGGCCTCCCTCTCCGCCATATCCCCTTTTTTTCAGCATCCCACGCGCACGTTTACCCGCCCACCGCCGGCAGGTAAACTCGCGTGCGGTGGAAGCAATGACATGTAGCCGCTTTCCCGAACGAAGCTAAATTATGGCGGCGAAGGTCGGTACCCCTTGTGACGGAAGCTGTGAACCCGGTCAGGTCCGGAAGGAAGCAGCCGCAGCAGCCATTCCGGGTGCGAGGGTGCGGCCGGCCCGAGCCGCCACCCGATTTATTGATGCAGGCTAACCATGCTGAGTGAATCTCCATGAGCTATCAGGTGCTGGCACGCAAGTGGCGCCCGCGCCGTTTCGCGGACCTGGTCGGGCAGACGCACGTGGCGCGCGCGCTCATCAATGGGCTCGATCATGACCGCCTGCATCACGCCTTTCTGTTCACTGGTACGCGTGGTGTTGGCAAGACCACGATTGCACGCATCCTGGCCAAATCCCTGAATTGCGAGGCCGGCGTCAGTTCTCAGCCGTGCGGCAGCTGCCAGTCCTGTCGCGAAGTCGACGAAGGACGGTTTGTCGATCTTATTGAAGTGGATGCGGCCTCGCGCACCAAGGTGGATGACACACGCGAATTACTCGACAACGTGCAGTACGCACCGACTCGCGGTCGCTACAAGGTGTACCTGATCGACGAAGTACACATGCTGTCCGGGCACAGCTTCAATGCGTTGCTCAAGACGCTCGAAGAGCCGCCGCCGCATGTGAAGTTCCTGCTCGCCACCACGGATCCGCAGAAGCTTCCGGTCACGGTGCTGTCGCGTTGTCTGCAGTTTCATTTGAAACGACTGTCGCCGGAACAGATTTCCGGCCAGCTTGAGAAGATCCTCGGCGCCGAAGGTATCGCCTTCGATGCGGCTTCGTTAAAGCTGCTGGCGCGCTCTGCGGATGGCAGTATGCGCGATGCCCTGAGTTTACTTGATCAGGCTATTGCCTTTGGCGGCGGCAAGGTGAGTGAAGCGGAAGTACGCGAGATGCTCGGCAGCATCGACAACAGTGTGATCGATGCCATCCTCGAAGGACTGGCGCAGTCAGATGCGACGGGACTGCTGGCGGCCGTGGCCGATGCCAACGACCACAATGCCGACCCCGAGAGTGTGCTGAACGAGTTGCTGCTCACCTTGCATCGCCTGGCCGTGTTGCAGACGGCTCCGGAAGCGGAGGTCGATGCCGATCACGCCGATGTGTTGCGCCATGTAGCCAGCCGCATAACGCCCGAAGATGTGCAGCTGTTTTATCAGATTGGTCTGCATGGACGACGCGACATCGCGCTGGCGCCGGATGCACGCAGCGGGCTGGAGATGACGCTGTTGCGCATGCTGGCTTTCCGCCCGGCTACGCAATCAGCCGGGACACGTGCCACTGGCAGCGCATCCGCGGTACGTTCGGCTGTGTCGCAGACAGCCAGCGTGAGCGCCGCTGCCCGGTCCGCGCCGACTCTGGAAGTGCAGTCCCGTCCGCCGGTTGCTGTCGCGTCCATTCTGTCAGCGCTGCCCGCTGCCAAGAAAGGAGATTCGTGGAACGAGACCGTGGGCAAGCTCGGCCTGACAGGACTGACACGCGAACTCGCCAATCACTGCACGCTCGAATCCTATGAAAGCGGCGTGCTGCGTCTTACTCTGGAACAGACATCCGCCCATTTGCTCAACAAGGAGCGCGAGCTGGTATTCAAGCAGGCACTTGCCCAGCACTACGGGCAACCCGTAGATATGCGCATTGTGCCTGGCAACCCTCAAGTGGAGACGCCAGCGCGAGAGCAACTGCGCACCCAGACTGAGCGGCAGCAAGCGGCAGTCGACGTCATCATGACGGACCCGGCGGTGCAGGCCTTGCAGGAAAACTTCAGTGCCAAGA
>Ga0315281_10009615_pt1 | contig 13402 bp, 12 predicted proteins | sample YL17G07_0_MG_FD_204540 | JGI IMG/M metagenome (GOLD analysis project Ga0315281, IMG submission 204540) | Sediment microbial communities from Yellowstone Lake, YNP, Wyoming, USA - YL17G07_0 | ecosystem: Environmental > Aquatic > Freshwater > Lake > Sediment | place: USA: Wyoming | collected...
CTCTTCCAGTTGCAGCGCGATCAAAATGTAAACCGTGGTCGCAACCGCGAAGACGAGATGCCCGACGGTCATGTGCGGCGCAGCCCAGAACGCGATGACAAAACCCAGCATGATCGGATGACGAACCAATTTGTAAAGGCCGAGGATTTTGAAGCTCACGTTTGTGTATTTTTCGCCGCGAAGATTCAGGTAAACCTGCCGCAGACCGAATAGATCGAAATGGTTGATCAGGAAGGTTGACGTCAGCACGATCAGCCAGCCCGCCCAGAAAAGCGTCCAGAGTACGAGCGTCCCCGCCGAGTTCTTGACGTCCCACACAACGCCCTGAAGCGGCTGCCATTGCCAGAACAACAGCGCCAGCGCGAGGCTGGACAGGAGCACGTAGGTACTGCGTTCAATCGGCTTAGGCACTAATTGCGTCCACCAGCGCTTGAACCCGGGGCGGGCCATGACGCTGTGCTGAACGGCAAAAACACCGAGCAGTATCGCGTTGATGAGCAGTGACGGAACGAGACTGCCCTCAGTGCCGGAATCGATTGATTTCGGAACCAGCCAGTTTCCGACGAACCCAATCGAGTAGAGAAAGACCACGAAAAAAAGCATGTATGCAGCGATTCCGTAAAGCAGTGCGATTACCTTAGCCATGATTACTCCCCCTTGGTATGCGATTATGCGCTCAAGCCAGGAGCAGCATGACGATCAATCGTCAAATAAAAATGTAACAGCGACCGGCAGAAATTGGGGGGTTTGTGCCAGTCGTGCGTCGGTTGAAATTGCAGCGAAAGCGGCCGTTCAATTACTTGGAGAACGATGCGCACGATGCGGCCGGATGATTTAGCCGCTAATCCGGCTTGATGCCCGCATTCTTGATTACCTTCGACCATTTCACCAGCTCGCTGCGGATGAACGCGGCGAACCGCTCGGAGGAAATTGGCGCGACGTCGCCGCCGTCGGCGGCAAGCTTTTCCTTCACGTCCGGCAGGCCGAGGATGCGCACAACCTCGCGATTCAGCCGCGCGACGATCCCGGCCGGCATCTTCGCCGGGCCGAGCATGCCCCACCAGTTCGTCACGTCGTAGCCGGGCACGCCCGATTCGGCGATGGTCGGAAGGTCCGGCAGCACGGGCGAGCGCGTGGCGGAGCTCACTCCGATCGCGCGGATCTTGCCCGCCTTGATCAGCGCCACCGCCGGCGGCAGCGACGAAAGATAGAGGTGAATCTGTCCGCCGATGAGATCGGTAAGCGCGGGCGACGCGCCTTTGTACGGCACGTGGATGAGATCGATGCCCGCAGCCTGCTTCAGAATCTCGCCGCCGAGATGTCCGACCGTGCCGGTGCCGGGCGAGCCGAACGTAAACCGACCGGGGCTCGCTTTGGCGGCGGCGATGAGATCCTTCACCGACTTGACCGGCGAGCCCGCATTCACGACCAGCACGAGCTGGCTGGTCGTGTAGAGCGAGATCGGCGTGAAGTCGCGGACCGGGTCATAAGCGATTTTCGCCAGCAGCGTCGGGTTGATTGCGAGATTGCTCGTCTGCCCGGTCCACAGCGTGTAGCCGTCGCCGGCCGCCTTCGCGGCGAGCTCGGCGCCGATCGATCCGCCCGCGCCAGGGCGATTGTCGATCACCACCTGCTGCCCGAGCGCCTCTGCGAGCTTCTGGCCGACGATGCGCGACTGGATGTCGGTGCCGCCGCCGGGTGGAAAAGGCACGATGAGCCGTACCGGGCGTACTGGGTACTCGGTGGCTACGGCGGTTGTCATCGTCAATGCTGACCAAGCGACCACGAGCAATTTCCAACGATTGTTCATTTACCCCCCCCTGATTGGCCGATCAGTATGCGCGATTACGCCAAGGAATTCTGGCTGGCGAGTTTCTGCCAGCATGAGAGTCTTTCTGCAGGTGCACCACACCCCGAAAGCCGCGTGGATATTGGTTCTGCGGGTGGCCGACGCATAGGGGAACTTGCATTTTTCGCGGCGTTCATCTGCGTTTAGGACTGCCGGGTCCTTCCGTCTCGCGCCTTGTCCGCATTTTAATCTTGGCGGTCTTGGCGGTTAAATCCCGTTTTTCCTTTGCGACCTTTGCGGCAAAGCTTTAGTTCGGGTTCAGGCGACGCGGTCTTACTCGATCACCCTGTCGGCGCGCAGCATAATCGAGTCTGGAATCTTGATGCCGAGCGCCTTGGCGGTTTTCATATTTAATACCAGCTCGAACTTGGTCGGCTGCTCCAGGGGCAGGTCGGCTGGTTTTGCGCCCTTGAGAATGCGGTCCACGTAGTAGGCAATGCGGCGGTAACTTTCCTCCTGGTTCGGGCCATAGGACATCAGCCCGCCGTCCTGAACGACTACTCCGAACTCGTACATTGCCGGAATGCGGTTTGCCTCGGCGAACTCGATCACCCGCTTGCGGTTTAACGAAGTCAACACGTCCGCCACGAGGAAGAGCGCGTCCGGGCGTTCGCGTTTCATTGCGGAGAAGGCCACCTCAAAGTCCTCGGGCTCCCGCACGCCGAGGGCTTGAATAGTTATTCCAAGCGTACGCGCCGCACGATCGATTTCGCGATACCGCAACGTCATGCCGAGATCGTCCTGGTTCCACAGCACGGCAATCCGGGACGCCTTTCCAACCGTCTCCTTGAGCAGCTCCAATCGCTTGGCGCTTAATTCGATCGTCAAGTCCGAAATCCCCGTCACATTGGCGCCAGGCCGCGCCAGGCTCGCCACGTGACCGGAGCCGACGGCGTCGCCGGCGAAGGCGATCACGATGGGGATCGATACCGTTGCGCCCCTGGCTGCGTGAGCAGCCGGCCACCCGGTCACTACAATGACATCAACACGTTGCTTTACCAGCTCGGCTGCCAGTTCGGGTAGGCGTGCGACCTTGCCTTCGGCCCAGCGTCCTTCGTAGACCACGTTATTGGCTTCGGCGTATCCCAGCTCGGCGAGAGCCTTCCGGAGCGCGGGGGGCGGAAGCCCGTTCGCGGGACGCACAAAACCTTGCAGAAAACCGATGCGCCAGACTTTTGTTGCAGGCTGGGCGAGAGACGAGAGAGGAGAGGCGAGCGTGGCCGCGCCGATTGCAAAAAGCAGTTTGCGACGATTATTCATTTGTCCCCCTTGGCAGGCGTCCATTATGCCCGCTTCCGCCAAGGACGGCAGGCGGGCGATTTTCTGCCAGCACGAGAGTCTTTCTCCAGGTGCGCTACGTCCCGAAAGCCGCATGGATATTGGTTCTCCGGGTAGCCGACGCATGGGGGAACGTGCATTTTTCGCGGCGTTCATCTGCGTTTAGGGCTGCCGGGTCCTTCGGTCTCGCGCCTTATCCGCGTTTTAGTGTTGGCGGTCTTGGCGGTTAATTCCCGTTTTTCCTTTGCGTCCTCTGCGTCCTCTGCGTCCTTTGCGGCAAAGCTTTAATTCGGATTCAGGTGACGCGCCAGACTTCTGTTGCAGGCTGGGCGAGAGACGAGAGGGGAGAGGCGAGCGCGGCCGCGCCGATTGCAAAAAGCAGTTTGCGACCAAAAGACGCGAAAAAAGCAGGTTTGAGTTTCCTGCCTTTCCTTCCTAAAATGAGCCGTTAGCAATTGGGGGCACCGATGGATAATCCCGATCTCGCGTTACGCTTTGCCGTCGCACTCGGGCTCGGCATGCTGATCGGCCTCGAGCGCGAGCGCAGTAAGAGCGAGGAGGGCGGCGCCGGCGTGCGCACCTTTGCGCTCATCGCGCTCACCGGCGCAATCGCCGGCTACCTCGGCAAGACCTTGGGGCTCGACTGGCTGGCGCTGTCCATCTTCTTCGCCGTCGCCGCGCTCGTCGTCGGTCAATACGTGGTGACCTCGCTGCGGGGCGACCCGGGCATCACCACCGAAATTTCGGCGCTGCTTGCGTTCCTGCTCGGCCTGCTGTGCGCGCACGGCCAGCTGCAGCTCGCGGCCTGGGTCGCCGTGGCGATGGCGCTGCTGCTCGCGCTCAAGGGCTGGCTGCACCAGCTCGCCAGCCGGATCGACGCGAGCGACGTCGAGGCGACGCTCAAGTTTGGCATCGTCACCCTCATCATCCTGCCGCTGGTGCCGGACCACAATTACGGCCCGCCGCCGCTCGACGTGATGAATCCGTACAAGATCTGGCTGATGGTGGTGCTGATATCCGCCCTCAACTTCGCGAGCTACCTGCTGATCAAGATCGTCGGCGCTGAGCACGGCATCGGCATCGCCGGCCTGCTGGGTGGACTCGCTTCCAGCACCGCGGTGACGCTCGGGTTCTCGCAGCGCAGCCGCCTGGCAGGCGAGGATGCCTACGCGCTGGCATTGGGCATCCTGCTCGCCTGGACCGTGATGTTCTTCCGCGTTGCCATCATGACCTCGCTCATCAGCTGGGAACTTGGCCAACGGCTTGCATTCGCGGTCGGGCTGTTGTGCGTAACCAGCCTGGGTGCCTGCTATTGGTTATGGCGACGGCGTCAGCAGGCGGAGCGAGGGGAAGTGAAACCCGGCCACAACCCGTTCGAACTCGATGAAGCGATCAAGTTTGGCGTGCTGTTCGGTGTCGTGGTGCTGATAGCCAAGGCAGCGCAGGTTTATCTCGGCGACGCGGGACTGTATCTCGCGGCCGGAATCGCGGGCCTGACCGATGTGGACGCCATCACGCTCGCCATGGCCAACCTGGCGAAAACCGACGAGTCCAACGTGATTATAGCGGCCCGCGCCATCGTCATTGCCATGATGGCCAATACCCTCACCAAGAGCGGCATGACCATTGGGCTTGGTTCACCCGAGTTGCGCCGGATCACCCTGCCAATATCCGGGCTGCTGCTTGCCGCAGGCATCGCTGGCGCGCTGTTGGTTTAAGAAAGGGCCCCGCTGCGATCGCGGGCTGAATTCCCGGATTGCTGGGATGGAAGGGGTCAACAACCACAAGGGTCACAAGGTGCCGGTCGCGGTTTTCCGCAATTTACCTATTCGCTGCTATTTCGTTAGACTGGAATCGCCGTTACCCCAACCGTAAGGAGAAAACCATGATGCGCCATGCTGCCGCGACCCTTTTCTGCGCTGCGACCTTCGCCATTGCCGCCGCCCCCTTGTATGCCCAAAGCCCTGGCGATATGAAAGGCAAGCATGAAGAAATAGAAGCCAGGCACGAGCAGATGAAGCAGCAAATGCGCCAGATGGAAGACAGCCAGCGCACCGAGCAGCGCGCCATGGAAGACCGCCATCAGAGCGAGCGCAAGGCCCTGCGCGAAAAACACATGAAGGAGCGCGAGGCGCTGCGGCAGAAGCTGGCGCCGAACAAGTAGTCCCCGGCGGGCGCTGCCGCAGGCGCCCGGCTATTGCGTGAGTTCGCCGAGACGGTTTTCTTCCTTCGCGATGCGCTCCAGCACGCGGCAGGTGAGGATGGTGGTGGGCATGCCGACGTAGGCCGTCGAGTTCACGATTACTTCCATCACTTCCCGCGGAGTAGCGCCGAACAGAAGCGCGCCGCGCATGTGATTCTCCATCTGGATCGGCTCATTCACGGCAAGGCATATGCCGACCATCACCAGCAGACGGGTGCGATCGTCGACGATGCCGCGCGTGTACAGTTCACCGTAGATGAAGTCAAACCAGAGCTTGAGGTACTGTGGATCGGTACGGTCGTAGCATTTGATGGAATCGTAGCCCTGATGGGACTGGGTGCGGATGCGGGTGCTGACGCCGTGCCAGCCGTACTTCTCGATGAGCTGTTCGCGCAGCGCCGTTTCCTCGGCCGACTTCGCGGCCGGCCAGCGCTTGCGTTCTTCTTGGAGCGAACGCGTTGCCGCGCGCCCGTCCAGCGGGAGCTGGTCGCTGGTGATCTCGTCGAGACGGCCCAGCCCCTCGAGGACCTTGATGCAAAGGCGCGCGCCGCGGCCGGCCCTGAGGTAACCAATGTAGACCGTCGCCTGCAGGATGACCTCGAGGACTTCCCGGGGCTTGGCGCCGGCTGCAAGAGCGCTCGGGATTTGACGCTCGAGTTCCTCGAATTCGTTGATGCTGAGGAACTGGGCGATGGAAACCAGCAGACGCGTCCGCTCATCCAGACCTTTTCGCGTGAAAATCCCGCCGTAGGTGAAGTCCAGCCAGGCGCGGGTGTAATGCTGGTCGATTCTGTCGCGCCACTCGACTTCATCAAGGAAGTCGGAGGGCCGCAGCCGCATGCCGTTCTCGATCGCTTTGGCGCCGTACTTCTGCTTGAACCGCTCGATGCGCTTTACGTCATTGCTCACTGATGCCTCCCCGTCGTTGATATCCTTGTTTCAACCCAAAAACGGAAATTACATAACCGCAGAGACGCAGAGAAAGCAAAGGAAAATATCGAATACTCACTGGATGAGTGTGATTGCATGAATCCTGATAAGTTCATAATTTTCCTCCGCGCCTCCGCGGTTCAATAGCTTTTTCCAGGTTTAATCGATGCGTACGTTGGCGACGTCCGCGACTTTTTTCCATTTGTCGATTTCGCTGCGCACGAAGCGCTCGAAAGTTTCCACCGGACCGGCGGCGATATCGAAACCCGCGAGCAGGAGCGCCGAGCGCACTTCGCTGGTATTCACGATGCGCACGATTTCGGCATTGAGCATCGTGACGAGCGGCCTGGGCGTTCCGGACCGCGCAACCACGCCGTGCCACGTCGTAGCCTCGAAATCGCGATAACCCGATTCGGACATCGTCGGCACGGCCGGAAAATCTTTCGCGCGCGCGCCCGCTGCAACGGCGAGCCCGCGCAGGCGTCCCGATCTGATGTGCTGCCCGGTCGTGCTGAAGGTCGAAAACACCAAAGAGATATTGCCGGCAGCGAGATCGACGACCGACGGCGCGCCGCCCTTGTAAGGCACGTGCACCAGCTTGATTCCAGTCACGGTGCTGAAATACTCGGTGGTCAGGTGGATGCCTGTTGCGATGCCCGGAGTTCCGTAGCTCAGCTCCCCGGGCCGCGATTTGGCGAGCTTTACAAAGTCGGCGACAGAGCGCGCAGGCACGGAAGGATGGACGACAAGCACATAGGGCACCGTCGTCACGAGGACGATAGGCGCGAAGTCCCTGACCGGATCGTACGGCACGTTCGCTTTCGTCACCGGCAGGACCGCGAGCGAACTGATTGTTCCCATGGCCAGCGTATAACCGTCGGCCGGCGCGCGCAGCATCGCTTCGGTTCCGATCAGACTGCCCGCACCCGGACGGTTGTCGACGACGACCTGCTGCCCGAGCGCTTCGCTCAGCTTCGGTGCGATGAGGCGTGCCACGATGTCGGTGTCGCCGCCGGCCGCATACGGCACGATCAGGCGAATGGGCTTTGCCGGGTAGCTCTGCGCTCCTGCGGTTAGCGTGAGGGCGAACAGCATCGGCACGCAGAAGAAAAAATGCAACATAAAACTTCTCCCAGGCGCGGACCTTTGAGCAGCTATGGATGTTGCGCTTGAAACAGCGGGGGGCAGGAAATTCAACAGCACGAATCAAAGTATCGTCAACGCGGGCGCCCCTGTCAAACGCCGCTCCCCGTGCTGTCGCCTGTTCCAGGTTGTGCCGCGGATTGGATCGGATTAATGTAAGCGCAGCCAGCCCGCAGTGTTTGCAAGCCGGGGCAAGTCCCCGCTGGCCGGCACGGTTCGTTACAAACGAGGAGATAAGCGATGCAATGCGCACCCAAGACAGCGTTCGCTGCCGGCCTGATCGTTCCACTGTGCATGAATGTGAGCGTTGCGGCGGCGGCACAGCCGGGAGCCTTTCCAGCCCAGCCGATCCGCTTCGTCGTCGCGCAAACACCGGGTTCTTCCATCGATGCGATCAGCCGCGTGGTCGCCACCAAAATGGGCGAGCTTCTGGGACAGCAGTTCGTGGTGGACAATCGCACCGGCGCGGGCGGCATCATCGCGGGCGGCATCGTCGCTAACGCCGAACCCAACGGCTACACGCTGCTGTCGGCCTCGTTATCGTCACAGGTCATCGGTCCGCTGCTCTACAAGAAGAACGCGACCTACGATCCGCTCAGGGATTTTGATTCGGTCGGGCCGTTCGCCGTCACGCAGAACGTGTTGGTGACTAATCCTCAAGTACCATATCGCAGCGTCAGGGAACTCATCGCCTATGCCAGGGCGAACCCCGGCAAGATCAATTGGGCCAACTCCGGCACCGGCTTCCAAAGCCATCTTGCCGGCGTGTTGTTCACGCACATGGCAAAAATCGACGTGCTGCATGTGCCGTACAAGGGAGCGGGCCTGTCGGTGCCCGCGGTCATATCCGGCGAATCGCATGTCACCATCGGGCCCGCGCCGGCGTTCATGACCCACGTGCAATCGGGACGGTTGCGCGCGCTGGCGATCGGCAGCGAAAAACGCGCCACGCTGTGGCCCGAAATTCCCACCGTCATCGAATCCGGTCTGCCGGGTTACGTGTCCGACGGCTGGGCCGGCATCGTGGGGCCCAAGGGCATTCCCAAAACCGTTCTTGATAAGCTCAACGCGGCGCTCGTCAGCGCGGTGCGCGATGCGGCGACCGTCGAAGCGCTCAAGCGGGTCGGCGCCGAGCCGCTCGTCGGCACGCCCGCCGATTTCGCGAAAATCGTCCTCAAGGAATGGAAAAGCCTTGGCGAATTGATTCGCGTCGCCAACCTCAAGGTCGAATGAAACGCGGCGCGGGGCGCCGCGCTCCCGGCGAAAGACCGCAAGGAGGAGGGCTCTCAACGCCGCTTGCCGCTATAATGCCTGCTCCATTCCCCGCGTGATCCGCATGTACCAGAGTTACTTTGGTCTAACCGAAGCGCCGTTCTCCATCGCGCCGGACCCGCGCTATCTTTACATGAGCCAGCGCCACCAGGAGGCGCTCGCGCATCTGTTGTATGGCGTGAACGGCGACGGCGGGTTTGTGCTGCTGACAGGCGAGGTGGGGACCGGCAAGACCACGGTTTGCCGCTGCCTGCTCGAGCAGATTCCCGAGTCCTGCGATGTGGCCTACATCTTCAATCCGAAGCTGACGGTGGAGGAGCTGCTCTCGACCATTTGCGTCGAATTCGGCATCGCCTACCCGGCCGGCAACGCGAGCATCAAGGTGTTCGTCGATTGCATCAACGCGTATCTGCTCGACGCCCACGCGCGAAGCCGGCACACGGTATTGATCATCGACGAGGCGCAAAACCTCTCCGCCGACGTGCTGGAGCAGATGCGGCTGCTCACCAATCTGGAAACCAGCCAGCGCAAGCTCCTGCAGATCATTCTGCTGGGCCAGCCCGAGCTCGCTGAAATGCTGGAGCGGCCCGAGCTGCGCCAGCTTGCGCAGCGGATCGTCGCGCGCTATCACCTGGGGCCGCTCACCAAGCCGGAAGTCGCGGCCTACATGCGGCATCGCCTCGAAGTCTCGGGCACGCGGCAACAGCTTTTTCCCGTCGGGCTTCTCGGCCGGGTGTACCGTTTGAGCGGCGGCGTGCCGCGGGTCATCAACATGCTGTGCGACCGGGCGCTGCTGGGTGCTTACGTGCAGGGCAAGGAACGGATCGACCGCGCGACGCTCGCGCAGGCGGCGCGCGAAGTGTTTCACCGCCCGCAGCCGGAGTACCGCTACACGCTGGTCATCTCGGCTGGCCTCGTTCTGCTGGTTGCCGCTGCGTTGGCTGCCTATCGGACCGTGCCGAATTTTGCGGGGACGGCAACGCCGACCAAAGCTGTGGCACTAATTGCGGACGCCAAACCAGCCGCTGCTCTGCCGGGCTTTCTGGAGTGGCCGGCCAATGAACCGCGCGCACGCAGCAGGGCGCTTGCCTTCGCGGCGTTGTCCCGGGCGTGGGGCGCCGATTATGGGGGCGTGGTGTCGTGTCGGCAGGCCGAGGCGAAGGGATTGCGCTGTAAAACGGCCCGCGGCGGGCTGGATGAATTGCGCCAGCTGAACCGGCCGGCGCTGCTGCTGATGCGCGACAAAAACGGGCAGGAATTCTATGCGGCATTGACTGCTCTTGGTGACAAGAGCGCCACTTTCAGCGTGGGCACCGGCTCGCGCACGGTCGCGCCGGAAGTCCTGGCGGGCCAGTGGACGGGAACCTACACCGTGCTGTGGCGCGTGCCGCCCGACGGGCGCGAGAAAATACGGCCGGGCGAGCGCGGCGCGGCCGTCGAATGGCTCAGCAAGCAGCTCGCGCAAGTGCAGGGCAAAGCGGGGGACGCTATTGCAAGCGCTGTATTCGACGACGCCGTGGTGCGTGACGTCAGGCAGTTTCAGCTCGCCCGCGGTCTGGTGCCCGATGGCGTGGCCGGTCCGCAGACCCTCATGTACTTGAGCGGCGTGACGGACCAGACAGCACCGAAACTCGTCCGCGGGCCACAGGAAAAATAAGCGTGTCGTATATTCTCGACGCTCTCAGGAAATCCGATCTGCAGCGCCAGCGCGGCACGGCGCCAACGCTGTTGTCCACGCACGTAGCAGCCGAGACGTCCAGGCAGCAGCCGTTACTTTGGTATTGTTTGCTGGCCGTGGCGCTCGTTGGCGCCGGCGTCATGATCGGTTTGCTGCAGCCATGGCAGACGCAGCAACCGGTTACTGCGCCCGCACCTCCACCCATCACGCTTGAATCCGCACGAATACCGGCGCCGGCCGCAAAGCCGGCCTCGGCGGCTGCGCCCGCAACTACCGAGACACGCAGTCCAGTGTCCAAAGCGCCGGCTGGTATTGCGGAGAAGCCCGGCGCGCGGGCGGCAGACGGCGCGCAGGATCGTGGAGTAATGAGCATTTCCGAGCTGCCGCCCGCAATCCAGCAGTCAATTCCGCGGATGGCGATATCGGTTCATGCCTATTCCCCCAAACCGCAGGACCGGGTTGCGATGATCAACGGCCGGATGCTGCGGGAAGGTCAGGAACTGGCGCCTGGTCTCAGGCTGGAACAGGTTACTCCGGATGGCATGATATTCAGCTTCGGCGGATATCATTTTCACCGGGGGCTGCAGCAGTCCGGCGAAACGGCGGAAATCAGGTAACGAGCGCATACAATCGCGGTTCGAATAATTCGCGGGAGAGAAATCCGATGCCGAAGGTAGCGGTTGCGGGCGGTGAAATTTATTACGAAATCGCGGGGGAGGGCGAGCCATTGATCTTCGTCAGCGGCCTCGGCGGGGTTGGACGCTACTGGCAGCCGCAGGTGCCGGTTTTCGCAGCGCGCTATAAGGTGATCACGTACGATCAGCGCGGCACGGGCGCCAGCGATTGCCTGCAGCGCACCTTCTCCGTCGATCAGATGGCCGCCGAGCTGGCCGAACTGATGGACGCGCTGAAGATCGCGCGCGCACACATCGTCGGTCTTTCGACTGGAGGCGCGATCGGCCAGACCCTGGCCATCGAGCAGCCGCAGCGCATTGCGCGGATGGTCATGTGCAGCACGTGGACCCACTGCGACCCGTGGTTCCGACGCCTGTTCGAGGCCCGGCGCCAGATGTATGAGCAATGCGGTTCCGAACTGCACGTGAGGTTTCACCCGCTGTGGCTTTATCCGTACGACTATGTCAACGCCCACGATGCCGAGATCGAAGAAGAGCAAAAGCAGGCGCTCGCGCGCTCATCGCCAGTGGAGGTGTCGGTGGGACGCATCAATGCGCTGCTCGCCTTCGACCGGCGCGCGGGGCTTGCACGCATCAAAACGCCGACGCTGGTGATTGCGAGCGACAACGATTACATTACGCCCTGCTATTATTCCGAGGCGATTGCAAAGGCCATTCCAAACGCAAAGCTCGCGATGCTGCGCGGCGGCGGCCATTCGATTTCGAAGACGCGCCCCGAGGAATTCAACCGCATCGTGCTCGACTTCCTGAGCGCGCGCGGCTGACACAGACGGGATCACCGATGTTCGAAAGCTACTGAATTAAAACTTGCACCGCCAAGGACGCGAAGGACGCAAAGGAGTTCAAAGGAGACAAAATGGAAAACGAAAAGAGAGCACACTCATGGCTTATCCCTTTTTCTTTCCTGTTTTTCCTTCTTGTTTTTCCTTCGCGTCCTTCGCGTCCTTTGCGGTTAAAGGTTTTTTAGAAATTAAATATCGATGCAAAGTTTGTTTCTTAATCGGAGCCTTAGTTCATGAAATCCTGCTGGATCGTCACCAAGGGCCACAAGGCCGTACTCGAATGGCGCGATGTGCCCGTGCCCCAGCCCAAGGCGGGCGAGATCGTGATGCGCGTGCATGCGACTGCAATGAACCGCGGCGAGCTGTTTGTCGGCGGCGTGGTGCACGGTGGCCCGGAGAAGCTCGGCGGCAACGAAGCCGCAGGCGAAGTCCACGCAGTGGGTGAGGGCGTGACGGGGTTCCGTGTTGGTGACCGGATATTCGGACGGGTGCGCGGCGGTTTTGCGGAATATGCCGTGCTGCCCGCGCACCAGGCCCTGCCGATGCCGGCGCATTTGACCTGGGAGCAGGCGGCGGCGATCCCGGTTTCGTTTCTGACCGCCTATGAAATGCTCTACCCGCCGTACGGCAAGCTCAAGCCGGGAGAATGGCTGCTCGTCACCGGCGTCTCGTCGGGCGCAGGCGTCGCTTGCGTGCAGATCGCCAAAATGCTCGGCGCACACACGATAGGCACTTCGGGCTCGGCGGAAAAGCTGGCCAAACTCAAAGCCATCGGGCTTGACGTGTCGATCGCCACCCGGCGCGCGGATTTTGCGGCGAAGGTGAAGGAAGTCACCGGTGGCACGGGCGCGGACGTAATCGTCAATCTGGTCGGGGGCTCGGTCTTCGCGGAATGCCTGAACTGCCTCGCGCGGCGCGGCCGGCTTGCAGTGGTGGGCTATGTCGACGGCGTGCTGAAGGCCGAAATCGATCTCTCCGCGGTACACGCGAACCGCCACGAGATTTTCGGGATCTCCAATTCCAAGATGACCGCCGATGAGCGCGCGCAGGCCGTGCGCGGTTTCGCGCGCGACGTCATGCCGGCAATCGCCGACGGGCGCATCGTGCCGCTGGTCGACCGCGTGTTCGAGTTCGACGAGTTGCCGGCGGCGCAGCAGTGGATGGAGTCGAGCGCAATGGTGGGCAAGATCGTCGTGCGCGTGAAATAAGCGGCGCGTTCAGCGCAGGTACTGGGGACCGAGTTCGGCCACGCTGCGGCAGCCGATCAACGCCAGCACGCGGTCCGTTTCCTCGCGCAGGATGGCGATGGCGCGCGCCGCGCCCGCTTCACCGGCGGCTGCGGTCCCGTAGAGCGTAGCGCGCCCGATCAATACCGCGTTGGCGCCGAGTGCCAGCGCTTTCACGATGTCCGAGCCGCGCCGGAAACCGCCATCCACAATCACGGCCATGCGTTTGCCGACCGCGTCCACCACTTCCGGCAGCATGTCGAGCGGCGCCATCGAACTGTCGAGGTTGCGTCCGCCGTGATTGGACACGATCACGCCGTCGGCGCCGCAGTCGGCCGCGAGTCTC
>Ga0315281_10009616_pt1 | contig 13401 bp, 15 predicted proteins | sample YL17G07_0_MG_FD_204540 | JGI IMG/M metagenome (GOLD analysis project Ga0315281, IMG submission 204540) | Sediment microbial communities from Yellowstone Lake, YNP, Wyoming, USA - YL17G07_0 | ecosystem: Environmental > Aquatic > Freshwater > Lake > Sediment | place: USA: Wyoming | collected...
GCGTGCGGTTCGATGACCGTGTAACCGGCAAAACAGATACGTTTGCTGCACATGCAAAGATCATCCATATCGATATCGACCCTGCTGAAATCGGCAAGAACAAGCGTGTCGATGTACCGATTGTCGGTGATGTAAAATCTGTGCTGCGGGACATGCTTTCCATGCTCAAAAAGAACGGGCAAAAGGAAGCCTGGCTGAAGAAGGTCAGGCACTGGAAGCAGCACCATCCCCTGAAATGCCCGACTGATGGCGGACTTCACCCTCAGTATATCGTACGGCAGATGAGCGAGCTCTTACAGGGAAATGCAATCATCGTCTCGGAAGTCGGGCAGAACCAGATGTGGACCGCCCAGCATTTCTGTTTCAGGCATCCCCGTACCTGGATCACCTCGGGTGGGCTCGGGACGATGGGGTATGGTTTTCCTGCAGCGATGGGGGCACATTTTGCCCGGCCTGACCTTCCGGTCTTTGACGTGGCAGGAGACGGGAGCATCCAGATGAATATCCAGGAGATGAGCACGGTAGCTCACTACAAGATCCCGGTAAAAATTGCGATCCTGAACAACATGTTTTTGGGCATGGTGAGGCAGTGGCAGGAGCTCTTCTATGACAGGCGTTACTCATTCACCGAGCTCCCGCCCGTGGAATTTGTCAAAATTGCCAATGCCTACGGCATCGAGGGTGTCAAGGTGGAATGTCCTGAAGATGTAATGCCTGCATTGAAGGCTGCACTTGACTGTGACGGTCCGTTTGTCATGGACTTCAGGATCGAGCGCGAGGAGAATGTGTTCCCCATGGTCCCGGCCGGTGCTGCCATAAATGAGATGATCGGGGGACACCCGCGATGAAGCCCCACACACTCTCTATCCTTGTCGAGAACAGGGCCGGCGTGTTATCCCGGGTAACCGGACTCTTTTCACGACGCGGATTTAATATTGAGAGCCTGGCCGTTGGTCCCTGCGAGGAACCCGGCATGAGCCGGATCACGATTGTCGTTATTGGCGATGATGAGAAAGTTGAACAGGTGATGAAGCAGCTCAACAAGCTCATTGATATCATCAAAGTCTCTGACCTGTCGGAAAACGAGCGGGTGGAACGCGAACTCGCCCTGATCAAGGTCACGGCAGAACAGGGCACCTCTCGAGCCGAAATCATGCAGATTGCTTCCATTTTCCGTGCCCAGATTGTCGATGTCAGTGCAAAGTCTCTTATCCTCCAGGTCATCGGTGATACTGAGAAGATCGATGCCATGGAAAAACTGCTCCGCCAGTATGGGGTCAAGGAATTTGTCCGCACCGGAACCATCGGGATTCTTCGCGGGTCAAAGACGGTAACGAGCCTGAAATAATTTTATTTTTTTTTAGTAGGAGGTAAATTCCCATTCCGCCGACTAATTTTCACGTTCTTAGGCGCTGAAGAATTTCAAATGAACAATGAGCTCGCACTTAAATGAGGGTCGCCCGCCTCAGGGCCTCTCCGAGGCACGGCGGGGCAGGAAGGAGGTTTAAGGATTTAAAATCTAATCCGCCGCGGGGGTGTCCCATCGGGGGCGGCGGCGTTCATCGCAAATCGGGATGGAAGACACCAATCCATCATCATATCTGAATACTATTTTTTTCAGCGAAAACTCCTCACCCGGTTGGAGGATACTTTTTTTTTAGGTTTATTTACATCCATTTCTTGCGTCCCGCCGTTGTGGGCATTCCTCTTGGTGCGATAACACCCCGGAAGATCAATGAAAAACATCTGGGAAACTCCAAACCGTAAAACAGGTCATCGCAGAACGAGCTTGCCCTCAAAAGAATATTTTTATATCTATCCGAATACTGGTTGGTATCCGGACCCGGTCTCCAGGTCAGGCCATCGAGGTGTACCTATGAGCAGGATTGCAGTACTGATGACTGACATGTTCCAGGAGGTTGAATACGAAAAACCGGCAGATGCATTCAGCGGGGCAGGACATGAGCTCACCCAGGTCGGACTGAAGGCAGGAGTGCCGGTACGCGGGGAACACGGCATGACTGTCAGGATTGAGCGGGCGATACATGACGTTCATGTCAGCGACTTTGACGCCCTCTTCATTCCCGGTGGTTACTCCCCGGACAAGCTCCGTGTAGATGAGGATGCGGTACGATTTGCAAAGGAGTTTGTCGAGAGCGGGAAACCGGTCTTTGGGATCTGCCATGCTGCCCAGCTCCTCATCACCGCCAAGGTGCTGAAGGGACGGCGTGTGACCGGCTGGAAGTCAATAATCCAGGATATCAGGAACGCCGGGGCCGAATATGTGGACGCAGAAGTTGTCGTGGACGGGAACCTGGTCACCAGCAGGAAACCTGAAGACATACCTGCTTTTTCAAAGGCAGCTCTTGAGATGCTCAAAGGCAGGAAATGAATATTTTAATCTTTTTTTCCTCATCACCTTTGTTCATCCTGAATGAACCTTTTTTAATAAGCAGCCATTCCAGTAATTTCATGTGGAGATCCTGAGCGGGAATCTGATACAATTGCAGGGAATTCTATGGAAAAGTGCATCGGGTATTACTGGTAACCTGCCTGAAATATCAAAATCCTATAATGCTGAAAAGACAACACTAAAATAGAAAATTTGTAACCGCCGGTATTTACCTGATCATGGCAAAACACATAAAACCTGTACCGCACGCAAAGCCATTCCTGAAATGGGCTGGCGGCAAGACCCAGTTACTGGACGAGTTCTGCAGACGCCTGCCGGAAGGGTTGGGAGAAAAAGGTAAAATTACCCGTTATGTCGAACCGTTCATCGGCGGTGGAGCGGTCTTCTTTTATCTCACCCGGAGATTTTCATTCGAAGGGTGCTGTATCGGTGATGCCAATGAAGAACTTATCCTCTCGTATCGCGTCATTCAGAAATCCGTAAAAAAGGTGATCAGTGAGCTTCGGATCCTCGAATCGGGGTACTTCGCCAAAGATGTGAAAGAGAGAGAGGCTTTATACTACGAAATACGGGATTCATTCAATGATGAACTACCGGGAATTAATTTTCAGAAGTATGGTCCAGGATGGGCAGAACGGGCTGCCAAAGTTATTTTTCTCAACCGTACCTGTTATAACGGGCTGTTCCGGGTAAACAGGAACGGTGAATTCAATGTCCCGTTCGGGGGATATAAAAATCCTGACATTCTCGATGAAGAGAACCTGCGGGATGTTGCGACGGTGCTGAAAAACACACAGATTAGTATGGGGGATTTCACCCGGTGCAGGGATTATGTTGATGACCATACCTTCGTGTACTTCGACCCTCCCTACCGTCCAATCAGCCAGACATCCTCATTCACGTCATATTCTAAGGATGGTTTTTCCGAAAAGGATCAGCACCGGCTTGCAGCACTTTTCAGGGAACTAGATGCAAAAGGGGCAAAGATCATGCTCAGTAATTCCGATCCATGGAACCAGGATTCCCACGATACATTCTTCGATGATCTTTTTTCCGGCTATACTATCGGGAGAGTTCCCGCACGGCGTATCATTAACTGCAACGGTGCCCGCCGGGGGAATATTAACGAACTGATTATCACGAATTATCCTACAGAGAAGAGATAAAAGAGCGGACCGGATTACAGATTACAGCAACGGTGCGTAGTCATCAATAATTTCATGGACCCGGTTGCCAAGATAGTTGACGAGGGCCTGCTTCAACGGGAGGGAAAAAGGTGTGATGAGGATATATTCAGGTCGTGGAGTCGTGATAGTCAGCTGGTAGTCCACGCTGTACCTGGCCCCGGCGGGTTCGAGAGGATAGAGAGCAAAAAGGATCGAAAGCCAGCGGGAAGAACGCGAATCTGTGCGTACTCGTATGATAACGATTCCCTCGATATCCTCAAAACGGATTACCCGTGCATCTTTTTCACCAGGAAGAATTTCGTCTGCTTCCCTGTCCAGGTAGTCCTCGACGTGCGAACGGAGGGATTCCAGCAGGGAAGAATCCCGGGTACGGGCAGGTCCGGGCAGGATCACCGGTTTTATGGGAAGCATATCCTTGTCAGTGTCTGTCATACCCGAATGGACACGTGAGGAAGGAACCGGGATAATGATCATCCGTTCCGGCGTGATAAGCATCATACCATACGAGGCAGCACGGAAAGCGTCCTTTTTTTCATAACAGGGTGCTGCGAAGATAATACGCTCATGAATGCCTGTCTGCAGCATATCGGTTTTCCCATTATTTAGGGGTGTTCGATCGGTCATGTCCTGCATCGTTCCTGTTTACAAAACACTGGTTGACGTACTTCTCTATGCAATAGTAAAAAACATGCACGTTATTCCCGGTTCCCGGATTATATCAACCAGGAAAAATACCGTTTGCACTATCATCCATGGACATTGCATCACACTCTGCTTTCCGGGTTTTGTAAGTATTTTTTATTTTATATAATTTTTACAATGTTCAGAGGTGATTTCGATTATGTTAAATGTTAACATACCACAAAGTATATGGATAGAATGTTTGGTTTACCCTTTATTACAGTCGCACTGGTCGGGGGAGCTTTTCTCCTGATTATTCTTGCATTGCTCTACTGGGGACTTACCTTTAAGGAGGTCGCCTCATGATTGATCCTGTAGCAGCCGCTCTCGTTATAATCTATTTCATCGGCATGGTGGGAATCGGGGTCTGGGCTTCAAAAAAGATTCACAGCATGTCAGACTACGTCCTGGCAGGACGTTCCCTGGATTTCTGGGTGTTCACCCTGCTCATGATCGGTTCTGTCTGCTCGGGCATGTCGCTTTTGGGAGTCTCGGGCCTGGGCTATAAATTTGCGTGGCCCACCATCTGGGAACAACTTGCAGTCCCACTCTCGATTGCATTCTGTATTATCTTCTTTGGGGTCAAGATGCATGCGATTGCAAAAAAGTCCGGGTGCATGACGGTCCAGGATTATCTGGCCAACCGGTTTGAGAGCCAGACATCCCTGCGTGGCCTGAGTGCAACAGCGGGAATTGTCGTTTCGATGATCTATCTTGCCGGACAATATACGGCGATAAGTATCGTGCTGATGTGGCTTTTCGGGCTTCCCCACTGGCTGGCACTGCTTATCGGTGCTGCGATTGTCACGCTCTACACGGTCATTGGCGGGCTCTATGCGGTTGCATGGACAACGCTCGTGCAGGGACTGATACTCATCATCGGTGTGCTGATTATGGCTCCCATCGTCATTATGGCAGCCGGCGGGTTCACCCATATCAATGAAGTGATGGCAGCGGTGAACCCGACCAATGTCGATCCATGGGTAACGGGAGCCACTGCAGTATTTACCCCGGAGTACATCTTCTCGTTTGCCCTCCTGCTCACCATCGGCCTTGCCTGCGCACCCCATGTCATAAACAACATCCTGTGTGTAAAAGATGTGAAAATTTTCAAATGGGCCCCGCTCGTTGCGTTCGGGATCTATGGGGTCGTGATGTTTCTTTTGAAATTTGCGGGATTCGCGGGCATTGTGCTTGTCAACGATGGGATAGTCCAGCTTCCCAAGGTACCCAATGCTTCTGATTTCATCTTTGTCTATGGAGTACAGGCTGCACTGCCCAGTATGTTCCTGTGGGGTATCTTTGCGGTGATCGTGCTTGCTGCGGTGATGTCTACTACCGACCGTCTCATGCTCACCATCGGCACGTACTTTTCCTGGGATATCTACAAAAAGATCCTCAAACCCGAGGCACCGGATAAACAGGTACTTCTCGTCAGCCAGGTATCGGTATTTGTTGCCGCTGCTGTAACCCTGCTTCTTGCCCTAAACCCTCCTGATATGCTCGTCTGGCTCATCTGGGCCGGGATCGGGATCATGTATGCCACGTTTGCCGTGCCGCTCCTTGCCGGGCTGTACTGGAGGAGAGCGACCCGGGAAGGTGCCCTCGTATCCATGGCCCTTGGATTAGGTGCATCCCTGGTATTTGGCGGGATCTCCTACTTCAAACTGGCAAAATTACCCATGCACTTTTCGTTCTATGCGTTTGTGATTGCTGTCATCTCGATGATAGTCGTCAGCCTGATGACAAAACCCATGAGTGAAAAAGTGCTTGACGAAACCCTTACCGGATGGTATATCCAGAAATAATTTCTCTCTTTTTTTCGTTCATCGCTTCTATTGACATCTGATTTAGTCAATGGCCATACTCTCAATGATTCCTCGAATGATCCTCGATGTATGAAGGCATACTTGACCGCAGGTTTTTAAACAACCTAGACCTCTGTCCATCTCCTGCACCTGCTCTTTCACTTTCCGGCGCTATAACGGAGAATCTGCATTGTATTGATGGCCTTACCACTTATAAAAATCCGGAATCCATGACCAGTAATTTAAGCCCTGCATACCAACGTATTGAGCAGTGAAAACAGCGATACTGGGTGGCGGACTCTCGGGGCTGACACTTGCACGGCTCCTGCAGGAAAAAGGTAACGATGTGGTTGTTCTTGAAGCGGAGCCGGAGTACGGCGGTCTCTGCCGATCAAAAACAGAGCGGGGATTTACCTTTGATACCGGGGGTTCACACATCATATTCTCCCGCGATGCTGAAGTCCTTGCATTCATGCGGCGGATGATTGCAGATAACGAACAGCGGAATAACCGCACCACCAAAATTTTTTATAAACACCTGTTTGTCAAGTACCCGTTCGAGAACGGGCTTTCTGATCTGCCACCGGAAGACAGGTTTGCGTGCATCAACGGGTTTGTAAAAACCCTGATCGCGGTGGAGAAGGGGGAGATTCCCCCTCCGGAAAACTTCCGCGAATGGATCTACTATACCTTCGGGGATGGCATTGCCGAATGCTACATGGTTCCCTATAACGAGAAGATCTGGAAGTACCCGACCGATCGCATGTCCCTGCACTGGGTAGACGGGCGGATCCCCCGCCCACCTGTCGAGGATGTCATAAGGTCCGCCATCGGCATCGAAACCGAAGGGTATACACACCAGTCGGTCTTTTCCTACCCGCTTGATGGAGGGATTGAAGCCCTTGTGCATGCCATAGCAGCACCCATAAAAAAATGCATCAGGACCGGATTCCGGGTGGTCTCGATAACAAAATCCGGCGGAGTGTGGAAGATCAGTAATGGTGATGAAGTTATCATGGCTGACCGGTGCATCTGCACGATGCCGCTCCAGCACCTGCTGCCCTGTCTTGAGAGGATCCCCCCCGAAGTTAAAGATGCGGCAGCTGCATTGAAGTTTAACTCGTTAGCCTGTGTCAACATCGGAATACAGGGCATTGTGCCGGATTTTTCATGGGTCTACGTGCCGGATCCTGCCATGGGAATGGCAAACCGGATCTCATTTCCTTCACACTACAGCCGCAACATTGCCCCGCCCGGGTGCAGCGCCGTCCTTACCGAGATCACCCACCAGCCGGGTGATGAAGTCGCCTCGATGACTGATGATGAACTCGTGCAGGAAGTTACAAAAATGCTCCAGAAAATGCAGATCCTCAAAAAGGACCAGGTAGTCTTTTCATCCGTAGAGAGGCAGCGTTTTGCCTACGTGGTCTATGATCTTGACTACCAGAAAAATATCGCAGTCGTAAAGGACTATTGCAGTTCCGCCGGCATTCCCTTAGTGGGCAGGTTTGCCCAGTTCGAGTACCTGAATATGGACGGCTGCATCCGGAGCGTCATGGATTTTGTGGCGTCAGAGTTGTAAAAAAAAAAGCATCCGTGATCCCGTTTTATATCATGAATTATTACCCGGAATTGGGATCAGATACATACTTAAAATGATAATTACTCCTATGACAATCAGTTTTACATTCGTACTTCTCATAGAATTTTTTTGAGTATTATCCTGAACTATTTTTTTAAGAGATTTCCCGCAGTCCAGGCAGAAATTTGCGGTGTCTTTATTTTCAGTTCCACATTCGGGACAGCACATGATATTACACCGGAGTCAGTTTCTTCTGAAAAAGGAATACGATTCATCCGAGCCCGAGGATCCAGAGTATATAAAATGCTGTTCCGACTGACGATCCGCAATTCCATCCCGGGGAGCTATATTCGGTTATTAGTCTTGCAGAAGTAACAATCGCCCTTTCACCGTTGGGGAAAAATTTTATCATTTCTGATTAAAATTCAAAAATATCTCAAAAATAATGATAAAAAATGAATATTTTAATTATTATCATTCCAATTTAAAACACAAACTTTATTTATAAATAAAATAAAAAGAAAAAAAACATGTATGAATTGGTACCTTGTCCAAATCAAGGATGTAGAAGAGGTAAAGTTCATTATCTTGTTGGCTTTGATATTTTTTGGGATGATTGCCCAATTTGCGGCGGATCTGGATCCATCAAAAGAGGTGTTGTCTTGGGCAATGATTATTCCGAAAGAGTGACGGGATATCCAGAAAACCCGTAACAAAAAAACACCGTTTTTAATACATCCAAAAAGGATATTGACTATCCTATCATACAATGATGGAAACATCAAAAAATCACCCCAGACGAATTGTGTTGGTGAACGCCTGAAGAAAAAATAATGTTGTAAACAATTTAATCCTCATGCCTATTATCCGCAAACTTATAACAACTGTACAGGAGTTTTTATCCCCATGATATCGGTCATTATCCCGACCTTTAACGAAGAGGAGAATATTGCGCAGTGCCTTGTATCCCTCTCCCACCAGACGGTCCCCCGCTCCGAATACGAGATTATTGTTGTGGATGGCGGTTCGAAGGATGCGACGTGCGATATCGCACGGAAGTATGCTGACAATGTTTTTGTCCAGACGAGCAAAAAAGTGGGCGGGGCGCGAAATGACGGGATTATGGCGGCAAAAGGAGAGATTGTTGCAACAACCGATGCCGACTGTATCCTCCCCCCGGACTGGATCCGGATCATTCAGGAGGATTTCAAAGACAGACGTCTTGCCCAGTTGTACGGGCCGGTCTACCCGATTGAAGAAGGGATTGGCAACAAATTTTCCCTCATGCTTGCCAACACCTTCTCACGGATAGGCTATTACAGCCAGACATTTTATTACACGCTCGGTTGCAACACGGTATTCCGGAAAGATGCCTTTGTAAAAGCCGGGATGTACCGCTGCATTGATGCCGGAGACGACCTTGAGATTGCACTGCGGATGAAGGACCAGGGCAAAGTGGTTTTTGACGGCAGGCTTAAAGTTGGATTCTCGATGCGTCGCTACAAGCAGTACGGGACATTACAATCGCTCTACGAATGGGTCTATATTGTCTCCCATGGAGGCGAGACGGAGAAATACTCCTACACGCAAAAGAAATACAAGTAAAAATCAGGTTATCCCGACCATTTTTAGTATCCGGAGTATGCATGCCAGCACCTCATCCGACAGATCCCGCAGAACAGGTCATTGCCGAGAGGATATCTGCATTCAACCGGAGCGAATTTGCGCAGCTTCTGGGTATGAAGATCACGAAAGCCCATGACGGGTATGCCCGTGTTGTCATGGACTGTTGCGGGAAGAAAAATCCCCATGATGTTGCCCACGGAGGTGCGATATGTGCCCTTGCCGACCAGGCATTCGGGATAGCGGCAAACTGCGCGGGAATTGACCGGGTTGCCGTCTCCGTGCATATCCAGTATATTTCGCCGGCGACCGGCTCGCTTGTGGCAATTGCCCACCGCGTGGCGGACAATGGCAGGTATTCCACATTCCGTATTATGATTCACCAGGGCGAACGGATCATCGCCGAGTTTGATGGCGTGGCGATGCAGGTGAATCCGCCACCAGAGTAAAAATATAATCAATTTGTTGTCTGATTTCAGGTGCCGGCAACCCCACTCCTTTATTCCCCTGTCCTTCCACATATGGTTTATGACCGTTGATAGGACAGCAGTGATTAACGGTTGCCGGGCTCATGGAACTTGCAGCCCGCACTGCACCAAAGGCTAAAGGCGTGGATACGATTCTTGTCCGTATCCTGACAGGTAAAGAGATACAGGCCCTTGCGGATCACCTGGCAGATACAGGAGAAAAACGTAAGACAGGTTTCTTTGTCCGGGATGCAAAAAATATCGCGGCATGCGATGCCTGCATCATCATCGGCGCGAAAGGGAGGTTGGCGGCAGGGGTCAACTGCGGGGCATGCGGCTATGCAACCTGCGAGGAGCTTGCCAGAGAAGGTAAAAAACGAAGGAAGAGAATGACGGATTTTTCCGGACCAAACTGTTCGATGCGGATGACCGATCTCGGTATCGCGCTTGGGTCTGCAGTGAAGACAGCCCAGATCCATAATGTCGACAACCGCATCATGTACAGCGCCGGGACAGCTGCTCTCGATCTCGGCATGCTGGGAAAGGATTGTACTGTCGCGTATGCGATACCGCTTTCCGTAACCGGGAAAAACATATTCTTTGATCGTGAGGTTGCGAAATAATAGGTTCAGGAACATTTTTTGTGCATAAAAAAACCTTCTGTCTTTGTTGTAATTATTTAATAGAGTATTTCTTGAGGGGGGATGTAATCATGTCAACATCTATGCTGATTGCCCACAGAATATACGTGAGACTTCTGTTAGTGAATATTATGAGGTAATCTTATTTTTGTGATTGGGATTGGAAAAGTTCAAGAGTTCAGCCACTGTCATTTCTGTTGACGATTTTTGCTCAATGCAGGAATCCGTGACGGGAATCATGGGTACATAAGACCAGCAGATATCTGGATAGAAGAGTTTTAACCATGCCAGATAAGGGAAATCAGTATTTTAAGAAAGGTGTTAATTTCGCTGAACTCGGTCAGCATACAGAAGCTCTTATCTGGTTTGACAGGGCGATTGCTATCAACCCGGATGACGCCGGTGCATGGAACAACCGCGGTATCACTTTGGGAGAACTCGGAAGATATTCAGATGCTCTTGCCTGTTTTGACAGGGCGATTGCTATCAACCCGGATGACGCCGGTGCATGGAACAACCGCGGTATCACTTTGGGAGAACTCGGAAGGTATTCAGATGCTCTTACCTGTTTTGACAGGGCGATTGCTATCAACCGGGATGACGCCGGTGCATGGAACAACCGCAATATTGCGCTGGCTGAACTCGATCGGTATTCAGACACCCGCGCAGGCGGTTTTACTACGACAATTACTAACCACATACCATACTCCAACGAACCGCACACCTGCGAATTCGCCCCCAGTGACCTTAATCAAAAGAAAAGTGCCCCGGTCACCTGTAATAAGGCGGCCTGTACCGGTTCAAAGCAGCACCCTGAGGCATGGTACAGCCGTGGACTTGGGCTTTTCGAACGTGGTCGGTATTCTGACGCCCTTGTCTGTCTTGACAAAGCGATTACCATTAATCCGGATGACGCAAATTCATGGTATGCCCGGGGGCATGCACTCGCCAGCCTTGCACGCTACCCGGATGCTCTCAAGTCGTATGATACAGCAATATCTGTCAACCCGGATTTTGCCGAGGCGTGGCTCGCCCGGGGACACGCGCTCGCTAACCTTGCACGGTATTCGGATGCAGTTATCTCATATGATAAGGTGATTGCTGTCAGCCCGGATTTTGCCGAGGCGTCGTATAACCGTGGAATCGCCCTGAGCGAACTCGGACAGTTTGAAGAGGCAGTCGCCTCGTATGACAAGGCGATTGCTGACAACCCGGATTTTGCCGAGGCGTGGTACAACCGTGGAATCGCCCTGAGCGAACTCGGACAGTTTGAAGAGGCAGTCACCTCATATGATAAGGCGATTGCTGTCAACCCGGATTTTGCCGAGGCGTGGTATAACCGTGGAATCGTGCTGGAAAAACTTGGTCGGTATTCAGAAGCAGGTATCTCCTTTGAAAAAGGGGGAGAAAATTAAATCGCTTAAAGATATTGAAGAATGCAAAATCGACGCGACTGACTTTTTTTTTATTTAAAATCCATAAAGCATATATTTCCCTGATGGGTTGTTGGTTTTTTGGTTGAGCCAGATGGATCTCAGATAATTCATCAAATTACTACAAAAAATAAATCTGAGACACATTTAGACCTCTTTTTTCATAATTTGGAAGCTGTAATTTGTTGTGTGAATGAAAAATAGTGGAACATCAGAATATATCAGAAATTTAATATTCATAACAAACATTTGTGTCATATGCCAAAATTCTGCCCCGCGTGCGAAATACCGTTACAGTTTGAGAACCTTGCGGTTTGCCCGAACTGCGGCGTGAGACTCCGGCCAGAACTAATTCCTGCGGTGATCCGGAATCCTTATGTAGCAGCCATATTGAGCTTTTTCTTTGTCGGCTGGGGCCAGTGGTATAATGGAAAGACCTGGGATGGATTGAAATTTTTCGGGGCTTTTCTGGGTATTTGTTTGTTAATATATGTTTTTACAAAAATGGAATCGGCTCAGCCAATGACTACCCAATTCGTGTTAATCTTGTTGGTTGCATTAACAATTGGAATCTGGGGGTACGGGATATATGACGCGTATAAAGCTGCAGGGGATATCAACCACAACAAGGAGAGTTTTACCAAAAAGAGCGCGTTGTTCTGGGTACCTGTCGTAGTAATGGTTTTGACCATAGCTGTGGTCATTTCGGTATTCGTTTTCGGCATGGGAGGATATCTTCAGCCTGCAAAAGTGGTCACTGCAACGGCAATTCGTCAGGGGGATAATATTATCATTGCATACCAGGGAGGATCGGGCCACAGCCTTGTTTCGAAATTAAAATATGGTATCGGAGTAACGGATCACAACTGGAATTCACCAAAAGTCGGGGAACGGGTCACACTCTATGGAGATATGCCTGGAAAGGATCACGTAATTGTATCGGTAGTATTCGCTGATAGCTCAGAGCGGGTAATTCTCGATACGTATGTTTAATCCGCTGTAATTCTTTACCCCACATATGATTTTCTTGGAGATTTTATCCTCATCATCTCTCAAATCATCCCGATGTAATATCATCTGGAGGGCTAGGGAAAGGAAACGATTTTTTTAAGTTTAGTTCACCGGTACCGAATTCTCAGAGCTGATATCGGTACATAGCATTCTACCGCACGAAAATCGATGACCGGGAATGACGGAGAAGGCTCGGTCATGGGCGATCTGCCAGATTTGAATATGCCAAAATTATTTTGATGAAACGTGGGTTATCGTAGGTATTTCATAATTATAACTATAACCACTGGCCAAATTCAGATTCAGTGTTTTCGTTATACGATCACCAGCTTTCAACGTCGAAAAAAGTTGACCTTGGGCAGAATTTCCTACCCTGCTGTTACTTCTGCTCTCGATATATGAATACCCACAGCTGATTTCTGCTGACATAGTGAGAGTCTGCGTGGTGGGATTTATGAATTCCACATTAACCGTAATCTGTTCACCGTTCTGAAAGTATCCGACTATTCTCGCGGCAGGTTCCAGAAATTCACAGTTCTCTTTTAATCGTTCTGA
>Ga0315281_10009617_pt1 | contig 13401 bp, 10 predicted proteins | sample YL17G07_0_MG_FD_204540 | JGI IMG/M metagenome (GOLD analysis project Ga0315281, IMG submission 204540) | Sediment microbial communities from Yellowstone Lake, YNP, Wyoming, USA - YL17G07_0 | ecosystem: Environmental > Aquatic > Freshwater > Lake > Sediment | place: USA: Wyoming | collected...
TTGGGAGGGGAGTTTGAGGGGAGGGCGGGGGAGCTGCGCTCCCCCGGCCCTCCCCTCAAGATCGCCGTCAGCTCCCCCGACCATCGCCGTGCGCACCTTGAAGGTGCGGCTGCCGGTCTCGCTGATGGGGAAGATTTCGGCCAGGGTGGAGCGGCCCTGCCAGGGAAAGGCGGGCACTTCCAGGCGCACGGGCAGTCCCAGGTGTACGTAACGCCGGTAGTCGTCGTTGATGATCCCTTCGATCTGCAGTTCCCCGGGGTTGTACAGGGAGACCAGGGGCTGGCCGGGTTGGGCCAGGTCTCCCACCGCCACCAGGCGCTCCGCCACCACCGCCGTCCGGGGGGCCGCCACCACGGTGTAGCCCTTCAGGGTGGCCGCCTCCTGCAACTGCGCCTGGGCCTGGGCAGTCTCGGCCTGGGCGGCTTTGTACACGGCTTCCATGGCCTCGAATTCCTGGGGGCTGGCCGCGCCTTCCTTAAAGAGGTAGCGATACCGCTGATAATTGGCGGCGGTCTGGGTCAGGTGCGCCCGGGCCCGGGCCACCGCGGCCTGGGCCTGGTTGACCTTCGCCTGGTACTCTTCCGGGGCCAGGGTCACCAGGGGAGCCCCTTTTTTCACCCGGGCCCCGGCCTCCACCAGCACGCCAGTGACCCGGCCGGGCACCTGGGAGGAGACCTGGGCCAGGGTTTTCGAGATCACCGTGCTCATGACGGTGAGTTCCCGGGGGATTGCCACTTCCCGCACCGTGAAGACTTCCCCCGGGATGGGAGGAGCCTTCAGGGCCACCGTGCCCGGGGCGATCTTGCTGAAGCTCAGCAAGCCGGCCAGCCAGAGCATAAAGAGCACGGCCGCTACGACCAGGGCTCCCAAACCGAAGATTTTCTTTTTGGAATCCATCATGGCCAATCAGGAGAGATGGCGGGCAGTGCCCGCCCTACACTTGCTTGGCGCCTTGGCGCCTTGGCGTGAGATTATTTTTTCCCTTCCCCGGCCGCCTGGGCGCCTGCCGGGCCGGCCAGGGTGCCCAGGGCCAGTTCCAGGTCGGCCTGGGCCAGGTAGGTGTCAAACAGCGCCGACACCCGGCTCAGTTCCGCGTCCTTGGAGGCGTTTTCCGCGGTGAGGAGGTCCACCATGATGGTAAGGCCCCCCTCATAACGCAGGCGAATCAGGCGTAGGCTTTCCCGGGCCTGGGCCACCGCGGCCCGGGCGACCTTGAGGCGTTCGTGGGCCGTCTTGAGGTTCAGGGTGCTCTCGGTGACCTGGTGCCGGATCCGGTCCGCCAGTTCCCGCTTGAGCTCCTGGGCCTGGGCTTGCTTGGCCCGGGACTCCCTTGCCTTCGCCAGGTCCGCCAGGCCGTTGAACAGGTTGAAATTCAGCAGGGCCATGACGGTGTAACTGTCGCCGCTGCTGCCGAAGAGATGGCGCTGATCCACGTCGTATTCGGCCACCACCCTCATCCTGGGGAGATAATTGAGGCGGGCCTTATCGTATTCCTGTTGGGCCACCCGGGCGGCCAGCTCCAGCCGGTGCAGGTCCGGCCGTTTTTCCTGGGCCGTCCGCTGCAGTTCCTCCAGGCTGCCGGGCAGGGAAGCCGGTTCCCGGGGGGCCGGGGCCAGGGGCCGGGACCCCATCCCCCGCACCCCCACCGCGGTGTCCAGGGCGCTCCGGGCGATTTCCACCTGGCTCCTGGCGGTCAGCTCCTCCTGGGTGAGGCGGGCCAGGTGCACTTCCGCGGACAGGACATCGGCCTGGACCACAGCCCCGGCCTTGAACCGCACCTGGGCCAGCTTGAGAAGATCGGCGGCGATCTTCCGGGACTGCGCCACCACCCCCAGGCGCTCTTGGGTCAGTTGCAGCGCGAAATAAGCCTGGGTCACCTGAAACAGCAACTGTTGCCGGGCGCCCAGGACCCCGGCCCCAGCCATCTCCCGCTGCCCCTTGGCCTGTTGGTAACCCAGATAGGCCTGGCCGGCCTGGAAGATAGGCTGATGGAGGGACAGCCCGGTCCGGAAGTTGCCGTAGGGGTTGGGATTGTTAAGGTTGTCCAGCTGGAAATCCTGGGCCGTGAAGCGGCGCTCGTTCAATTTATCCATGAAAACTTGGGTGGGGTTGTTCGAGAAGCTGTAGGTCTCGCCGAAATTGACCTGGGGCAGGAACCGGGCCCGGGCCTTGGCCACATCGGCTTCCGTGGCCTCCAGGCCGAAACCCGCGGCCTTCAGGCCGGGATTTTCCTTCAGGGCCAGGAGCATGGCCTCGCCCAGGGTCAAAGGCTCGGCCGCCCAGGCCAGGCCCGCCGCCGCCAGGAAAAAAACCGCCACCCCGATTGCCAGCCGGCGCGACATATGGCTCCTTTGCCAAACACCCAGGGCCTATTTTGGCAACCCCGAAATTGAAAATCCCCCCAGCCCCAGTAGTGTCCGGCAGGGTTATTGCATCAGTAAATCTCGTTCCCAAGCTCCTCTTGGGAACGGTTGTGAGCCCAAGCTCCGCTTGGGCACCTTAATGATTATTACCATAGATTCATTGCTTAGCCCATCACAGCAAAGCAGGAGCTTTGCCTCCAATTGGGTTCCCAAGCAGGAGCTTGGGAACCAGAAAAGCATATCCAGCCATCAGGGAATTCTTGGTGGCACAGGCTTTCCAGCCTGTGCTGGCGCAAGCTAAAGCCTGCGGCTACATTTTTCATTTTTCCAGCCATGCAAAATGCCTGCCGGATACTATTGCCCCGGCCCCCCTTTAGAAAAGGGGGGTAAGATTTGCAGAATCGCTCTTTAAGTCCCCCTTTGAGAAAGGGGGATTTAGGGGATTTTACGGGAAACCCTCAGGTCAAAACCTCCGGGATATTATAGAGTCCGCTCCCTCCCGTAGCAACCTTCTTTTAAAACTTGCCCCAGGGCTCCCAGGTGAGGTAAATTTGAACTCTCCGGCCGGTCATCGGCTTATATTCCTTAGATCTGAGAACGAAAAAATAACCTTAAGGGGTTGGGGGATGGGGTTTGGGAAAGGGATTGTCAGTGGGTCTGCGACCCACTGACAATCCCTTCCTCGACCAACCACACCACCCGGAGAGATCAATGCGCACCTTTCAGGAGATCAAGGATCATTACCAGTTTTCCGGGGAGGAGATCGACACCCTGAAAGCCCTGCTGCCGGTGGTGGAGCCCCACGCCGAGCGGCTGGTCTCCGACTTTTACCACCTGTTCCAGCAATTTCCCGACACGGCCCGGTTTTTGGAGGACGAGGCCAAGACGGCCCGGCTCCAGGAGATGCATCGGGTCTGGCTGCTGGCCCTGTTCCAGGGGGGGTATGACGAGCGCTACTTCCAGCGTCTCCAGCGCATCGGCCTCGCCCACGTGCGCATCGGCTTATCGGCCCACTTCGTCTATGTGGGCATGAACTTCCTCAGGCAGCAGTTGCAGCGCCTCGTCACGGCCGAAGTGGAGCCGAAGCTCCGGGAAGGGGCGAGCCGGGCCCTGGACAAGATCCTGGACCTCAACCTGGACTGCATCGCCCGCACGTATCACGAGGAAGAGCTGCGCCGGGTCTTCATCACCATGAAATTCGATTCTTACCTGATCAGCTTTGCCCGGCGTTTTGCCTCAGCTATGGACCTGGTGTTGCTCCTGGGTTTGATCGCCCTGTCCCTGGGGGTGGTGGCCATCCTGGCCCTGGACATCACCTCCATCTTCCGGGGCCGCCCGGGTGAAGGCCTGGTGGCGGCCCTGGGCTCCTTGCTGATTCTCTGGATGATGATCGAGCTGCTGGAAGCCGAGATCGACCGGCTGCAGGGGGGCCGGTTCGAGTTGCATCTCTTTATCGGGGTGGCCCTGGTGGCCTTTATCCGCAAAGTCCTGGTGGCCACCATGGCCCATGAGGCCCTGCAGACGGAGATCCTTTACCTGGCAGGCATCCTGGTCCTGGGGGTGATCTACTGGCTGGTCTCCCGCAGCGAACTGCGCAAACGCTAAATTGAGATTGCGAAGGTGTTTTTGAGGGGAGGGCCGGGGGACCACAGGCCACCCGCCCTCCCCTCAAACTCCCCTCCCAACCCCCCTTAAGTTTAAGAGAAATCGAGGCCCAGGCCTCGATTTCCTTAAGATATCTCACGGCATGCCTGGACTCTTTGCCCCCTTTCCTAAATACATTTGCAAAAATCTCGGGGTTCCCCTTTCGAGACCCTATACACATAGAAGCCGCAAGTCGTGCCAGCCCTTCCCTGGCTTTGCCCTGGCGCCTTGGCGTGAGGTCTTAAGCCTCAGGTAGGGATGGACCCGGGCTGGGAAAAGGGGCCTCAACCTCCGGGCTCTCCGCGAACCGGTGGGGCAACCTGATGGTCACCGTGGTTCCTTCGCCCAGCTTACTCTCCAGGGTGATGACGCCCCGGTGCTCGTCCACGATCTGGCGCACGAATACCATCCCTAAGCCGGTGCCGCCGATCTTGGTGGTATAAAAAGGCACAAAAACCTTGTCCACCACGCCGGGGGGCATGCCCCGGCCGGTATCCCGGATCACCAGGACAGCATAGTCTTGCGCCAGCCTGGTGCCCACGCGGATAGCTCCCTCGGGCGGGGTGGCTTCGATGGCGTTGCGCAGCAGATGCGACAGGGCCACCTTCAGCAGGTGCTTATTCAGACGCCCCACCAGGGGGGCGGGGTAGAGCTCGCTGACCAGGTTAATATTTTTGGCCCGCAACTCCGGGCGAATCAGGTCCACCGTAGTTTGCACAATGGCGTTCAGGTCCTCATGGGCAAAAAACGAGGTTTTCCGCTGGGCCAGGGTTTCAAACCGCTCCACCATCTGTTCGATGCGCCGGGCCTCCTCGGCGATGGCCACGGCCCAGGCCCGGGTGGGGTCGGCCTCATCGGTTTTTTTAAGCAAACGGTGGCTGAAGCCGCCGATGACATGTAGGGGGTTGCGGATGCCGTGGGCCATCCCCAGGGCCATCTCCGACATGGTGCGCTCCATCACCAGGGCTTCCATTTCCCGGTTCAGGGCCAGGATCTCCTGGCTGGTCTCCTCCAATTGGTGGTGATCGGCCATCATGCGGCGGTACAACCGCTGGATGTTGTAAAAAAACAAGGTGACCGAGGCGATGATCACGAAGATGATGGTGTCGATGCCGCCGAGATAAGATTCAATGGATCTCCAGGCGCCGATTTCCCCAAAGAAATCGAAGAGGTGGGGCAGGGCCAGGACCAGGGAGTGGAGGATGGCAAAGGCCATGAGGGAGAGGGTGAACCAGCCGAGAAAGAGCCACAAGCCATTTTCCGGATCCTGCTTCATCAATCGCCACGCCAGCCGGAAGCACAGAATGGCCAGGCAAACAATGATGGTCCCCCCCAGGAGATCGCTGATGATGATGGGCAGCAGGGGCAGGGTGGTCATGGGCGCGCCCCCGGGGGTTCCTGGGCCAGGGTCTTCAGGGCCCGGTATAACACGTAAAAGAAGATGGCCAGCAGCCAGTTGTCCAGATGGCTGAAATAATAAACCCAGGCGTTGAAGTTCTCCATGACGAGGCGCTGGGAAAAACCTTGCCCCAAAATGAGGGGGTTGACCAGCCAGATTTCCGAGAAATGGCCCCAGTAGTGTTCAAAACTCCACAGACCTAAGATGGCGCCGGCCCAGGCCAGGATGCGGAAGCCGCGCTGCTGCAGCAGGCCTTCCCGCTTCAAGGTGTAGATGAAAAAAATCATGGCCGCGGTCATCAGCAGGTGGGCGGCCTGGTGGATGAAAAAACCGTGGGGATTGCCGTGAATCGGAATGGCCAGGCAAGGCCGGGGATCAAGAAGCAGGAGAGAGACCACCCCGGAAAAGAGATAAGGGATGCGGCTCTTCATAGGTGCGCGCCTCGTGCCTCTATTATTGGCATGCTGGCCGCGGTTGTCAATGAATACGATTCGGGAAATTTAACAGTCTTTAGGGAGAGTTAGTCGTCGGCGCCGGCTGATTTTGCAATGCACGTTTGCGCCTTTGCGTCTTTGCGCCTTTGCGTGAGGGAAAAAATTAGCACCAACAGGTCACCCCTGATACCCGAAGATGCGGATGGCTTTGGGGTCCCGACGCCAGTTCTTCCAGCAAATGTAGGGTGCGTCTTACGCACCATTTAATTTGGCTAATTGCCTGGCCGGAGGCCGGCCCTACCAGACCTTTCATAATTTCCGCGTGGCCCCAGGCCATGGTCTGAAATAAAATTGTATTGGTGCGTAAGACGCACCCTGCATTGCCAAAAAATCATTAATTTCCAAGCCTGCATCGTTAACAAGTTCAAATATTTTCTTCAGATACTTGTCAATGATATCGCTCCCCCAGGTTTCAGGATAACTTACATCTTTGTAGCTAAATTCACGAAAAACCAGCCCCTCTTCATTGCGAGAATTTCCACCGAATTCAGCTCTGAAATGAGTTTTAATTAATCTTCGATGTTTTATAGTATTGGAAAATGACTCAATATACCTAAATTCATTACAATTAACTAATTCTTTCAACTTTACAACAATCTCAGGGGTAATTCTGTTTTTCTCCATATTACTTTTTATCTTTTTTAAATAGACAGTATGTTCGTGGAATCTATTTTGCAATAATACAATGTTTATTATTTGGCTAAGTATATCAGCCATGGCATGCAAAGAAAGAATGCACGCCTCAACATGCGCCTCATAGGAAAATGCTGCTCTTTTATACCTCTGATCTCCAAAAGTAAATGATTTGGCAAATAATCTTTTCAAAATAGCACGAGATTTTTCAGCATGGAATTTAGCACGATGATAACGCCAATTTAATGAGTTTGCATATTCAGAAATGCGAAAAATTAAATCATCCGAAATACCTTTCCTTCTACATAAATCTTTTAATTCGTTAAAATTCCAAGTATTCATGCGATTATTCAAAAATAGTTATATAGAATAAACCCTCACCCCTGATACCCGAAGATGCGGATGGCTTTGGGGTCCCGACGCCAGTTCTTCCAGACCTTGACCCGCAGATCCAGGAAGACGTGGGCCCCCAACATGGCCTCGATCTGGGCCCGGGCCTCCTGGCCGATGGTTTTGAGCATGTGGCCCTGCCGGCCGATGACCATGCCCTTCTGGGAGTCCCGCTCCACGTAAATCACCGCCTGGATGCGCACCAGTTCGGGACGCCGGCTTTCGTCAAACTCCTCCACTTGCACCGCCACCGCGTAGGGGACCTCCTGGGCCAGGTGGTGCAGCAGCCGCTCCCGGATAATCTCCCCTACCAGGGACCGCTCCTGCTGGTCCGTCAGCTGTTCCTCGGGATAAAGGGGCGGGGCCGCCGGCAGTGCCTGGACGATTTCCGCCAGCAAATCCGGCAAACCATCCCCCGTCAGGGCGCTGATGGGAATAATGAGCGCCCGGGGGAAAAGCTCGTGATAAGCCTCCATCAGGGGCAGCAGCTTGGGTTTGGCTACCAGGTCCACCTTGTTGATGGCCACAATCAGGGGCCGGGATAGGTGATGTAGATGGGGCGCCAGGACCGGGTCCCCGGGGTCGGGAGGCCGGGGTTCCACCAGCCAGACCACCACGTCCGCCTCGGCCAGGGCCGTGAGCGCCGCTTGCACCAGGGCCGCGTTCAGGGTCCCCTTGGGCTGCAGAATCCCCGGCGTGTCCAGAAACAACAACTGCCCGGCCGGCAGGTTGACGATCCCCAGGAGCCGCCGCCGGGTGGTCTGGGGCTTGGGAGAAGTGATGGAGAGCTTCTCCCCCAGGAACCGGTTCAACAACGTGGACTTCCCCACGTTGGGAAACCCCACCAGGGCGATGTAACCGCATTTGAAGCCGTTTTCGGTTTTCGGTTTTCGGTTTTCGGTGGTCATTGATTAATAAGTCATCACTGGTGATTGGGATACAGAAAAACGCGGGTCCGCCCCTACAATCCGGAGAGGGTGTGGGAGGAAATGCAGGGGCAGAGCGTGCCGTGCCCAGAGCAATGTGGAACAGCCGCCCCCGGCTGTTATACCGAGTTCCCTTGCCAATGCAACCAACTTAATCTTTAACTTATTGACAATTCTAATTTATTTTAACCGAAAACCGAAAACGGTATTATTTAGCAGGCGAGAGCGCCTGCTCCACACCCCCCCGCCCTCCCCTCAACTTCAATTTCCTCTTATTCCCGCCCCCAGCGGCGGCGGGAGAAAATCATGAATAGCCCCACAAGAACAACGCAGGCCCAGGCGAAGGCGTCGCCGATCCTGGTGTAGAGGCTGCCGCCCGGCATCCAGGGAAGTTCGAGGCTCTGGGTCGCGGGGACGAAGAGGTGGGAGCGCCACAGCATGCGGCCGTCCGGGCCGATAAAGGCGCTGAACCCGGTATTGGCGGCCCGGGCCAGGCAGACGTGGTTTTCCACCGCCCGGAGCACCCCCATGGACAGGTGCTGGTACGGGGCGCTGGTGGTGCCGAACCAGGCGTCGTTGGTGATGTTCACCAGCAGCCGGGCGCCGTTTTCCACCTGGGCCCGGCTCAGATTCGGAAAAATCGACTCAAAGCAGATCAGGGGCCCCAGCGAGCCTTCCGGGAGACTGACCACGCCCCCCACCGGGCCTTCGGCAAAATCCCCGATCATGGGGACCATCTTGCTGATAAAAGGGAAGAAACGCTGCAAGGGCACGTATTCCCCGTAGGGGACCAGGTGGGCCTTGTCGTAGTAACCGGCCACCTCTCCCCGGGGGTTCAAGAGATAGGCCCGGTTGAAGTACCGTTCCCCCCGGGGGGTGAGTTCCCAGGCAGGAGCGCCGAAAAGCAAATAGCAGTCATCCTGGCGGGCGATTTCCTGGACCCGGGCGGTAAAATCCGGCTGCCGCAGGAAGAAGAAGGGCGCCGCGGTTTCGGGCCAGATCACCAGGCGGCTCCCCTTGACCCGGTCGGTGAGTCGGCCGTAATCGTCCAGGGTGGCCTGCACCTTTTTCGGATCCCATTTTTCCCCCTGTTTGATGTTGCCCTGGGTCACCGCCACCTTGATCTTCGGAGAGGCCAGGGCCAGGTCATTCACGGCCCCCTCCCGGTAAATGCCGTAGCCCACCCAGGCCGCCAGGATCAGGCAGACCAGGGGCACGTGGCGGAAGCGGTGAGCCTGCCAGGCGGCCGGCGGGAAAAAGATCAGGAACAGGCTGACATTCACCAGGACGATAAGAAAGGAGAGGCCGTAAACCCCCGTAAGGTCCGCGGCCTGGAGCAGCGTCGGAAACCGGTAGAGGCCGTAGCCCAGGAGTTCCCAGGGAAAGCCGCTGAAGATGTAAGTCTGGGCGAAGTCCAGGGTCACCCAGAGGATGGGGCCCCACCACAGGGGGCTGAGCCCGCGCCTGGCCCCCCAGTTAAGTCCCAGGGCCCACAAGCCCCGGTAGAGGCTCAGGTACCCGGCCAGCAAGCAGAGGACGCCGATGGCCAGCGACAGGGGCATGCCGCCGAAAACGTGGGTGACATAGACGATCCAGTAAAGCAGCCCCAGGAAATTGGCCAGGCCGGAGAAGAAACCGAGCCAGAACGCGGCCTTCAGGCCCCGGTGCCCCAGGGCCCAGAGCAGGGGCACCAGGGCGAAGACCAGCAGGTAAGTCTGATCCCATTTGGGAAAGGCCGCCGCTAGCAAGACCCCGGAAAGCAAGGCGGCGAAAACCGCGGGGCCCAGGGGCGAAGACCGATGAGGAGAGCTGTAAGAGTAGGACAAGGTATTTTTCTGTTTTCTGTTTTCGGTTTTCGGTGAGGAAAAGAAGCACCCGGACCAAATAAATTATATTTCATTTCCAGCGGTAAGGCCAGAATGGGTGTGCTTCAAGGTGGGCTCGCCACCAGCAGCAGGCAATGGTGCACAAAAAACCTTGAACTTTGAACCTTGAACTTTTCGAAGCAGGAGCCTGGAATGAAAATAGGATTTCTGGGGAAGACCCCTGGCCCCTGATCCCTCACCCCTCCGGCTCGGCCGGCGGTTCAATAGTCCGGGCCCGCACCTGCTTGGCCCGGCGCTCGTCGGCCGCCACCACGGTGAGCTCCAAGTGGTCCAGGACCACCTGGTCGTGGAGCTGGGGCACCCGGCCCAATTCATGGATCAGCAGGCCCCCCACCGACTCGAACTTGCCTTCCGGGCGGGGCAGACCGAAATGCTCCATGAGCTTCTCCACGTCCAGGCGGGCGTCCACCAGGACCGAGCCGTCTTCCTGGGGCACCAGGCGGGGTTCCAGACGGTCATATTCATCGTAGATTTCCCCGACGATCTCCTCCAGGATGTCTTCCAGGGTGATGATGCCGGCGGTGCCGCCGTATTCGTCGATGACGATGGCGATCTGGGTTTTGCGCTCCACCAGGTCCCGGAGGAGGTCGCTGATCTTTTTGCTTTCGGGAATGAAGTAGGCGGGTCTGAGCACTCGGCCCAGGTCCCGGGTCTCTTCGGGGGTCTGCCAGAATACCAGCAGATCTTTGGCGAGGAGGATGCCGACGATGTGGTCGACGTCGGCTTCGAATACCGGCAGGCGGGAGTGGCCGCCCTCCAGGATGAGGGCGATGATCTGGTCCAGGGGCGTATGGCGCTCGACGCCGACGATTTCCAGGCGGGGTACCATGATCTCCCGGACCAGGGTATCCCTGAACTCAAAGATGCTCTCGATCAGCTCCCCTTCCTGGCGGCTGATCAGGCCCCGTTCTTCCCCGGCGTCGATAATGCTCTGGATTTCCCGCTCCAGGTCTTCCGGCTGGGCGATCTTGCGGCGGGCAAACCAGCGTTGTCCCAGGCGTTTAATGAACCCGGATGGGGGACTGTCGCCCTCGTCCATGTTCATCCTCGCATCTGTTCCCGCTCCTGGCGCAGGAGGTGCTCCACCGTCCTGACCTCCCGGGGAAATTCCAGGCCCCGATCGAGGAGGTTAAGCTCGTGGCGGGCGATGCCAAAAAGCTCCGTGACATAGGCCACTGCCTGGTTATAGTCGAAATTTTTGCAGGAAAAAATATCCAGGCTGAGATAGGCCCGATCCGGGAAGGTGTGGATGCTGATGTGGCTTTCGGCGATGAGCACGAAGCCCGAGACCCCCCAGTCTTCCGGCACTTTCCCGTGGTACTTGAAGACGTAAGGGGGCATGATCTTGGTCATCTCGATCATGTCCGGGCAGCGCTCCAGGAATTCGTATATGGTATCCAGGTTGGCCAACTTCTCTTCGCTGCACCCGTAGCCATCCAGAGTCAGGTGCAGACCAAAGCCAAGCTCCGGTTTTGTCAACGTTCCATCCTCCTCCTACCAGGTTTAGAACAACACCGGGGAAAACCCGGCCGGCTAAACCGCCTGCGCCGCTTGGGCGACGCGGACCCGTAGAGCTCCTGAGGCCTTTCCCGGGAGCGCTGGCTGAGGCCCCGGGAGCCGCTTCGGAGAGTACGAGGAAGGGGGCACTGCCCCAGATTTTTTACTTCTGCTTAATGGCCCCCTTTCCCAGGAGGGAAGAGGGCCGACGCATAAGCCAATCCTTTTTCAAGGTGGTAGATTCAAATTTATATAACTTGAGATCGCGCCGGGGTCAAGATTTTTTTGGGGATTCCCTCAGGTTGGCCCGGGTCGATGGAGATTTATGCCATTCATCTATTGACGCGGGCCTCAATGGTGATAAATTTTAACGGTTAAAATTACCGACCAGGAGGCCCCCCAGTTGGCCGAAGTCGCCCCCTTCCGGGGACTGCACTACAATCCCGCCAAGGTCGCTCACTTCGAAGAGGTGGTCACGCCCCCTTACGATGTGATCAGCCCCAAGGAACGGGAGGCTTACGGCGCCCGTCATCCTTTTAATATGGTGCACTTGATCTTGCCCCAGGCCCTGCCGGGGGACAACCTCCTCAACAACCGTTACACCCGGGCGGGGGCGCTCTTCCGGCAATGGCAGCGGGACGGGGTGCTACTCCGGGACCCGGAGCCGGCTTTTTATTATTGGGAGACGGAATTTCCCCACCAGGGCCGGACCTTCACCCGCCGGGGGCTGGCGGCCCTGGTGCGTCTGGAGCCTCTGAGCAGCGGCATTATCAAGCCCCATGAGCAGACCTTCTCCGCCATCAAGGCTGACCGCCTGGAGTTGCTGAAACATTCCCAGGCCCATTTCTCCCCCATCTTCGTCCTCTTCCCGGATAAAGAAAGACTGGTCCTGGAGGAAATGCGCCAGGATCTACCGCCGGAGCCCCTGATGGCCTTCCGGGACTCGGAGGGGAACTGGCAGCGCCTCTTCCGGGTCACCTCCCCTCCCGTCCTCAATAGCACCCATCAGGCCATGCTGACCTGGCCCCTGTACATTGCCGACGGACACCATCGCTACGAAACCGCCCTGGCGTACCAGAAATGGCTCAAGCAAACCTATCCCCCCGCCTCTCCCCGGGCCGGCTTTAATTACGTGCTCATGTACCTGGCCAACATGTACGACCCGGAGTTGGTCATTCTCATGGCCCACCGGTTGCTGGGGGGGCCCCGGCTGAAACATCTGGATAAGGATTGGCTGCTGGGAAGGCTCTCGGAATTCTTCGAACTGACGGAGCTCTCCGGGTCCGACCCGGCGGCCGCCGACTATGCGGCCTTCCTCCAGGAAAGCCTGGACGCCGCCGCGGGGGCCCAGGAGACCACCATGCTCCTCCAGGGCTTCGGCCAGTGCCGGCGCCTGGAGTTGCGGCCGGGGGTGCGCCCGCGGCTCCTCGCCCGGCAGATGCACCCGGCCCTGGCCCAACTGGATGTGGCGGTGTTGAATTTTCTGATCTTTGAAAAGATCCTGGGCTTGGACGCCAAGGCCCAGGACGACCCCCAGACCTGCAAATATACCAGCAAGATCCCCGAGGCCCTGGCCGCCCTCAGCCGGGGGGACGCGCGCCTGGCCTTCTTTCTCAATCCCACCCGCATCGAGCAGGTGCAGGAAGTGGCCGCCGCCGGCCTCATCATGCCCCGGAAATCCACCTTCTTCTACCCCAAGGTGCCCACCGGCATGATCCTGAACCCCATCAACCCCCAGGAAGAGATCGTGCTGCCGGACCCCTCGGCGAAGTAGCGCCGGCGCCCCCGCCGGCTCCAGGACCACCGGGGGCGGCGGCTCTAAATCTTACGGCTCCCGCCTTCCGGCTCGGAAAACTATGGCCTGGGGGCGAGGTTTCCTCGCCCCTGCGCTCAATGGCCACCCATTTTCAGTTAAGAAACAAATACTGGTTCCCAAGCATTGAACATGAGCCTTCGGCTCACCCATAAATTATGAAAATTTCGTAGGGCGGGCGTCCTCGCCCGCCACCGGCTCGATCCTGTGGTGCGCGGTGCGCACCCTACCTTAACTTTGAACTTGAGACCTCTGCCAAACCAAGGTCTACAAATAAATGCTGATGGTGCGCAGCATTTTTGAGTATTAAGAAAAGCGATGAACCTATCCGAGTCCGGTTACAGAGGAGTTGGGGA
>Ga0315281_10009618_pt1 | contig 13401 bp, 11 predicted proteins | sample YL17G07_0_MG_FD_204540 | JGI IMG/M metagenome (GOLD analysis project Ga0315281, IMG submission 204540) | Sediment microbial communities from Yellowstone Lake, YNP, Wyoming, USA - YL17G07_0 | ecosystem: Environmental > Aquatic > Freshwater > Lake > Sediment | place: USA: Wyoming | collected...
ACGAAGGCTGCCACCCAGGTCAGGGTGAACAGGTTCGGGAAGTTGAGCGGGGTGAACGGGTCGAGCAACTGGGTCATCGGGGCGGGAGTCTAGCACCTCGCGCGGCTATACTGAACAAGCCGTGGCGGACGCATTCCCGGGCGCCTGGCAGGTCATCCGCAACCTACGCAACGTCCAGTTCGAGGTCGCCCGTTGCGCGCAATCCTCTCCGTGTCGGACCGTGAAGGGATCGTCGAGCTGGCGAAGGGCCTCACCGAGGCCGGCGTCGAATGCTTCGCCACCGATGGTACCCGCGCACACCTGGCGGAAGCCGGCCTGCAAGTCAAGGCGGTCTCCGACCTGACCGACGCGCCCGAGATCCTGGGCGGGAGAGTCAAGACCCTGCACCCGACCATCTTCGCGGGCCTGCTCGCTCGCCGCGACCAGCCTGACCACCTGGCTCAGCTGGCCGAGCACGGGATCGAGCAGATCGACATGGTGGTCGTCAACCTCTACCCGTTCGGACAGACGGTGATCGAGGCGGGGACCACGCTCGACCAGGCGCTCGAGAAGATCGATATCGGTGGGGTCGCCTTGCTGCGGGCCGCCGCCAAGAACTTCCCCGGGGTCGCCGCGGTATCGGATCCGACGCAGTACGCCTCCGTGCTGCGCGACATCAAATCGCACGGCACGGTGAGCCCCGAAACGCGACAGAAGCTCGCCGCGGACGCGTTCGGGCTGACCGCGGCCTACGACGCCCAGATCGCCTCGTATCTCTACGCGCAGGCGGGCACCCTCTTCCCCAGCCGACTGACGATGGTGGTCGAGAAGAAGGCCGATCTGCGCTACGGCGAGAACCCCCATCAGCTAGGCGCCTTCTACGCCGACCCAGCCCAGCGTCGCACCTCGATCAGTCGCGCTCGACAGATCGCCGGCAAGGATCTCTCGTTCAACAACCTGCTCGACCTGGATGCGGCATGGCAGATCGCATCGGACTTTAAGACGCCGACGGTGTGCATCGTCAAGCACGGCAACCCGTGCGGCATCGCCAGCGTGGTCGACCTGGCCGAGGCGTTCCGCCTTGCTCTTGAGGGCGACAGCGTGTCGGCCTACGGCGGGATCATCGGCGCCAACAGGGTGGTGGATGACGCAACCGCCCGGGCGATTCGGCCCGGATTCTTCGAGGCGATCGTGGCTCCGGGCTACACGCCGGAGGCGCTCGAGATCCTGCGCACCAAGAAGGGATTCGAGATCATCGAGGTGCCACAGGCGGAGGGCGACGGGCCCGAGCTGGGGATCGGCAACTTCGACTTCAAACGAATCGGCGGAGGATTGCTGGTGCAGACCTTCGACAACCTGGAGGAGGACCGCAACAAGCTCCAGGTGGTGACTCAGCGGCGTCCGACCCTGGACGAGCTGACCGACCTGCTCTTCGCCTGGCGTGCGGTTCGGCACATCAAGAGCAACGCCATTGCCCTTGCCAAGCGCCACGCCCTGATCGGAATGGGGGCCGGCCAGCCGTCACGGGTGGTGAGCGTGGAGATCGCACTGCGCAAGGCCGGCGAGCGTGCTCCCCTGTCGGTGATGGCCAGTGACGCCTATTTCCCGTTCCCCGACGGCATCCAGATCGCGGCCCAGGCCGGCGTGACGGCCATCATCCAGCCGGGCGGCAGCATCCGCGACGAGATGGCCATCGAGGTGGCCGATCGTCACCACATGGCCATGGTCTTCACCGGCCGGCGCCACTTCAAGCACTAGACCGATGGACAAGCTCATCACCGTGGAGGCGGTCGCGGCCACCGAGGCCGGGGCCATCGCGGCTGCCCGCCTCATGGGACGCGGCGATCGGATGGGCGCTGACCGCGCCGCGGTCGAGGCCATGCGGCACGCCATGGAAGAGGCGGAGATCAGCGGCACCATCGTCATCGGCGAGGGGGAACGCGACCAGGCGCCGATGCTCTACATCGGCGAGCAGGTCGGCAACCCGGATGCGGCGACGACCGTGGACATCGCGGTTGACCCGCTGGAGGGGACGAACCTGGTCGCCACGGGTTCGCCCAATGCCACCGTGGTCATGGCGGCGGCGGAGCCCGGCGGCCTGCTGCACGCCCCGGACACGTACCTGCGCAAGCTGATCGTGGGGCCGCATGTGGCCGGGCATGTCAGCATCAACGACCCGGCAGAGACCACCATCAGGACAATCGCCCGGGTGCTCGGCCGCGACGTGTGGGACATCACCGTCGTGATCCTCGATCGACCCCGGCACGCGGACCTGATCGCCGAAGTGCGCGCCACCGGGGCGCGGATCAAGCTGATCTCCGACGGCGACCTCACTGCGGGGATCTCGGTATCGGTCTCGGGCACCGGCATGCACGCGGTGATGGGCACCGGCGGGGCGCCCGAAGGGGTGCTGGCGGCGGCCGCCCTGAAGTGCCTTGGGGGCGAGATCCAGGCCCAGTTCCGGTGGCGTTCGGATGAGGAAAAGGAACGGGGCCGGACGATGGGCCTCGACGTCGACGACGCCGATCGGGTCTATTTCACCAACGATCTGGCGAGCGGTGAACGCGTCGTCTTTGCCGCGACCGGCGTGACTGACGGCGAGCTGCTGCGCGGGGTCCGCTTCTTCGGCGGCGGCGCCCGCACCCACTCCCTGCTGATGAGCTCGGCGCGTGGAATCGTGCGCTTCATCGACACCGTGCACACCTTCGATCCGCGGGTTCCCCCCAAGGTGCGGCTCTAACTTGGCGCCGCCAGAAAAGCGAACACGGCCCGACGCGTGCTGACCTGGGCGGCCACTGGCAGGTCGGTGAGCCCGCGACAATGACAGCGCCGAAGGTCCAGCTCTACACCCTCGACGGCGGCACGGTCAGGGTGGCCGGGAGCGATTGGGCCGATTTCGCCGACGACGGCGCCTACGACGGCCGCGTGTCAGAGCTCATGCTCCCCGTCCCCTGCTTCCTGGTTCGCCATCCAGATGGGGACCTGATGTGGGACTCCGGCATGTCTCCGACCCGCGCCGATCTCGGCGCTTGGGCGACGCCCGGCCCGGCCCTCGTGGGTCAACTCGAGTTGGTTGGCGTGGCTCCCCGCGACATTCGTTATCTGGCCCTGTCGCACGGCCACTGGGACCACTCGGGCAACGCCGGCATCTTCGCTGCCTCCACCTGGATCGTCCACCCCGACGAACGCACTGCCATGTTCGACGGCCAGTCGCGGGCCGGCCAGGCGATGGACGACTACGCCGACCTCGAGACGGCGGAGACCCTGCTGATCACCGAGAATCACGACGTGTTCGGCGACGGTTCGGTGGTCATCATCCAGGCGCCCGGCCACACCCCCGGCCACACGGTCTTGCTGCTGCGCCTGCTCGATGCCGGCCCGATCCTCCTCTCGGGCGACCTGTGGCACATGGCCGAGAGCCGTCGGGACCGGCGCGTGCCGATCTTCAACACGAATCGCACCCAGACACTCGCCTCGATGGACCGCGTCGAGGCGCTGGCGGCAGAGGCGGGCGCAAGGGTCATCATCCAGCACGAGCCGGCGGATATCGCGATGCTGCCACGGTTCCCGGAGTGCGTTGACTAGCCTGCGTTCGCGCCTTCTCAGTCTGCCCACTCCGACCCGCCAACGCGCGTCACCTGCTGCTCCACCACCCTCGGCAGCAGCTCTTGCACGGTAAGGTCCGAGCGCGGATCCGTGCATCCTCGCCACGGGCGCAGGCGCGGGTCCAGTTCGGCCAGCGGCTCGAGTGCGAATCGACGTTCGGCAAGGCGCGGGTGCGGGATCACGAGGTCCAACTCTGCATCGTCCACGCAGCGCCCCTCCACCACCAGGATATCCAGGTCAATCAGGCGTGGCCCGAAACGCATTCCATGCGGATCGCGGCCCAATGTCATCTCGAGGCGTTTGAGCGCAAACAGGAGATCGGCCGGCTCCAGGTCGGTCTCCAGCTCGATCACCGCGTTGGTGAAGTCAGGCTGGTCGAAGTGGTCTCGCGGCGACGCCTGATAGAGGCTGGAAGCCCCGAGGATGTTGCCGATCATGCGCAGCTCACGTACCGCCCCACCAAAGGCCGACGCAGTGCCGGGCATGTTTCCCCCCAGACCGATGAACGAACGCATCGCGCGCCGACTCTAGACCAACAGCCGGTAATGCGCTGATAATCGGTCAGGGGATACCCTCGCCGAAACCGGCCGGGGTCGCGGGGGGCGCGTCCACTCGATCGGTCCATTGGGGGTCCGTCGTCGCCCAAACGCCGGAGCTGGAGCGGCCGAGCCGATGTCGGACATCAAGTACGTCTATCCGCTGATCTTCAACAAGGTCACGTCGCCGCATTACGTGACGCCCACCCTTCGACGAGGCCGCCTGCTCGACTGGCTGACCGCGAACGCCAATTGCCGCGCAATCGTCATCGCCGCCGATGCGGGATACGGCAAGACGACCCTCCTCTGGCAATGGGAGCGCGAGGTCGACTTCCCGTGCTACTGGTACAAGCTCGACCGCAACGATCACGACTGGTCGCTGCACATCAGCTACCTGATTGAGGCGATCAGCCAGCGCCATCCTGGATTCGGGGCGCGAGCCCATTCGATGCTCCAGCAGCTTGGTGGACCGGGCTCGTCGCGCCCCGGTGTGGCAGCGTACCTGCTTGCCGAGATGCATGAACGCCTCACCGAGCCGTGCACCTTCATCATTGATGACTGGCAGTTCGTCGCCTCGGTCACCGAGGTGCGGGGCCTGTGGAACCAGATCCTCCGCGACGCGCCCCCGACCTGCCGCTTCGTGTTCCTGTCGCGCTCAAAGCCGCAGCTGCAGTTCGCCCGCTTCAAGACACACGCCGGCTACGGCGAGCTGCGCACGGACATCCTCCGTTTCTCCGATCGCGAGATCGACCAGCTCTTCCGCGAGATCTATGACGATCCGCTCGACCCGACCGAGTTGGTAGAGCTCGAACGCCGTACCGAGGGCTGGGCCGTGAGCCTGCAGCTGGTCGAGGTGTCCCTGCGGGAGCGCAAGACCCCCGAGGAGCGCCGAGCCTTCATCCAATCCATCACCGCTACCTCGGACAGCGACGTGTTCGCCTTCCTGGCGGAGGAGGTGCTGGACCAGCAGAGCGAGCAGGTCCGCAACTTCCTGCTGTCGACATCGATCCTCCAGCAGATCAACGCCGAGCTGGCGGAGCGGCTCGCCGGTGTCCATGAGGGTGCCCGCATCCTCTCGGATCTCGAGCAGCGGGGCCTCTTCACCTACCGCCTCGATCCGAACGAGGCGCGCTATCGCTACCACGGACTGTTTCGGGACTTCCTGGAACGTCGACTGACCGCCGAGCGAACCGAAGGAGAGATCACCGGCCTTCACATCCACGCCGCGTCCTATTTCGAAACGCATGAGCAGTGGCCCCAGGCGATCCACCACTACCTTCGCGCCGGGCTCCAACCCCAGGCAGCCCGCCTGATTGCCCGGTACGGCGAGGATCTGATCGAGGAAGGACGCCTGGGGCTCGTCGACGAGTGGCTTCAACAGCTGCCCGCCAAGACCATCCGCGACAACGCCCGCCTCTCCCTGCTCCACGGCGAAGCCTGTGGCATCCGCGGCGACTGGGACAACGCCCTTGCTGCGCTGGAGCGAGCGCGAACCTTTTTTGCCCGAAAAGGCGACCGTCGAATGGAAGCCCTCGCCTGCCTCAAGCAGAGCACTGTCTATAGCAACCGGGGCCGTATCGCCAGCGCCGTCGAAGCGGCAGAAGAGGGGCTGCGCCTTGCTCCCGTCGATGCTCATTCGACCCGACTGCGGCTGACCGGCAATCTAGCCATTACCTCGACGTGGATGGACGGATCGCTTTTGGATGTAGCTTTGGCTTGCCGGCGAATCGCGGTTGAAGCAAACGCACGCGGTTTGCAGCACCTCGAAGCCATCGCCCTACACAACCTCGGAATGGTGCTCAGAAAGATCGGGGAACTGGAGGAAAGCGTTCGATATCTCGAGCAGGCGGCGAGATTCTGGGCGGCCCTACCGGCTAACCCGTTCGCCGACAATGCCGAATTGGTGATCAGCCTGCTGTGGGTTGACCAAGTGCCTCGCGCCCACTCTGTTGCCGACCTGGCCGTCGCCCGCACAATTCCCTGGCCGCGCCCCCACGCCGAAGCGATCTACGGGCGGGCATCCGTCGCCGCTCATGAGGGCCACTTTGCGACGGCCATCGAGATGCTCAGGGCGGTACTTGGCCAGCCCGATGCACTCGGGCCGACAGCCGAGCTGTGCACGGCTTTGCTCGTCGAATGCCTCTTCCTCCGGGGCGACGATCCCCACGTTCTCGATGACGTCATGCATTCCCTCGAGTCAAGGTCGACGGATCCACGACAAGGCTGTCTCATGGCACCCATTCGGGCCATCGCACTTCATGCGGCGGGACTATGCACAGGCGAGTGTATGGACGAATTGAGCCCCATCGAAGAATGGGATCGTCGGGGCGCACACATGGACGCAAGCATTGCGATGCTGAAGCTAGCGGCCGTTGCCCGGCAACATTCGAGCGCTGATGCGCAGTCCTTGGTCTGTCGCAGCATCGAGCGAATTGCCAATGCCGGGCCTGTGCCCCATCTGCGGTGGTGGCTCCGCAGGTTTCGGTCCGATGCTGGGTGGCTCGCACAAGAACCAATGGGCCTCGACGCGCTCTTGAAGTTCGTTGAAGCGGACCCGGAAGGCTGGCGGGAAACCCTTGTTGAACTACTGCTGGTCCTTTCAGGTGCCCAGCGGGCCCGTATCATCGAAGCCCTCGGGCGGCATGCTAGCAAAGGCATCACCAAATCCCTGCGCAGCGTTTCTGGCCCGGACGTCGCTAACCTGCGGAAGACGTTGATTGGCCGCCAAGCGCCAAGACTCTACGTCCGGAGTTTCGGAGCAATAACTGTCCACCGAGGATCATGGCGAGGGCCTGCACGCGCAATCTCCAAGCAGCGGACACGGTCGCTGTTGGGGCTTCTGGTAGCCAACTACCGTAGTGCACTGACTCGGGACGCAGTCTTGGACCTCTTGTGGCCTGACGCAGATCCGAGCTCAGCCGTCAACAACTTGAACCAGACCGTCTTCCAACTGCGGCGGGAACTTGATCCGGCCTACCGCGACGGAGAAAGCCCTCAGTACATCCGAAGCACGGTTGACTCAGTCCAATTGAATGTCGACTTAGTATCGACCGATCTCGAGGACTTCAGGCGGCTCTCGGCAAAGTTTCGGGAGACGTCGAGCCCCGAGACAACGCGCGCAACAGCCGACGCCATCGATCTAGTCCGGGGCGAGTTCTTATCAGAATTCAGGTATGAAGATTGGGCAGGTCGGGTGCAGGCGGCGGTGCATGCCGAAGTCCGAGAATCACTTTTGGGCGTCGCGGCGGGACAATTCGCAACTGGCGCGGACCTGGCCATTCGCGCGGGGTGCGTGCTCTTGGTGTTGGATCCCTTCGACGAAGCAGCATGCATAAGCTTGGCCGACCAACAGGCCGGTTCGGGGCGACGAATCGCCGCTCGGGACACAATCGTCGACTTCGCTAGGAAGCTGCAGGCCGAACTCGACGAGCGCCCCTCACCTGAGTTGGCAGCAGCTCTCAACAGGTTGGGCGGACGCAAGGAAGTCCAGTAGTACTTGACCCAGCCCTCCGAATATCGCCCCATCGCTTGACTTCTGCCCAAGGATGCGCCTAGAGTACGGACGAGTTCGGGGCCTTCTGGTTCATCCAAGGTCCCGGACGCTATACCTCGGACGCTTCGATCCGCTGACTGAATGTGGGCACTTAGGTCAGCGGGGAGCAAGTAGTGCAACCGACCGTTCCGTCACTGGAGTGTGTCGGTTTGTTTGTTTTCGTCACGGAAGAGGGCACCTTCTGATGGCTCGACAAGTTATCAAGGGCTTCTAGCAAAGCGGAGGGTACGGCTATGCACGCGCTGATCCGCCGCCTCCCAGCATTGCTGACCGCCCTCGGAGTTCTAGTTACCTTGGCATTGGCCGGGGGAGCGAGCTTCAGGGGTTGGTAGGCCCGGATGGTAGACTCCGGCCCCACCCCGCTAGGGTGAAGTCCGGGTGAATGCCAGCGTTCGACGCCTAATCCTCATAACCACAGCCGCCGCGGCAGTCGCTGCCGCGGCGGCTGCTGCGCTGTTCCCAATCCGACCCGAGATACACGGATGGGTGGGCGTGGCTTTCTGGACCGCATTGGCACTCGTTGGGAGCCTACTGCCAGTGCGTCTCCCGCAGGGGACCGTGATCTCCGTTTCGGCGGCGCCAGTCATCGCCTCGATGGTCGTCGGAGGTCCACTCGCCGCAGCGATCGTGGCGGCAATCGGGACGACTGACCTGCGCGAATTCCGGGGACAGGTCCGGTGGTACGGCACCCTATTCAACCATTCAGCCACCCTGGTCGCAGTCGTGATCGGGGGGGCGGTCTTTGAGCTTGCGCGCACAAGTCCAGGGACGACGGCGGGTCCATGGGCAGAAGCGGTCTCGTTTCTCGGCCTTCTATTGGCCAGCGGAGTCTTCTACCTCCTGAACGGCGCCCTAGCCGTCTTCGCCGTCAGCGGACAGTCCGGCGCCAGCGTGCGGACCGTCTGGTCCCAAGACTTGGTGCCGACCTTCATACCGCTGCTTGGGCTGATCCCGCTTGGCTGGTTGATGGCGGAGATCTTTGCTTTGCCAAACGGCGTCGGGTGGTGGGCGACACCGCTCTTCGTTGTCCCGCTTTTCACTACCCGCGAGTCGTACCAGCGATACGTGGAAACCCGCGAGCTGTTTGTGCAGACCATCACTGCCCTGTCCCAGGCGGTGGACGCGCGCGACGTGAATACCCGAAACCACTCGAAGCGGGTGAGCGACATTGCCGAGGCCATGTGTCGGGTGATGAGGCTGCCCGAGTCGGAGATCGAGAAGATCAAGTGGGCAGGTTTGCTCCACGACGTGGGCAAGATCGGGATCCGCGACAGCATCCTGCTCAAGGAGGGGCCGCTCGACAAGGAAGAGCGCTTCCTCATGAACCAGCACCCGACGATCGGGGCGGAGATCGTGGAGCCGGCCAAGCAACTGGCCGCGGAAGCCCCGCTCATCAGGACGCACCACGAATGGTTCAACGGCTCAGGCTACCCCGATGGCGTGGAAGCACTCGACATCCCGCTGGGGGCCCGCATCCTGGGCGTCGCCGACGCATACGAGGCGATGACGTCGCCGCGCCCGTATCGCAAGGTTGCGCTGAGCCACGAGATTGCCATCGGTGAGTTGGTGAAGTTCAGCGGCATCCAGTTCGACCCCGAGATCGTGCCGATCCTGCTCGGACTCGACCGCGAGATCCTGGATCGCAAGACGGAAGCGCCCGGCAAGCTGGCGACGATGCTCCACGCCGGCGCGCCACCGAGTCCTGCGGCGGAGGCCGCCCCTGCCGCCGAAGCGGCACCTGAAGGAGGCGACCCCGCGTCGAGGCCGATGTTGGCCTCAGACGATGTTTCTTAGCGTCGTCGCGTTGGCTCTCCTGGTGGGAGCGCTGGCAGGCGGCGGTCTGCCGCGGCTCGCCGGCCTGCGGATGCGATCGGTGTGGCTGCTTGGAGTGGCGCTGGCCCTGCGCCTGCTGGCCCTGCTCCTCAAGCAAACCGATCCGGGGACCGATCTGCCGCTCGCCGCCGCCTTCATCGGCGCCTATGCCCTGATCCTGCTCTGGCTGACGGCCAACTGGCAGGTGCCGGGACTGCAGGTGGCTGCGGTGGGAATCGGCCTCAACACGCTTGCCGTGCTCCTCAATGGCGGGCAGATGCCGATCTGGTCGAGCGCCTTCGTGGCCGCCGGGTTCACCCCGGCCGACCTCGCCCGCGACCCCTTTCATTTCCTGCTGACGACGAGCACGGTGAGCGACTTCGTGTCGCGCGGCGGCATATTCGGCGACGTCGTGCCGCTCCCGATCCCGTGGATTCGCGACGTGGTGAGCATCGGCGACGTGCTGCTGGCGATCGGCATCTTCTGGGCGATCGTGTACGCCATGACCCGACCCGACGCGCCTCTGCGGGGCAGCCTGGTTGGCGGCCCACGTCCGACCGACCCGTTTGCCGGGGCGACCAGCCTCCCGGCCCCCGTGGCAGCTCGCATCGAGGGGGCGCCCTCGCCCTTCCTGGCGCTCGTGCGCAACCGAAACTTTTCGTTGCTGTGGACCGGACAGCTGGTCTCGTTCTTCGGCGACCGGCTGCACCAGGTGGCGCTCGGGGTGCTCGTCCTCCAGCGGGCCACGCTCCTCGACGTCGGACTGGTCTTCGCCGCGACGGCGGTCCCGAGCGTCTTCCTAGGGCCGTTGGCCGGCGCCCTGGTGGACCGCTGGAACCGACGCACGACCATGATCGTGTGCGATCTGTCCCGGGGTGCCCTGGTGCTGCTGGTGCCGCTCGCGATCAATGTGCACATTGCGCTCGTCTACCTGATCGCCCTCGCGGTGGCCACCATCGGCCTGCTCTTCCGTCCGGCGAAGACGGCAATCGTGCCGCTGATCGTGGGCGAGCACGAGTTGGTGGCCGCGAATTCTGCCTCGAGCCTGAACGAGACCCTCGCCGACCTGCTCGGCTACCCCGCGGCGGCGGTCATCGTCGCCGGGCTGGGAACGCTCATCGCCGTCGCCTTCGTGCTCGACGCCGCGACCTACCTGGTGAGCGCGGCGCTCATCTGGGCCATGACGGTGCCACGGCAGGACCTCGGTGCCGAGCCGTTCAGCGCCCGCGCCATCTGGCGCGAAATGGGCGAGGGCTGGCGCTTCCTGACGCATGAGGCGGAGCTGCTGGCCAACACCATTGTCAGCACCGTGGCGCAGCTGGCGTTCGGCGCAGAGATCGTGTGCAGCCTGATCTATGCCCAGCGCGTGCTCGACAAGACCATGCTCCCATTCCCGGAGAACTACGGCTTGCTGATGGCCTCGCTGGGCTTCGGCAGCGTGGTGGGCGGGGTGGTCATCGGCTGGTTGGCTGCCGGCGCTCCGAAGGGACCGATGATCATCGCCGGCTTCGTGTCGCTGGGGGGGGCGATGGTGGCCGCCGGCCTGACCACCAGCCCGATCGTGGCCATCGGCCTCTTCTTCGTCATCGGCTTCGCCAACATGCTCTACCTGGTGCCGACCATCACGCTATTCCAGGAGCGCACCCCGCAGCGGCTCTTTGGGCGGGTCGTATCGACCCGACAGGCGCTCACCTTCGGCGCCATGGCGCTGTCGATGGGCGTGGCGGGCTGGCTGGCCGGGATCCTGGGCCCTGCCTCGGTCCTGATGCTGGGTGGCGGGCTGATCGCGGCTGCCGGGCTCGGCGGGCTGCTGGTGCCGGCCATGCGCGGCGCCCGGTAGAAGTTGCTACCCTTCGCCGGGCCGCCCGACCGGCCGAAGATCGCCAGGGGTGACCGATGACCAACCAGAAGCGTCGCGACGAGCCGTCCGGGGAGGCCGGTTACCGCGGCGCCCTGCCGACTCGCGACGACTCCCTGGCCCGCATCTGGGTGGCATCCGTGATCGTCATCTTCGCGATGATCTTCGTGCTCAGCTTTGCCGGTCTGCCGGGCTCACTTCTCCCCTCGCCCACCCCCCTGCCCACGGCAAGCGCAACGCCGGTGCCAAGCGGGAGCGGATCCGCGGGCGCCTCGGGGTCTGGCTCAGCGAGCCCATCCGCTTCGGTGACGCCCGCTCCCTGAGGCAAGCGGAGGGATCTCGCGACGCGGATGCTATCCTTGTCGCCTCACACCCTTCTTCCATCACGAGGCTCATGCCATGTTCAGCCGCGTACGAATCGCGATCCGCTTCTTCTTCATGGGGCTGGCGGTCGGCGTCCTGCTCGCACCGCGCTCCGGGCGAGAGACGCGGCTCCTGGTGCGCGAGCGCGCCGATCGGCTGCTCAACGATCTGCTCGACGCCGCGACGCTCGGGGCCTTCGACTCGGGTCCGATGCCCATGCCCGACGCGATCGAGCCGATCGAGCCGGTCGGAAACGGCAAGACCCGGCGCCCGGCCACGACGGCAGCCCAGGCCTGATCGACATGACCGCGTCGCACTGACGCGGTCGACCTCGGTTCGGCAGACCGATGTGGTGGCGGCACCGCCGTCCGGCCGCTGACGCGGCGCCCATGACCGACTCCATCGAGCGGGCTCGCCTGCGCATGGTGCGCGGCCAGATCGAGGCGCGCGGCCTGGCCGACCCCGAGCTGCTGCGAGCCTTTGGCAACGTGCCCCGGCACCTTTTCGTGGACGCGCGCGACCCCTATGGAGACGAGGCGCTGCCGCTGGCCGAAGGGCAGACCATCTCACAGCCCTACATCGTGGCCCTGATGACCGACGCCGCCCGTCCCGCGGCGGGCTGGCGCGGGTCAAAAGTGCTGGAGATCGGCACCGGCAGCGGCTACCAGGCGGCAATCCTGGCCGAGCTGGGGGCCGAGGTGATCAGCATTGAGCGCCACCCTGAACTATCGCGACGGGCAGCCGAGCGACTGGCGGATACCGGCTACGACGCAGTCAGCCTGGTGATCGGCGACGGGACGCGCGGCTGGCCGACCGGCGCTCCCTACCAGGCGATCCTGGTCACCGCGGGGGGACCGGCGGTGCCGCAGCCGCTGCTCTCGCAACTCGACCCCAATGGCGGGAGGCTGGTGATGCCGGTGGGCGCTCGGGACCGGCAGTTGCTGACCGTCGTCCGGCGGCAGGGCTCAGAGCTGATCACTGAAGTGGGCGAGCCGGTCGTGTTCGTACCGCTGATCGGCGAGTATGGCGTCCCCGAGGGGGCAGGCCGCTAGAGAGGCGGGACCTCCAGGGCGGACCGTTCGCGAGGCGAGGTTGTGGACCGCCTGGCGAGCCGGGTGATCCCGGGAATCCCAGCGCGCTGCAGTTCCTCGTCGTATACCAGCTCGACGCCGCGCACCATCGCGTCCAGGCTGAAGCGAGCCGCGACGGTGGCACGGCCCGCCTTGCCCATGGCGGCGCGCAGGCTCGGAGAGCAGATGAGCCGGATGCAAGCCTCTGCCAGCGCCGCGGGATCGGCCGGCATGACAAGGAGGCCGTCGAGGCCGTCGGTCAGCACCTCCGGAATCCCGCCGACCGCGGATGCGACCACTGGCCGACCCCGCGCCATGGCCTCGAGAATCGAGATCCCCTGGGCTTCGCGCAGCGACGGGAGGACGGCGACGTCCAGCTCGCCGGTGATGGAGGCGACATCCTCGCGACGTCCCGTGAAGACGATCCTGTCGCGTACCGCAGCTGGCAGCGTGGCGGCCAGCGCCCGCAGCTCGGCATCGAGCGAGCCCTCCCCGACGATCACCAGCCAGGCATCGGTCGCCACCCGGAGGATGGCGGACATGGCTGCGATCAGGTAACGGTGTCCTTTCTCCGCCTCCAGGCGCGCGATCACGCCCAGCAGCGGTGCGCCGTCAGGGACGCCG